>Ga0326727_10010821_pt1 | contig 21543 bp, 18 predicted proteins | sample MB2enrmetagenome_FD_207643 | JGI IMG/M metagenome (GOLD analysis project Ga0326727, IMG submission 207643) | Lab enriched peat soil microbial communities from McLean, Ithaca, NY, United States - MB29MY | ecosystem: Environmental > Terrestrial > Soil > Wetlands > Peat | place: USA: New York...
CAATTTGATTCCTGTGAAGAAAGCTTCGATTCGGCTCTCCAAAATACCCCTTGTCAGCATAGACCTTTCGGATGGGTACATCCGTATGATAACTCGCTGCCACACAGTAGGGTAGATGATGGCTGTCGTGAACAGAGGCTGGTGTCAAATCAGCGGCTAAAACAAAACCGTGATGGATATCCACCGAAACATGTTCCTTGAGACCATAGTGGGGGATGTTGTTCTTGACTGTCCAGTCCGAATCAAGGTCCCTGGAGAATTTAAGAGGGTTCCCATTCTTGTCGAGGCTGCCTTCCGCGGTTTCACGGCGTTTCCTCTATATCTCGCCGTTGCTGATGGAACGGCTGGCAGACTGAACCAACCGGGCATCGACGGCAATCCCTTCATTAATGACTAGACCCTTGCCGGCGAATTGCTGAAGGACCGTGCTGTTGATCCTGACCATGGCCTCCTTGGTTAACCGGCTGCGGAACCGGGAAAAGGTGGAATGATCCGGAGAAGGCTTATGCAAGGATATCCCCAGGAACCTCTTGAAGGAGATCCGGTCATTGATCTGGTTTTCCAACTCCGGGTCGGAATCAATGTGGTACCATTTCTGCAGAAGTAGACCTTTCAACAGCAGCAGAGGAGGATAGGCATCGGCACCCTCCTTGGAAGAGCCTACGGAATAATGACGCATCAGCACGGCTTCCACCTTCGACCAGTCGATCACCTGATTGATCTTTTCCAATCTCTTGAGGCTGTAGTTATGTTCCATGGAGCTCAATAACGATACTTCGGCGAAGGTCATATTCAATTCCGTTCTTTTATATCCCATATCTCCTCCCGAGTGAATTGGATGGAGGAAATATGGCAGAAAATAGGATGAATATCGAATAATATCAAATTATATAATTATTTACCACTTTTGTTGACCAGCATAAACATATCGATTAATAATTTTTGAAACGAAGTTCTGCAAACCAGATCTCCAATTATAAAACATTTATAGGGACTTATATTTGATTTACTGTACAAAGAAATCAGAGGGGCCAAAAGTTATGAAAATATTATTTACACTCGATTATGAAGTTTTTCTTGGAAACAGAACTGGAACGGTACAAAATAGCCTCATCATCCCCACAAATAAATTAATTTCTGAAGGAGAAAAATTCGGTGTGAAATTTACTTTGTTTATCGATGCCACATACTTGTATATGCTGAAAAAACTTGGAAAGCAACATTTAAATTTACAAAACGACTATAATGTAGTTTCGCAACATATTAAAGTGCTCAACGACCATGGACATGACATACAATTACATATTCATCCGCATTGGTACTTTTCTAAATATAATGGTACGGAATGGATGCTTGACACAGAACACTATAAGTTGTCAGACCTTACCATAGAAGACGCTCGAAAAATATTCAGAGAATCTAAAGAGACTTTAGAAGATATTATTAATAAAAAAGTAATTGCATTCAGAGCTGGTGGTTTTTCTGCCCAACCAAATCAATTGTTGACTTCTTTATTGCAAGAAAATGACATAAGTATCGACAGTTCTGTATATACAGGTTCGTATTATAATTCGCCAAGTCAAAAATACGATTACCGGAACGCATCACAAAAAGGTTTGTACCACTTTAGTGAAGATATTTGCGTTGATGATCAGCAAGGAAAGTTTACTGAAATTCCACTATCTACATATAAACTGAGTCCGGTATTTTATTGGAAGCTTTTAGGAACCAAGTTGTTGAAAAGATCTAAACACAAAACATTTGGAGATGGTGTGGCAACAAAAACATCTAACGAAAGTATTATTGAACGCTTAACAAGATATAGCTATGCTTTAGCTACGATTGATGGATATAAAATTGCCTATTTACCCAAAGTATTGAAGAAAAAAAGGAAACAAGGGTATGATTTGCTTACGGTAATAGGACATCCAAAGTTGGCTACACCATATTCTATAGAAATGTTCGCTTGTTTTTGTAATAAATATTTGCAAAAAAACAAATTTATAATACTAAGAGACCTAATATGAATAAAAGACTTCCAACATCGCCTGCTTTGCCGCTTCCTCTTGGACTTCATATATCTCCAGTCGATCCAAACATTGAATGATCCTGAAGAAGATGGCCTGACGCCCAGCCCGGAGACCCAGGACAGTCCCTTGCTGAAGCATGGCATGAAGACGTCGTACACGGGTCGTCATCAGCCGTTTCCCCGTAAGGTGCTTGCGAATCTGGGTTTCAAAATGTTTCCCATCCCCCTTCGATGCTTCCCTGAAATGGGCCAAAAAGCGCAGACAGGCCCGGCCACTCCTACACCAAGGCTTTGGGAATGTATCGATAAAGTCAGGCAGCGTTGTCTCCAAATAGCTGACCATCCGATGCTTCTCCCGGGCAATCTCTCGCTCCCGATCCATATACTCCCTGGCATAAAAGCGGATGGTGGCCCAGTAGTCTTCCGGTATCTGGGTGCTCGTGATCGATTGGTCACAGGCCAACTCTCCTATCAACCTGGCATCCAGAGCATCCGTCTTGCCCTTACTCAATCGCTGAACTTCCCTGCTTCGGGCAACCACCAATGGGTGAATCAACACGTAAGACTGCTGGTGATCTTCCAAAAACTGACCCAAAACCATCCAGTAATGACCGGTTGGCTCCAAGGCAAAAACGACCTTCCCGCTACTCATGACTTCTTTCTTCACGCGATTCAGAAGCTCATGATATCCGGCAAGGGAACAGGCTACGTCAAAACGACAGATCAGTTCTTTCTTAACATTCATCAGAGCACAGAAAAGTTTCTCTTTGCCCATGTCAATACCAACAACCCAGGATACATTTTCCATCCACTTTTTTTCCTGATCTTTTACTTTTTTACCGAATTCTGCTACGTTACTCATGGCGTCCTCCTTCTTTGTGTAATGGTTTTGTGTGGTAACATCACCATATCACATCTCAGAGGACGCTGTTTTTATTTCCTAAGATAAAGCTCTCCAAGCATTAGATTTTCTGCACGGTCGTACTGCTAGTACTTTACCGCCTATGAGGATTTGGTCACTTTGAAAAGACGTGAGACATGATATTCAGGAAGCGTTATACTACGAGTACTCGTGTTAAGGGCTTTCGGGAGGTTTGGGGAGGAGTATCTGTCGTTGCGTTTTTTCTTGGAATGGCAACCATTGTTGTATCCATCCTTCTCGGGCGTTCGTACGCGTTCTATGTTTCTTTTCTAGCCTTCTCTCTTATTATGACTCTACTATGGAGAAAGGCTTACCGCCCCTTGGTTTTTCTAACATCAATTTCGGCGTCAATTCCTATACCTATAGCCAGACAACAGATAGCCTGCAATCTCATATTTGCCCTTTGGTTTGCAATCTTGAACATGAAGTATATTTTCAGGCTTCCCAAATGGATTTATGTAACAACCGCTTTGGTGGTAATTGGAATTCTAACCAGCTCGTTCAATTGGATTTCCGACAATTTTGTACGTAGCTTACTGCGGCAAGGAGCATTCGCGTATAATTTCTTTCTAGCGCCTTTCCTGTTGTTGCCCATGGTCTACCTAAGAATGAATGACAGCCGAGATCATGCTGCAAACCTTCAAGGCTTGTTGTTTTGTCTAATCGTCCCATCGACATTGATACTGATTTCAGCAAAATTGTTCGGAAGCGTGGCTAATGCATGGCAAGCTTCCTTGCATATTGGAAGCCTTGGTGAAGGTTACCTAGAATACCAACTTGGCAAGGTGATTGTAGAATTCACGAGAACAGCAGTCGGTTTTATACTGGCAGCCCTGATCTGTGCATCAACAGCGGTAACAGTCTCACAGATCAAGGGCCTATACAGGTTGCTTGCAGCTGCATGTTTGGCTTTGAACACGTTTCTTCTTTTCGCGACCGGCAGTTTTGGGAGCATTTTTGCGAGTCTTTGCGGTTTAGCAGCCATATTCTTCACTCAAGTCCATACAATCAATATAAAAAAAGCGCTTCTATCAGTAGCCATTACATGTTGCTTGCTATTATTGATATACGGCCTCTCTCCACCGAGTACTAAGGAGTACCTAGCAATACGCTATGAACATCGTATTGTTAATACGGATACTGATAGACTCACACTATGGACGCGTGCCATTGATGCTTTCCTTGAACATCCAGAAGGTGTTGGATTGACCTACACGGTCGGAGAAAAGATAAAATCTAATCCTCATAACGATTACATAGTCTATGCTGTCAGTTATGGCGCCATAGGTGGGCTGGCCTATCCATTTCTTGTTGCAGGATTGTTGATCTATTTCTTTAGAAGCCGAATGAGGAGAACCGAGGACAATTCTGCTCTTGCTATAAATCTTGCTGGTCAAGGTGTTATCGTCGCACTTGCCGTAAACTCCATGACCGATAATATTGGAGCCAACAGATGGTATTTTAACGTTATATGGTCTTTGATCTGGTACAGTTACTTCTGCAGTAAGGCAGCACAAAGGGAGCAAGTTCCAAAAAAGATAAAGCACAAAAAAGGCATTTCGAGAAGAACTGCATTTCACGAAGAGTCGCAGCAGACGTTGGATTAATGAAATAGATAGAATAAGCCAGTGAGGTACTCATAAGCATATCAAAAAAAATGAAATCCAAGGTATGGATTTGGAACTAAAGAAAGAATCAGATTGGACCGATAAAACAAGATGAACTATTCATAGATTCAAGAATTTCAAACTAAGTAAAGGATGTGATTAAATTAAAGAATTACCTAGTGCAACGATCCATGGCACCTACCTCAAATCACATAATCATTTTCTCATTGTGTTTGATTATAGCTCTCCAACACTCTAATCACTGATACGCCAACAAAATTTCGAGCTCTATAACCAATGTCAGAAAAATAGACAAATTCAAATAATCAATGAAAAATTTTCAAAAGTAAAATAAAAGACTGGATGTGGAGATGGAAAATCGCCAATACAAAGGTGTAATTAACTACTTTGTAAACTACACTTCGATATTCTCTTTAACGCCGTGGCGGAATTCTATACGGCTCTTCTTTGATGAAGGCTATAAGATAAAAGTTTATCAGTACGCGGATGAAAGAATCAATAAGTATCCCTCAGACCTAGATGATAAGTTTGATCTGGTGGAAATACGATATCCCATTGCTGCGAAGTACATTCTGTTTCTAATTAAAACTATTTTCAGATCGTTGAGACACTTTGGGCTCAAACGGCTGAGCAATTTTGGTGATGGAATTGACTGCCTGTTCCATAATTACTATTTCATTGCGGCGTGCCTCTTAAAAAACAGGTGCGGAGAGCATGAAGTCTTCATTGGAGGTGACCCCGGCTCATTGATCGCAGCTCACTCCCTCGCAAAGAAAAAGAGGGGAACCCTCATTTATTGGTCTTTGGAGCTGTATGTTGAAAAAGATATCAATAATTTCGGATTAAAAATCATAAAAGGGGCGGAAAGGAGATGCAACCAGTTTGCATTGTGTACGTTGGATTTCGGGGATATGCGGTGTAAGATCTTGCAAGAAGAAAACGGGCTTGATCCAAGGTCGATGATATCTGTTCCGAATTCCCAAATCGGACGGGGTGAAATAGTGAGAAACTATTTCTTTAATGACAAATTCAATATTCCGCGGAATAAAGTCATCATATTGCATGCGGGAGGGCTATTTACACCGTTCATACGGATAAAAGATATTTTTCAGTCTATTCCGGAATGGCCGGATGATTACATCCTAGTCCTCCATACACATCAAAGCCCTTATCCTGGGTGCGGTTTTTCAATACCAGAGGAATACCTGAACAGGAAGATATTCCTTAGTGATGATCCACTTCCCTTCGATAAACTGGACATGGTCTATTCTTCTTGTGACATTGGAGTCATGGTTCATGGGCCTATAGGCGAGAGTTTTGCGAAGACAAATATGTACTACAGCGATTTATCAGTTGGGAAAATATTCCATCATTTAAAGGTAGGTGTTCCACTTATCGTCAGAAATCTACCCGGCTATCCGGAACTCATCGAAGGCAGGCAAGCCGGTGTTTGCATAAATAGTCCCTTGGAGATTTTGCCGGCGATACAGAAGATTATGAACAATCATGAGCAGTATAGGTTGAACGCTCTGAAGCTTCATGATGAATACAGATTTGAATTATATCACGGGAAACTCAGTGAAAGGCTCGATGCGGTTTCTCCGAGAAAGTGATAATCCATGGGTTAAATGCGGCTGACAAAACAATGAAAATACTGGTAGTGACCAATCTTTATCCAACTCCGGAGAGGCCTTTTACATGCCCTTTTGTTAAAGAACAGGTTGAATCGATGCGAGAATGCTACCCCGATTTGATGATAGATGTTCACGTAATTGAGGGGGACAGGCCAAGATGGGCGTACCTACGAGAGGTACTACTTTTGCCTGCCGTCGTGAAAAAAGGCAGGTATGATATTGTCCATGCCCATTTCGGACTGACTCTAGTTTCTACGCTCCTTGTCGGTGTTCCCATAGTTATCACATTTCATGGTTCAGATCTATTGATGAATCCGACCAAACACGTGTCCAGACTTCTGGCGCTCAGGGCATCAAAGGTAATAGTCGTCTCGGAGAGGCTGAGGGAATTTCTCGGCTATGGAGACGTGATTCCATGTGGTATAGATGTGAAGAAGTTCGCGTTGCCACCATGTCAAGGAAAAAGGCCGGGTCCGAGAATACCCGGTCAGCTTAAAATATTGTTCCCATCCAATCCTAAAAATAAAATAAAGGACTATGGACTCTTTCAGGCTGTCTGTCAGGAACTAGAAAGGAGAGGGAATAGAGTAGAGGAGGCTCATCTGGTGAATATAGACAGGGCAAATGTCCCGGAAGTTTACTGGAATTGCGACCTTATGCTTCTGACGTCCTTATCCGAGGGCTCTCCAACCGTGATAAAAGAAGCCATAGCGGCAAAGCTCCCGTTTGTTTCTGTCGATGTCGGAGACGTAAAGGAGTGGGCAAAATTAGTAGGGTTCGGAGAGGTGGCGTTGGACAGAGATCCCAAGACCATCGCAGATACAGTTATTACCCTTTTGACACGAATAAAACACCGATCGCTATTCGACAATCGTAGGTGTCTTGAGGCGATGGACATCGCCAACATAGCCAAGCGAATTAAACAAGTGTATGATGAGACACTAATTAAGAAGCAGCCTTAAGTAACGATTGGCTTCGTTTTATAAAACTTCTTCTATAGAACCTCGTTTTGATACACCTTCCACCAACGTGCTATCCAGGAGGGAAGGCAACAAAAGCAGTAAGATATTTCTTCTTTAAAGGGGTATTCGAGTCTCGCGGATGTGGCGACGTTATCGAACCTAAAACTGAAATTCCTTTTTATAAAGTGGAAATAGGCAACAATTCGGACATTGTATGCAATGTATGATTGGGCAGGGCCTGAAGTTATTATGTTCAGCAAGAATCATATTTTCGACAATCGGTTAGTACCGACGAATGTTCAGGGTGTGACTGAGAATAACCCGGTCGTGAGAAGCAATGATTTTTGGATAGCTACAAAGGCAATGATATTGTCGGGTATACATATTGGAAGAGGTGCCATTGTCAGTATAGGTGCGGTTGTATCTAGGGGCGTGCCGGTGTATGTAATTGTTGTCGGAAATTTCGCGCGAGTAATGAAGCAAAGGGTGTAATGCCGAGCTCTTCATGAGTATGAGAAACTTAGATTGGTGTGACTCCAGACCACAGAGTTATGCAGCAGCCTGAAACGGAATAGAAGTGGTCGAGGTCATTGAGGAAGCACCGCCCATGTCTAGTAAACCTGCTTGCAATATTTGCGGATCATCGATGTTCACGGTTCTTTTTGGCGAGAACGTTGCCCAGATTCATCAAATTGTGAAATGTAAGAACTGTGGGTTAATGTATGCTTTTCCGCTTCCTGTGCGGAATTTTAACATTTATGCGGCAAAGAGCCCCACCCTGTCTCCCTTGAAAAGAGATGATCCTCCGATACTTCACTCTCTTGACAAACTTCCCGATTACAAGAGTATATCGGCTGATCTTCAGAAATACATCCCAAAGGGACGAATCTTGGATATTGGGTGCTCCATCGGTACATTTCTGCATTTTCTGCGGGAGGCGGGATGGGAAGTCATGGGCGTAGAACTGGATGCTTGTGCAGTTCGGTTTGCCCATCAGGAGTTCGGGCTGACAATCCTTAATGATCCAGTTGAATCGCTAGATTCGGTTCAACACCATGACAGTTTTGATGCGGTCACGATGCTTCATATGATCGAACATCTTGATGATCCGGCTTCGACGCTGGAAGTCGTGTGGCGCTTACTGAAGCCAAGCGGAGTAATCGTAGTGGAGACCCCGATGTTCGACTCCCTCATGTTCAAGTTGTTAAGGAGAAGAGAGCGCAGCTTAAGTTGCAACGGCCATATATTTTTCTATACGGTCGACACTCTATCACAGCTTTTGGCAAGAATCGGCTTTGAAGTCATCGCGTGGAGAAAAATGGGACGCACACTTTCAGCGGGACGACTCCTATGGAATCTGGGGGTCATGTCCCAAAAGGTTACGGTTCAACGGAGTGTGCAGGGTGTCATTGATAGGTTAGACCTTCTGCGTTCCGGTCCACGTATTCATATAAATATGCGTGATATGGTGAGGATATATTCCAGGAGGCCATTCTGATATACAATGAAAATTTGGATTGATCTTACTAATTCTCCTCATGTGAATTTTTTCGCCGGCCTGATCAGGGAATTGGAGAAAGATTATGACTTGCTTTTGACCTGCCGGCCTTTGGCAAACACTATAGAATTGCTTGAGTTGTCCGGCTTTGTCCATCATGTTGTGGGCAAACATTACGGACAGAGCAGCCTTAAAAAAACCGCGGGATTTGTCATTCGGATCATACAGCTTTATAGTTTTTTAAAGAAGCGCCAGGTTGACGTGGCCATTTCCCATAGTTCATTTTATTCACCTGTGGTAGCGCGGATGCTCGGAGTACCAAGTATCTATCTGAATGACAATGAATATGCCACTGGTAACCGGATCTCGTTCCGCTTTGCGGACTGCATCATGATCCCTGAATTCTTGGACATGGAGAAAGTGAAACGACAGGGTGCCCGTCCCGAAAAGATCATCCACTACCCTGGGGTAAAGGAGGGTACGTATCTTTGGGATTATAAGCCCTCGTCACATAGCGGAATTCTGCCCGACAGGGGAGGGAGGGCGGTGGTATTTATCCGTCCGGAACCTTGGGCTGCTCAGTATTATTCAGGGAAACGCAATTTCATCGACGACCTTCTTGTTGCCATCAAGGACCGTTTCTCTGTGGTTCTGCTACCTAGAGGAAAGGCCCAGGAGGACCATTATCGTCAAGCCAGGTTTGAAGGGGTTTTTATCCCATCCCATTCCATGACTCTTGAGGATATCATGGGAAACTGCGACCTGTTTATAGGGGCCGGCGGAACCATGACCAGGGAGGCTGCGGTGCTCGGCATTCCTACCATTTCGATCTATCAGGATCAAATGCTCGATGTGGACAGGTTCCTTATAGAGAAAGGGTTCATGGTGCACCGGCCGAATCTGACCGCGGAGTTTGTCGCTCAATTCCTCGAGAGTCTTGAAAAGAGGTACCCGGATAGGGAATTATTGGAGAAAGGACGTGAGGCATATCAGTTGATAAGAAGCACCCTTCTGGAGTATGGCAGTAAGACAAGGGGGATTTCTTAGGATGGTTAAGGCAGGATTTATCGGTTTCGGCAGGATGGGTATAACCCACTTTTCTATTCTCAATACACACCCCGCTGTAAAAATTGTGGCTGTCTGTGACCAATCGGCTACCATGATGAAAATACTGGGTAAGTATGCTGATGTAAAGACCTATACGGATTATGGGAATATGCTTAGCGATTCTGACTTCGATTGTGTGATCATTTCCACACCTGGTGACTCCCATGCAGAGATTATAAGGGCTTGCCTGAAAAGAGGACATCACGTATTTGTCGAGAAACCTTTTACAATGACATCTGCCGAAGGTTATGATGTTATGGCGGAACTGGGAGAAAAGCCTCTTGTGAATCAGGTTGGATATGTCAATCGGTTTAACGAAGTATTTATGGAAGTTAAAACACTGCTCGATACGGGTGTAATTGGTGACGTCGTTAATTTTCGCTCCGAAATGTATGGGGCTTCGGTCCTGAAGGATTCGAAATCGAGCTGGCGAGGGAATAAGAAGAGTGGTGGCGGGTGCATGTATGAGTTCGCCTCTCACTGTATAGACCTTGTTGTTTATCTGCTGGATCGGCCCAACAGTGTCGTGGGAAGTGTGCTGCAGGGTATCTATTCTTCCGAGGTGGAAGACCTTGTTAATTCCACATTCATTTACAATAAAGGTTTCAGCGGTACAATCGCGGTTAACTGGAGCGACGTGTCTTACAGAAAACCCGCAAACATTATGACGATTATAGGAAAAGGTGGTAAGATCATAGCAGATAAGCATGCCTACAAACTGTATCTCAAGGAAGCCAATCCGGAAAAGGGGTTCAGTGAAGGTTGGAACACGCGCTACATAACTGATTTTGCAAAGAGTGTCCGATTTTACGTGCGGGGAAACGAATTTACAAGACAACTCGATTATTTCATAGATTGTATCGAAGGAAACATTCAGGGCAACATAGCAAGTTTTGCTGAGGGGCTCAAGACTGATATGCTCATGGAGGAAATCACGAAAGATGCAGCAACGTCCCTTACCCATGCGAACTCAACATCAGGAGGCGCAGTTATCTTAAAGCGAAACGAAAAAAAACAATCCTTTTGGAAAAGAATGGTTGGGGGCAGGGAGGGGCAACATGCTTGATCGCGTTATCTTTGGTGACAATCAGTTTTTCGGGATTAACCACATGTCCGAGGACAAGGTCCAAGCACTTGCAGAGAAGTTCAAGGATTTGAAGGCAATAACAGACGTTATAGAAATAGCTTACTCTTGCGGCATTAGGGGCTTTATGGTCAATACGCACGAGCGGACCGCGGAGATTTGTGAATACCTGCGTCAGAACGTCTCCCGGCTGCCGGACGTGGTCCTCTACCCCTCCATGCCTTATGCGCACAAATACGCGAACACCGTATCGGAGAAAGGTATATTTGGCGCCCTCAAAGAGTTTATCCTGGCTGACAGCACGGCAGTTGATATTATGGGGATGTTAGCGAAGGGGGGCATGACACTCTTCGAACAAGATATGATCAAGGTTATGCAATTGCTGGTGGATATGGAAATGAAGATGTTTCGGGGGCTTAATGTGAAGGTCGTGTTTCTTCAAAATATTGTCACTGATCTCCTGCTGGGATTCCGAACAAAAGAGGTCTTCTTGGAGTTTGTATCATACATCAGAGACAAATATGGGGTTGAGGCGGGCTTCAATTCGATGAACATGCCAATGCTTGTTGCTTTTCTCATCAAATGTGGGATAGAAAATCCAATTGTATGCTCATCAATAAACAAAGCTGGGTATTTTATGAATCCTGACAAAAATTCATACGAAAGAGCGCTCAAGGAGAACAAATTCCGTGCCATGGCCATGTCAGTTCTTGCGTCGGGCGGGATTAAACCAAAGGAAGCGGTCGAATACGTATGCAGTCAAAAGGCCATACAGTCCATCGTTTTTGGCGCATCAAGCAAACAACACATAATCGAAACCAAGGAATTGATTGATCACTTCTCATAATGCACATGAAATGCAGGCCACATACTCAAATGAATAGCAATCACTTTAATATATCTTAAACGCAGTTCGCATCGCAATCACAAGCAAGCAAGGATTCTAATGTGAAAGTACTATTAGTGGTGGGGGCGAGACCGAACTTCATGAAGATCGCACCAGTGTACCGGGCTTCGATGAAGCATCCGGGCTTGGACTGTCGGATCGTCCACACGGGACAGCACTATGATCAGGAACTATCTCAGGCTTTCTTCGATGACCTGGAGATCCCCCTGCCGGCTTACTTCCTCAACGCTGGCTCAAGCTCCCATGCCATCCAGACGGCAAAGATCATGACGGCCTTCGAGGAGGTCTGCATGGAGGAGCAGCCTGACTGGGTGGTCGTGGTGGGCGATGTAAACTCGACACTCGCTTGCAGCATTGTGGCCAAGAAACTGCGTATCCGCGTGGCCCATATCGAGGCAGGTCTACGCAGTTTTGACATGACCATGCCCGAAGAGATCAACCGCATGGTGACGGATTCGATAGCCGACTGCTTTTTTGTGACCGAGGAAAGCGGGGAGAAGAACCTGCTACGGGAGGGGAAGCCTGCCAGGTGCATCCATGTGGTGGGCAACGTGATGATCGACAATCTCTTTTTCCAGCTCAAAAAGCTGAAAGGTGAAGACTTGGTTCACTTTCCCACTAGCTCCCTGAAGGAACAGTGCCGTCCCTATATGTTTCTCACGCTCCATCGGCCCTCCAATGTGGATGACCGTAAAACCTTTGAGGGAATCGCTAAGGCATTGAACGAGATCGCCATGGAAAGGCCGATCCTATTTCCCGTCCACCCGAGGACGAAGAAGATGATGGCGCAGTTCGGTATCAGGCTGTCAGAGACCATCCACATGCTCCCTTCGCTGGGTTTCAGGGAGTCGCTCTTCCTTTGGAAGGACGCCGAAGTTGTGTTGACCGACAGCGGTGGCCTGCAGGAAGAGACAACGGCCCTTGGTATCCCCTGCGTGACGATAAGGGAAAACACGGAGAGACCCATCACGCTTACTATGGGCTCCAACGTGCTGGCGGGTATTCGACCGGAGGCAATTCTTGATGCCTACCACGCTGTCAGGAAGATGAAAAAAGCGAGTATGGTGCCGCCTTACTGGGATGGGAATGCGGCGGAGAGAATTTGGGAGATACTGATTTCAAAAATCGTTCCTTAGTTCGACTTGTTCTATTTGTTTTATGGGTTCGACAAAACCTTGTTTCGCTTGCACTAGCTGCCTTTTAAAATCGCGATCAAAGAATGTATGAAAGAGAGAATGAGTTTGAAAGCATCAATTGACTTGAGGCCACAGGTTCTAGTGAAATTTGCCTTCTTAGCGTCTTTACTTGCCGTAATTTATTATCCCACCTATTCCTGGCTTATCCAGCGTGATTGGCCAAAGGAGGACTACAACTACTGCTACCTGATCCCGCTTGTCGTCCTCTACCTGATCTGGGAGAAGAAGGACGAGCTTGCGGCAGAGCCGGCAGTGCTGTCCTGGGGTGGTCTTCTGTTCCTTGTTCCGGGCATCCTCCTGTTCTGGATTGGCGATCTGGCGGGCGAGTTTTACTCACTTTACCTTTCTTCCTGGCTTGTAACCGTGGGCATCCTCTGGATGCACATGGGTTGGCAGAAGCTGAAGGTCATTGCCTTTGCGCTCTTTATGACTCTCACGTTGTTTCCGTTGCCGGATTTCCTGAACACAAAGCTCACCTTTAGCCTCAAGCTCATCTCGTCGCAATTAGGCGTTAAGCTGCTCCAACTCTTCGGCATGACTGCCTACCGGGAGGGGAATGTGATTGACCTGGGCTTCACCCAGCTCCAGGTCGTCGATGCGTGCAGCGGCCTACGCTACTTGTTCCCACTTTTAATCATGGGTGTCCTGCTGGCCTATTTCTACCGAGCGATCCTATGGAAGCGGATTCTGCTTGTACTCTCGACCATCCCACTTACTATCATGACCAATAGCCTACGAATAGCCCTGACCGGCATTATTTACCAGTTCTTGGGGGTAGCAGCAGCAGAAGGGTTCTTTCACGGGTTTTCGGGCTGGCTTATCTTCATGCTTACCTTGGGCGTGTTGCTTGCCGAGATCTGGATTCTCAGGCAAATCGTGCCGAACCCGTCGGAAAGTTTCTTTGCCCAGCCCACGCCGGCGACGCGCCGTGGAAATACAGTGATGGCGGCGGCTAGAGAATCACGCTTAACAGCCCTTATCAACCCCCCACAGTTCATTGTTGCGGCAGCTCTCCTGATTCTCACATTGGGGATATATCAGAGCGTAGATTTCCGCGAAAAAATTCCCGCCAGTCGGCCTTTCAGTCAGTTCCCTCTGGCGGTTGGATCCTGGGAAGGCACACGCCAGTTCATGGAACAGGAATTTATCACAAGGCTGGACTTCACCGACTACACAATGATTGATTACAAAAGCGGCAACGGCAAGCATGTGGATTTCTACGTAGCCTATTATGAAAGCCAACGAAAGGGCGAGTCGATCCACTCACCGGAAACCTGTTTACCGGCGAGTGGTTGGATCTTCCGGCAGACCGGACGGGTGCAGGTGCCGCTTGGAGGGCAGGGTGGGTCGATCACGGTCAGCCGGGCCATCATGGAAAAGAGCGGAATGCAGCAGATTTCGTACTTCTGGTTCCCGGCCCGGGGGCGCATTCTGACCAATGCCTGGGAAATGAAACTCTACACCTTCTGGGATGCCTTAACGCAGCGGCGTACCGACGGGGCGCTGGTACGTGTCATTACGGCCGTTTACCCGGATGAAAAAATCGAACAGGCGGAGGAGCGGCTTCAGGAATTCACTATGCAGGTTATCCCAGTGTTGGATGGGTTTCTCCCGAAATAGGTTCAAAGTTAAAGAGGCAAGGTTCAACGATTAAAAGACAGAATTTACATCATGAGCGAGAATAAAATATTTAAATGATGGCGATATTTGCATCTCTTTTGATCTCCCTTTTTCTCACCGTCATACTGACGCCGGTTTTTAACAGGTTGGCCAAGCGGCTCGATATGTACGATGTGCCGGGTCCACGGAAAGTGCACCAGTTGCCTGTGCCTCGGGTCGGCGGACTGGCCATGGCCATCGGTGCCTTCGTTTCCATTGTCATTTGGACTCCGCTGGATTCCATGATCCGGGCGTACCTGATGGGGGCCATGATCCTAGTGGTCTTCGGAATCGTCGATGACTGGAAGGGACTTGGCTTCAAGGCCAAGTTTATCGCGCAGATAATAACAGCTCTGACTGCGATTTTCTACGGGAATATTCGAATTGTTAATCTCGGCGCGCTCCTTCCTAATGGGGTTATCCTGGCGGATTGGATTTCCGCTCTGCTGACGTTGGTAGTGATCGTAGGTGTCACCAATGCCATCAACCTCTCCGATGGGCTGGACGGGCTGGCGGGGGGCATCTGCATGCTCAGCTTCTGCTGCATCGGCTACCTTTCTTACTTGGAGCGGGACTTCAACATCGTCATCCCTATAGCGGCGCTGGTGGGTGCCATCATTGGATTCCTGCGCTTCAATACTTTCCCCGCCACACTCTTTATGGGGGACACAGGAAGCCAGCTTCTGGGCTTCTCAGCCATCTACTTTTCACTGGCACTGACCCAGGGGCAGTCGGGCCTGAGCCCATTGCTGCCGCTCATCATTCTGGGCTTTCCTGTCCTGGATACGCTCAGCGTCATGGGGGAACGCATTGCCAAGGGACGCTCTCCCTTCTCGGCGGATAAAAACCACTTCCACCACCGTCTTATGAGGATGGGCTTGTTTCACACGGAATCTGTCTTCTGCATCTATATAATACAAGTGGTTCTCGTCTTATCGGCTTTTGCGCTCCGGTATAATAACGAATGGATGTTGCTTGTTAGTTACCTGATTTTTGCGACCATCGTTGTGGCATTCTTTCATTGGGCCGACGCCACGGGCTGGAAATTCCGGCGCTTCAGCTTTATCGACCAGATCGTCAAGGGGCGTCTGCGGGTGCTTCGGGAGCAGGGGCTGTTCATCATGATAATCTTTTGGACGCTGGAGTGGGGAGTGCCGCTGCTACTCGTGGTTACGTGCTTTCTGCCGGCAGCTATCCCGTTATATTTTTCTGTCTCTGCTGCAGTGCTTCTCGTCGGGCTCCTCCTGACTCGCATTTTCAAGAAAGACTGGACCAAGGGGGCTGTCATCGTCTCCCTATACCTGTTCATTCCAGCCTTGATCTATCAAAGCGATACGGAGGCTTGGATACAGGGGCCGCTGATGCGCCTTTACCACCTGCTCTTCGTTATTTTCGTTTTATTTGCCATAGCGACACTTCGGTTCACCAAGAGAATGAAGGGCTTCAAGCTGACTCCCACGGATTTACTGGTCCTATTCATCACCTCCATCCTCCTGATCCTGCCAGAGCTGAGATTACAGTACGGCCTCATGGTAGTGAAAACCATCATGCTGTTCTTCCTTTACGAGATCATCCTAGGGGAGATCCGCGATAAGATCGGGACGGTGGCGGTGCTGACGGTGGCGGCCTACTTGATCGTGGTTATCCGGGGGCTGACCGGTTGATGAGAAGTGGTTGTAAATTAAACATTTAGCATAAACCGAAACTTTCGGAGGTAGAAATGAAAATACACAAAGGCTTCGGGCTATTGGTTCTCATGGCGGTCCTCCTACTTTTGGCCTGCGGTGGGTCGGAAGCGAAGAAACAAAAGTTTTTTGAGAAGGGCAAGACCCTTTACGAGAAGGGAGACTACGTTAAGGCAGGTCTCGAATTTAAGAACGCCATCCAGATCGACCCCAAGTTTTCCAATGCCACTTACTGGCTGGGCATGGTTGAACTGCAAAAGGGCAATCCCAAAGGAGCCTATGCTGCCTTCGCCAGGGTTGTGGAGCTGGATCCGAAGAATGTCAATGCCCGCATCCAGTTAGCCCGGTTTTTCTTGATCGGGAGGGCGCCGGATAAGGCTATGGAGGCCGTGGAGGCAGCCCTGAAGAACGAGCCCAGGAACGAGGAGGCCCTTGTCCTAAAAGGAGCGGTCATGCTGGCGAAGAAGGATACGGACACTGGCCGAGTCTTCCTAAAAGAGCTCTTGGATCAGGGAATCAAAAAGCCTGAAGTTTATATTCTGCTCGCCTCCACCTATATGCAGAAAGGGGAATACAAGGACGCCGCGGCCCTCCTGAGGAGCGGTATTGAGGCCAACCCCAAGTCGATCCTGCTCTATCTTACCCTCGCAGATATTTACATCTTAAATAAGAACGTAGATAAGGCGGCTGCTCTTCTTCAAAAACTTACCGAGATCGAGCCGGAAAACGTCGATTTCAAACTTAAACTTGCTGGACTCTACTGGGACTCCAACAACCAAGAGCAGGCGAAGGCGCTTATCCAAGGCCTTGTGGCAGCCGATCCGAAGAGCGAGGTACGGCGCCTGCGGGTCTCGGGCTTCTGGATCGCCAAGGGTCAGTTCAAGACGGCAGAGGAGGAGCTAAAGGCCGGCCTCCGGGAGCTTCCCAAGAGCTTCAAGCTGCGCTTTACCCTAGCTAATATCTATGTGAGAATGGGGATGACTGATCAGGCCGTCACCATCCTGAAGGAATGCGTCGCCCTGGAGAAAGACGCGGCAAACCCCGACATTATACAGACAAAAAACGCTCTAGCGCAGGTCCATCTGGCGCGCCAGGAACTGGCGGACGCGCAGAAGTATATTGATGAGGTCATTAAGGAGAGCCCAAAGAACGTAGACGCCCATTTTATCAAAGGTAACATCCTTCTGGCAAAGAGTGAGGCAGTACCCGCGATCGCTGAGTTCCGGATGGTGGTTACGGAGCGGCCTACGTTCGTCCCAGGTCACATCCGCCTAGCCGAGGCCCACGGGATGAACAAGCAACTGAACATGGCCTTCGATACCCTCCGCAACGCCCTGAAGATCAATCCCAAATCCCGGGAGCTCCGGCGAGCCCTGGCAAACGTTCACGCCGCCCAGAAGGACTATGCCCAGGCGCAGTCGCAGCTGCAAGACATCTTGGCCGAGAGCCCCAATGACCTTGAGACGCGGTCGGATCTGGGGGATCTCTATATGGCCATTCGGGACCAGAAGCGGGCGGAGGCGGAGTACGGCGATATCAAGCGCCGGGCACCAAGCCTAGCTCTCGGTTACTTGAAGATGGCGGATTTGTATACAGTTCAAGGGAAGATTGACCAGGCTGTTTCGGAACTATCTAGGGCTCATAAGCTTGAACCCAATTCCCTGATGGTCACCTACTCTCTCGTTGGAGACTATTTACGGCAGAAAAAGTATGAGTCGGCAGTGTCCCTATTGGAGAAGCGCATCCAACAGAATCCTTTGGATGCAATTGCTTATACCATGCTCGGGCAAGTTCACCTGGCACAAAAGAATAACGTTGATGCGAACACGGCCTACCAGAAGGCCATTGGAGCCTATGAGGAGATTCTGAAACGCCAGCCAAATTCTTGGGTGGTGGCCAACAACCTGGCTTACCTACTGAGTGAGTTTGGCCGAAAGGCGGGGGACATGGACAGGGCCCTGACTCTGGCCCAGAAGGTTTACACCAAGGCTCCGGATAATGTAAGCTTCATGGATACTTTAGCGTGGATTTACTACAAGAAGGGAGACAACGCGAAGGCCCTGGAACTACTTTTCAAAGCCCAAGCCAAGAACCCGGAGAGTCTTCCCTTCAATTACCACCTTGGAATGGCTCTCTACAAAGCGGGCAAGACGGCTGAAGCAAGGGATCGCCTGAAGAAGGCTCTTCAGGGAGGTAGTGTGTACCCTGGCCGCGACGAAGCCGCTCAGACCCTCAGCAAACTTTAAATGACCTCGCATTTGACAAGGATTGTTCCCGCGAAGCTTGACCCCAATTCGATTGGTGAGCGTAAATCTGTACCCCAAAATGCGTATTGAGCATTGACAGGTTAGGGACACTTTGATAAACAATGTATAACTGGAAAACACAATCAGCTCTCGAATTGTCGTTAACGTCCTGCCTTCTATTGATTATTCCACTGCCCCTTGTCGCCACCCTAGATAAGCATTAAACGAGGTATCCAATGGAAGAAGAGCGCAACATGACCCTGAAAGATTTCCTGGAGATCGCAAGAAGACGGAAGAAGGCCATTATCTTGCCGGCTCTTGGAATCTTTGCAATCGCTGCCTGTGTGGCCTTTCTCATCCCACCCACCTATCGCTCCACCTCCACCATTCTCATCGAGGATCAGGAGATCCCCCGGGATTATGTCATGTCCACAGTTACGAGCTACGCGGAGCAGCGCCTGGAATCCATCAACCAGCGAATCATGAGTTCCACGCGCCTTCTGGAGGTCATCAAACGGTTTAACCTTTACGCCGACCTCATGAGGAAGGAGACGATCGAGGAGGTCATCGAGAAGATGCGCAAGGACATCAAGTTTGAAACCATCAGCGCCAGTGTGAAGGAACAGCGCACGGGACGGAACGCGGAGGCCACCATCGCCTTCAGCATTTCCTACGAGGGCCGTAACCCCGATGTCGTCCAGCAGGTGGCGAATGTTCTGGCTTCCCTCTACTTGGAGGAGAACCTTCGGATCCTTGAGCAGCAGACAACGGGGGCATCGAAGTTCATAGAAGAGGAGATGTCAAGAGTCCAGGGAAACTTGGCCGACATAGACGCGAAGATGGCTTTCTTCAAATCACGGAATCTTAACACCCTGCCGGAGTTCGTTCAACTCAACCTCCAGAATCTGGACCAGGTAAACCGGGACGTTGCCCAGCTCAATGATCAACTCAAGGCACTCAAGGAGAAGGAAAGCTACCTCGAGAGCCAGTTGGCCATTACTCCCAGGGACGCGGCGGACCCGGAAATCCGCCTGAAAGAGTTGAAAGACAAGCTGGCAAATCTCCAGACAAACTACACCGACGAGCATCCCGACGTGATCAAGACGAAGGCAGAAATTGCTGCGTTAGAGAGGCACCTTAAGACCCCAGCCAAGGAGGGGATAGCCAGTGACAAGCTGAACAACCCCGTCTATGTCCAGCTGTCCCAGCAACTCTCCACTATTCGTATGGACATTAAATCGCTGAATAGCCAGATAGAAAACCTGAAGCAGACAAGTAGAATCTACCAGAGCCGTGTCGTATCCGGCCCCCGAGTTGAGGAACAATACAAGTTTCTTATGGCAGAACGCTCGAACACCCAGGCAAAGTATGATGACCTCATGAAAAAGGCCATGGAGGCCAAGGTAGCTTCTGGTATGGAGAAGGGTCAACTGGGGGAGCGCTTCACCATCATTGACCCAGCCCGTCTGCCGGAGCGGCCCGTGAACCGCAACATCCCCGCTATTCTGCTCATCGGTTTCATCCTTGGTATCGGGAGTGGTGTAGGGACGGCGGCGCTGATGGAGTACAGCGACCAGTCTGTCAGGACGGTGCAGGATTTGTCGGACGCTACTGGGTTTCTGGTCATCGGGGGCATACCGGAGATCACTATCGAGAAGGACATCGCCAGGCAGAAGGCGCTGCCCATGAAGTGGATCGTTGGCATTGTCCTTGTCCTGCTCATCACCCTGGTGCTTTTCCACTTTTTTGTCATGGATCTGGACGTATTCTGGGCCCGCCTGATGCGTCGCCTGGCGATATGATGCTTCATGAACCTGATACTGCCATCTTGAGTCTGTCGAAGGGTAAGTTATCGAAGAGAAATTCTTGCGCGTGCGGGAATCTAGCTATCCCCTGAATAGGAGCTCCCATGAAACTGAAAAGCCTCATTCTAAGGTTCCGGAAAAATCAGTCGGCCCAGCTTTCGGCACCAGCGCCCAAGCGGGATGTCAAGCGTTTTAACGCTAAAGACGAAATCGGCTGGTTCTCCCCGGCCTATGATCAGTCACGGGCCGTGGAGCTCGATGTGGCCACGATGGAGAAAAATCGCCTGGTCGCCATGTTCCCCGACAGCCGGGAAATCGACTTTTACAAGGTCCTGCGTACCCGCATCTCGCACCGCACACGGAACCAGGAAGGCCGCGCAATTATGATAACCAGCGCTCTTCCGGGCGAGGGTAAGACAGTGACGGCGATTAACCTGGCCCTCACTTTTGCCAGGGAGTTCGAACAGACGGTGCTCCTGGTGGACGGCGACCTCCGGAAACAGAGTATCCATGAACAGATGGGCTTTCGAAGCAATCTGGGCCTACTGGACTATCTGCTAGACGACAAACCCGTCCCCGATTTGATCGTCTGGCCAGGCATTGAGAAACTCACAGTGATTTCCGGAGGGAGGACGATCACCGAAAGCAGCGAGATCATCGGCTCGCCGAAGATGCGAGCGCTCGTGGAGGAGATGAAAAACCGCTATACTGAGCGTTATGTCTTCTTCGATGTGTCGCCTGTCCTCGCCGGGGCAGACGCCATCGTTTTTGCGTCGCTTGTGGACTGGATTGTGATGGTTGTCCAGGCAGGCGCCACGCCGATCTCCGAAATCAACAAAGCCCTGGAGCTACTACCGAAGGAAAAGATCATCGGACTTGTCTTAAACAGGCAGGCCACCCCAATCTCGGCCTATTATCATTATTCCTATTACAGAAAAAAGGACGGCTGAGAGAATGTGACAGATAGACATTAATATTAGGGTCAACCTACAAAAGAAAAAGGCAGATACATTTCTGGCGAGCCTATCGCTTAATGAGACCTTTGAATTTTTCCAATTTGATTGACATTTATTTTCATGCCCCAAATTTTAGAAAATCAGGACAACCGTTTTAAAATGACTGGCTGATGATGATCAAATTTTCCTTTAAGACGGCATTTTACGCATCCTCAAATGGGTTTG
>Ga0326727_10010822_pt1 | contig 21541 bp, 16 predicted proteins | sample MB2enrmetagenome_FD_207643 | JGI IMG/M metagenome (GOLD analysis project Ga0326727, IMG submission 207643) | Lab enriched peat soil microbial communities from McLean, Ithaca, NY, United States - MB29MY | ecosystem: Environmental > Terrestrial > Soil > Wetlands > Peat | place: USA: New York...
GTGGGAGGTCACTAGCCATGAAACGCGCCGTGCTGCTTTGCATCCTGCTCCTTGTTTTGCCCGCGACGGCCATGGCCGCCGGGATCGAGTTCCAGGTCGCTCCCGGAAGCATCGACATCGACGCTCTGTATAACGGCACCGCCATTGACGTGTCCGGACTGGTCCCCGAGGGCTCCCAGGTGGTGGTGCGCTTCACCGGCGCGCCCGAAGAGGTGCGCATGAAGCAAAAGGGCAAGGCCCTGGGTCTTTTGTGGATGAACATGAACACCCTGCATTTTTCCGGCGTGCCCAAGGTCTGCCTGGTGGAATCGACCGTCCCGCTCGGCCAGCTGGGCGAGGCCGCCGGCAAGCTCGGCCTGGTCGGGATGGCCGAGGCCATCGGCATCGAACCCTCCACGGCCGACCGTAAGGAACTTTTGCCCGAGCTCCTGAAGCTCAAGCGCAGCGAAAAACTTTACCGCGAGAGCGACGGGGCGGTAAAACTCGGCGAGAGTCAGGACGGCGCGCTCAAGTTTTCCGCCCGGGTGCCCATTCCTTCGCGCCTGTCGCCCGGCAGCTATCTGGTCGAGGTTTTCGCCGTCAAGGACGGCCAGATCGTAGCCCAGGACGTCAAGAACATCGACGCCCGGCTGGTGGGCATACCGGCCGAGATGGCCGACCTGGCCTTCAACCACGGGGCATGGTACGGTATTTTAGCCTCGATCATCGCGATTTTCGCCGGCTTGGCCATCGGGATGATCTTTCAGAGCAAGGAGGCGCATTAACGGATCATGGAACTGCCGAGCCTGACCGACTTTTTCGCCCGGTGGCGCGCCAAGCCGCCCGTGCCTTTCTCCGTGCTCTTCAAGAAATTCAAGAGCATACTTGAGCGCAACAATGCGATTTTGGGACTCATCGGCGATATGGGCGACAAGCTCGGCGGCGATTACATCTTCGACCGGCAGTATATCCTCGATTCTTGCGAGCGGCTCGGCGACCAGGTTTTCAAGCTGGTCTCGGACTTAAGCCTCCTGTGTCAGCGCAAAAACGTGGGCCTGTTCACCGCCTTCGAGCGTATCTCGTATGAGATCCGCGAGGAACTGGCCGGCCGCCGGGTCCTCTCGCGCACCGACCATCTCCTGCCGCTGTGCGATCTGACCCACGACCTGGTCGACGAGGGCGGCAACAAGATGGCCAATGTCGGCGACATCCGCAACATCCTGGGCTTCACCGTGCCCGAGGGCTTCGTCATCACAGCCGGCGCCTATTTCGAGGCCATGGAGCGCGCCGGGCTACGCGGACGCGCCGCGGAAATCCCCACGAAATTCGCGGGCGGCGATCTGGACGGTTTGACCGAAGTCGCGGTGCAACTCCAAAAAGACATCCTGGCCATGCCCCTGCCCAAAGGCCTGGCCAAGGCCGTGAAGCTGGCGGCCAAGCGGCTTGCGGCCGAGCACGGACAGATGCTGGCCGTGCGTTCGAGCGCCTGGGGCGAGGACGGCGAGTCGAGCTTCGCCGGCATGTACGAGAGCGTGCTCGGGGTGTCGCCCGAGCAAATCCTTTCCGCCTACAAGGCGGTGCTGGCCAGCCTTTTTTGCGAGCAGGCCCTGCGCTACCGCCTGCAACGCGGCCTGTTCCGGGAGGAGCCGGCCATGGCCGTGGGCGTCATGCGCATGGTGCAAGCGCGGGTGAGCGGCGGCCTCTACACTTACGTCCCCCTGCTCGAGCACGACCAGCCCATGGTGGTCAGCGCCGCCTGGGGCCTGGGCAAGCCCATCGTGGAAGGCACGGCAGAAACCGACACTTTCTTCATCGGCCGCGATCCGCCCCATGAGCTTTTGTCCTCGGAGATCGGCGTCAAATCCACCCGGCTGGTTCTGGACGCGGCCGGCGGCACCCGCACCGAGGACGTGCCGGCGGAGGCGGCCGCTTCCCCCTGCCTCGACCGGGACCAGCTCACCCTGCTCGCAAAAACAGCCATGAGCCTGGAGCGCTTTTTCAAACGGCCGTTGGACGTGGAATGGGCCTTCACGCCGCAGGGCGAGCTGGTCATCCTCCAGGCCCGCCCCCTGTCCATCAAACCAAAAACCTGCACCGAAGGTCCGGACGTCGCCGAGGCCACCAAGGACGTCCCGGTCATCATCTCGGGCAAAGGCGTCCCGGCCATGGGCGGGGTGTCTTCCGGCCCGGTCCACATCGTCGGCGAAGGCGCGGACCTCTCGGATTTCCCTTATGGCGCCATCCTGGTCACCCACCATTCCTCGCCGCGTTTCGCGCGGGTCATGCCCAAATGCCGGGGCATCATCACCGAAATGGGCTCGGCCACCGGGCACATGGCCACCATCGCCAGGGAACTGCGCGTGCCCACCCTGGTGGGCGTGAGCGACGCCCTAAGTATCCTGCGCGAGGGCCAGGAGATCACGCTCGACGCCGACCATATCGTGGTCTACCAGGGTGTTGTCGAGGCCCTGTGCCGTTACGAACTGGGCAAGGAGGACGTGTTCGAGGAATCCTGGGAATACCGGACCCTCACGCGCGTGCTCAAGCACATCAGTCCCCTGACCCTGCTCGATCCGGACGCCGATTCCTTTTCCCCGGAGAAATGCAAAACCTTCCACGATATCGCCAGGTACGTGCACCAACGCGCCGTGGACAAGCTCATCGCCCTCTCGGAAGAACACCAAGAGATCAAGGAGAGCGCCCCTCACAAGCTTATCACCAAGCTGCCCCTGGGGCTGACGGTCATCGACGTGGAAGGCGGACTCGCTGCCGGGGCCAGGGACGAAATACGCGAAGAGGACGTCCGCTGCCGGCCGCTGCGCGCCCTGCTTGAGGGCATGAACGCGAGCGGCATGTGGGAGACCTGCGCCGTGGCCGTGGACATGGGCAGTTTCATGTCGTCCGTCACCCGGACCATGACCGCTTCCCAGTCCCATCCCACGACCCTGGGACGCAACCTGGCGGTCATTTCCGAGGAGTACTTGAACCTGCACCTGCGTCTGGGGTATCATTTCACCGTGGTGGACGCCTATTTGGGCGAGTCCGTGAACGACAACGCCGTTCTCTTCCGGTTCATGGGCGGCGTGACCGATTTCACCCGCCGCTCCCGTCGGGCCGGGCTGATCGCCGCCATTCTGGAGCAATACGATTTCGTGGTGAAGATATCCGGGGATATGGTCACGGGCCGGGCCAAAAAGCACCCGGAAAAGGCCATGCTCGATAAAATGTTCATGCTCGGCGGCCTGATCGGCTATACCCGCCAGCTTGACACCAGGCTCGGCAGCGACGACGCCGGCCGGCATCATTTCGATACATTCGTGCAACGCATCAATGCTCTCAGGGAGGCCAGACAGTGACAAACGAACCGGACAGGCCGGACGCCCCGGAGCCACCGGCCGAAGTCGGCGGCGCGGGCAAGGCCAGGACCAGCATCCTGGTGCTCGACGACGAAGCCATCGTCTGCAAGCGCCTCAAACCGTTTTTCCAGAAAGCGGGCTATGAGGTCGAAGCCTTCAATAATCCGACCGAGGCCTTGGCCCGCGTGAAAGAGCGCCGTTTCGACGTGGTCATCACCGACCTCAAAATGGAAGGCCTGGACGGCCTGGCCTTTTTGGGCAAGGTCAAGGAACTCTACCGGGATACGGACGTCATCGTCATCACCGGCTTCGCCACCCTGGAGACCTCGCGCGAATCGTTTCGCAAGGGCGTCTTCGATTTCGTGGCCAAACCCTTCAAATTGGCCGAAATTTTGGACGTGGTGCGGCGCGTCGAGAAGGAGCGGGGGCTCGCCCCCTAGCACCGCATGTGGGGCGCATCCCGGGAAAATCCGCCGGACGGCGGCATGGGACCAGGCAGCGCTCGTTTTTTGTTCCGGTCGTTTCAGCGCATCCTGACGCTCAATACCGCCGCCCTGGAACGCATGGCCCAGATGGACCGGGCGCTCGGCGGCGAATACGTCTTCGACAAGGCCTTCCTGGAAAGCGCCGTGCGCGACGTTTGCTCCCTGACCCACCGGGTGGCCTACCAGCTCAACGGCATGGCCGGCGAAAGCTACGTTGCGCTCTATGACGCCTATCTCGCGGTCAAGGACGCCCTGGAGGACGTACTCGCCGGGGGCATGGGGCCGCTGACCGGACGCCGGGTCCTGGCCTTCGACGAAATCGGCTGGGAAATGGAGCCTCTGGCCGGCCTGGCCAGCGTGGGCCTGGCCGTGCTCGGCCGCAAGATGGGACTGCCCGCTCCGGACGGCCTGGCGGTCACGGTCACGGGCCTGCGCGATCTGGCCGGGCCGGATCGCGAGACGGCCCTGGCCGAAGTTACGGACGCGGTCCAAGCACTGTTTTCCCGGCTGGGCGGGGTGCGACCCCTTGAATTGAGCCTGATCGCCGTGGGAACGGACAACCCGGGGCGGATCCTGGCGTCGGCACGGGCGGATTCCGCCGCGCTAGCCGCCGCAAGCCTCCTGGCGTTCGTCGCGAACCGCCCCCAGGACGACCCCCGGGCCGTGTGTCTGCGCCCGCACTTCGCGGCAGCGGTCCAGGGCACGGTTATGACCCTGGCCCATGGTCCAGGCCTGCCTCCGGCCATGCTGCTCCAGGCGCACGTCCCAGGGGATTTCCTGTCGGCGGACCGCCACTGGATCTCGCGCATCGCCCCGCACGAGCCCTTGCGTTCCATGATCGCGCCCAAGCCGCCTGGCGCCCGCTCAAGCGACGGGCGCGCCCTGGACGGAGGCAAAGCCTGGCTGCCCCCGGACAAAACGGCGCTCCTGGCCGAACTGGGCCTGGCCGCCGAGCGCGCGCTCGGCGGGCCGTGCCTGCTCTCCTACGTGATCGAGCCGGACGGCGAGACGTGGCTGACCGCCGTGGAGCCGATCACCTCGCCGTTTCCGGAATGGGAAGAGGACGACCAGGCCGTGCCCGGCGCCCCCGAGGAGACGCTGCTCGCCGGCGGCCAGATCGCCTGCGGCGGCGTGGCGGCCGGGCCGGTGATCGTGCTCCACGAAGACAGCCTGCCGGCCTGCGTGCCCCTGGGCTCGGTCGGGGTGGCCAGGGCCTCGGTGCCGGCGCTGGCCACCGTCGTGCCAAGGCTGGCGGCGCTTCTCACCGAAACCGGCACGGCGGCGAGCCATCTGGCCACCGTGGCCCGCGAAAACCGCGTTCCGGCCGTGTTCGGCCTCAAGGGTGCGCTAGATCTCACGCCTGGCGCCTTGGTCACCGTAGACGCGGGCGAACCGGCCGTATACCGGGGGGTGCTCGACGCCCGCCTGCGCCTGGCGGCGACCTTAGAGATCCGGGTCGGCAGCGAGCCCGAATACCAGGTTCTGCGCCGCCTTTTACGACACATCCGGCCGCTGAACCTGGTCGATCCGCGGGCCGGGGACTTTGACGCCGAGCATTGCCGCACCTGCCACGACATCATCCATTTCGCCCACGAAAAGGCCGTGGAGCTGCTTTTGTCCATCGACGCCACCGGGAGAACCGGGACCGGCGCGCCCCGCCGCCTGCGCGAAGACACCCCCTTCGCCCTGAGCATCCTGGACCTGGGCGGCGGGCTTTCCGGTGCTTCCGGAAAAAACCGGGACATCGGCCTTGCCGAGGTGACCAGCCGGCCCTTGCGGGCCTTCCTGGACGGGCTGCTGCTCCCGGAAGTCCGCCGCCAGGCCCCGGGCCGGCTCTCGCTTGGAGATATCTTCTCCGGCCTTGACCGCACTGCGGCGGCCCTGTCCGGGCCGGCCGGCCTCACCGGACTGAACCTGGCCCTGGCGGCCACAGATTACGCCAACATCACCATGCGCCTGGGCTACCACTTCAGCGTGGTGGACGCCGTGGTCAGCGACCGGCCCGAACACACTTTCATTTATTTCCGCTTCGCCGGCGGTTTCGCTGACGGGGACCGCCGCGCCAGACGCGCCGGGCTGATTTTGACCATTCTGGAACGGCTCGGTTTCAATGCCGCGCGCACCGGGGATCTGGTGGTGGGCAAACGCAAGCTCATGGAGGCCGACGAGGCCCTCACGGTCCTGCGTTTTCTGGGGGCCCTCTCGGCCTACACCCGCCAACTCGATATCGAACTGGACTCCGACGCCGAGGTCGAACGCCTGGCAGGCGAATTTCTGACCGCCAGCGGCCTGGCCGGTCCAAGCCGCGAGGCCCTCGCCTGATGCCGGGCTGGTTCGCCCGCTTGGCCGCGCATCTGACAAAGCGCCGCCAGCGCCGCAAGGACGCCGCCCTGCATTTTATCAAGGCCCGCTACCACATCTTCCGGGTCCTTCTGTCCTATAACGAGCGCGCCCTGGAAGCCCTGGCCGAACTCGACCGGCTGGTGAGCGAAAACGAGACTTCCCGAGCCCCGGACGTGGCCGCGACCCTTTACGAAACCGCGCTGGAGCTGGCCGATGGCGTCAACCGCCTGACCGAAAGCGCCCACCTCGGCCTGTATCCCTTGATCGAGGGGCTGCGCCGCAAGCTGGATGAGGCCATCGCGCGCTACCAGATCACCCCGCGCGGCCTCTGGCTTTCGCTCGCGGAGATCACCCCGGATGCGCGTGAGCAGGCCGGGGGCAAGGCCGAGCCTCTGGGAAGGCTCTTGCGGGCCGGATTGCCAATCCCGGAGGGCGTGATCGTGACTCGCCGGGCCTGCCGGGAATATTTGCGCCAGGCCCATCTGGAAGACCGGCTCAAAGCCATCCTGCGCCAGGCCGCCCGGCCCGAGCAACTCGACCCGGCCGATCTGGTCGACCTGCCCGATCTGGCCGCCAAGGCCCAGGATATGATCCTGGCCTCTTCCCCGACCGCGGCCTTCGGCCTGGAACTGCGCGCCGTTTGGGACTTTCTCGCCGGGGGCCGGCCCCTGAGTATTTCCGTGCGCAGCAGCGCCTCGGGCGAAGACGGCCGCGAGCGCTCTTTTGCCGGCCAGTATGAAAGCGTGCTCGGGGTCCGCGACCCGGACTCCTTTATCCAGGCCTTCAAGACCGTCCTGGCCAGCGCCTTTTCGGAACGGGCCCTGGCCTATCGGTCCGGTGCGCTCGGTGAATCGCTGGACATGGCCGTGCTCTGCCAGCGCATGGTCGAGGCGACGGCCTCGGGCGTGATGTTCACGGTGGACCCGATGAACCCGGAGAGCGAGCGCATGCTCATTACCGCCGTGCCCGGGCTGGGTACTCAGGCGGTGTCCGGGCGCGCCCCGGCGGACATCTACCGTCCCGGTCGCGGGCTGGACCCGCTTGAGACGGCCGGCTGCCCGTCCGAAATCGCGGAAAAGACCATCCGAGAAGTCGCCGCCGAGAGCGGGGGACTACGGCTGGAAGAAGTGACCGGGCCAGAGCGCTCCCTGCCGCTGCTGACTCCGGCCGAAATCGAAACATTGCGCGGCCTGGCCCTGCGCATCGAGGCCCTGTCCGGCGGCGCGCAAGATATCGAGTGGGCCAGGAACGGTTCCGGCGTGATCTGGATACTGCAGGCGAGGCCCGCCAGATTGGCGAGGCCCGCGCCGTCCGGAAACAGGCCCCTTGGCCGGGTTCTTTTGGCGGGTGGCGCCGGGGCCTCCCCGGGCAAGGCCGCCGGACGTCTGATTTTGGTTCGCTCCCGGGAAGACCTGGCTATGGCCGCTGCCGCCGCAATGGCCCCGGCGGGCGGGCCGCTGGTGATCGCCTTGCACCAGAGTCTGGTCGACGCCGCCTCGTTGGTTCCGCAAGCGGCCGCACTGCTGGTGGACATGGGCAATCCCCTGGACCACCTCGCCTGCCTGTCCCGGGAACTGGGCATTCCCATGATCACCGGACTGGGCACGGCCACGACCGCGCTCTCCCCCGGCCAGTGGGTGCTGGCGGACGCGGATGCGGGCCTGGTCTTGGCCACGGACGAAAGATTGTGGCAAGACGCCCCGAGGCGAACCGCACGCCCCCCCGCCCGCTTGGGTGACGCGGCGGCGGCCGTGCGCAAGGTCGCCCTGCCGCTGAACCTCACCGACGCTTACGGCCCGACCTTCTCCATGGCGCAATGCGAAAGCCTGCACGACGTGGTGCGCTTCATCCACGAAAAAGCGGTCCTCGCCTTGTTTGCCGCCGAGGATGCCTTGGCCGGGGAAGCCTTCGCCCTGGTGCACAGGCTTCATGGCGCCACCGGCCTGTCCTTTCTGATCATCGATCTGGGCGGGGGGCTGGCTCCGAGCCGCGCCGTCGCCATCCCCCTCGAAAGCGTCCTGTGCGACCCCCTGGCCGCTCTGTGCCGGGGCATGGCCACGCCGGGCCTGCGCTGGGGAAAGCCGTCGCCCGCCCCGATCACTGCCGGGCTCATACCGCGCTCCCTGCCGGACAAGCGCGGAGAGAGGCCGTCCGGCGAGTCCAACTACGCCCTGGTGACCCGCGACTACGTGAACCTCAACGCCCGGTTCGATTATCATTTCGCCATGATCGACGCCGTATGCGGCGCGAATCCCCGGGAGAACGCCATCCGCTTCCGATTCAAGGGCGGCGGCGCGTCCCAGGTGCAGCGCGAACGCCGGGCGGCCTTCATCGAGGCGGTCATGCGCAATCAGGAATTTTTCACCAACCGCCAGGGCGACATGGTCACCGCCGTCCTGGCCGAGGGTGTAAGGGAGACGGTCCGGGCCAAGATCGAGATGCTCGGCCGCTTGCTGGGATTTAGCCGGCTCTTGGACGCAGCCATGATCGACGAGAGCATGCCCGGCCGGTTGGCCGCGGCTTTTCTTGAAGGGGATTATTCACTCGACGGCCTAGCCGAAGAAATGGCCTCCCAGGCTCAGGCGTGACGGAATCGGACCACCGGCGATTTCACGGCCGTAAGCATGCGCCCGTGGCGCCGGCGGTGTCGATGCCGATCAGCCCCGGGGCGACGAGCGGTGCGCGGAAAAAATCGCTGCCGCTAAAGCTCTTTCGGATGGCCTGAAGGCAGAACCGGATCAACGCCCCGGCGTTGAGAATTGACTGTCACGCTTCGTCGCCTCGGGAATGAGGCGGGAGTCCGGCGAGGGTACAAGTTCGCCTGGGCGGGTTGCCGTCCGGGCAGCCCGGGCTGGGTCGCCCGCGTGCCGGTGGAATATGGCGATGGTCCCGGTCAGGCGAAAACCGCATTTTTGATAGAAGAGCATGCCCGGAATATTTTCGCATTCCGTGCTCACCTCGACGCGGTTCGCTCCGGTCGCCGAAGACCAATCGAAAACACGCCGCATCAAGGCGGTTCCCGTGCCTTTCCTCTGCGTCAGGACCGACAGGAGGTCGATGACCACTTTGTCGCCCTCGGGCTTAAAGCTCACCAGCCCGTCATCGGCCAAAAATTTCAGCACCTCGGGCGAGGCCAGGGACTTTTCCAGACGCATCCTGTTGAAGGCCGACCAAACCGTCTCGGCTATGCAGGCATCGAATTCCAGGCTGTTGTAATGAAAATTCCGGGCATGCCGGTCAAGCAGCGTCGTCTCCAGGTCCACGGCGGTTGCGGGTTGCGGGCAAGACAACGGCGGGGCCGGAGCAAGCCCCGCGGCAAATTCCACGGCCAGGACGCTTTGCAGGCAAATCTTGCGAAAGCCCAGGCCCATCAGAACCCTGGCGTTGAAGGCGTCGTAGCCCCACAGCCGCGCTTCCACGACGGATGGTCCCTTCAGGGCGGCCAGGTCGGCGACCACGCTGGAATAGTCCAGATGCGCCAGGCGATAGTAGTTGCGGCCGAATATGACGCTGAGTTCGTCCAGGCGCTCGAAACGGGGGGTGTCCATGGGGCTTTGTCCGTTGGCCGCGTTGCGGTTGCGGGCTCAAGCGGCTTCGGGGCGAATTTTACCCGCGCCACGGCCGCTTGGCGTAACGCCTACGACCTCAGGCCGGCATCCGATTAACCGGTTTGACGACGGAAAAGACAGGAATGTTGCAGGGCGGGGTGAAAAAAAATGCGAAAAAAAGACGGGCGAAAAAAAGACGCCGCAGGCGGGGAAGTAAAAATGGTCCGGCCGGCTTGCCGGGGGGAGGGAGGGCAGTTACATCAGGCCGGCCGGACCAAGGTCCCGGGGGAAGGAGCCCGGAACCTTTTTATAGCCACCAAGCGAGACGCGGAGTCCAAGGAGCGCCGTCATGCTCGTCAATCGGTCACGCGGTGGTTCTTAAATATGGACGCCGGCCCGCCGCATTTGGTTACCGGCATCCTGAAAAATCCGTCGATCCGCCAAACGGATGCAGGTGGTGCGAAATCTTTCCGCGCGCTTTATTCCCCCGGTCGGTCACCGGTTGCGGCCGCCCGGGCCCGCGCCTTGATCGCGCGTTTGAAATCCTGAAACGCCTTGTTCAGCGCCGGCCCGCTCACCAGCCGGGCCGCCTCCTCCCTAAAGCGTTGGCTGAAAATACCATACAATTCGTAGTCCAGGGCGTTGTAAGCCAAGACCTTCTGCTTTGCGGCCGAGTCGGCCGCGATGGCCTTGGAATCCGGACTCACGTTTTTCCTGGTGTAGACCAGCGCCGCGGCCTCGAGCCCGAGCAGCCGCCCCAAACAGAACAAGGATTTGTCGAAAGACTCCATGAGCCCGACAAAGGCGAAGTATTTCTGCAAATTGACGTAAGCCTGGCGCAACAGCCGCTTGTCGTTGGTGCGAGCCAAAGGAACCCCGGCGAACCTCCTGGTCATGCCGTTGTGCAACTCGTCCCAGGGGCAATCCATGGCGAACTCCTCCAGAGAGGCGTTTCGCTGCACGATCCATTGGTGCACATGGTGGCCGGGTGAGCGCTTGACGTAGAAATAGAGAGACACCAGCCGGTCCCAGGGGTTGCGCAGGAAGGTGAACACAAAGGGTTTGCCGGGAATGGCCGCAAGAACCCCGATCTCGATATGGCCGGCGACATACCCGTATTCCCGCCTGGCCTCCTCGGGCAATTGCATGAATCTGGCGCAATCCTGGATGTGGGTTGAGCCGTTGCGGCCGGCGAGAAACTGCCGGCGGTCGGCGTAAATCCGTTCGAAAACCGAAGTCAGAGTGATACCGGCGGTTTTGGGGATATGGAAAAGCACCACGGGTGCATCAGGTTGCATGGGCTCCTTCTTCCTTAACATTAACGGCCGCGCGCTCATTGCCCGGAAAATATCGCTCCGACAGGCGGGCGCACCCCGGTTCCGCCGGTTTTAGGTTCGGCCTCTTTTCTCACGTTCACGATTCGGAGCCGGGTATCTCTTTGGGGCAGACGTCCAATCGCCGGCAAAGGTTACACCGCCTTTGGCGCCGGAAATCGAAAATTTCCGGCACGGTATATGCTAGAATCTGCCAAGGCGGGTGGTGCGGAAAAATATTCCCCGCCGCCCGGATCAAACCGAACAGCATCAACACAACACGGCGGACAAGGAGACGGATATGGCCATCACCAGCATTACCGACCAGAGTTTGATCGCCAGCCTGGGCTCTCTCGATACCACCGACTCGACCAGCTCAACCGACTCTTCCAGCCTGCTCTCCGATCTTTCGGATTCCAGTTCCAGCAGCTCAACATCGCTGACGACGTTTTCCGAGCTGGGCAAACTGTTTTCCTCGCTGTCTTCATTGCAGCTGCAGTCCAATGCTTCTTTCAAAATGATGACCGCCTCCATAGCCAGCGACTTCCATACCGCCGCCTCTGAGTCGAGCAACACCATGCAGCGTCTCTCGCTCGACTCCATGGCCAGCCAGTTTTCCAACGCCTCGATTACCGGCAGCATGTCCTCCATCAACATGAACTCGGTCACCGGCGGCATCTCGGGCTACAACGCCTATCAGAACAACGTAAGCCTGCTCAACAGCTTGAGCGGCTCGACGACTTCCACCAGCTCGATCACTGACATTTTGAGCCAAAATCTCTCCTCCGTCCTGGTCTGACGCGCTTCCCGGCGGCCGCTTTCGCCTTTGCGCGAAAATCCGCCCGCCGGGCGTTTCGCTCGTGGGACGTCCTGAAGGATAATCCCGGTCGAGACAGGCCTCCTTGCGGCTACCGGTCTTCCTTCTTTGCGCGGGCTTACGCCCGCATCCGGCATTTTTTCGAAGTGAACGCATCGTGGGAAGGCAAAGCGCCTGGACAGGGAAATTTTTACCGGGAACAATATTTTAGAGCAACAATAACACTTTGATATTGATGAATATTTTATAAAACTCTTCAGGGCATCAATCTTGCTATTTAGCAACCTGGGTAAAAAATTTTTGGAAAACGGGACAATTTTTCCCTTTTCCTGGTTGAGCAGAACCACTAAACCCGGAGTTTCCCATGTCCGTCAGCAGCATTAACAGCTACGATCAGTTGCAACAGATGCAACAGATGCAGGCGCTCTTAGGAATCCAAGGGACCGATCCGAACTCCACGGCCACGTCCCTGTCGACAAACCTGACGTCCTCATCGACAACCGACCAGGCGAGTTTTTCCCAAACCGGGCAGTTGATGAGCCAGCTCTCGCAACTGCAAAAAAGCAATCCGAGCGAATTTTCGGCCGTGACGCAGCAAATTTCCCAGGAATTGAGCAGCCAGGCCAAAAGTTGCACCGATACCCAGGAAAGCCAGAAGCTGACCTCTTTTGCCCAGAAGTTCGCCCAGGCTTCTCAAACCGGCAGCATGTCGCCTCTCGCCTCCGGCAAACACTCAGGCAAAAGCCACCGGTCCAAAAGCAGCTCGGGCAGCGGCGCCATGAGCGACGTCGACAGCGATATTTCCCAGAGCCTCGCCAGCGTGAGCTCCAATGCCGGCCTGATAGGTTCCAATGCCGGCCTGACAGGCGGACTCTTTGGCGCGCTCAACAAAATTATCGCCAATGATTTGAACGCCATTGCTTCAAACGCCGGTCTCAGCGGCAGCGCCACCCCGGGCCAGTTGATGGGCGAACTGCATCAATTGCAGAAGAACAACCCGGCCGAGTTCAAGGCCGTGACCGAAAAGATTTCGCAAGACCTGGCCGCCCAGGCGGGCTCCAGCACGGATCCAGTGCAAAGCAAGCTGCTGACCGATTTCTCCCAAAAATTCGCCGCGGCCTCTCAAACCGGCAGCATGGCCAGCCTCAGACCGGGCCATGACGGGCAAGTCGCGCAATCCTCGGGGACCAGCAGCCAGCTGCAGACCGACATGGCAGAACTCAGCAGTATTCTTGCCCAGAACATGTCGAGCGCCGTGACAAGCGGAACCGACACTTCAAGCTGGAGCCTGCTCCAAGGCTTGGGATCCACGGCGAATAGCTCGTATCTCAACAACCAAAACATGGGGACGATCCTCGCCAACGCCGTTCTCAGCTAGTCTCGCGGGGCCGGACCATGATAAATACGCCCCCGAGGGATTGAATCACATAACGCAACCTGCCGCCGCCCAGGGAAGGGCGGCGGCACGTCGCGGAGGCATGTTTTGTGGATAGTCCGCGATTCCAACGCCATGACGATTTGAGCGAGTCGCTCGGCAAGGACTATTTTCTGGCGGCCCATGTGGACTTTTCGACGCTCACGGCCGATTTGGCGGCTCTTCCCGGGCCGTGCATCGTCGATTTGCGGCTCCTCGGCGAAGACATCGACAACGCCAGAACCCTTATCTCGCACGGCTTTTTAAAAATATGCCTGCTGGCCATGTTCAGCGTCGAACTCTCCGGGCGAAACCCGGGGGGACCGGCTGCGCCCGAGACGGCAATTCCCCCCGAGACCGCGGCTTCCAGGGACGCGTCCTGGATCGCCCGGCACGCCAACAACCTGCGCCTAGGCTGTTTCGCCCTTAATCCTCACATTTCGGACGAGGCCTGGTTGGCCGTTCACCGGGGCCTGGTGGAAAAATCCCTCACCTCCCCGGAGGTGCTGAAATTTTTCCTGGATGACGGCTTTGTGAGCTTCCGGGTGCACGAGGACAAGGCGGTCATCGACTTCTTCTCTGTTTTACAGGGCCGGCGCGGAACCGGCTCGGCCTTGATGACGCGCCTGTTCGACTTCGCTCAGTCCCGCGGCATAAGCCACATCGAGGTCGTCACGGAATGCGAAAATGTGCCGGCCTGCCTGTTCTATCAAAAAAACAACTTTCGCCTGACCCAGACCGCCGGCATCTTCCACTACCACAAAAATTGACCCGGCCAAAAGCCGCCCGTTTTCACTCCGGCCAGGCCGCTAACGCGGGCCTTGGGCCCGGGTGGACAAAGCCGTCGCCCGGCGGTAATAAAAAACCGGATTTTACTTGAGCCGGTTTTCTCGCGGCCGGCGCATCCCGTTATGAAAGAATTCGATTTGCAAAGGGATTTCATGCCAAGCCAGCCACAAAAAAGCCCCCTCGTCGCGCAACCGGCCCTGGTTCACCCCGCTCGTCCGGGCCGTCCCGTCTGCTCGGTCCGCCGGCGTGGCCCGGCCGCGCTTTTGATACTGACCCTCTTGGCCGCCTTTTTCCCGGCGGCGTCCCGGGCCCAGGACAAGGCGCCCATGGACTTTGCCTCCAGCAAATACGCCACCCCCCAGGATACGCCCGCGCCCGCGCCCACGCCAAATACTACCGCGCCGGAACCGGTCGCCCTGGACATGGAATCAAGCGTGCGCCGTGCCCTGGAAACCAACCCCCAGATCGAATCCGCCAAGGCCCAGTTGCGCGGCGCGGCGGAGGGCAAAAAGTCGGCCGCCGGCGCCCTGGGACCGTCCGGCAATGTCAGCGCCTACGGTTTGACCCAGCAAACCAACACCAAATACGTGTACCAGGGCAGCGCCGCCACCAGCTCGAGCCTGACCGTCGTGCCCACCTCCACATCGAACTCCGGCATGGTGGACTTCAATGCCCACCAGAACCTATTCACCGGATTCAAGCTGCTCAGTACCTACCAGAAAGCGGCCCTGGCCAAGGATTCGGCCGAGGCAGGGGTGAGCGCCGCCGAACTGAAGCTGGTCAACTCCGTACAACAGACCTTTTTGGCCCTGCTCAAGGCCAGAGCCGACGTCAAAAGCGCCGAAGATTCGGTCGCCCGCCTGGCCGACCAGCTCAAAGTGTCCCAGGACTTTTTCGATGTCGGCCTCAAGCCCCAGCTGGACGTGCTGCAAAACCAAACCGCCCTGGCCTCGGCCGAGCAAACCCTGCTGACCGCCCAAAACAATGTCCTGACCCAGACGGCCCAGCTCAACACCTTCCTCAGCTATCCCCTGCAACAGGATATCGAATACAAGGGCGAGCTCTCGGCGACGCCCTTCAGCCTGAATCTTGCCCAGTGCCTCGAACTTGCCTACCAAAACCGGCCGGATCTGACGGTGGCCGTCAAAAGCGTGGAAATGGCCGCCAAAGACGCCAAGATCGCCATCAGCGGCCTGTACCCCCAGGCGGCCGCAGACTTGGACTACATCACCAGCACGAACCGCGGCAACATCAGCAGCGGAGACCTCGTCAACTACGACACGCAAGTCTGGCAGGCCAAGCTCAGCATGCAATGGACGCCCTGGGACAACGGCGCCACCTATTTCGGTTACGAAAAGGCCGTGGAAAACGTCAAAAAGATTTACGCCGACATGGTGAAACTGCGCCTGGACATCGGCTTCCAGGTCAAGTCGAGTTTTTTGAACATCCAAAGTGCCACCAACCGCATCGACGTGGCCAAAACCGGCCTGGAAGCGGCCAAGGAAAACTACCGCTTGTCCGTGGACCGCTACCAGGCCCAGGTCGGCACCAGCCTGGACGTGCTCAACGGCCAAGCCCAGATGACCCAGGCCGAAAGCGACCTCGCCAAGGCCCTGGCGGACTACCAGACCGCCCTGTCCAACCTGTACGCCGCCTCGGGCGTAAAGAACTTCAGTTTGAATCCCGGTTAGCGGACAGACTCCGGCTCCTTCCCCCTCTCCGTGCTCCAGGCGGATTCCCGCGCCTTCACGAGTATTTCTTTGTCATGGCACCCTTCTTGCTAAGCTGAGTGAGCACACACAGCTTGGCAAGGGCCCCACGACATGAACGCAATCGCACCACCTCAAACCATGCCGCCGGAACTGGCGGCCGGTTACACCATGGACGGCCTGGCCGACGTCTATGCCTGGTATTTCAACGACGCCTACGCCGAAGGCCAGCCCAGGGTGTACGATCTGAAGATGTTTTCCAAGCTGTTGGCCCGGGTGTCCCGGCGCGAGACGCACTATTACGGCCTGACGGATTTTTGGCTCTACCAAGCGCTGGCCGCTTTTCCCCTGACCGGCAAGCGCGTGGCCGTGTTCGGTTCGGCCACCCCCTGGTACGAGTCCGTTTGCCTCGGGCATGGGGCGGGCGAGGTGCTCATTTTCGAATACGGCCCAATTCTGTCCGAGCATCCGGCCGTGCGCATGGTGACCTACGAGCAGTTTGCGCGCGATCCTGCTCCCTGCGACGCCGGGCTGTCGATCTCGTCCTTCGAACACGACGGGCTCGGCCGCTACGGAGACCCGCTCGATCCGGACGGGGACTTAAAGGCCATGCGCGCCGCCAAGGACGTCGTACGCAAAGGCGGACTGCTTTTTTTGGCCGTGCCGCTGGGCAAGGACGCCGTCACCTGGAACGCCCACCGGGTGTATGGGTGGGCCAGGCTGTCCATGCTGCTCGACGGCTACCGGACCCTGGCCAGCTTCGGCTTCGATCCCAGACAGCTTTTCGTGCCGGGCAGAAGCGGCGTGCAGCCGGTGTTCGTTTTGGAGAATATCTAGAGCAAAAAATCGGGGGAGGAACCTTTTTTGAAAAAAAGGTTCCTCCCCCGCCCCCCGCCTCCAAAAACCTTTCACGCTTTTGGGGGAAAAGGAAGTCCGGGGGAAAGAGGCGACGTACTATACCGGCCATACCGAAGGGAACCGTTATGTTGGATTCTGGTCCGCTGAAATTCTTTTATTACCGCGAGACGGAACATTTCGATGTGCCGGACGAAGTCCGCGCCGCATTCGGAACGCCAAGGAGCATTCCCCTGCTTAACGGCGCCGACGGAGGCGGCAATTGCCCGCAAGGCCGGTTCGTCTCCGTCGGCACGCCCGAGGAGGCGGATTTCATCGTATTTCCTTTCGTACTCGATCAATTCATCATGGTCCTGCGCGCCCTGGCCGTGCATTTTTTCATCCGCCGCCTGCCCCATTTCCAACGCTTCGAACGCAAACACGTGTTTTTTCATTGCCACGATCTGGGCCAGCCGCTCTTTACCGAGGCCTTGCTCATCACCGACGATCCCAACCGGTTCAATGCCGACGACCCGTTCATCGACACCTTGCCGCATTATCCCGGAAATCACGTGCTGGCCTGCGCGCCGCATTTCGACTTCGACAAGATCAACCTGGACACCAACTTCATCGGGACGATGTCCTACCTGATGCGCTACAAATTGGTCCACAGCGTCATGGACGAAAAAGGGCTGCGCTTTTTGATCCGCTTTCCCAAAACCGCGGATTGGTCATGCAAGGACACCTCCTATCTGCACATGGACGATACGGCCAAGAAACAAGAGATGGAAAGGCTCTTCGTGGACGCCATGCAGCGCTCCTGGACCACTTTGTGCCCCCGGGGAATGGGATCGTCGAGCATCCGGTTCTATGAAACCCTGTGCATGGGGCGCATCCCGGTCCATGTCTCCGACGCGTACCGGCTGCCGTTCGAGGATAAAATCGACTATGCGGAATTTTGCCTGTTCATCCCCGAAGCCGACGCGGAACGGGCCGGGCCGATACTCCGCATGTGGCTGGCCAAGCGCGGCCCGAGCCAGCTTACGTCCATGTGCCGCAAGGCGCGCTCGGTCTGGGAGCAGTATTTCCAACCCCAAGACGAAACGCATGTTTGCCTTCAGTACCTGCGCCGCCATCTGCCGGCCGCCGGGGCCGAGGGACCGGGAAAATACCGCTACGCCCCAAGCGAGCTGGCGCGTTCCCCAAAACCGCGTTGCCTCGTGCCCAAGAATTTTTACGCCAACATGTCGGCGGATCATAAAAAAATGTGGATCAACAGCGGGCTCGATATCGTGCCCTCGGAGCTTGAGCCCGGAGTCAGCCTGGTCAACGGCGTGCGATGCGCAATTGAGATTCAAGATCTGTTTTACGTATTTAGTCTGGCGCGGAGTCTGCCGGAAAACGGGACCGCGGTCTGCTCGGGCGCGCCTTCGGGTGTGATTGCGATCATGCTGGCCACCTCTTTGATCGAATTCGGCAATTTCTCATCGATCATATACAGCGTCGAGAATTGGACGTTCGGGCCCACGGCGCTGGCCGGGGAATCTTTCAAGGATTTCAAGCGCAACGTCGCCGATGCCCATATATCCTATTGCATCAGGCCCGTTCGCGGCGGAGATGCGGACGGCGCCGCGGCGTTTCGCGGGGAATGCCTGGATCTGGTCATCTCGGCCGGGGAAAAAAGCACGGCCGAACATCTTTCAGGGCTTCGGGCCTGGCTGCCCAAGCTTACGCCCGGCGGGTTCCTGGCCTTGATTTGTCGCGATACGGATTCAATTTTAGGGAGCGTCATGCAATGTGCGGACGAGCTGGGTCTTGAACCTATCCTCGAACCCGGGCTTGGCGTGATCGTCCTGCGCAAGCCCAAGGAGCCCGGCGGCCTCGTGGTCGATATGGGGGCGGAAGAGTCCGGGGGCAAACAGCTCTTGCCCCGGCCGGGGCATCATCTCGAGCCCGTCCGGCTGAACGGCGCCCCGGAGGCGTACGCGGCGATCGGCCTGTAAACGGGGTGGACCCACAGTTTGTGAAAAGACGCAATGGATAACGGTAAAGGCTATCTGGCCGTGAAGGCTACCGGCGGCATGGGCAACCGGCTGCTCGGGATCATGTGCGCCGTGGTCTACTGCCTGATGACCGGGAGGCAGCTCTCCGTCAACTGGTCGGATTTCATGTATTCCGACGCCGGAGAAAACGTCTTCCCCAGGCTTTTTAAAATCCAGGGCCTGCCTTTTTCCCATCGATTGCCGCAAACCGACGACGTCTACCCCGAATTCTGGCGGCCGCTTTTGCATACGGACGCTCTTATCGAGCAGTTCGGGATCAACCATCACGATCCGGCCGTCATGGACCTGACCCGGATCGACCTGAGCAAACGCTACACGCACACGGTCGCCGCCTTGTGGTCCTACGATCTTGCGCCGCTGCATGCGGCGCTTGCCCATATCCAGGAACATTTGCCCCGGTTTCGAGGACTCGGCCCGGACGGCATTTGCGGCGAAATCATGAAGACGCACATTTTGCCCAGGCAGGTCGTGAGGCAGCGGGTCGAAGACTTCGCCTCGCGGTGTTTTTCCAGTCCCATGATCGGCGTGCACATCCGGCACACGGACCTGCGCATGCCTTTTGACAAGGCGGTGGCGGCGGTTAAGAGCTTGCGAAAGGCGACGGCGGCCAAGGTGTTTTTGGCCACGGACAACCAGCTCGTCGAGCGCGAGATGGCCGGGATTTTCGGGGAGAATCTGGTGGTCATGCCCAAAAGTTACCCGCAAAACGGCGGCCACATGCACTGCCACCATGTCGAGGGTCTGACCAATTTCGAAAAGGCGCTCGATGCCGCCGTGGAAATGTACCTGCTCGCCCGGTGCGACGCCATCGTACGCTTCGAGCCCAGCTCGTTCGCCCAAATCAGCGGATATTGCTCGGAGATTGCGCCGGAGCGCATGGTCTGCATCCGCTAGCGTCATTTCCTCAAAATACCCGGTTGGTTCAAGCCGGGCATGTCTCAGAAGGCCCCCCCGCGCCGCGTCGAGATCTCGCTTTGCGCGCTTGAGCATTCACTCCGGGATTGATATCCTGGCCGGGATATTTTGCAAGGACGCCACATGAGCTTCCCGACCCTTTTCGCCATCGCCGTGGCCCTGGCCATGGACGCCTTTGCCGTCTCCCTGGCCACGGGCATCTGCCTGCGCCGGACCGGGACCGCCCAGACCCTGCGCCTGGCCTCGGCCTTTGGCGGCTTCCAGGCGCTGATGCCCGTGGCCGGCTGGGCGCTCGGCCTGGCCGTGCGCGTCCGGATCGAGGCCTACGACCACTGGATCGCACTCGCCCTGCTCACGCTGGTGGGCGGCAAGATGATCTGGGAAGGCGCGAAAAATCGGCTCGGCCAGGACGAATGCCGCGACCCCAGAGACCCGACCCGGACGGGCCATCTCCTGGTTCTGGCCCTGGCCACCAGCATCGACGCCATGATCGTGGGCTTTTCGTTTTCGGTTCTAAATGAGCCCATCTGGTTCGCTTCCCTCGTAATCGGCGTGGTGTGCTTTGTTATCACCGCTGTCGGCGTCAAGATCGGCTGCCTGGCCGGGCGCGTCGCGCTGGTGAGCCGCTACGCCGAGTTTCTGGGTGGGCTGACGCTGATCGGCATCGGTGTCATGATCTTTGCCGAACATTGACATGAGCCGGGCGTATCAAGAAACACAACAGGGGCAAACGGCGGGGCCTTGCTCGCCGGGTGAGCTGAAGCCCGTCGCCGCGGGCTCGCCAGAAGCCGCATCGCAACATCGCGGCAAAAACGCAGGGAGGACGTCATGAGCGTCTTGTTCTCGCCTTTTCCGCTTGGCGGGCTCAGCCTGCAAAACCGCATCGTCGTCGCGCCGATGTGCCAGTATTCGGCCGAAGACGGCCGGGCCACGGACTGGCACCTCATCCACCTCGGGCATTTGGCCCTTTCCGGAGCGGGCCTGCTCATCACCGAGGCCACGGCTGTCGAGCCGGAAGGCCGCATTTCACCGCAAGACCTGGGCCTGTGGTCGGACGAGGATCAGGCCGCCCTGGCCCGGGTCCTGCGCGCCGTGCGCGCCCACTCAGCTATTCCCATGGCCATCCAGTTGGCCCACGCCGGACGCAAGGCGTCAACAAGCCGGCCCTGGCTCGGCGGTGGCTTGCTGCCGGCCGCCGACGGCGGCTGGCAACCGATGGCCCCTTCGGCCCTGCCCTTCACGCCCGGTGACCCAGCACCGCTGGAACTCGATCCGGCGGGCCTCTCCCGCATCAAGGACGCCTTCGTCCGGGCCGCCCGGCGCGCCGTCGAACTGGGCTTTGATTGCGTGGAACTGCACAACGCCCACGGCTACCTGCTGCACGAATTCCTCTCGCCGCTCTCCAACCGGCGCGCCGACGCCTACGGCGGGACGCTGGAAAACCGGATGCGCTTTCCCCTTGAGGTCTTCTCCGCCGTGCGCGAGGTCCTGCCCGATGCCTGCCCTCTCGGCGTGCGCATTTCGGCCACGGACTGGATCGACGGCGGCTGGGACATCGAACAAAGCATCGTCCTCGCGTCCGAACTCAAAAAACGCGGCTGCGCCTACATCCACGTCTCCAGCGGGGGCCTTGCCCCGGAACAGAAAATTCCGGTCGGCCCAGGCTACCAGGTCCCCTTGGCCGAACGCATCAAGCGCGAAACCGGCCTTGCGACCATCGCCGTCGGCCTGATCACGCAGCCCGCGCAAGCCGAAGCGATTGTGTCCTCGGGCCAGGCCGACATGGTGGCGCTGGCCCGGGCCATGCTCTACGACCCTCGCTGGCCCTGGCACGCCGCCGCGGCTTTGGGAGAGAGGATCGACGCGCCGCCGCAATACCTGCGCAGCGCGCCCCACGAACACAAACACCTGTTCCGCAACGCCTCGCAGGCATAGAGGCTGGGGAAATCGGGGGAGGAACCTTTTTTGAAAAAAGG
>Ga0326727_10010824_pt1 | contig 21536 bp, 16 predicted proteins | sample MB2enrmetagenome_FD_207643 | JGI IMG/M metagenome (GOLD analysis project Ga0326727, IMG submission 207643) | Lab enriched peat soil microbial communities from McLean, Ithaca, NY, United States - MB29MY | ecosystem: Environmental > Terrestrial > Soil > Wetlands > Peat | place: USA: New York...
GGGATCCTGACCGTTCTCCTCCTCTTTGTGGGGCAGCGCTTCAAGGTCCCAAGCATTGTCTGTTTCCTTGTTATCGGGATGCTTGCCGGCCCGTACGCCCTTTCGATTATAAGCGACCAGTCCACCATCGAAACCATTGGCGAGATCGGGGTCATCCTCCTGCTCTTTACCATCGGCCTCGAGTTCTCCTTTGAAAAACTGCTGGGCGCCTGGCGCGTGGTTGTCCTTGGCGGGGCAATCCAGGTCTGCACGACCATTGTCGCCGCTACCGCGTTCATGCACCTGCTTACCGGTATCAGGATCCAGGAGGCGATATTCTTCGGGTTTTTGGTCTCGCTCTCCAGTACCGCCATTGTAATGAAGATCCTCCAGGATCGCGGCGAGGTCGAGACCGTCTCAGGACGGACACTTTTAGGGATCCTGATCTTCCAGGACCTTGCCGTCATCCCGATGATCCTCCTCACCCCTCTCCTGATGGGGACGAGCGGCCCGTCCTACGGATCCCTTCCCTTCGAGGTCGGAAAGGTCATCCTTATCCTGGCGATCCTGATCGTATCGGCGCACTGGGTGGTGCCATGGGTCATGTACGGCGTGGCAAAGCAGAAGAACCGCGAACTCTTCATCTTTACGGTCGCCGGTATCTGTTTTGCGGTTGCATGGCTCACGAACGCCGCGGGGCTCTCCTACTCGCTGGGGGCATTCGTGGCCGGCCTTATCATCGGGAAATCGGACTTTTCCATCGATGCAGTCAGCAACATCATCCCGTTCCGCGATATCTTTGCTGCCATCTTCTTCATCTCCATCGGAATGCTCCTTGACACGAGCGTGATCCTCTCGCAGTATACCATCGTCTTCTCCCTTATCGCGATTATCCTGGTCATCAAGGTGCTGACCGGCTCGCTCACGGCAGCGATCCTTGGCATGCCGGCCCGGGTCTCGGTCTTTGTCGGCCTTGCACTTGCCCAGATCGGGGAGTTCTCCTTTGTGCTTGCAAAAAGCGGCCTTGAATCAAACCTGATCGGTACCGGCCCGTACCAGTTCTTCCTTGCGGCAGCGATCATCACCATGGCCTTCACCCCGTTCACCATGAACGTTGCTTCCCCCGTAACCAACCTGCTGTACCGCCTCTTCCCTGACCGGATCAAACGGCCGGATCAAAAGAAAGATGCGGCAGGGCCTATCCCGGAGGAACTCTCTGACCACATCGTCATTGTAGGGTACGGGATGACCGGCAAAAGCGTGGCCCGGGCCGCTGAGATCCTCGGCATCCCGTACAATGCCATTGACATGGACCCGGACGTGGTTGTTCGGGAACGCGCCGCTGACAGCCACCATGAGATCATATTTGGGGACGCCACCCACCAGGAGGTCCTCGAGTATGCCGGCATAGGGCAGGCACGGGCACTCGTGGTGGTCATCTCTGAGCAGAATGTGGTCCCCGGGATCATCCACCTTGCCCGGGAGATGGCGCCCTCGATCTACATCGTTGTCCGCACGCGCCATGTCAATGATGTACGCCAGCTCCTTGACCTTGGGGCGGATGAGGTGATCCCGGAAGAGTTTGAGACTTCGGTACGGATCTTCTCCCGGGTGCTTGCCAAGTATACCCTGCCCGAGAGCGATATCGATACCTTAACCAAGGTTGTACGGGGGAACGGGTACCGGATGTTCTCCCGGGCCAATACTCCTCTGCCTGTCGGGGAGCAGGACCCCGGGAAGGCATTTGGCGACCTCCATATCCATACCCTCGAAGTCAGCCCCGGGGCGCCGTCGGCGGGTAAAACCCTGCGGCAGCTGGACTCCTGGAATACGCGGGGGGTGGGGATCCTGGCCGTCCGGCGCGGGGCATCATCGGTGACCTCCCCCCATCCCGATCTTATCGTGCTGCCCGGGGATGTCCTCATTCTCTACGGCAGCGAGGCCAGCATCGGCCGGTTCCAGCCCCTGGTGGCCGGCCCGGTAAAAACGGCCTGAACCCGGCATTCCCCATCCCACGGGGCCTTTCCCCCGGAAATTATAATACTTTTCCTGACGGTACCTTTTTATCTCAGTTCCGGGACTCCGGGTGTTCTCCCATGGACGTCATGCTTGCCGCCGTTGCCGTCATTATCCTGTCCATCATCCTTTTGTACTGGGGCCACCGGTTCGGCCTGCCTAGCATCGTGAGTTTTCTGGTGATCGGGATGGTAGCCGGCCCCTTCGGGCTTGCGCTTATCACCGACCAGTCGCTTATCTCCACGATCGGGGAGATCGGCATCGTACTGCTGCTCTTTACCATCGGCCTTGAATTCTCGTTCCAGTCCTTTCTGCGCTCATGGCGTGCCGTTATCATCGGGGGACTGGTCCAGATCTGCACCACCATTGTTGCCACGACGGTAATCGACTACACATTCCAGATGCCGTTTAACGAGGCCCTACTTTTTGGGTTTATCGTCTCCCTCTCCAGTACCGCCATCGTCATGAAGATCCTCCAGGAGAAAGGAGAGGTGGATACGCTCCAGGGACGCACACTTCTTGGAATCCTGATCTGCCAGGACCTTGCGATTATCCCGATGATGTTGATCGTGCCGCTCCTTTCCGGGAACAGCGCCACCTTCGACCTCTCTGAGGTTCCCTACGAAATCGCCAAAATGGCCCTGATCTTCCTGGTCATCGTCGTCCTGGGCTACTGGCTCATCCCCCGGTTCCTCTTCCGGGTGGCAAAGGAGCGCAGCCGCGAACTCTTCCTCTTTACCATTGCCGGCATCTGCCTTGTCATTGCGTGGCTCACGAGCGAAGCCGGCCTCTCGTTTACGCTCGGGGCGTTCATCGCCGGCCTGATCATCGGAGAATCTGACTACAACATCGATGCCCTGGGCCACATCATCCCGTTCCGGGATGTCTTTGCCGCCATCTTTTTCCTCTCGATCGGGATGCTGTTGAACACGGGCATCATTATCGATAACTTCTATTTCGTCGTGGTCACCATCGTAGGAATTGTCCTTGTCAAGATCCTGACCGGTTCCTTCTCTGCCGCTATGCTGGGAATGCCTGCCCGGGTCTGCATTTTTACCGGGCTTGCCCTTGCCCAGATCGGGGAGTTCTCCTTTGTCCTTGCCGGGACCGGCCGGGATGCAGGGGTAATCCAGGAGCCGATATACCAGGTCTTCCTTGCAGCGGCGATAGTTACCATGGCGTTCACTCCCTTTGCCATGCGTGCATCTCCCTGGGCAGTTGATCTCTTCTACCGGCTCTTCCCAAAGAGAAAGACCCAGGCGAAGCTTGCGGCAACAGACGAGGTCTCACCCACGGAGAACCTGTCAAACCACATTATTATTGCAGGCTACGGGATCACCGGGAGAAGCGTGGCCCGGGCCGCAACCCTTGCCGGCATCCCCTACATGGTAATCGAGCTCAACCCCGAGATCATCCGGCAGGAGCGCTCCCCGTACCGCCCCAACTTCATCTTCGGTGATGCGGTGCAGGAAGAAGTGCTCGAACATGCAGGGATACAGCATGCGCGGACGCTGATCGTGACTGTCTCTGAAGAAGAGGCGATCCCCCGGATAATCCGTGCGGCCCGCAACCTCTCGCCGACCGTACATATCCTTGCGCGCACAAGGCATGTTAGAAACGCCCAGAACCTGCTCGATCTCGGCGCAGACGAGGTGATTTCCGAAGAGTTCGAATCGGCCCTTGAAATCTTCACCCGGGCCCTCAAGCGCTACCAGATCCCCGAAGAAGAGGTCTCGCGGATCATCGCCCGGGCACAGCGGCTGGGCACCGCGCTCTTTACCCGGTGTTCCGATCCCAACCAGCAGCGCAAGGTGCAGAACTTCGAAACCCTCTTTAAGGCAACCCATGTCCACACTGTGCAGGTGGAGGCCGGCTCTGCCGCTGAGGGAAAGACCGTGGGCGAGCTTGGCCTCAAAGAGAACTTCGGTATCCGGGAGTACGGGTTCCGCCGGGGCTCGCTGCGCTTCACCGCACCCGATCCAACCCTGCGCCTCGAAGCGGGCGACACGTTTGTCTTTTTTATCACCGATGAGCTTGCGGGGAAGATCATCCCCCTCTTTTCAGCTCCCCGGTGATATTCCCGTGAATAACGGCGGGGTATAAGAACGCCGGCATGCAGATGCATATGCATATGCGACCCCGGGTTATCGTGAACGTGGCCATGAGCGCAGACGGGAAGATCTCCACCCGCGAACGCCGGCAGGTGAAGATCTCCGGCGCAGAGGATTTTGCCCGGGTGGACCGGCTCAAGGCCGGGTGCGATGCGGTGGCAGTCGGGATCGGGACCGTGCTTGCTGACGACCCTTCTCTCACGGTAAAGAACCCCGGACTCAAAGCGGAACGGCAGCGTGAGGGGCGGCCGGAGCACCCGGTCCGGGTGGTAATCGACGGCAGGGCGCGGACTCCCCCGGACGCTTCGATCCTCAACAAAGGTGACGGGCTGCGGGTCATCGCGGTCTCGGAACGGGCCGACCCGGCAAGGGTAGAAGCGCTCCGGGAAAAGGCAACGGTTATTACTGCCGGGAAAGACGAGGTGGACCTTTCCCGGGTGCTGGATGAACTGGGACAAATTGGCATCCGGAGCCTGATGGTGGAGGGCGGGGGAACCCTGATCGCCGGGTTTATCCGGGCCGGTCTCGTGGACGAGATCTACACCTACATCGGGAGCATCGTGATCGGCGGGAAGGACGCCCCCACGCTTGCCGATGGAGAGGGTTGGATCCGGGAATCAGATTTTGCCCGGCTCGTGCTTGCGGACATGACCCGGATTGACGACGGGATCCTCCTCCACTGGACCGTGAAACGGACCTGATCCTCCGCATTCCCAAAACCAAGGCTTATTTTTCCCGGCACGGGTAATGATCTGCTACGTATCTTGCAATCATCGTCCTTGCCGCAGTCTTTCTCCTGATTGCCGTGCGACAGGTGGGTCGGTTCTCATGGCGTATCTGGCAGGTCATGCTCGGCGGAGCAGTGGCAGTCCTCATTCTCGGCCAGATCGCCCCTGCCGATGCCCTTGCCGCCATCAACATAGACGTGATGATCTTTCTCTTCGGGATGTTTGTCGTGGGGGAGACGCTCTCGCGGAGCGGGTACCTCGACCTTGTCGCCCACCGGTTCTTCCGGCACGCCCGCACACCGGGGCAGCTCCTCTTTCTGGTGATCTTCGGTTTTGGAATCCTCTCTGCGCTGCTCATGAACGATACGCTCGCCATCATTGGCACGCCCCTCGTACTCGGGCTTGCCATCCGGTGCCGTCTCCCGTCAAAGCTCCTGCTCCTTGCGCTCGCCTTTGCCATCACCACAGGGAGCGTGGCAAGCCCGATAGGAAACCCGCAGAACCTGCTCGTGGCCCTTGACAGCGCGATGAGCGCACCGTTTGTCACCTTTGCCTCCCACCTCCTCCTGCCCACGATCCTATCCCTTGCAGCCGCGTGGCTGATCCTTTTATTTTTCTACCGTAAAGGCTGGTCCGGTACGCTTGATGAAGATGCCTGCGCTGACCCGGCGCCGGAGCCGGATCCCGCCCTTTCCCGGATCGTGAAATGCTCGCTTGCAGTCCTCCTCATTCTCGCCGGCGCCAACATTGTCGCATCGCTCTTAACCGGTGCTCTTGCCATCCCCCTGCCGTTGATCGGAATAGCGGCTGCCCTCCCCATCCTCATCTTCTCGGGCCAGAGGGTCGCGGTGCTCAAATCCATCGACTGGTGCACGCTCGTCTTCTTTGCCGCGATGTTCGTGCTGATGGCCGCAGTCTGGGAGACGGGATTTTTCCAGTCGCTCGCCGGCACCGCGGGAGTCACCTCCGTTCCCGCGATCCTTGCGACAAGCGTCCTTATCAGCCAGTTCATCTCGAATGTGCCTTTCGTCGCCCTCTTTACGCCCCTCATCCTTCAGTCAGGGGGCGGGACCGCCCGGCTCATGGCACTTGCTGCCGGGAGCACGATTGCGGGCAACCTCACCATCCTCGGCGCCGCAAGCAACGTGATCATCATCCAGCAGGCGGAGTCGCGGGGCGAGACCCTCACCTTTTTTGAATTTGCGAAAGTCGGGGTGCCCCTGACACTGGTGCAGGTGGGGATTTATGCGGTATGCCTGGGAGTTGTGTAAGGATATAATTTGGGCAGATTCTTCTCCGCGAGAGGACCTGATGAGGGGAGGACTCGCTCGTTTTGAGGCATCCAATAAACGAACATCAGCACCCAAGCCCTGATTCGGCAATTCAATTAAAATTCTGGCTCATAAGCTGAATATTTCCAAAAAGATCGAAACTCAATCCCCAATGTGGAGGTCTGCAAAAAACATGGGGGATTTCCCTCCTCCATCGTACACAGAAGGAGGACTTTCCTCCATCAGCTGGGATTCCGGAACGTAAACCGGCTCTGGCCGTGGTAGCTCCACAGGAAGGCAATACCGGTGGCGATGATCTTTGCCAGGAGCGGAGTCAGGGAGAAGAAGGTGACCGCGAGCCACACGATCCCGAGGTTGAATGCAAGGCAGGAGACAGAGATCGCGGCAAAGGTCGCAAACTGGATTGCGGTCTTCGTACTCGTGTCATGGAAGGTAAGGTACTTATTGGCCAGGTAGTTGACCGCGATCCCGCAACAGTACGAGAACGCTGCAGCGTACAGGTACCAGATGCCCAGGTACGTGGTGCAACTGTACATTAGTCCGATATCCACGAGCGATGAAAAGGCCCCGATCAGGAAAAAGGGGACGATCCGTGAAGGGGTCTGCCCCCGGGCCTCAAGCGCCATCGTACTGCACCCCGCTCCTGTTCCATGCGTCATGATCGCATGCTTTTCGCTTACGCTGCCCCGAGGCAGTCATAGAAGGTGCCGGACCCTGCTCCCGCGTTTCCGGCATCCGTACCGGTCTGGTTCGCCGCGCCGGTGGTCGCTCCTCCCCATTCCGATGCGGGGACCGCCGTGCAGTGGGTGCTCACCCAGGAGAAGATTTCGCTGTTCCCGCTGCCTTCCAGTCCGCCGCCGTCCATGCCACCTGTCTCGAAATACCGGACCTTGTCCTCGTGAATGTACTCCTGGAGGGTGGTGACGTTGATGACCTGGTCGCTGCCCGTAAACCCGCCCAGGCACATGACCGGCTTTCCTGTCGCAATAATCAGGTTTGCCCCGTCCTGAGCGCTCGGCACCGCAAGGATCCAGGTCTCATTTGTAAAATGGGAGATCAGGAACGACACTAGTTTGCTTGTGCCGGTATCCGCTCCTCCCATCCCCGCTCCCAATCCCTGTATGCTCTGCACACCCTGTGGGCTGCCGGTAAAGCCGTTTCCGTTCCGTGTCTGGTTGCTCCCAAAGCCCCGGTCATCGTCCATATCTGCAACTCTGTAATCTCCCGCTCCCATGAGCGCGGATCCCTCGGGCATATTACCGGCGAGACCACTGCCCATGCCCCCTATGACGCCGCCCGAACCCTGCGGGCCTGCAGTCGGGATGTTGCCGCCGTTCCCGGTCATAATCGGCGTGCAGGACCAGACCAGCGGGGCAATAAAGAGGATGCCGAGAGCAACTGCGATGATCTGCATCCTGTGGCCTACCAAGGCATCCCTCTTTTTGAGCTGGATCCAAGCAAGGAGCCCGGCACCCGCAAGCGTCCCGACAAGGACAACAGGGACAAGAGGCCCGGCAAAGTCCGCGTTATAGGTAAGGAAAAAAAACTGGATAAGGCCGGTAATGAGCACCGCAACAGGAAGGAGCCAGCCGGAAAGGCCGCCGCTCACGTACTTCTGGTACATCCCGACCGCCCCGATCCCGACCAGTCCTGCAATTGGCGGGGCTAGGGTGGCAATGTAATAATCGTGGAAGAACCCGCTGGTGAAACTGAAGTACATAAGGCCCGGGATCAGCCAGAGCAGCATTGCCATGAGGGTAAGGCCTTTCTCGCCGGTAAGTCCGGCATCCTGGAGTCCCTGAAGGGAAAAGGTTGCGGGTCTGCGGACCCAGGCAAGGATCCCGATCAGCGCGAAGAGAAGCAGCCAGGAGATATCACCGGCAAGGCCCTCGCGGAAGACCCGGAAGATGCTCGGGCTCCCGCCACTGTTCATGCCACCGCCGCCACCCATGCCACCCGGGGCTCCGCCGGAAATTCCGGATGCTCCCGGCTGCGGCGAACCGGAAGATCCTTGGCCGGGCGGTGCCATCCCGCCGGGGCTTTTGCCCGGGCTTCCTGAAGGGGCCTGCGGAGGAGTGCCCGATGAATCCTGGCTGCTGCCCGACCCTGCAAACGAGGGCCCGGCTGCACCTGCACCGGGCATTACACCGGTGCCCTGACCGGATCCTGCCTGCCCATTTGCAGAACCGTGTCCGCCGTTCCCGGGACCACTGCCCGTATCCCCGATACCGAGGCGGTGGAGGCCGTTATAATCGATAATCAGGCCGAGAACGGTGTTGTCCCCACTCCCACCGATGTACGGGCGTTCGCTCGCCGGGACCGAGTCAACGGCAACTGCCCAGGAGAGGGAGACGGCAACAAGGACGACAACAGCAAGTCCCACGTAGAGGACCCGTTTTTTCCAGGAAAAGTCGGTGGTGCCAAGGAAATAAACCGCAAGTATGGCCGGGACCACGATAAATGCCTGAATCATCTTCATGTTAAAACCAATCCCGACAAGGATAGCCGAAACAAGGAGCCAAGCAAGGGACCGCTCCCTCGTAGCCTTAAGCACGGCCCAGACTGCAAGGAGGAGGACAAAGATCAACTGGGTGTCCATCGTCCCGTTTCGTGCGATCGCCACAAAGATCGGGGTGAGGGCAAGGGCAAGAGCTGCAACAAGTCCTGCCGGTTTCCCGAACGGGCGGGAAACGAGGATATAGATGAGTGCCACCGATCCGATGCCGGCAATCGCCTGGGGCAGAACGAGCACCCAGCCGGAGAACCCAAACACCGCGGCAAAGGCTGCCTGGATCCAGAGCCCGACCGGCGGTTTGTCAACGGTGATGAATCCGGCTGGGTCCAGGGAGTTAAAAAAACCGGCAGCAGGGTTCACAAGCAGGGTCTTTACAGCTGCCGCATAGTAGGTATTCGATATTCCCTGATTCCAGATATTCCAGAGGTTTAAGAATGCCGCAAGGAGGAGGATCCCGCCAAGCAGGAACTCTGCCCGGTACCGGTTGAAAAATTCAGGGAAATTCATACCAGCCGCCGTTCGATCATGGCGATCATGCGGGAGATCTCCTGAGCATTAATCCTGCCGCATCCGGCTGCATCCTGTTCTATTTCCGCAAGCAGCTTGTGGATCATTGCAACCTCGTCCGAGGTGATGATATGCCACGTGTGCCGCAGCCTGATCTCCGGGCCAGTATCCATAGAAGTTCCCTCTTCTCCGGGAGATCCCCGTTACGGGGACTGATATATTGGTGTCATGGTACCGGTCAAGCCTGATCCGGGGGGGGGATATATTCAACTCTCCTGGATAATATATCACTCCCGGAGAAATGCCAATATATTTTATTCTCTGCACTGATACTATGGTAAAACATACGTGCAGCATCCCGGTGTACCCGGACTAACGAGGTCCTTATGGTAGCAGACAAAAAAACGGTCAGCATCTCATCGGATCCGGAATTCCTGGAGGAATTGTCTGAGTATCTCGAAGTCCTCTCCAATCCCGTACGGCTCAAGATACTCAAGGTGATAGAAAGGGAGCCAAAGGAGATCACCGAGATCGCCTCAAAGATCAACACAAGTTACGCAAACACCAAGAAGCACATCGACCAACTGGTTCATATCGGCCTTGTTCAGAAAGAGGCCGGCTTTGGGCGGGAAACCGTAAAGGGGATCCACCCGGTCTGGAAGTTCTCCCTTGCCAAGGGCAGCCTGGAGATGCTCATCAAAAATCTCGGGGTTTTTTCCCGGGTGAACATCCCGATGGGGTACGGGGAGATCCAGAAGAAACTGGAATCGGTGCGGGCCGCAGTTCTTAAGGAGTCCGGCACCAGCGGCCCTGCCCTCCACCTTTTAAGCGGGAGTAAGATGGGCCAGACATTTCTCTTAAAAAAAGACCACGTGGCTGTGGGCCGGGCAGATCCCGATAACCCCGGGAAATCAGGTGAGACCGATATCGTCCTTCCCGAGGAGTACTCGATGGTCACACGTATCACCAAACCACACGCGATCCTCTCCCGTTCAGCGGAAGGCTGGCAGATCGAGGACCGCGGGAGCTCGGGGGGCACTTTTGTGAATTCTGAGATTTCTGCCCCCCAGCGCCGGACCCCCCTCCGGGACGGGGATGTCATTGACTGTGCGCTCGGGGAGAGCGCGGCCCGGTTCCTGTTCATCGCAGAGAAGTAATTTCGCATTTCATCACAAGGTCTTCCCGTTCGGGAAAGAGGAACACCGATGAGTATATCCGCTTCCGGGGCACAAATTGCCGCCTTTTTTTACCGTATACTTCCTGTACTGCTCCTTTTTGCCGTCCTTGTCCCCTGCCCGGTGGCGGCAAAGATCATGACTTTCAACGGGACCGGTGCTCCCGGGGAGGTCCAGGCATTAATCGAAAACGCCAGCAACGGGGATAGCATCTTTTTAGCCGGGGGCACATACCCGGGCAACATCGTCATCGACCGCTCCCTGATCTTCGGTGCGATTGATTCGGCAGATCCGCCACGTATTGTCACCAGCGGGACCGGCGCCGGCCTCACACTCTCTGCTGACGATATTACGATCAGCGGAATTTCCGTGCTGGGAAATGCCTCTACCGGGATTCTTGTAGATTCCAATAACAACCGGATTACCGGGAGCACGGTATCGGGGCATGCCACCGGGATAGATTTCAAATCGGGTACCCATAATGTCCTTTCGGGGAATATCCTTGCGAGGAACGACGCAGGCATTGAACTCGACAGCAGTTCGGATTCCAACCTCATTTATTTCAATGACTTCAACAACACGCTCGATGCCGTCAGCCAGTCCATGAACAATATCTGGTTCTCGGCCGGCCAGGAGTACCAGTACCAGGGAAAGAACTTCACCGGCCCGCTCGGGAACCACTGGCAGACAGCCGGGACCGTTGACAACAATGGCGACGGTGTAGGAGACTCTTCGTTCTCGCTTGTGCCGGGAGGTCAGGCATATCCCGGTGCGGTTACGATAACCGATTCGGCACCGCTGGTTGCCTCCATTTCGGCCTATACGATCACAAAAGCGGTGCCGTTTGTCGATATTTCCGGTGCCGGCCTCCGGCAGCAGGCAGGATTCTCCGCATCCCAGCAGTCAGAGGGTATCCAGCCTGTACCCTCATCCGGCGGGGCAGGCCCGTCACTGCTTTCCGGGAGTCCCTCCTCCGGCAGCCTTCCCTTGGATCTTAACCAGCAGGGCCGGCCTCCCGACAACCCGGTGATCGGGTTTCTTATCAATTTCTGGTATCTTATCCCGGCAGGACTGGTTGTTTCCGCTGCCTGCGGCATCTGGTTTGAGCGCGTCCGCAGGAAAAAGCGGGATCATCCCCCTGAATTGAACCTGTCCCGGGACAACCGGAATGCGACCGTTGTACAAAAAACTGAGGGCCCTGCCCCCCAGGTACCTCCCGGGCACGAGTACGCGATCCGCCTGCCCGCGGCTCTCGAGAGGAAGTATCCCGGCGCGGAATACCTTGCCGAGGGCGGGGTCTCCCGGGTATTTAAAGCCCGCGACGAGAAGAACAACCGGGACATCGCAGTCAAGGTTCCGATCCGGTTTGATGAGGTGACCGGGACCCAGTTTACCAAGGAGCTCTCCGTCTGGGAAGGGCTCCACCATGAAAATATCGTCGAACTATACGCTGCAAATATCTTTCCCCTGCCCTTTATCGAGATGGAGTACGTTCCCCGGTCTCTTGCGGAGATAAAATTCCCTCTCGATGAGGAAAAGGCGGTGGGAATCCTTACCGGGATCGCAGAAGGGCTCCAGTACGCCCATACGCAGGGCATCGTCCACCGGGACATTAAACCGGCAAATATCCTTATGACCTCCGAGGGGATCCCGAAGATCACGGACTGGGGCCTCTCCAAGGCTCAGGGAACAAAACAGTCCGGGATCATTGGATTTTCCCTGGAATATGCGGCACCGGAACAACTGGCCCCTAACCTGTTTGGGGAGCCAGGCCCCTGGACCGACATTTACCAGCTGGGCGTCCTCTTCTACGAGATTCTCTCCGGGCATATGCCATTCTCGGGCGCCGGGGTGGGCGAGGTCTCGCATGCTATCCTGCATGATGTGCCGGCTCCGTTGGATATCGGAGGAAAGAACGCGGACGCCATCAATGCTATCGTTGCAAAATGTATGAGCAAACGCCCGCAGGACCGGTATGCCTCGGTTGAGGATCTCCTTGCCGACCTCCACCATCTCGGCCCGGCGGGATAAAGGAATAATAGGGTAATAGGGATCCGGTCCCCTCGAAAAGGCCCGGATCCTGTTTTCTTATGGTGTAGCCGGGGGGGTGCCGGAGGGTGCCGATCCACCTGATGGCGGGTTACCCGATGGTGCCGTGCCGTTTCCCATGCCACCCATTCCGCCCGGCCCTGAGCCACCGGAGGGTGCTGTGCCGTTCATCATCCCTGCCGGGGGAGTGCCGGAGGGTGCTGTACCATTTATCCCGGCCATGGCCGTGCTGTTCATTGTCGCCATGGAAGTAACGGAGGGTGTTCCGGCTGCTGCCTGTTCATTTCCCTTCACTGATGCGTACGGGGTGCCTGATGATGACGATGTGGTTGTCGAACTCTGCGTACAACCTGCAATCAGGATCCCCGCGATGAGGAGTGCTGATCCGATCAGCATAAGTATACTGTTTTTCTTCATGGAATGTATCACCTGGACAGTGAGGTCTCATAGGAGACCTTTTTCCTCTGCCCCGCCACCATGATTGACCGGCAGGGCCATCCTGTCTTTTCCCGGTGCAGTTCCCGGGTTTTTTGGGAACATGCACCGGGAGGGCGGCAACTGGCCGCGGCCTCAATGATGAGGGGTGAGGTTTTCATCGTTGATCCCTCTTGCACGGGGGGGTCAATCTCTCCTTTCCTTGCTATGGCTCCTCATATATTTACTGCATGGCCAAAGTGATGGCTTATGCCCGGGAGGGATTAATTAAACCATCCCGTTTATCTTATTCCGCAGGCGCTCCACGGTCAGACAGGCGTCCTGCAGGGAAAACTTCTGAATTTTTGTGAGAAAACAATGAATAGCGGGCCGTTACGGCAAAGGGAGGTCAGGGATTACCTGATGAGTGGAGTGCTCGTTCACGGAAAATGAGATATGGTAAAGCAAGGTACTCACAGCTCCCGTCCGCCATAGTGGCGGGGACCCCGCGGAGGCCTTCTCAAAAAGAGCCAGACCACGACCCCGATCACCGCGAGCACCAGTACCCCGGCAACTGGAAGAAGTTCAGATGACCTTGATGCGGAAGGCGCACTGGTTGGTGCGACGGAGGCGGTGGCAGCAGGCTGGGCGGGCGTAATTGTAGCGACCGGTACCGGGGTAGCTGCCTGGACGGGAGTCCGGGGTGTTGTGACCTCTGCTCCCGTGACAGTAATGTACCCGCTTCGTATCACGCTGTTGCTGCCCGCGCTGTTTGCCGCGGTGAATTGAACCGTGTAGGTGCCACCTGCGGCATAGGTGTGGGACGGGTTTTCCAAGGTCGATGACCCGCCGTCCCCAAAGGACCAAAGCCACGACGTAGGAGAATTATCCGAGGTATCGGTGAACTGGACGATCAGGGGGGCGGGCCCCTCAGAGACATCAGCAGAAAACGAGACCGCCGGCGCAATCACGCCCGAGGTTACCGTGATGTAATCCGATTCGCTTGTCTCGTTGCTCCCCTCGGAATTCGAAGCGGTCAGGGTCACTGTGTAAGTACCGATGGCGGTGTACGTGTGGGTTATGTTCTGGGAGGATGACGTGTACCCATCGCCAAAGGTCCAGTACCAGGATGTCGGGGAATTGGAGGACGTGTCCGTGAAGCTGACGGCAAGGGGCTGTGCCCCGCTCGTGACATTTGCCGAGAACGAGGCAAGGGGAGCTGCGGCGGTCACGGTAATATAATCTGTCTCGGTGACCGTGTTGCTGCCGGCAGTATTGGTTGCGGTCAGAGTCACTGTGTACGTGCCGATGCTTGTATAGGAATGGGTGGGGCTCTCATCCGAGGATGAACTCCCGTCGCCAAACGACCAGGCCCAGGTGATCGGGGAATTGGATGATGTATCCACGAACTGGACGGAAAATGGGACGGTTCCCGAAGTCTCCACAGCAGTAAACGAGGCAGCGGGCACCGAGGCCACCTTTGTCACCGTGATCTCGCCGGATTCAGAAAGGGTGTTGCTGCCCGCGGCATTGGTTGCGGTGAGGGTCACCGTATAGGTGCCCACACTCGTATAAGTATGCGTGGGGTTCTGTGCCGTTGAGGTGCCCCCGTCACCAAACGACCAGGCCCACGATATCGGAGTGTTGGTGGAAGAGTCCACGAACTGGACCGAGAGCGGGACGTTCCCGCCTGTTACATTGGCAACAAACGCTGCAACCGGGGCAGACCCCGTTTTGCTGACGGTGATATAATCGCTCTTCGTAACGGTATTGCTACCGGCGGCATTGGTTGCAGTGAGGGTAACCGTATAGGTACCTGCGCTCGTATAGGTATGAGTAGGGGTCTGGACGGTCGATGTGCTTCCGTCGCCAAAGGACCACAGCCATGATGTCGGGGTGTTGGTGGATTCATCGATAAAGAGGACACCAAACGGGGCAGTCCCGGAGGTTGCGTTCGATACGAAGGCGGCTACCGGGGTTGAGGCCGCAGATGCCGGCAGGATTAGTATAATGCTGGCAAAGAGGATAAAAAGACCCGCCGCAAGGGAAGACGATTTCATGGGATCTCCCCCGGGAAGTGCAGCCGGTTGTGTACATGAAAGAACAGGGGTTGCATGGGTTACACCTTTCACGGTAGTCCAATCCCCGTTAGAGGTATTTATTTTAAGAACATGATAACGGTGAAATATTCCCCGGGATGGTGCAGTATCATACTGTGCGGTTATGGATATCCCGCCCGTGTATCTCACACGGACCCCGGGACCTGGGAGATCTGCGATCCTTTGTCCAAGAAAAAGAGAGGAGACCGGATGCCAGCCGGTCTCCGGTACGATCCGGTACCCGGTGGGCACTGTCGGGAGGTTCCCCCGCCGGGTCCGGATCCGGTTATGGGATCTACTCCATCTGCCGGACGGTCATCGGGTAAAACCGTTTCCGGGCTGTGGAGGGTATCGCCGTTGTGCTGGTGGGCACCACTCGGGTGCCCGGGTTATTCCTGCATTTTCCTGATTGCATGCTCGTGCTCTTGCTTCTTTTTTGAAGAGAGAGGGTAATCTCCCTTATCATCCCCGGTGCTCCGTGCAGTGCCGGGCGTGGAAAACATTCCCCTTTGGGTTCTTTCCGGGAGCTTTTTTATAACGAGGATCCCCGCGCCGGGGATCACTATGCCGGGGTTTCCTGCCTGCCTTTTGAGGGATCTCTCGCCTTCACCTCCTTTGCATGTGAGCGCTTTTTTGGCACTCACCTGGCAAGGGAAGGTTCCGGTGGCTCATATAATCCCTGCATGGACAGGGTAAAAATATGTACCCTGACACGCGATTGGTTCAACTGCCGGGTAAAAGATATCCCCCGAATGGGATTCGTGACTGGGGAAAAATGAAAAAAAAATGATTGATCAGGTCTGGCGGGACTGGTGCTCCTTTCGCATCTGTCCCCGGGGTACCCGGCCCGGTTTTGGCACCACGATCTTTCTCATGACCCTTCTGAGGTATTAACTCATCAGTGCCGAGGGGGTTTTCTCTTCCATCACACACTCCTCAGCGCATCGAACGGATCCATCTTCGACGCCCTCCCGGCAGGGTAGATGCCGGAGATGACACAAACCACCACACCGATGAACATGGCTGCCGGGACATACACGATACTTGCCGGCTGGAAGAAAAACGCCGTAGTACCGATCATCACGTCCACCACGGAATACCCGATGATCAGGCTGCTTGCTCCCCCGATCCCGGCCCCAAGAAGTCCCAGGATGAATACCTCCTACCTGAACATCCGGCGCACCTCGCCTTTTTCCGTGCCTATGGAAAGCAGGATGCCAATTTCCTGGATCCGTTCGGATACTGACATCATCATCGTCACGTTGAAGATGCTCACCGGGCAGGTGACATTCTCTGGCGCAGGAGTGGGTGAGGTCTCGCATGCGATCCTGCATGATGTGCCGGCACCCTTCGTGACCGGGGATAAAAACGAGGCGGCAATTCCACGCCATTATTGTACGGTGTCTCCGCAAGCGCCCGGAGGACTACTCGGTAACGGATCTCATCGCCGATCTCAGATCTCTTGGCGAGGCAGGTCCGGGAAAATAGAAGGAGGATGGGGTCACAGGCCACATCAGGCCAGGATCTGATTGTCTTACTGTGTTGCCGTTCCACGCGTGGGTATAGTATCATCGAGCGGGGTTCCCGAAGGTGCTGTGGTGTTCCCATTTCCCCTCGGACCTGTACTGTAGGCGGGAGCTGTGCCGTTCATCATCCCTGCCGGGGGAGTACCGGAGGGTGGTGTACCATTCATCCCAACCATGGCCGTGTTGTTCATTGCCGCCATTGGAGTCCCGGAGGGTGTCCCGGCCGCAGCCTGATCATTTCCCGTGACTGATGAGGACGGGATACTCGAGGATGACGATGTGGTTGATGAACTCTGTGTACAACCTGTAATTAGGATCGCCGCAATAAGGAGTGCTGATCCGATCAGGATAAGAATACTGCTTTTCTTCATTGATTTTTCACCTTGAACTACGGGAAACTCCCTCGATTATGAGGTATCCCGTTCAGTTACCCCTGCTTTAGGAAAGGCCGGGAAATCCTGTCTCACTGACGCGATCCCGGTTTTATTACGGGATATCCTCCCACGGGATCGTGTGCGCCAGGTTTACAGGGTCATTATTGATTTTCATTCGTGATCCTCTCCTTTGTGGGGAAGGTCAACCCTATCTTTTTTCGTTCGGATCTTTTTATATATTCTGTATTGCGTTTGTGATATACAGCCCGGGAATAAGATTATTTTAACTTATGAGTTACTACAATACTCATCGTTCACTCCGACGGGCAATAGCTGTGTCCTTCTGGCAATAGGAAATTCCAGGCTGGCCATTGTATTCTCATACAAGGGTAAAAAATCTGGTTATCCGCAACCTTCTATTACCTGCTGTACTAAAGGAGGGGAGACCGGATGCCAGCCGGTCTCCGGTACGATCAGGTACCCGGTGGGCACTGTCAGGAGATTCCCCCGCCGGATCGGGTTATGGGATCTGCCCCATCTGCCGGACGATCATCGGGTAAAACCGTTTCCGGGCTCTGGAAGGTATCGCCGTTGTGATGGCGGGCACCACACGGGTGCCCGGGTTATTCCTGCCTTTTCCTGATTGCATGATCGTGCTCTTGCTTCTTTTTTAAAAAGAGAGGTTAATCTCCCTTATCATCCCCGGTGCTCCTTTCGCGCCTGTGCCCGGGGTACCCGGCCCGGTTTGGGCACCACGATCTTCCTCATGACCCGTCTGAGGTAATAGCTCATCAGTGCCGAGGAGATTTTTTCTTCCATCACTCACTCCTCAGCGCATCGATCGGGTCCATGTTCGACGCCCGCCAGGCGGGGTACACCCCGGAGATGACACAGACCACCACGCCGATGAGCATTGCTGCCGGGACATACACGATACTTGCCGGCTGGAAGAAGTAGGCCGTAGAACCAATCATCGCATCCACGACGGAGTACCCGATGATCAGGCTGCTTGCTCCCCCGATCCCCGCCCCAAGAAGTCCCAGGATGAATGACTCATACATGAACATCCGGCGCACCTCGCCTTTTTCCGTACCTATGGAGAGCAGGATACCAATTTCCTGGATCCGTTCGGAGACTGACATCATCATCACGTTGAAGATGCTCACGGCAGCAACGAGGAGCGAGATCCCCCCGATGGCCATGATGAACGTGGTCACCGTACTTAAGGTGGAGGTCTCAGTCGCAAGCTGCGATGACGCATCCGTGATCCTCACCGAAGGGGTCTTCGCGTTGGTGTTAACCTTACTGTCGATGGCACTCTCGATGTCGCTGATGTTGTCCACATCCTTGACAATCACGTTTACCTGGGTCCACTCGTTTTTCCCGCCGTACTGGTCGGTATACCAGTTGCTGTTCACCACGACCGCATTGTCCGTTGAAACCCCGTCAGCCACGGTTCCCCGGGGCTCAAGAACACCTGCTATGCGGAGTTCCGGCCGTGACGAGGATGAGAACGATCCGATCCTGATGCGTGTCCCGACCTTGAGGTTGAACTCCTCTGCGAGTGTTGACCCGACAAGGACCTCACCTGTCCCGATCTCCGTTGTCCCGTTGCCATAGGTCTGGTTTAAGGTAAGGAATTTTCCGATATCGCCGGGATCAATACCATAGATTGACCCCCGACCGGCAACGGAATTGATCGTAAATTCACCGTTTGTGGAATAGATGGGGATCACCGTCCCGTTCGATCCCACAACCGAAGTGATCTTCGTCAGCTCGGTCTTGGTTATACCGGAAGAGGATGATGATGTCGGGGTGAACCCCGGGGGACCCATCCTAATGGTATCTGACGATATGACAATGGTGTTTGCCGTTGCCGACAGCTGCTCTTTGACTTCCAGCTGCATGTTGGTGCCGAGCATCCCCATCGATGAAATCGCAACCACGCCGATAACGATGCCGATCGCAGCAAGCATCGAGCGCAGGAAGTTCAGGCGCACACTCCGGACAGCGAGGTTAAAGAAGATGTCCCCTTTTATCATGATTCTGCAATCCTCCCGTCTACCAGCCGGATTGTGCGCTGTGCGTATTCCGCGATCTTGGGATCATGGGTCACGATGATCACGGTCTTTCCCTCACGGTGCAGGCCGCAGAGGATGTCCATGATCTGGTACCCGGTCTTGCTATCCAGATTCCCGGTCGGCTCGTCACAGAGGAGGATCTTCGGGTCGTTCACCAGCGCCCGCGCAATGGCCACCCGCTGCTGCTGACCTCCTGAGAGCTGGGTAGGCCGGTGTGCGCTCATATCCTTGTCAATACCCACCTGTTCGAGCAGGATGGCGGCTTTTCCGGTTGTATCCCTTTTTTTGTATTTCAGGATGAGCGGGTACTCCACGTTTTCGTATGCCGAGAGGAGAGGGATCAGGTAGAATTTCTGGAAGATATACCCGATGGTGTCCCTGCGCATGTGTGTCCGCTCAAGATTTGACATTTCAGCCACATCCCTCCCCGAGATACACAATTTTCCCGAGGTAGGGACATCGAGGATCCCCAGCTGGTTCATCATGGTTGATTTGCCGGATCCTGACGGCCCCATGATGGCGACAAAGTCGTTCTCCCGGATCTCAAGGGAGACATGATTGAGAGCGGTAAAGTCTCCGCTCTCCAGATGGTAGGTCTTTGTCACGTCAACAAGCTGGATTACAGGGGTATCGGTCATGTCCGATCCCTCACTGCTTCTTGTTCAGTTTAAGAAGGATCCATTTCCGCTTTTTCCACAGGACAATACCGGCAATGAGAATGATCACTGCTCCTATGACCGGGTAGAACGAACTTATCCCGCCGCCTTTGCTCCCCGAGAAAAGCGATGTGACGCTACTGCTGCTACTGCCTCCCGGGCCGCCCATTCCTCCCGGGCCGCCGCTCATATCGCCGCCAGGTCCTCCTGTCATGGAACTCGAAGAGCTGGAGGAGGAAGTCTTTGTGGTACTGCTGCTTGTGGTGCTGTCGGTCCCGGCGCCGGAGCTGAGATCGAGCGTCTTTGTGATGTTGTAATCATTCCCAGACACGTCTTTCCAGCTGACGATCAACGGGACCGCCGAGAGATCGTTTGTGGTAAAGGTGAGATCGAAACTTCCGGAATCATCAGATGCAATGCTGCCGATCGCATACACGGGATAGGTCCCGGTTGCAACCGCCGGTGATCCAACTGTAACCGTTACACCATACGCATCCGTGATCCCGGCATTGGTTACGTCACCGGTGATCTCCTGGGTCGATCCTGATGACGTAAGTTCAACATCGTTGACAATTGGCACGGCAGCGGTTTTGTCCTGTCCTATGTTAATGGGCAGGTCGACATTGGTGTAATGGGTATTGTCACCGACCTGATAACTGATATTGAAGATGAGATCAGATGCCTGGTGGGGCGTGATGCCGAAGTTCACGGCCGTGGAACTGCCGGCAGATATGGTTGGGATAAGATCAACAGAGGGAACGGCATCGATCCCTGACCCCTCGGGTGTAATAACGACATTGCTGATGTCCCCGCTGCGGGTGTTCATCAGCGTGAGTGTCACGTTCTGCTCTGCTTCAGGTGCAAACGAGGTCGGTTTTGAGGTGATCGCGCCCGTGAGGGTATTGGAACTTATCTTGATCTTCACCGGGTAATGGATGGCATTGCCGTTCTGTGTCCCGATGGTAAAGAGCGCATAATAGGTGCCGCATGGAGGTTTTACCGTAAACGGGATCGAGTACGTGAGCGAGGACCCTGCACCTACAAAACTCATGCCTTCCCAATCCGTGGTCTGGGTTGTGATATGGGAGCTGATCAGGGTCGGATTCTCCAGCCCGATCGCTGATGTGCCTCCATTGGTGAGGGTGACGGTCAGCGTGCCTTCATCGCCGGGAAAATACTCTCCGGTATCCAGGCTTACGTTCGAGACATAGACAAGGGCAGCTTGGTCAACCAATGAACTCGAACTCGTGGTAGATGAACTGCTGGTAGTGCTGCTTGACGTACTTGATGTTGTGGAGGATGAGCTGTCATCCGCGTATACCGCTGATACCATCAGAAGTACCAGCAGGCAACTCAAAATACCTAGTTTCCATTTCATGTTTTTTCCTTCGTATCCGGTTTCCGGTACTATGCATTCGAGGGAGTTTTCCCGGTTTTTGGGACGACCCTTTTCGAAAATCCCTATTCTGAGGATTTTTTCTTTCCCTCTCCATCCCCGGCAGAAGGGATATATTGGCAACATATCCTTCGGCCAATTATGACCCAAAAAGAGGATATCCTTAACCGCCCGGTTAACTATATCACGGCACCGCTTCCCGCAGATATGCATATTTTTTCCTTAAGAATGGCGGCCATGATCGGCGGGAGGGGGGACCGGCCCGGACAAAGGAGATTCCGGAGACACCCGGTCCTGCTGGGAAGGGGAGCTGCCCTCTTCCACAGGGAGGAAAATTCGCCGGTTCAGGATGAAATACAGGAGTCGATACGATCCCTGAGGTGCCTGCCGTGCGATCCGTTCCAGTACAGTTTCCCGCACCGTTCGCACCAGAAGAAGGAGTACCCGGCCCGGTCCCGCGGGGCGTACCGGGCTGAGGCGATCTCATCGTGCGTGGCTGCACGGAGCTCGGTGTTGCAGAGCGAGCACCGGCTCATGGGGAGGCGCTGCTCGATGAGGCCAAGATCGGAGAGCTGTTGCACCTGAGCGAGCACATCGCCGGCTACTACGAGCACTGCC
>Ga0326727_10010826_pt1 | contig 21534 bp, 19 predicted proteins | sample MB2enrmetagenome_FD_207643 | JGI IMG/M metagenome (GOLD analysis project Ga0326727, IMG submission 207643) | Lab enriched peat soil microbial communities from McLean, Ithaca, NY, United States - MB29MY | ecosystem: Environmental > Terrestrial > Soil > Wetlands > Peat | place: USA: New York...
CTTTAGATATTACACATCATTGAGACAACTAATAAACCGTTATGTGAATAAGGCATTGTAAATTGATTAGAATGTTAAGAAATCAAAGAAATGTATCTTTATTAGGCAGCCCTTGAAAATAAGATCCTGTTTAATAAAAAATGCCTCGGAAAAGTCCCAAAGACAAAGCCAAAGCCAGAAAAGCTCTAAAGACAAAATGCGAAAAGCGTGGTGGTCGTCTCACCAAAGGATATGTTGTATGGTCCAAGAGGATTACAAAGGATCGCACGTGGATGGACCCGTATGAAGTTATTGGACGTTGTATCAAAGACAAGAAGAAGAAGAAGACTGTTCATAGAAGAAGAAAGTAATCAAGTTGCTTTATTCTTATGATAGGCTTCGACGCCAAGCTTGGCTGCCAGATTCAAATACTCTTGAACCCATATCGCTCTCTCTTTTTTAGTATTTGTGACAACGTCGATTACCGATTTTTCCAATTTCTTGTTTGCCATTCTCAGCTTGTCCAACTCTGGATTCAGAATCCTCTCCACTCTATCTCTTTCTTCATCCACTCTTGCATCACACTTCTCACTAGCTTCGTTATAAATAGATGTTTTTACAGATTCAATAGAGTTTTGAAGATCTTGCATTCTTTGTCTGTTTTCCTCCAAAGCCTGCCTGCATTGCTCGTAATCTGTTCTTATAACGGCATTATCAGCAATGTATTTCTTGGCACTAGTGAGTTGTATATCACACAAATCCTTGCTGTCTTCCTGCATACGAAGCCTTTCCTGAAGTTGATCGATAACACCTTGTTTCTCCAATGCATCTCTGCCCGTTTCTGCACCGTGACGCACCAAATCTTTCCAAGATTGTCTTTTTAGTTCGTTAATAGCAGCCTGGTCTGTAAAACCAAGCTCTGTATAAAATGCTTGATCCTTTGTCGGAATGTATTTCTCCAGCTCTAATACGCGAGCAGCGTCTGCTCTGGCTCTCCTTAGGTCATTCTGTAGCACTTGAATAATTTGTTTGTCATCTTCTAGTTCTTTACGTATGTTTGGCAGCTGTTGACTTGTTGCTTTTACTGCAGCAAGCTCTCTGTTTATAGAATTTAACCGTGCTTCAAGATCACTGTTTTGTCTTTTGCTTGTTTCCAACTCTTCACTCTGTTTCTTACGTATGTCAAGTTCTTCCTCTCTTAACAATTCCACGGAGTGCAGATTTCTCTCTAATATTGCCTTTTCATCTTGTAGTGATACAATTTGCTCTCTAATTCGTGACAACTCTGTGTTCATCGCCTCTACTCTTGTATTGCAGAAAATCGTTTCGTTACGTGATTTACTCAGCTCTGATAGGGTTGTTTGTAATTTATCCTTTGTCTGCAATAGCTCTATCATTACCGGTTTTGTTGTGTCAGAAGGAGGAGGAGGAGGAGGTTGAACGACAGGTTCTGGCACTTTTGGAGCGGATGATATCATATGGACGTATGGTGCTTTTGGATTTTTGCGCGTTGGCCATGACAATTGAATCTCTGTACGTGAAATACTACTAACCAGACGTGGTTTAACAGCCTTTACCTTGTAAGAATGCATCCAATCATTCATTGCTTGCATATTTATCGCTTCTCCCTTGCGTCCAGTACTTAGAGGTACCCCCTGCAATGTCTCTATCATAACAAAAGTGGAATTATCAGTCACAAAACCTCCGGTATCAGATAGTGAAGATCTCATCATCAACCAATTACCCGATAGAAATCTATAATCGCCTATTCTTATCCAATTGAATGGGGTTTGTGCCAATAACGCTTGAGTATCCACAAGTACAGCTACAGGTATGTTCTGTAAACCTTCGGCTGTCAGTTCATCTCCTACATCATGAGATTCTCCCCTTCGCAGAACAATTTTCATCTCGGGCAATTTAGGGGCACTGAGCCATTTGCCTAATACATCAGCATCCATTTTATTTGTTAAAAGTCTCTTTTTTATTTTTCAACGACTATAGTGTTGAGTGTGATTGAAGAATCCGGTTTCTTTGCAACGTCAGTGTCAGATGGAGACGGTGAGGAACCCTTTGGCCGCAAACTGCAAATACAGTCTTTGCACTTGACTCGCAGTTTCAGACTTGTCACCATGGCTTCGAAAACATGAAAGCACAATCCCACAACCAGCAAAATAAGCTGAACACTCAGGTCGTTTTGCACAACACAAACTTGATCTGACATTTTTTTTAATTTTTAAGAGTGCTCAACGTCAAATAGATCGTCCAAAGATCTTTGCGTACGTCCACCGACCTCCATAGATATGGCAAGTGGTGTCGTCTGATTTCTGAGAATCTTTGGTATTGGGCTGTCATCATAATCACCTCCACGGGTCCCAATGGCCGTGTTGTGTCCAAGAGTGATAATACCTGCTTTACCCAACTGCCCATGTCCGCCTCTCCCTCCAATTGTCAGTTTTGTCTCCATCGAATCCGACTTGAGATTCGGTATAACAACACCTTGAGCAGCTTCTCCACCATATGTACCCGTCTTTGCACCTCCCCTCGGCCCAGTGTACTCTTGCAGATCATCTGGAACCTTGCGTGGCCTGTATTCCTCATAAGGACCCAGCAGCAAAAAGCCGTTGCCTCCCTGTGATCTCTGTCCAACAGACGGTCCTTCCATCGTCTCACGGCTTGTGTAGTGATATCCCTCATAAGGATTGATACTCAATGTTCCTCTTGCTGCAATCTTGGCCTTTGCATTTCCTTGAGGCAGTGTCAACGAATCATCAACATTGCGTATACGTCCACCCTGCACTGGATTCACCCCAGGGCCTCCAAACGCCTTTGTAGAGCCTCTTGCTGCAGCAACTCCAAGTCCCGGATCGTAGAGCAGTTTGCGCGATTTGTCCAAATAGTTTTCCGCAAAGTCTGGCGGTGCAAGTGTCCCAGGCATTGCTGCCTTCCACGGCATAAAGGCTGCAAAAAGCCTGTTTACACGCTCACCAAACGTAACCTCTGGCTCCAGTCCAGGATTGCCACCACCTATACCGGCACCGGGTGTTGGCGGCAAAAACTTGGGTCTTTCGAACTCTCGCGTTGTCACATGGCTGCCGTAAAGATTTCTCGCGAGCAGTCGTGGAGTAGCATCCCTAGCAGTGAACTCTCCCGAACCAAGTCCCCATTGATGAGCTCCAGGTCCTCCTTCCGACTCATCCCACGGCGGACCGAAATCGTCCAAGGGTCTGTTGATCTCCTTGCCGTTCTTGTAGTTGGTGCCATTGTCCAGATAAGTGGGTCTCTTGCTGTGTCTGTAGGCATCCCAGTTCTCCGGTCCCCAAAACTCTAGATCAGTCGCTTCGCTTGCACCGTACGGAATCTCTTCTGGACTCAATTGGCCTCCCCAGTCCAGTGGATGACTCGTGTAATTTACAGTGTGCTCTGGTGGTAGCTCCAACTCTGTACTGGCGTCGCGATCGCTTTCCATTTGTATATCATCTATATAGCTGCCCGGCTCGTGTGTGCCTTCGTCTCTTACCGTTCTGTCCTCAACCTGTCCCCACATTGGCGGCCTTTGCACTCCAAACGGAGTTATACCGTCTCCAGGTGTACGAAAGCCCATACACGACTGCTTGCTACTGCAATCTAGCTGCCAATTTTGATCTTCGTATCCAGGAGAACCGTGTCGGTCTTCATACATGGTGTGCTTGAACTCGTAAGGATCGTCCTTGCGTGGACTCAACTGGTCCTCGTACACATAAGGTGCATCGGATAATGTGTTAGAAGTGTATTCCTTCTTGTTTGCTATGTTAAATGCCCCAATTGCCAAAGCTGCGGCACCAGCTGCCCCAATCAATACAGCAGCCATTTTATTTAATAGAAAGAAGCAGACTTTTTTTATTTGAACTTAACAGAGCTCACATTTGAACTTGAGCCCCCACGTCTTTTGACTTGGCATGTAGACTGCTATGTTGTTGTATCCGTCGGGCATCGTTGAACAAGCTTTACGGATGCTGGCAGTCACTTTGTCTGGTTGGTTACACACATGCGCGTAAAAATTCATGAGGTTGGGGTTGAGAAAGTTGGGGTTGTTTTCCTTGTCCACACATATGACATCTGACATTTTATCGACCGTTCTCTTGAACCGCGCTGCCCACCTCTCCTCTTCTGCCTGGTTGTAGAGCTCTATAAACGATGTCATTCTTATAATGAAAGATATATTTCTTTGATATTTCCAATCAATTAAATACTTATTCAAATAACAGTTTATTAGTTGATATTATCTATAAGTTTATCGATCAAAAGCTTTGTATTTTCAAATAATTTTAAGACAACGAGGAAATGACTTCTCTCTGCAAAGAGACAGCAAGAGTGCTTTGAGCTGCTGAAAGGGCTGTACGACCCTGGCTCGTTGGTATACAACTACTGCCCCCGCGAGATCGTCCAGGCAATTGTCGAATGGAGATGCTGTCCTGACATTGTCGTGAAAGATTGTGGGGTAGAATACAGAGATCCTGACAATACTGAAGTGATCCATAGAGGCAACAATCAGCCTGCTATAATATATGCAGGTGGAAGCAAGTGTTGGTTTAAGGACGGCAAACTCCATCGCGACGGTGATCAGCCTGCTCAAATATGGGCAAGTGGACGCATGTGTTGGTACAAGGATGGTAAACAACATCGCGACGGCGATCAGCCTGCTGAAATATATGCGGGTGGAACCAAGTACTGGTACAAGAACGGTAAATATCATCGCGACGGTGACCAGCCTGCTGCAATAGAGGCAAATGGAAGCTGGTTTTGGTTCAAGGACGGTAAACGGCATCGCGACGGCGATCAACCTGCTGTAATACGGGCAGATGGAAGCAGGTTTTGGTACAAAGACGGTAAACAGCACCGCGACGGTGATCAGCCTGCTGTAATATGGGCAAACGGCATACAAGAGTGGTGGATCAATGGTGTAAGACAGCCAGACAGGTGAATGATGTGTTTTCAAATAAACAAGACCATTTCGATCAATGAAAAGAAATTTTTATATTTTTAAGACCAGACAGACTGTGTATCTTGGTCAACGTAAACCTGGTCCCAAGTAAGGTAATTCAATCCGTCCGATGCCTTGGTCTGCACTTTCCAAATGCTCCCTACATCATCGGCTTGCTCCGTGTACTGTTCGGGAAGATTAACCACATTGTAGCCAGTCCAATAGCTGTCTGTCCAATACTCATCGGCCTCTGCACCATTTACACCACGCGCATTTGTTCCAATCATATCACGACCATTGGCAGACGCAAAAACTGCACGATCTCTCGGCATTCCTAGTGTGTTTTGGGCAAACCAGTTGGCCCTGTCGTAGCCAGAAAGCATCTCTGGCCTTGTGCGCACATCATCTATATCGCCCAAAAACGGGACTTGGATGCCTTTCTCGGGATCTTCTGACACCACACTTATCGCTGTTGGTCTACGGGTGCCGTAGATATATTCCATTACTTTTTATACTTGCTGCTTTTTTATTTAGCAACTTATTTTTTCGGAAGGTTGACAAGTCGTGATGTATCATATCCCACAACCATCTTGGTCAGACCCACAGAGACATTCCATTTAGCATCTCCACTGTCGGAAAAGCTTTCTGGTGTATACAACGATATGTCTCTGTCGAGATTCATCACTCCTATGGCTGTGTATGTTGCCGCGACTATGTGTGTGCATGCCATTCCTCCTCCATACCCAGCAAATATTTTTGAAAATGGCCATCCGGCATACGACAACAGCTCCAGCCCGTCTGAAAAATGCAGCTTGTATGCAAAATCAGTTATAACCTTGTCGATTGCATCCCTTTGCTTGTCCTCCATATTAACAGGTCTCCAATAGATTGTCCCATTCTCTGCAGCCAACTGATCCATCTGTACCAACTGCGGTCCCCCACACACAACCCCTAGTGTATTTGCAATCTTTTCCTTCTCATTGTGTGAGCTCCATTCATACAGTTTACCATCTTTTTTTCTTATATATGCAATGCCCGTGTGTGACCATAACGACTTTGTCCATAAACGTGTAATGCTCATAATAGACGTACTAGATGTGAGTATGAGATCCCCCGTTTTTACTTTAGATTTGAATTCACTATAAGGAACAGAATGTACATCCCACCCTTCGCCTATTGAATCGTCTAAATACGTTATACTTTCAGCAATCTTTCCCAACGCGACAGTTATTATAGATGCAGGTAGTAAAATCCGTCCCGACATTCAACTTGTAAATTAAAAAATGGCATTGAGAATGTATCAACATAAGAAAAAAATCCCTATAATGTCCGCGCCATCTTTATTAACAACAACAGAACAAAAAAAGACAGTGCCATGGGTAAATCCCGACGTACACGCACGTACAAATGAAATGAGAATCAAATTGGCCGAGGAGTTCAGTGATCTACCTCGTCTCACTCAACTCTACGCCCAGAATTTCGATACCGCCCTGCGGGAGATCAAACTGTTCTATAGAAATGATGGAGAGATCGCCGCGTGCCTTGACAAAATGGATAGGCGCAAGGATATTGTCGATCATGATATGTACATTGTCGACTCTAACAAAGACCATATATGCATCAGCCCGTCCGGTCTCCTCGCCCTGTTGTGGGATGAAAAGATCAAACCAAACGAATCTTACGTGCACTTTCGTGAAACGCTGTTGGATATGGGATTAACATGTCCTCAGGGCGACTCGCATCGTCTGTTTGCGTCTTACGTCGCCTTTTCTCGTCCGAGTTTACCTGTGTAACACATTTTAAATTATGTGTGTCTTTATCTCAAAAAAGAGAAACAATGTCTGATTTTTGGAAGCAAGCCCAACCCACATGTTCATCGTGTCAACAAGCCCCTAAAACTATGGATATGAAAAAAGATCTCATCCACTTTACCGAAAACAAATGGGTGGTGTTTGGTGGTGGATTCGTCCTCGGTGCAATATTAATTGCTCTCATTAAGCATAAATAAACAATTGGTTATTAAATATAAAAGAAAACTCCTTGTTTTTGATTTTATTGAAAATAGAAACCAAAAAGTCGGAGAGCGACAAATAGTACAGAGAAGAGCGAACCTCTTTTCCTCCAGCGACTCGTCCAAGACAGACTGTTTATGCGGCAAACTTGATACCCATCATACCTATAGATGTCTTATTGAGCTGGAAGTTCCTCGCGTGGAAGCGCATGTTGGCATTGGTCTGCCATGAGGCACCCTGGCCATAGATGTAGCCCGAGCTATCGGCAGAAGTCCACAGATTGATTCTGAAAGTGGCCTGGTCATAACGAGAGAAGTTGGCCGAACCATTGTGGAGGATGTTGTTCTCGTCGGCACAGAACGAGTACTCGTAAACACGGGCGCTGAGATCCTCGCGACCGATGCGGTAGGCAGAGCGGTGCTGGGGGATCTGGCGGAGGTATTTAGCGCTGAGATTGATTGTACGTTGCTGATTGTTGAGGAAGATCTGGGCCGACTTGAAGGCCTCCTGGACCAGCTCAGGCCCATTCTGGAAAGGCTGATAAGTCACACCATCATAATTGAAATACATATTCCAATCGGCATTCGTGTTGTTGCCGACATTCGAATAGGCCATTTCTGGTGCAAACGAGATGTTGCACACAGGGTGGTTGAAGCGGATGTTGAACTGCTGCTGGTTCGAGCTAGACGTGGTCCAGCTGTTCTCGCCGAGATCCTGGTGCTGGATGAAGATCTGCTCCAGCTTCTGGTTGGCAAACAGTGCACGCTCAGGACGGTCAAGGTACTGGAAGTTGCAAACATAGTGCAGATCCGTGAGGCCCTGAGTCGTGTAGCCGTGAGAGTAGCCACCGTTGAAGTTGTAGAGGAGATCCGTCTGGCTCCTGAGCGTAAGGTTCATCTGCATCTCATGCCAGTAGAGGCCGATGACAGGCAGAGACTGCTCAAGGAAGTTATTGAACCAGAATTGGAGCGGAACGTTGAGCTCCTGAGGCTGCATCGAGGCAAGTGCACGGTCCTCACGAGTCTCGTAGTAGCCGACGGCCTGACCAAGCTTACGATCGGCCTTGGCCGCCGTGGTCTCACGCTGGAACATAAACCCACCGCCCATGTAGTCAAACTGCTTGTTTCCAATGAGCATGGTGATATCGTCGATCATGGCGTAGCCAAGGCCATTTGTCCAAGAAGTGTAGTTTGCACCAGCATTCCAATCAGCAGCGCTGGTCGGGATGATAGCGTCAAAGGACGCGTTGATGTACACCTGGCTCAGCAGATCACCTGAACGAGAGATGGTAGTTTGGATGTTACGACGGCCGAGGGCTGCAGTAGTTTGAGTCTGCTGCTCTGCCTCTGCTGAAGCGTAGTTTGTATTGCGGCGGTAATCTGTGCGGAAAAGAGTGTCCTCCTTGGGGGACATGAGGAGCACATCCTGAGCACCCCTCAACGAAACCTGAATCTGGGCTCCACTTGATGCAGACATTTGCTAAAGTTTTCCGAGTTGTTTATTTCCATGAACATATAATTTTTTACTTATTCAAGTTGATTCATTAATTAATTAAAAAATGGCAGTGACCATCATAGCGGATTGGAAGCTGGAAGAGGTGGGGGGAAAGACCTTTGGGGTGTCTTATATCCACTGGTCTGAACTCCACGACGATTATGACTTTGAACAGGGGTTCGCTCTACCCGATCCGACCAACATCCGGGTGGCTGCGCAATCTCTTATATTGGCATTGCAGTCGGTACAAGGTGTTGTGTGGCTAAATCCAAAGGAGGACACGGTTATTTTGGCAACAAAGCACAAGTTCCTGTATGAAATTCTGACAGAGAGGATGCCAGTGTGGATCAACAAGTGGCCCAAGTCGCAGCAGAGGATCAAAATGCTAGCTATAAAGTGTTATAATCTACTCGAGCAACTCAAGGGCTTTGTAACACTTGTGTATATTGAGCGAGAGGAGAATGACGAAGCGGTTGTGGATCTTGATGAAAACAGGACAGAGGAGGGATTTGATATGGAAGGGTTGACAAAGAAGGGTGCTACGAAAGAGGAGATGCAAAGGGCATTGGAGGAAACACGTATGCGCGGAGTTATGGCGCAGAAACTTCTTTCATCTGGTGCGAGATGCTATCGTCCTAGAAAAAAGACCGTTTAATAAAAAAACCCCTTTATTTTGTTAAAGAGAATGCTGCCGACATCGTCTATAAGTGGGAGGATGAAAGCAGAGTTGGTGAGAGAAATTGCCACTATGCGACAAGCGGAATTCTATAAAACTCTTACGATGCTAAGGGCGCAATTCAATCTAAGGATAATGGAAGCTGCAACACAAGGACAGAAGAGTGCACTTATTGAAATCCCAGCATCCTATTTGGGGCGTGAGCCGTATGATTGGGTCGAGATGGGAAAGGCAATAGTGGAACAGATGCGAGAAGATGGATACATTGTTAATGGCACATATTTGAAGTTTTGCGTGTGCTGGGATAAACCCGTTGCAACAAAAAAGTCACCTGATCCGTCACCGTCTTCACAGACACTGATACGTGTACCAAAGCCGATGAAAAAGAAGAGTTAACGCCTAGTATGGACCACGGCATCGAAAAGCAGAGCAACAATAATACCAACACCCAAAATGGTAACAAGTGTTCTCTCATCTGGACTCATGAAACCATCTTTCATCATCAGCATGGGATGTTGTTGCTGTTGCAAAGGATACTTGTAGAGTGATGTGGATGGTTGGGGCTTTGGTCTAGTATCTTTCCAAAAAGATGTCTGTCCTAGCAACTCTGTAGGGTAAGCGTTTTGAGTAGGACTGCCCGCATAAGAAAAGCGGGGGGAATGGCGAGATGCGTATGACATTTTTAAACAATGCTTTTTATTTTTTCTTCCCACCACGCCCCTTTCCTGCTGACACGGGGACTTTGACAACAACATCATCGTCATCGTCGTCTGCTGCTGCCGCCGTCTTTGACTGCTCATTATCAGACTCTGGAATCACTATACTGTCGACAGGGATGATGTCAGGCTGAGGATCTTCAGGAAGAGGTTGTGCTGCAACCGCGGCTGCGACGGCCGAAGGAGGCGGTACTTGCTCTCCAGGAATTATGCTGGGTTGGAACCCCAAAGGCTCTGCCGGTGCTTCCGAAGGTGTTTGGCGTCCTGTATGAACTGGCGGTTGTTGCGCAGGCATCTGAACACCGTATAGATCTTGAGCGCGCTTGAGATCGGCAGGAGTCGGTCGTGTCCTCATGGTCTCCTGAGCCTGGCGACGCAACTCCTTTTTAACGTTATCACCGTGGACCTTGGAGAGAATGTCCACGGTGACGAGACCCATGGTGATAAGAGGACTATACTGCTCCAGTTTCTTTGACTGCATCTTTCTCCAGATGTATCTGAAGGAGCCGCGGTAGCGGTGTATGTTCTTGCTTATTGCATCCGTAGCACCGTTTAGTCGAAGACTGTGGCCAGGGCCAAGGATCTTGACCGCTGGATCGAATTTCTCATTCACCACTTCGATCAGACTGATGATCTTTACCCAGCTATAGCCGAGCAGACCAATGCCAAAAGCCTCTGACGCCTGCTTTTCTTGGTGCTCTACAATCTTTTTCAGTGTTTCAACACTCATTGCAAATGTAGGTTGCTGTGCAGGCAGAAATCCGTCGGACATGTATGCAGCACTCTCTTCCAACAAGGACATCTTGAGCTTGTCTTCATCGACTTCTTCTTCTTCGACCTCTTCTTTCTTTGCTTTGGTATGTTGTTGCTCTTCTTCTTCATCCTCTTCGTCTCCGTCTTCTTGTGGTTGCTGATCATCAGACGAAGACGAAGATTCATCATCCGCCTCTTGACCATCAGGTACTTCTCCATTATCCTCAGGGGGGACTTCCTCATCCGGCTCGTCAGGTTCTGCAGACGGCGCTGCTGTGGGTATGGTTCCACGTAGGGCTTCCTCAAACGCCGATTGACCATCGAGCATTTTTTTGGTGGGCGAGGGTTGAGACGGAGCAGGTTTCTTTGGGGACGGTTGTCTCTTTTGCGGAGCGACTTTTGCAGGGGGCGGAGCCACAGGAGTAGGAGGCGGAGCCGTGACAGGAGCGGGACGAGGCTTCTGTTTAGATGACGGAGCCTCTTTGACAAGTTGATCGAGATCAGTCCTGATGGTGTCGACTATGACAACATCGGCGTCATCAGGCACGACATCGACGGTAGATATATCCACATGAGGATTGTCTTCTGAGGCAGTGTTTATTAGAATGTCGGTTGATGACATTTTTATTGTATATAATTGATTTGTAGCTCTTTATTTAATTTTTCGTTGTGTTACGCATAACGAAACGAATCAATTAAAAACGTTCATTTTTTATATTTTCCTAAAGACAAATGGACGACGAAGAAAATGGCGGCGTTTCTCAGAGAGACGATAGCTATGCCGGCGACGAGCAAGAGTATAGCCATATCGAGGACGCTCAGCCCATGGACGACTTCGTCCCCATGGTCGACGACGGCGACGGTGTCGCTCGAGCTCGCAGGATGTTAGATAGCCTGTGGCAGAAATATTTTCCCGATAAACAGCCCGGTCAAGCATCTTGGGCGGGGTTATCTGAATTGGGTGACGTATACCGAATTTTCGAGCTGGACCCACTACAGCCCCCGACGGAAGCGATCATCACGCCCAAGTTGAAAGAATTGTATATGGATGCGTCCACGGTTTTAATGGAGATGGACCGCAGTGGTCTTCGTGTGGCGGAACAGCCTGCCGAATTTATGATACGCGTAATATTCGCAAAGATCGAAGCCTGTCAATCGGCGCTCGCCGGCATGATCAAGCTCCATGCCGCAGCGAACATGCAGCCAGCAGACTTTGGGCCCGCGAACAGAGGTATGTGGCGATTTTTGCCGTCGAAGCCGGAAGCCGAACCAAACGCGGGGCAGCGCATGAGAATGTTTGCGATCAACGATTTGGCAAAACAGGGCTACCGACGTTATCATGCTGATGTGATGCGACCCCTTACCGTCAAGATCGGTGATGTTATCAAGAATACCTGCGCCTGGGAGCGTGTTTTCTCGATCCATGATTATGTCAAGACGCTAACAGGACGACGTTTGACGGACCCCGCTATGTGGATGGACATTACAAATCCACAGGGAATTGCTGGTATGGAGCAGCTAGAAAAGTATTTGGTGGCCTGCGACGATCCCGAGGTCCCGGAGATTACCACAGACAGAACAATTTTTAGTTTTAAAAATGGTGTCTATCTTGCACGGACAGAACAGTTTGTTCCTTACCTTGAAGCAGAGAGATATTTCCCGCCGAATCGGTTCCCGGTGGCATGCAAACATCATGATGTTGAATTCGATCCGAATTGGACGAGACTGCCTGACCCCATGGACATTCCAACGCCCGCTATGGACACGTTCATGAATACGCAGAAATGGTCTCCCAATGTCATGCGGTGGGCATATGTCCTATTTGGACGGCTGCTGTACGATGTGGGCGAATTCGACGACTGGCAACTTGTGCCCTTTTTAAAGGGTTCGGCTGGTGCAGGAAAGTCGGTTATCTTGGAATTTATAAGCAAGATATACGAAGACGGCGATGTTGGGATCATCAGCAACACGATAGAGAAGCAATTTGGTCTGGCGGCTATATCAGACAAATTCATAGCTATTGCGGACGATGTGCGCAAAAATATGCAGATGGACCAGTCAGAGTTTCAGAACACCATATCCGGAAACGGGCTGTCATGCGCTGCTAAATTCAAAGATCCAAAGCTTGTAAAGCCGTGGACTTGCACACAGCTCTGGTCGGGAAATGAGGTGCCTGGATTTCACGATAACAGCGGATCTATTGGACGTCGTTTTGCTATTTTGCTGATGGCTATTACAGCTCTGCACCCAGACGGTCGTTTACCAGGAAGAATGATGGAACAGATGGCTGCATTCATTTGCAAGGCAAACCGGTGCTACCGTAACATGGTTAGACGTTACGGGCCTGGTGGTGTCTGGAACGTACTGCCCAAGGAGTTTTCCGAGCAGCGTGCGGAGCTCTCTGCGACATCAAATGCTCTTGTTGGGCTCCTTAATAGCGAAATTATTAGACATGTGCAAAAGGACGAGAGTCTTGATTCGTTATATATGCCTCTCGATAAGCTCATGGACGCTCTCAATGTTTTTGCGGCCAGTCATAATATGGAGAAGCCAGTTTGGGGACCTGATTACTATAGGGGGCCTCTTCTGCAAGCAGGGTTACGGATTGGTGAGAAATTGGAGCGAAGATACTATCCGCGGCATCAGAGAACGACTAGGGCGCGCAAGATGTTTGTGTATGGAATAGATTTGGAGATGATGTGTGAACAAGGGGAAGCAAACGGTGGAGACGCCTTTGCTGCGGCAGCAGCCGATGCCGGTCAAAGAAAACGGGCGCGTGTCGCAGTCAGCAATCCTGATCAGATAATGATAGCTGATGATTAAATGAAAATAATAAATTTATTTTACAAAAATGCCTTCTACTTCTTCGAAAAAAAGAACGACAAGAGGAAAAAAGGTCAAATGGGGAACGATTTCGCCAAAGAGAGGTGGAGATAGAGACAAATTATTAAAGAGTTGTGGGAGTCGCTGTTTTTTGATGCCAAAGGAAAAAAAGTTTCCAATCTGTCGCAGATGCAGCGGCGAAGCATGCTCCTGCAAGCCAGATTGTACCGGACTTAGAGCGGCGAGGATTCGTGCAGCACAATGGCACTATTCAAAGGTCAAGGATACTGCGGAACGGATGATGTCGAAATACCACTGCTCTGGTCTAAGTAAGAAGAAGAAGAAGGCGAAACGCGGGAAATCAAGTAAATCGGGGGCCTAGTTACTTCTTCTTGGAAGAGCAAATAAAACAACCCTGTTGCTCTTCCTTGACAATCCACTGCTGGACCTCTTTGACAAGAGCAGGGCCGACGAGCTTCTCGATACTGACAATGACATCGGTTAGTTTCTGAATGTCTTGAGCGATTGTTGGGTCGGTTTTAAGGGCTGCGATGATTGTGGAGGCGATATGCGCTGCTACGGCAATTGTTGTCATTTTTTCGTTATTTGAATAAAAGAGATTTTTTATTTCTAAAACTCGAAAACGCGCCGTGCGTTTATGTAGGGGACTTTGGAGGGGTGGAATGTTTTGATAACGGCGTCGTCGAGACAGGGGTTGACGTCGGTGAGGTTGAGGCACTGGAGACACGTGTACTTGTGGATCTTCCTGATAAAGTTTGTAGTGCTCATCCCTGTGAAGTTTCTGGCATCGGTGGACAGAAAGAAGTACTGCCCTCTATTCTCCGGAAGGTAGCAGAAGCACATTTCACCGATGAGGTTGAGGCGCCTTAGCATATCTCTTAGCGGGGAATGAGCGCCACGGGGCTCTTTCATTGGTTCGCGGTGGAATTTCTTGAAGACATAGTACGTCTTGTTGGTTGTTGGGACGTTGACTAGCAGTCTTGTCATTTTTTTAAAAACTGAGGTCCGGAATAATCTCTCCACCCTTATAAATCAATTTCCGGGTACATTATCTTAATATTCCGAGACATTTGATTTTCCATCTTGACGTTATTTCCTTGAATGATTTTTCTAATAATAGGGACAAATTCAGTTGTGTATACACCGACCGCTTCTTCTAACGCACCGGCTTCTTCCAATTGATTTACCGACTGTGCTAGGGTACTTACCGACGACGAGCCAAACATATATGGCCGGAGCCAACCGGGACAGTTGATGATCGACTTGACCATGAACCACATTACATTGAACAACTCCCCTATAACTTCTGAAGTCAAAGATACAAACTTCCCGGCGCCATCCCCAGGATACCAAGGATTTTCAGTCGTTGTGACTTTGGAAATCTTTAGAGATAAATCGTTGAACCACTTTAGTGCTTCTTTTGGACTGTGACCAGATGCTTCTAACACGTCTCTTACATCCGTATAAACAGCTACCCTTTTACACCATTTAACCCCCAAGAGTTGTCTGATAAAAGTGCCGGCCGTTGCCGAAGTACTCAACACAGCGCCTGCTTTACACGATGCCGCTAAAATAAAGTTGTTGACATTACAGATAATTGCTGTCCGTCTGGCTTCTCCTGGTTCCGTCGGTATTTTAGGCGAACCGAGACATCCAAGGGTGTCCGCAATCAAACCAGCGCCCAAAGATAATGTAACTGTTGCAAAAGTGAAAGCCTGTGTCGCAAAAATCGGTCCCACTACGGGTATCAACGATCCGGATATCCTGATAACCGTTTCGATAAGTTTTGCCATTATTTGGAATAGATAAGGTTCGTGGAGACATTGCATATTGGCAGGCGAACCGTCCTCGTTAACAATAATAACAGCTTCTGGGTCGTTTGGATCTGTAACAATTTTCATTCCTGGGCCAATCAAGCATGTCTGTGCACCAACACCATTTTTCTTTGCGCTATCAATTATCCTACGGGGGTCCATATTGTCCAGCATTTGATTCTGCATATCCAACTCCTGAAAAGAGTTTATGCCATCAAGTATATTGTTGAGGGAATCTGCTCCGCCAAACATCACGGTATTCATGACAGTATGGGACATTTTCACACCATAATCGAGACTTTGCTTCTGAGACATTGATATTGCAGTGTCTTTTAACATGTCTTGTATTCGTTCATTAATAACTTGGTCTGCTATTCTTACCTTCTCTACTGTAACTTGTGCATTTGACCCAAGTCCTTTTTGTGTTTCAACATCAACGTCTTTTAGGGGTATCAATTCTTCTGTAAGAGCTGATTTCGGTGGTTTCTGCAGTGGTTCTTGCGCTTCTGTAAGAATTATACCAGTGACATCCGTAAGAGTTTCTACCCAAGGATAAGGTGACAATGAGGACCGGTCAAATATACCAAGTACTTGATCTTTTAGAGCCTTGCCATCATCCCTTGTCAGGTCATAGTACAATTTCAATTGATTATAGTCGTTATCCCATCTTGGTAGTTTTTCTCCACGAGCTCTAGCAAGCATAAAGTCATTGACGTATTTGGAATATTCTGAAAAGGTAGGAGGGTCTGCACCAATAACTACTTTTATATCGTCCGGTTGTGCATTATGATACATCTGCCCTAATCTTGTCTCTCTTTGTGGTGCTAGCAGAGCTCTAAATGCATCTGGACCCGTAGAAGTGTTATTCGCCCTTGAACCCAATACATCCATACGTTGCTTTAATAAATTCCAATTTACTCGATCTTCATATGTGGTCTCGATACCTCTCAGGAAATCTATCTTGTTTACCAAATCCAAGGGAAGTGTATTTTTAGAAGATAGCAACATTGCCGCAGGAATATGCAAATTGTTTATGATGTATATCTCTGCCAAAAGTACCTTTTTGCGCATCTCCTCTATTTTGGATATCTTCTGCTTCAATGCCTCTATCTTTTTAATGACAGGTACTGCACTTTTGTCTTTCGGCAGACCGGCAACAGTGGCAAAGTCCAATCTGTGCACAAACGATTGTTTGCTCCGCCATTCTTTCAAATTATTAAACGTTAACAATTGATTCGGCAACCCGGCCAATCTAGCCATATCTAATTTACCTGGATCGTCCAATCTGTCAAAATCCTCCTCTGACATGTGTGACAATCTCATATATGCTAGAATACCTTGCTGTTTATTTCGTTCCAACTGGACGGCAGCTAATTGTTCAGATAGTATCTTTTGAGTGCTCGATGGACCATTTTCCAATAATAACTTTGCAGTCTCTCTATCAGCATTACTAGTAAACACCACATCAATTTGATTCTCTTGCTCTACAGGGTCAACAACAGTATAATCAGGAGCACCCCACACTTCTGATATAACTGAATGAATAGCTGCCCTATAGTTTTCTACTGTAATAAGTCTCCCTGCGACAATTAAACCCTGTGTTTGAAAAATATACCATCCTATACGACTTGCATAACGTGCAAACTCATAGTGTGTTACCACTTTTTCCCAGTATTTGCGTCTTCTTTCAGGTATCATTCGCCATAGTTTTGAAGCCGGTGCAATCATCATGTTCTGCACAGACTTTACGGCCAATAAACGGCTGAGCTGTCTCACAAGGGCAGGAGCAACAATCCCATTTAATAGAGTTGTATTTAGCAACAGATCCAATTGTTCTGATGATAGTCCAACTCCCCATAAGGAAAATCCTGCATGATAGAATGCTTGTATATTAAGAGGAATGGAACATGCTGCTATCGCTGCAACGTCCGCGTTGGCAAACATGTTTGCAAATGGCAAAAAGTAGTTGGTGTAAATTGCTGGAGCATTTGTCTCGAGGATTGCCTTTTGGTGCTTTTGCATTAAAAGCTCGTCTGTCATGACCTGTTCCATAACAACATCATCAAAGGCGTCCTTTTTGATCAATATTTTCTTTACCGTTGCAGATAGCCACTTGTCAGTCTTTGGCAAAATAAAGACCTCTATCAGCATAAAGCCAACTATGCCTATACCAGAACTCATGATAACACCAGCCAACAAATACCTATCAGCTGCTGTGATGGCAGATTTTAATAGAGTCTTGCTTGATAGACGCACAAACTCGATACCTCCTGCTAATATAGTGGATGACAGCTCTGCAGCAGACCAATTCTCAAAATCGTTTTCGGTCAGATGTCTTGCAACTTTCTGAGCTACAATTACCATATTAACACTCATTTTGAACATGTTACTTTTGACCATTTCGCCCAATATGGACTTTGCAAATGTAGCTTGGAGTTTATAGCCACCATATAGAATAGCAGATCCCATCACAAATCCCGTGGTCAGTGGGATCCATCTTGTTATGTGTGTGTAATTCTGCCTCTCTTGAGTCATTTCGATGTAATCACGTCTGTCTTTCAACATATCAAAAAATTCCTTTCTAACCTCTTCTGGACTCTTTATCTTATCCTCTGCACCTATCAACTCGTCGATATTGTCATTTTGTACCACTGGTTGGATAATGTCTAGAGCGTCTGCTAATTTTTCCAATTTTATTAGGTCTGTTCTGTCACCTTGATTTCTTCCTTCTTCGGACGACGATGCTGATGCAGATAGTACAACCCCGAAATTATCTTGAGCAATTTGGATCAATCTATCAACCGATGGTATAATAGGAGTGCCCGTTTCAAGAGCTCTTTTAGCCACCTTATCGTTTACATTATCAATTCTCATTTTTGATTGTGTTAATTGTCTATCCTTTTCGGCTTCTTCTCTAATAAGAGAAGTCTTTTTTTTGACATTGTTGAAGAATTGAGAGAATTTCGTAGGTGCTCTATGTTGCCGTTGTTGTCTAGACGACGAGTCTTTTGTTACATATGTTGGATCCGACATTTAACTTTTTTAAAAATTTATTATTAACTCTATTAAATAATTAAAAATGTCAAAGGCTGATGATCCTTTTGACGTTGAGGAAATTGTAAAACAGACATTGTACCCAGTGCCAACTAAACCAGTCACTATAGAAGGATGTCCTTTGTACAACACATTGATCAATGAGATAAAAAAGGCACAGCAGAGTGCTAGTGTTGGCGAAGACTGGCAGGCTTATGTGGAATACCACAACAGTCTCACTTATCTTTCCGCTATAGAGACTGTTTACGGTAAAAATGTGGATCAGTTACGTGCAGCACTGTCCCGCAAACTTAATCATATTCGCACAGACAGAAAACTTGACGAACGTATAAAAGAGGTGGAATCAAAGGGTGCAAATGGTGATATTGTAGAAGAAGATGTCTCTTTTGCTTGCGGGTGTCTCAAGCTACCAGGAGGTGACGATAGACTCTGTGAATATTGGTTTGACAGTATTATTGGTCTCGACGAAGCAAAGCAAAGGATACGCGAAGGATTCATTTACCCTCTCAAATACATCAATCTGTTTGGAAGATCTGCTAGCGGAGTTCTCCTATATGGACCTCCTGGTACCGGGAAGACGATGATGGCTAAAGCAATGATAAATGAACTAGAAGATGCCATAAAGACTTCTCCAGACAGCAAATCCAAGTGTGCTCGTTTCTTGTATTTTGCTCCTTCTACCGATATGCTCAAAGGCAAGTATGTGGGAGAAACAGAGAAGAAGATTACCATGTTGTTTACGGGAGCTTCCAAACTTGCGTGTCAGCTACAGAACCATCTCAAGAACAAAATCGCAGTGACCTCTATCATATTTATTGATGAGGTCGATGGCTTGGCACCCAGTAGAGATGTAGAAGGTTCAAGCCAGCAAATCGTTTCGTCTGCTGTAAATACACTACTGCAAATGATGGATGGTGTGAATTCTCCTCCTAATGTGTCGGTCGTTGCGGCTACTAATTGGCCCAAGGTTTTGGACTCTGCATTTCTACGACGTTTTACTTATCAGATTCCAATCGATATTCCAAATGACAAAGATACGGAGATTTTGATCAATCTTTTAATAAGCAAGTACGTTGACGACAGCAGCTTTAAACCCTATGCTAAAAGTCGGAATGCGGTAAATAAATGGTGTAGCGACACCTCAAAGATCCAGCCTACCGATTGTATACAGAGATTACTTCAAAGCACTGGATGTACTAAACCTAGAATGGTCCATCCGATGGACTGGAAAAGGCAATATGTGTCACTGGTAAATATTGAAGAGAAGTTCCCAGCAGAAAGTCGTAAGGCCATAGCTCACCAATGTGTTGTTAAACACTATTCAAATGCAGATATTACAAAAATGGTAGATACTGCCATAAAACTGAGTGCTACTGCTGCTCTAAATTGTAAACGATTCTATCACCATCCGCAACTGCAAGGGAGATATATCAGCATAAACAGTTTTGCGAATAAAGTGGTGCAGGAATTGCAGACTAGTGATCTTGTATTAATTAGTCCCACCGACCTATCGTCATTTTTTAGAGGCATTGGCGAATACATAAATGTGGTGTCTTTTACGGACAGAATCTTTCCCAACAGTATTGCAGATGAAATGTACGTTGTCAGGACTCAAAATACTGATTATTTCTCATTCATGCTGCAGTATAAGATAGATTTCATAACTAAATTGCCCGACGAAGCACGCATATCTACTGGATATTTATGGTTAATATTTGACTATGTGCCAATTTCAACTGCACAGGAGGCTGGTAAAATTGGATGGTGGGATTACATTATGGGTAAGTATAGTATAGACGATTTGAAAGGATATTTGACACCAGAAAAGGCTCCATGGTTTGGGAGAAATAAAGCAGGTCCACTTGTGGGTGTTTTATTCACTTACGAGGGAGCCAATGAGATAGTAGTTCATGATGTTTATACCATGGCGGGTCTACCGGCACGTGTAAAAAATGCTGCCAACATTTTCGATTATTGGGATTCCGTTGGTCATATTCCAATCACGGAAGGACTGGTCAATGTCATAAAGACAAGAATGATACCACAAGAAGTGCCATTTGATCCCTCCAATGCTGTATTTTTAAAAAGTCTAATGGGATTTTTAGTTGATAATCCTAAAATAGATACTATCGACATTGATCTGTTTGATAGATATCCAGAAGATGAACTAAAACAGCTAGGTTATGTAAATCCTGAAGTTACTGGTATGACCGATTGTGTGGAAATGTTGGAGAAAAATTCAATGTTTGTCAATTATGATCTGTCAACACTGCATTTTCAAAGAGCTCTTGAGATTACTGAATCGTCTTACAAGGATGAGGAGTACAAGAAGTTTAACGATTGGCGAACTGGCAAAAAATGAATAAATAAATAAAAAATGTCTTTGGTTGAAAAGTTTTATAGAACCTATTATGCTCTGCAAAAAGCACTGGATATCTACAGTGTTATAGATAAGAGTTTAGTTGATATCGGACAGTTGACAAACGCTATATCACCTATACCAAACGCCTATCCGACCAAAGAACAGAAGGAAAGAGCTCTAAAACTTATGCAACTCGAAGGTCTGATAATCGACGAATCAGAACAATTAGATGATTCTCCGTTTGATCCAACTAGTAGATTACTCAATGATGTGGAAAGGCCTTTCAGCACATCTAGTTACGGTGATCCTATAGTTTCGGCAAGACACGACCCAGAACCATCCGTATCAGAAGTTACATCAATGATCGATGAGCTGGAAAGAGCCACACAATACGTGTATAGAAAGGCGTACGCTAAAATGTTGCGTTTAATCGTGGCAGAAGCAAAAGGAGAGCTTCCAAAAGGGACTGAACAAAGAGTTATAAACCTTTTGGGAGCAGTTAATCAATACATAAGGTTTATATAAATAAAAAAAAATAACTATTTGATGTTAAAAAAATGGCTGCGGTATCAACCGCGTCGTTTTCTGGAGATCTAAGTACAACTGGAAACATTAACGCTTCTGGTACCATCACAGGTGCTGCCATCACTACAACTGGAACGGTTTCTGGCGGTACTGTTACATCTACTGGTGCCCTAAACGGTGCATCTGCCTCAATTGGATCCAGTACCCCTATCACTATTGGTACCAGTGGAGTGCTTACAGTTCAAAATATCACAGCAAGCACGAATACTTCTACTGGCTGTGTGATTCTTGATGGTGGTCTGGCTGTTGCTACTAATATCAACTCTGGAGGAACTATCACAGGTG
>Ga0326727_10010828_pt1 | contig 21534 bp, 19 predicted proteins | sample MB2enrmetagenome_FD_207643 | JGI IMG/M metagenome (GOLD analysis project Ga0326727, IMG submission 207643) | Lab enriched peat soil microbial communities from McLean, Ithaca, NY, United States - MB29MY | ecosystem: Environmental > Terrestrial > Soil > Wetlands > Peat | place: USA: New York...
CGCTGGTGCTGATCGATTTGCAGAACGGCGTGCTGGCGATGCCGCTCGCGCCCCACGGCGCCGCTGAGGTCATAGGCAATTCGGCTCGTCTGGCGACGAGCCTCAAGCGAGCCGGCGGGGTCGTGGCGCCGGTCCACGTCGCCTATTCGCCCAACGGCGCCGATCGGTTGCGCCAGGCGGTCGACAGCCCTTATCCCACCGCCCCGCTGCCGGCCGGCTGGTCGGACTTCGTGCCCGAAATTGCGCTTCTGCCCGCCGACTTCGTCATCGTCAAACGCCAATGGGGCGCGTTTCACGGCACGGAACTCGATCTGCAGTTGCGCCGACGCGGCGTCGACGCCATCGTCCTGACCGGCGTCGCCACCAATTTCGGCGTCGAATCGACAGCGCGCGAAGCCTGGCAATTCGGCTACAGCGTCGTCGTGGCCGAGGACGCGGTCAGCGGCGTCAACGAGGCGATGCACGCGTTCTCGATTGCGAACATTCTTCCCCGTCTCGCGCGCATTCGCTCCACCGAGGAAATCCTCGCCGCGTTGCCGGCGACGTGAGGGCGCGCGCGGGGAGGGGGTTGCGGGCGGCTGTGGCGCGGTAGGGCGCGCATGTTTCCCTCGGATCAATGCGCCCGCGAAACCCGGTCGAGCCCGATCACAGAGTCGAGTGCGATCCTTCCCGGCCCGAAGGTCATGATCGCCAGCGCCATCGACGCCCAGGGCAGGTGGAAGTTCGCCCAGCCGTCCGGCACGGTGAGCTGGATGATCGCGGTCATGCCCAAGAGGCCGAGCGCGGCGTAGCGGGTCCCTAGGCCCAGCACGAGCAGCACGGGAAACGCAACTTCGCCGATCGCGGACAGCGTCGCCATCAGTTCGGGATAGGGGAAAGGATATTCCGCGCCGAACCAATGCAACTTGAATTCGTCGATGAAGAGCTGCTTCGCGCCGAACGACAGGGTGAAATAGCCGTCCCACTTCGTCATACCGGAATTCCAGAAGGGAACGGCGAGCGCGAAGCGCAGCGCGAGCATCGTCAGCGAGATCGGCAGGAGGCTGAACAGGGCGCCGGTGAAGCGGGCGATCGGGGTCTTCGCCGCGGCGGACGCGGCGGGGAAATTGGCGGTCATCGAGCCTCTCCTTCAGCGAGCGATCGGAACGCGCCGGCCTCGATCAGGCCGACGACGTGGGCGCCGGGGTCGAAGCCTTCGCTCGCCTGCGTCTCGGCGGCCTGTCGAAGCGTCGCGCCGGCGAACAAGGCGTTGGCGAACTCCCAGCCGCCAGTCGGCAGGACTCGCACCCGGACGTCGGCCTCGGGCCGCGTGACCAACGCATCCTCGGCGCGCCATGTTTCGAGCGGACCCGGCTCGGTGCCTGCCTGATGGGCGGCCCAGATCGAGGCGGCGGGATGGGAAAAGCGCAGCAGCCGCGCGGCCGGATGAGCTGAAAACCTCAGCGCGCCGAAATCCGCGGGCTCGATCTCGCCGAGCGCGTCGAGGGCGAGCGAAGGCGCTTCGGCGGCGTGATAGGCCTCGACCCAGGCGTTCTCCAGCCGCGCGACGTCCGCGAGGTAGGCGATCTCCCGCGCCGGCTCGAAGCCGGCGACGAAGTCGGCGAACTCCGCTCCGTAATGGATCAACACCGGCGAGCGCGGCTTATGGGCGGCGACGAAGGCGCCCGCCATGGCGCGAAAGAACGCATCGCCGACCAGGCGCCGCGCCACCGGGCAACGCGCCTCGATCGCGCCGATGAGCCCGACCGCGACATTGTTGCGGTAGACCGCGAACCGGCGCCCGTCGGGCCGCCCTTCGCTTGTCCTCGTTTGCGGCGGAACAGGCCGCGCCGGATCGCTCAAGGCTCGCGCGAAGGCGTCGATCGTCGCTTCAAACGGCATGGCGAAGCTCTTTCCGCTCGGCAAGGGCGGCGGCCTGCGCCATCGTCGCTTCCGCGCGGCGAGCCTCGGCGAACAGCACGGGCCAGGCCGGCGCGTCGTTGTCCCATTCGATCAGGGTCGGCGTCGGCCCGACGCGCCGGATCGTCTCGGCGTAGAGCGCCCAGACGCCGTCGCGAACCGGCGAATCGTGCGCGTCGATCAGCAACGGCCGCCCGGCGTCGTCTTGCGTCTCCGCATAGCCCGCGAGGTGAATTTCCTCGACATGGCGAAGCGGATAGGCGTCGAGATAGGCGATCGCGTCGAAGCCGTGATTGGTCGCGGAGACGATGACGTTGTTGACGTCGAGCAACAGTCCGCAGCCGGTGCGGCGCGCGACTTCGGCAATGAAGTCCGTTTCGGAAATCGTGCTCTCGGCGAAGACGAGGTAGGTCGAGGGGTTTTCGAGCAGCATGCGGCGGCCGAGCGCCTCCTGCGTCTGATCGACGTGGCCGCACACCGTCGCGAGCGTTTCCTTGGTATAGGGCAGGGGCAGGAGATCGTTGAGGAAGCCTTGGTCGTGGCTCGACCAGGCCAGATGCTCCGAGAACAGGCCGGGCTCGTAGCGCCGGGCGAGCGCGGCGAGTCGCTCGAGGTGGTCCTTGTCGAGGGGCCTCGGCGATCCGATGGAGAGGCCGACGCCGTGCAGGGAGAGGGGGTAGAGCGCACGGATCGCCTCCAGGCGGCGATGCGCCGGCCCGCCGTCGCCCATGTAGTTCTCGGCGTGGATTTCGAAAAATCCACAATCAGGCCGCTCGGCGAGGATTTGCTCGACGTGGTCGGCCTTCAGGCCGACGCCGCCGCGATCGGGCAAGGGCGCGGCGACGCGGGCGCGAGAGGCTGACGAAGCGGACACGTTCTCCTCCTTGCGGCGCGGCGCCGCTCTTCGGCGTTCGTTGGCGTCTTCGCGGCGGGCGCGCCGCGTGTTACAGGGCGTTCGACACAAGTTTGCGAGCCTTCCGACGAAAGGGTCCGGCTCTACCTGTAACAATTGTCGCAGTGGGGCGAAGCACGAATGGGCGTGGAACCGGCCGTCGGTCCCGGCGACGACAAATGGGCGCCGATCATGCGCGCCGCCCTGGCGGGCGACGAAGCGGCCTATCGTCGATTGCTCGAGGAGATCGGGCGGGCGGTCCGTACGATGGCACGGGGGGCTTTTTCGCGCATGCGGGCCGGCGACGCGGATATCGAGGATGTCGTGCAAGAAACTCTGTTGGCGATCCACCTGAAGCGGCACACCTGGGACGGCGGCCCCAAGCTCGCGCCCTGGGTCAATGCGATCGCGCGCCATAAGATCATCGACGCGATGCGTCGACGCGGCGCGCGACGCTTGGAGCCGATCGAGGATTTCGAGGCCGTGCTCGCCGCCCCCGAGCCGGACGACCCGCATCTGCGCAGCGACATCGAGCGCGTCATGCAAAAGCTGGCGCCGCGACAGCGCGACATCGTGACCGCGATATCGCTCGACGGCCAGTCGATCGCCGCGACGGCGGCGCGGCTTTCGATGAGCGAGGTGGCGGTGCGCGTTGCGCTGCACCGCGCGCTGAAGTCGCTCGCCGAGGCATGGCGGAGCGCGACGCAATGAAGACCGCCGATCTCGTCAATTCTCTGGCGGCCGACGCGGTCGCGCCGGTCCGCCTGGGCAGGCGGCTCGGCTTGGCGGTGGCGCTCGGCGCGGCGGCGAGTCTCGCGCTGTTCATGGCCGCGCTCGGACCGCGGCCGGATTTCGCCGAGGCGGCGCGAACCGTCCGCTTCGATCTCAAGTTCGTCGATGCGTTGGCGCTGGCGGCGCCGTCGGCGCTGCTGTGCTGGCGACTGATGCGGCCCGATGCGCGCCCCGGCGCGCTGGCGCTGGTGCTCGTCGCGCCCTTCGCGCTGCTGGCGGGCGCCGTCGCCGCCGAACTCTTGCTTGTTCCGCCCGATCTGTGGGGGACGCGCCTGATCGGGACCAACTGGCTGCATTGCCTCACGTTGATTCCGCTGCTTTCGATCGCGCCGTTGACGGCGTTGATCTTCGCCATGCGCGCGGGCGCGCCGCTGCACCCGGCTCTCACCGGCGCGCTTGCGGGCGCGGCCGCGGCGGGCGTCGCGGCGATGATCTACGCCAGTAGTTGCACCGACGACTCACCCTTGTTCGTCGCCAGCTGGTATCCGCTCGCGACGCTCGTCGTCGTCGCCGCCGGCGCGCTCGCCGGGCGGCGGTTCCTGCAATGGTGAAGACCGAATTTCATGCTAAGTCTCGACGGACGCCGCTCGCAAACGGCTCCATCGTCCGAAGAGACGGCCCGCCGCGCGCGCCGGGGCCGTCCGCGACTGACGAGTCGGACCGATGACACCGGCTCCGGCGAGAAGAGGACAGGCGAACCATGAAGACGACGACTCTCTCTGCGGAACTCCTTCACGAGATGGACGCCTATTGGCGGGCCGCCAACTATCTGTCGGTCGGCCAGATTTATCTTTACGACAATCCGTTGCTGAAGCGGCCGCTGACCCTGGCGGACGTGAAGCACATGCTGTTGGGACACTGGGGCACCACCCCGGGACAGAATTTCGTTTACGTGCATTTGAACCGGGTCATCAAGAAATACGACCTCGATATGATTTACGTCTCCGGCCCCGGTCACGGCGGTCCAGCCGTGGTCGGCAACACGTATCTCGAGGGGACCTACAGCGAGATCTATCCCGAAGTCAGCCAGGATGAAGCCGGGCTTCGCCGGCTCTTTCGGCAATTTTCGTTTCCGGGAGGGATCCCCAGCCACGCATCGCCGGAGTGCCCCGGCTCGATCCACGAAGGCGGCGAACTGGGCTATTCGCTCAGCCATTCCTTCGGAGCGGCGTTCGACAATCCCGATCTGATCGTCGCCTGCGTCGTCGGCGACGGCGAGGCTGAAACGGGTCCGCTGGCCACGGCGTGGCATTCGAACAAGTTCCTCGATCCGGTGACCGACGGCGCGGTGCTGCCGATCCTGCATCTCAACGGCTATAAGATCGCCAACCCGACAGTCCTCGCCCGCATCGGCCGCGAGGAATTGGAACAATTGCTCCGCGGCTATGGGTGGGCTCCCTACTTCGTCGAGGGTCACGAGCCCGAGCCGATGCACGAGGCGATGGCGGCGACGCTCGACACGGTTGTCGAGCAGATAAGAGAAATTCAGCGGGCCGCGCGCGCCCGTGGCGAATCCGCGCGGCCGCGCTGGCCGATGATCGTGCTCAATTCGCCCAAAGGCTGGACGGGTCCGAAGATGGTCGACGGCCTGCAGGTCGAAGGAACTTTCCGATCGCATCAGGTGCCGCTTTCCGACCCGGCCGCTCATCCCGAACACCTCAAGCTGCTGGAAGATTGGCTGAGGAGCTACCGGCCGCAGGAGCTCTTCGACGAGTGGGGTCGTCTGAGGCCGGAACTGGCCGAGCTGGCGCCCAAAGGCGAGCGGCGCATGGGCGCGAACCCCCACGCCAATGGCGGCCTTCTGCTGCGGGATCTTCGCATGCCGGACTTCCGCGACTACGCGGTCGACGTGTCCTCGCCGGGCGTGCGCGGCATCGGCGACACCCATGTGCTCGGGAGGTTCCTGCGCGACGTGACGAAACTGAACGCCGACCAGCGGAACTTCCGCGTTTTCGGTCCGGACGAGACGCTCTCCAACGGTCTGGAAGCCCTCTTCGAGGCGACGAACCGCCAGTGGGACGCCGCGACCGGGCCGACCGACGAGTTTCTCGCGCCGACGGGGCGCGTCGCGGAAATGCTCAGCGAACACCAATGCGAGGGATGGCTGGAAGGTTACCTGCTGACGGGACGGCATGGACTGTTCAATTGTTACGAGGCGTTCATCCATATCGTCGACTCGATGTTCAATCAGCACGCCAAGTGGCTGAAGGTCACGTTGCAGTTGCCGTGGCGGCGGAAGATCGCGTCGTTGAATTACTTGCTCGCCTCGCACGTCTGGCGCCAGGACCACAACGGCTTCACGCATCAGGATCCGGGTTTCATCGACCATGTCATGAACAAGAAGGCCGAAATCGTGCGGGTCTATCTTCCGCCGGACGCGAACTGCTTGCTTTCGGTGATGGATCATTGCCTGCGCGGCCGCCATTGCGTCAACGTTGTGGTCGCCGGCAAACACCCGGCGCCGCAGTGGCTGACGATGGACGCGGCGGTCAAGCATTGCGCCGAGGGCGTCGGCATCTGGCCGTGGGCGAGCAACGACCACGGCGTCGCGCCCGACGTGGTGATGGCCTGCTGCGGCGACGTGCCCACGCTCGAGACCCTGGCGGCGGTCTCGATTATGCGCGAGCACTTGCCGGAGCTGAAGATTCGCGTGGTCAACGTCGTCGATCTGATGAAGCTTCAGCCGCGAACCGAGCATCCCCACGGGTTGACCGACGTGGACTTCGACGGGCTCTTCACCAAGGACAAGCCGGTGATTTTTGCCTTTCACGGCTACCCATGGCTGATCCACCGGCTGACCTACCGCCGCGCCAACCACGACAACATCCACGTGCGCGGCTACAAGGAAGAGGGCACCATCACCACGCCCTTCGACATGACGGTGATGAACGATCTGGATCGCTTCCATCTGGTGATGGACACGATCGATCGCCTGCCGCAGATCGCCGACAAGGGGGCCTACCTGAAACAAATGCTCAAGGACAAGCTGATCGAGCACAAGGAGTATATCACCCGGAACGGCCAAGACCTGCCGGAGATCCGCAATTGGAAGTGGGGCGTCCCTTGAGGAATGGGCGCCGACATCCGGTCGATGCCGGCGCGTCGCTCACGGCCCGCGGAGATCGGTCGGGCCTCTTCGCGCGGGAACGGCGTCACTTGACCAGCGGCTTGAGGATCGCTTCGAATTCGCCGAGGCTCAGCGCGCCGTCGTAGACTTTGCCGTCGATGACGAAGGTCGGCGTTCCCGCGACCTTGACCTTCGACATCGCCGTTTGCACGATTTCGCGCATCGCCTCGGCCTTGGCCTGATCCTTCAGGCACTCCATCGCCTTGTCGTGGCTCATGCCCGTCGGGCGCATGGCCGCGATCAACGCGTCGAGCGGGTGATCGACGAACGCCCACGTCTCCTGCTCGGCGAACAGCAGGTCAATCGTCGCCAGCGCCTTGTCGTCGCCGACGCAACGCGCCAGGATGAAGCCCGCGGCGTCGAGCGCGTTGCGCGAAAATTCACGGAAGATGAAGCGCGCCTTGCCGGTGTCGATGTAGGCGGATTTCAACGCCGGCAGCACGTCGTGATCGAACGCGGCGCAATGCGAGCACGTCAGCGAGCCGTATTCGACGATGGGAAGGCCACTGGCGTCGCCAATCGACAGCTCCTGCAGCGGTCCGGGCTGCAGCACGGTCGCCATGTCCACCGTCCCATCCGGCTTGGGGGCGGTTTCCGCCTGCGCCGAGCCCGAGAAGAACAGAGCGACGGCGAACGCCGCGACCGCAGCGCGTAAGGCGATAGAGGGTGAAGACGAAGCAATCACGGAAAACTCCCGAACTCGGACGGCGAGAAGCGGCGGAAGATTGGACTCTTTCGCGGATCGCGGCAAGAGCGGTTCAACCGCATTGCGGGATCGGGAAGGTCATCGCTCCAGACCTCGATCTTCGTCCTCGCGATGCGCCCGCGCGCGCCGGCGTCGGGCTCGATTTTGCCTTGCCAATGCCGAGATGCTAGGCCGTCCCGCCTATTCCTGCCGGAGTTTCGCCGGGAAGGAAACCCCTTTGGCGCGAGCGCGGAGCAGAGCCATGGAATATCGACAACTGGGCAATTCGGGGCTGAAGATCTCCGTCCTGACAATGGGCACCATGACCTTCGGCGGCAAGGGCGCATTCGCCAAAGTCGGCGACGTGTCGCTCGCGGAAGTACGGCGGCTGATCGACGTCGTCGCCGACGCCGGCGTCAATCTGATCGACACCGCCGACATCTATTCGGCGGGCGCCTCGGAAGCGATGCTCGGCGAGGCGATGGGCGGCAAGCGCAAGCCGGGCATGCTGATCGCCTCCAAGGCGCGTTACGCGACCGGCGAAGGCCCGAACGACGCCGGCCTTTCGCGCTGGCACTTGATCCGCGCCTGCGAAGAAAGCCTCGAGCGCCTGCGCACCGACGTGATCGATCTCTATCAGGTGCACGAATGGGACGGCCTGACGCCGCTCGAGGAGACGCTGGAGGCGCTCGACACATTGGTGCGCGCCGGCAAGGTGCGCTACGTCGGCTGCTCCAATTTCTCCGGCTGGCACGTCATGAAGGCGATGGAGATCGCGCGGCGGGACGGCCGCATTCCGTTCGTCTCGCAGCAAATCCATTACACTTTGCAGGCGCGCGAGGCCGAATACGAGCTGATCCCGATCTCGCTCGACCAGAAGCTCGGCGTGCTCGTCTGGAGCCCGTTGGCCGGCGGCCTGCTGTCGGGCAAGCACCGGCGCAACAAGAGCGCGCCAGCGGGCACGCGGGTCACGGCAGGCTGGAAGGAGCCGCCGATCGCCGATGAAGGCAAGCTGTGGGACATCGTCGACGAGCTCGTGGCGATCGGCGAGGCCCACGGCGTCTCGGCGGCGCGCGTCGCGCTGGCGTGGACGCTCGGCCGCCCGGGCGTCACGTCGATCGTCGTCGGCGGGCGCACCGAGGCGCAATTCAGGGATAATCTCGCCTGCGTCGAGGTGAAGCTGACGGCCGCGGAGCGCGCGCGACTCGACAAGGTCAGCCAGCCGACGCTGATCTATCCCTATTGGCACCAGGCCTGGACCGCCAGCGAGCGGTTAGGGGCACCGGACCTCGCGTTGCTCGCGTCCTATTTGGCGAAGTGACGGAGAGGACGGGTCGGCGTCGCGTTCGGCGGCCCGACGCCGGCGCTATTCCGGCGCCCGCGTCCGCGCCTGCTTGAGCCGGCTGCGCGCGTTGGCGAGTCCGACCGCTTGAAGCGTCGCCGCGCAACTCACCGCCTCGGCGTATTCGCCCTCGAGGCAGGCGAGCGACAACGCATGGACGTCTTCGGCCGGCCATCGGTGCCCCGCGAGGTCGACGACGTCCACCGCCCAGCAGGCGTCGGCGACGACGAAGACGCGATAGCCGAGGTCGCCGGCGTGGCGCACGGTCGACTCGATGGAATTCTGGGCAAGGGCGCCGCAGACGACCAACGTCGTCGCGCCGAGCGCGTCGAGCGCTTCTTCGAGCCGCGTGCCGACGAAGGCGCTGCGGGCGCTCTTGCCGATCACCGTCTCGCCGTCGAGCGGCCGCGCCTCGGGCTTGAATTCGTGACCCGGCCGGTCCGGCCGGTAGGGCGAGCCCGGCTCGCTCGCGTCGTGGCGAATGTGGACGATCGGCAGGCCTTCGGCGCGCCAGGCGGCGAGCAGCGCGCTGATCGCGCGCTCGGCGCCGGGGTTGTTGCGTCGGCCCCAGCAGGGATCGTCGATCGCCCCTTGGACGTCGATGACCAGAAGCGCGGCGTCGCGGGGAAGACGCATGGGGCTCTCTCAGCGCGATGGAATCGCTCGATAATCGACATCGAGCGCGACAGACGGCTCGCAACCTTCGCGCTCGCGCGAGGGAAAGTCGGCGCAAGGGCGGTTCTCGGCCGCGAGCGCGCGCGGCGTCGCGCGGCGCAGCGCTTCGCCGGCGCGAAAGCGTTCAAAGAAGCGGCCGGCGGCGGTTTTGGTCGTTACGTCTTGGTTCATGATCTCTAATTACATGCGGGGCAGAAATTATTCACGATTTCCAGGTCGACAAGCAGAAGGATGAGCAACAGTATCACGGGAGAAATGTCGACAGCGCCGGTATTGGGTAGCCAGCGGCGGATCGGGCGCAACACGGGCTCGGTCAGGGCGACGAGCATGTTCCAGATCGAACGGACAAGGTCGTTGCGGATGTTGACGACATTGAAGGCGATCAACCACGACATCACCGCGGTGGCGACAACTATGTATTGATAGAGACGGAGGACGCAGTGGACGACTTCCCAAATGGCGAGCATACGAACTCCTTGCAACTGGCTTCTTCTGCCGTGCGGCCGAGGCGGCCCGAGGGGGTGTCGCCTGGCCATTCGCCAAGAGCGCAATGCCGTTGACACGCGGCAGACGCGCACGTAAACCGCCGCGCGACGGGGCTGTAGCTCAGATGGGAGAGCGCTGCAATCGCACTGCAGAGGCCAGGGGTTCGAATCCCCTCAGCTCCACCAGAAAGCCCGCACGAGAGGCGGTGGTTTCCGGGTCTCGAAAATCTCGCGACACAAGTGTCGGCTAGAGGCGCGCGGCTCGGTCTGCGAGGGCTGTTGGGCCGGTTTCGCCGAGCCAAGGCGCCATGAATAGCCGCTCGTCGCAGGCGGCGGAATTCCGTTTGCCGGACGCGTGGGACAGACGAGGCGCAGGCCGCCGCCGAAATACGCGAGGGCGCGCCGGAGCCGCGATCGACCCGGCCTTGACGCCGCCTGCGCACAATTCACGCGCCGCCCGACCTCGTGGCCTGACGCCGAATCGCGTGCTAAGCCCCGCCACAAGAGCTGGCGCGGCGCGAGCCGGCCGCTGATCCAAACGTCCAAAGAGAGGAACGAATCGTGATCGCGACCCGTGCGCCGATCGACCGCGCCGCCGAAGCTCGTGAGCTACTCGGCGCGCTGGGCGTCGATCCCTCCCTCTTTAGCGGAGGGAAGCTCGTCGCGCGCACGCCGATCTCGGGCGCCGCGATCGGCCATGTCCGTGAGATTGGGGCGAGCGAAGCCGTGAGCGCGATCGAACGAGCGCGCGCGGCCTTCCTCGTCTGGCGCGGCGTTCCCGCGCCCAAGCGCGGCGAACTGGTGCGGCTGTTCAGCGAGGAATTGCGCGCGCACAAGGCGGCGCTCGGGCGGCTGGTTTCGATCGAGGTGGGTAAGATCGCCTCCGAAGGCGACGGCGAAGTCCAGGAGATGATCGACATCTGCGATTTCGCGCTCGGCCTTTCACGCCAGTTGCACGGTCTGACGATCGCTTCCGAGCGCCCAGAACATCGCATGATGGAGACTTGGCACCCGCTCGGCGTCGTCGGTGTGATCTCCGCCTTCAATTTCCCGGTAGCGGTCTGGGCGTGGAACGCGGCGCTGGCGCTCGTCTGCGGCAACAGCATCGTCTGGAAGCCGTCGAAGAAGGCGCCGCTCTGCGCGTTGGCGACGCAGAGCCTGTTCGAGCGGGCGCGGCGACGATGCGTCGCCGAGGGCGGCTTGGCGCCGGATGGCCTCTTGACGCTGCTCGTCAGCGGGCGCGCGATCGGCGAAATCCTCGTCGATCATCGCGACGTGGCGCTGGTCTCGGCGACCGGCTCGACCGCGATGGGGCGCAACGTCGGACCGCGGCTGGCGGCGCGCTTCGCTAGGGCGCTGCTGGAACTCGGCGGCAACAATGCGGCGATCGTCTGCCCGAGCGCCGATCTCGATCTGACCGTGCGCGCGGTCGCCTTCGCCGCGATGGGCACGGCGGGCCAACGCTGCACCAGCCTGCGCCGGCTCATCGCGCACGAGGACGTTTACGACGCGCTGATCGCGCGCCTGAAGCGCGCCTATCGTTCCGTCTCGGTCGGCGACCCGCTCGCGGCGGAGATTCTGGTCGGTCCGCTCATCGACCTCGACGCGTTGGCCGCCATGGAAGCCGCGCTCGCGGAGTCCGAAGCCGCCGGCGGCGTCGTGACCGGCGGCGAACGCGTCGAGGTCGGCCCGCCCGCCGCGGCCTACGCGCGGCCGGCGCTGGTCGAAATGCCGGCGCAGACCGGACCGGTGCTGCGCGAGACCTTCGCGCCGATCCTCTACGTGATGAAATATCGTGATTTTCACGAGGCGATCGCCCTGCACAACGCGGTCGCGCAGGGTCTTTCCTCGTCAATCTTCACCAACGATCTGCGCGAAGCCGAGCTGTTCCTCTCGGCGCGCGGCTCCGACTGCGGCATCGCCAACGTGAACATCGGCCCTTCGGGCGCCGAGATCGGCGGCGCCTTCGGCGGCGAGAAGGAGACCGGCGGTGGCCGCGAATCGGGCGCCGACGCATGGAAGGCCTATATGCGCCGCGCCACCAACACCATCAATTTCGGCCGGACCCTGCCGCTGGCGCAGGGGGTGACGTTCGAGGTCGGCTGACCCGGCCCCAACCTCGCGCCGCGTCTACGACGCGATCCAATAGGTGAAAAGCCCGGAAACGGCGGCGCCCATGATCGTTCCGGCCGCGACATCGGAGGCGTAGTGATGGCCGACCGCCAGTCGCGACCACGCCATCGCGGCCCAGACGGCCACTCCGAGCGGCCATGTTCGCGGAGCGGTGTGGACGATGGGCGTCAGCGCGGCGGTCAACGTCATGACGTGGCCGCTCGGGAAGGAGTATTTGTCGAGGGTCGGGATCGAATCAGGAAAATCCGCTTCGACGTCGCGAGGCCTCGGACGCGCGGTCGCCCGCTTCATCATCGGGTAGATGGAGTGCAGCAGCAGGATGCTTGCGCCCGCGCAAACGATGATCATCGCCGCTTCGTGCGGATGAAACAGGATCACCGCGACGACGATAAGCAGATAAATCGGCCCGTTGCCCAGTCGCGTGACGGCGTTGGCGGCGGCGATCGGCAGGCGCCGATCTTGCCGCAGCGCCAAAGCGTGCGCAATAGGCCGGTCGATCGCGCCGAGCTTATCCCAGCGGGAGCGCACCGGTCCTCTCATGTCTTGCAAGCCATTCAACATGGGCCGCCGAAGCAATTTCACGGATGCATTTCGCAACCGAACGAGGGGGCAGCATACTCCGCCAATATGACAGCCAAAACAAGGGCCACGAATTCGATGCGCCGGCGATGGGACTCGTGTCGGCTCGTCGTTCCACCCATGGTCGTAGTCATCTGATAAAGCAGGGCTTTTGTCGTATGACCGGCGGCCGCTGCGCCGAAGTCCCGCTCAGCGGGCGACTTTCGCGTGCGCGCCGAATATGTTGTCGACGAATTGCCGGGCGGATTCGCCCAGACTGAAAGTGAGCGCGTGGGCGCGCGCCTTCTCCCGAGGAATGGCCAGAGCCGCGAGCGCGGCTCGCCGGAGGTTGGCGTCGAGCGCGCCGGCGCCGCTTTCGCCGATCACGTCGAGCGGGCCGCTCACCGGATAGGCCGCCACCGGCAGGCCGGAGGCGAGGGCTTCGAGCAGCACCAGGCCGAAAGTGTCGGCCAAGCTCGGGAAGACGAATACGTCGGCGCTCGCGTAGGCGGCGGCCAGCGCGACGCCGTGCAACTCGCCGACGAAGAGCGCCTCGGGAAATCGTGTCTGAAGCCTTTTCCTCGCCGGGCCGTCTCCGACGACGACCTTCGAGCCAGGAAGGTCCAACGACAGGAAGGCGCCGAGGTTCTTTTCGATTGCGACGCGGGCGCAGGTCAGGAAAATCGGTCGCGGCAGGTCGAAGACGCTCACAGCGCGGGGTTGAAACAGATTGCAATCGACGCCGCGCGACCAACGCATCAGACGGGCGAACCCGCGCGCATGCAGTTCGCGCTCCAGCGTCTCGGTCGCCACCATCATGCCGAGGCCGGCGTTGTGGAAGCGGCGAAGCAGCGCATAGACCAGGCCACGCGGCGCGATCCGACGCACGGCGAGATATTCGGGGAAGCGCGTGTGGTAGGCGGTGGTGAAGGGGCGCCCCTCCCTGCGGCAGGCGATCCAGGCGCAGATGCCGAGGGGACCCTCGGTGGCGATATGGATGAAATCTGGCTTGAGTTCTTCGATGCGGCGCGCCACCACGCTCGGCCGCGTCACCGCCACACGCACCTGGCTGTAGGTCGGAATTGGCACCGTGCGAAATCCGACGGAGGTCAGGACCTCGATCTCCACGCCGAGAGAGGGCGCCTCCTGCAGCAGGGCTTCGATCGAGCGCACGACGCCGTTGACCTGCGGCAGCCACGCATCGGTGACGATCAGGATGCGCATCGAACCGGAACCTCGAGTCGAATGGCGCCGCCAGACGCAGCGGCCGAAGGGCGCGGCGGCGCCCCCTCGCGGCGATTATCGTCGCAACGGCGCACGATCTCAAATCGGCGGTCGCCATTTCGACTGTGGGCGCTCGGCGTTGCGATCAATGCAGTCGCGGCTTCTTGAGACAGCCGCTGCGATCGGTCGAGCGGATTCGTAGCCATACGCGGAAGTCGTCGCGTTCGACCTCGATGGGGATTTCGGCGCCCGCGGGACCGCGGCTCCAAACCCTACGATAAAAATCGCCCAGGCTCGCGACGCTCGAATCCCCCACAGCGCAAACCATATCGCCCCGGCGCATGCCGGCGGCGGCGGCCGGCCCGCCTTCGGCCAGACCGGCGACGATGATCTTCCCGTCGCTCTCGGTCGAGTAGACGCCGAGCCAGGGCCGCGGCGGCTTGTCGACTCGGCCGAATCTGAGCAGATCGCCCAACACCGGCGTCAACAGATCAATCGGCACGATCATGTTGACGTCGCGACGTCGGCCTTGCTCCATCGCCTGCTCGATATGGAGCGAGCCTATCCCCAAGAGCTTGCCGTCCGAGCCGATGAGGCCAGCGCCGCCCCAGAACGGATGAGCCGGGGCGGTGAAGATCGCCTCCTTTAACAGATATTCCCAGTAGCCGACGAACTCATGTATGCCGACGATGTTCGCGCGCAAGAACTGCTTGCGCCCGCCGCCGGCGAGGATCACCGGCTCGCCGAGCCGAGCTTGGCTCGATCGGCCGAGGTCCAGCGCCGGCAGCGCGGATCGGTCCAGCGCCTGCACCAAGCCGAAGCCGCTCTCCTGATCGACGGCGAGCGCGTGGGCGGGGATGAGACGACCTTTGGCGCTGGTGAGCCAAACGCTCTCCGCTTCGGTGACGAGATAGCCGATGGTGAGCACGAGCCCATCGTCGCCGATGACTACGCCGCTTCCCGCCCGCTTGGCGCCGAGCGACGAGACGGTGAAGCCGTCCTCGGGAACTTCCGCCTGAAGCGCCACCACGGATTCGAGGGCGCGATCGATGTCAAAGCCGAAATCCTCGGGCCTCGGCTGGTCGGACGGCGGCGCTTCGCGTCGGAACTTCTCGACCATCGGCTCTTTCCCGGCGGCGGCAAGTCGTCGACGCGCATGATACCGCTCCCGCGAGAGGGCCGCAATTTCAGATGTCGGACTCGCTTTCTCCGGTTGCGAGCTACGGCTTGTTCGATTTCAGCTTGATCGTTTCGCCGTCGACCACGAAGGCGCCGTAGCCGCGATGGTGGATCGTCTTGGCTCCCTGTTGCGCCGAATCGGTCCACGCTTGCACCACTTCGAGAACGAAGAGGCCGTATTTGTTGACGAGACGCGTATCGGCCGCCCGGCATTCGAGATTAGCGAAGCACTCGCTCACCAAGGGCGCCGCCACGCGCCGCGCGGGTGCCGCGGTCAGCCCGAACCGCTTGAATTTGTCGACGGCGCGCCCCGAACAATTGCCGATCTGCACGACCTTGGGTGCCAACGCCAAGGCGGGAATCGCGATGACGCATTCTCCGGTCGCGCGAAGCGCGGCGAAACTGGCGTTGGCGTCGCTGACGACGCAGGCGACGAGCGGCGGCGTGAATTCGACCATCATGTGCCACGACAGGGTCATGACGTTGTCGCGGCCCCGGCAAGCGGTCGTCAGCAAGACGACCGGTCCGGGCTCCAGAAGCGAATAGACCTTGGCTAGCGGAAGCTCTTTCATCGCCGCCTCCTCCGAGGGGAGGGCGTCGCCGAAGCGGCGATCAACCGACCCAACGGATTTCGGGCTCCTTGCGCGGAACCGGCGGCGGCGCGCGCGTCGGTCGGCCGACGATGATCGGCGCGACCGGAACCCACGCCTTGGGCGCGCCGAGCGCGGTCTTGCCCTCCGGGGTGTTGAGGTAGCTCTGCGCGAAGCCGATCGAACACGTCCCCAGCCCCTCGGCGAAGGCGGCGAGCATGAGGTTCTCCGCCGCCAACGCGCAGTCTTCGACGATCCACAGACCTTGCGCGCTGGCCGAAATGACGATCAGGGCCGGCGCGTGATGGAAGATGTCGAAATTGGGATCGCCAAGGAGCGATCGGAAACGGGCGGAGTGGGCGTCGGCGGGCATCGTGTCGAGCATGTGCGCTTTCGCTTCGCGCGAAATCCGGTCGAGCCGACTTCGCTCGCGCACGACGACAAAGGTCCAAGGTTGCTGGTTTACGGCGCTCGGCGCCTGCACAGCGGCGACGACCAACCGACGGATCGTCCCTTCGTCGACGGCTTGGCCCGTGTATTCGCGAACGGCTCGGCGACCGAGAATTGCATCTTGAAGGTCCATCGCCCGCTTCCTACCAGCCGTCGCCCCGCTCAAGGCTTGTCGCGCGTCCTTGCGGGAAGTTCATTGCGGCCGATCAATCGCGTCTCTTGCTGGCGCCGCCGATCCGGCGTTGTCGCGGCGGAAGGCGCCTACTCGGCGGCCCGCGATCTGCGCACGTCCACGGGGTGGGCCTCGTGCGTCTCGACTGGCGCGTCGATCGTCGCGCGCTTCGCCGAACCCGAGAGCCAGTGGGAGAGGCGATCGAGATAGAGATAGATCACCGGCGTGGTGAACAGCGTCAGCGCCTGGCTGACGATGAGGCCGCCGACCATCGTGTAGCCGAGCGGCTGGCGCAGCTCCGCGCCGGTGCCCTGTCCGAGCATCAGCGGGACGCCGCCGAGCATCGCCGCCATCGTCGTCATCATGATCGGGCGGAAGCGCAACAGCGCCGCCTTGCGAATCGACTGCTCGGTCGTCAGATGTTCGTCGCGTTCGGCGGTGATGGCGAAGTCGACCATCATGATGCCGTTCTTCTTGACGATGCCAATCAGCAAGATCAACCCGATCAGGGCGATGAGGCTGAATTCATAGCCGAACAGCATCAGCATGGCGAGCGCGCCGAAGCCGGCCGAGGGCAGGGTCGACAGAATCGTCAGCGGGTGGATGAAGCTCTCATAGAGCACGCCGAGGATGATGTAGACGACGACCAGGGCCGCCAGGATCAAGAGCGGCACGGTGACCAGCGAGTCCTGGAACGCTTGCGCGTTGCCCTGGAAGGTGGTGGACAGCCCGGGGGGCAGACGCAGATCGCGCTCGGCCGCCTGGACCGCCGCGGTCGCCTGGCCGAGCGCCACACCCTGCGCGAGGTTGAAGCTGATGGTGATGGCGGGAAACTGACCTTGGTGGCTGATCGACAGCGGCGCGATGCGATTGGTCGTCCATTTCGCGAACGCGCTCATCGGCACCATTTGGCCGGTGGTCGGCGAGCGGATGTAGAGCTTGTCCAGGCTCTTCGGGTCGCCCCGCAGCGACGGCAGAATCTCCTCGATCACGTAATAGGTGTTGACCTGGGTGAAATACTGGGTGACCTGCCGCTGCCCGTAGGCGTCGTAGAGCGTGTCGTCGATCAGCTGCGGCTGGATGCCGAAGCGCGACGCCATGTCGCGGTCGATGGCGAGCGTCAGCGTCGTGCCGGCGTTTTGCTGGTCGGTGGCGACGTCGCGCAGCTGCGGCAGCTCGCTGAGCTTAGTTAGAATCTTGGGCGCCCAGGCGTTCAACTCGTCGAGATTGACGTCCTGCACCGTGTACTGGAACTGGGTGCGGGCGGAGCGCCCGCCGACGGTGACGTCCTGCGCCACCTGCAGGAACAGCCGCGCGCCCTTGACCTGGGCGAGCTTGGGCCGCAGCCGGGCGATAATCTGGAACGCGTCGGCGGTGCGCTCCTCGCGCGGCTTGAGGGTGATGAACATGCGGCCGGAGTTCTGCGCGGAGGCGCCAACGCCGGCGCCGATGCCCCCCGCCACGTTCACGACGTCCGGGTCGGATTGCACGACGGCGCCCAACTGCTCCTGCAGCTTCGCCATCTCGGCAAAGGAGACGTCCTGCGGCGCGTCGGAGGTGCCGAACAGGGTGCCGGTGTCCTGCTGGGGGAAGAAGCCTTTGGGAATGGCGATGAACAGCGCGACCGTCGCGACGACGGTGGCGAGAAAGACCATCAGGGTGATGAAGCGGTGGCGCAAGACCCTGTCGAGACCGTGCTCGTAGCCCTTGGCCATCGCGGCGAACCCCCGCTCGAAGAGCATGTAAATCTTGTTGTGGCGGTCGTGCGTGTGGTCGCGCAGGAACCGCGAGGCCAGCATCGGCGTCAAGGTCAGCGACACCGTCGCGGAAACCACGATGGTCATCGCCAGCGTCACCGAGAATTCGCGGAATAGCCGGCCGATGATGCCGCTCATCAACAGCAGCGGGATCAGCACCGCGATCAGCGACATCGAGATCGACACCACGGTGAAGCCGATCTCGCCGGCGCCCTTCAGCGCCGCCTGCATCGGCCTCATGCCGTGCTCGACGTGGCGGGTGATGTTCTCCAGCACCACGATCGCGTCATCGACGACGAAGCCGACGGCAATCGTCAGCGCCATTAGCGAGAGGTTGTCGAGGCTATAATTGGCCGCCCACATCATGGCGCAGGCGCCGAGCAAGGCGAGCGGCACGGTGAAGCTGGGGATCACCGTCGCCCACAAGTTCCTGAGGAAGACGAAGATCACCATGACCACCAGGGCGACGGTCAGCATCAAGGTGAACTGCACGTCTTCAACCGAGGCGCGTATTGTCGTCGTGCGGTCGGAGAGCACCGTGATGTGCATCGAGGCGGGGATCGCCGCCTGCAAGCGCGTCATCGTCGCCTTGACCTTATCGACCGTCTTGATGACGTTGACGCCCGGAACCTTGAAGACGACCAGGAACACGTCGCGTTTGCCGTTGCCCCACGCCGCTTGGTAGACGTCGGCGGGGCCGCGCACCGCCTGGCCGATGTCGCGCACGCGCACCGGCGCTCCGTTGCGATAAGCGATGATGACGTCGTTCCAAGGCGCTGGCTCGGTGAGCTGGTCGTTGTCGAAGATGGTGAACGACTGCTGGGCGCCGTTGATCAAGCCTTTCGGGTTGTCGGTGGTGGCGATGGCGAGTTGGGCGCGCACGTCCTCGAGCTGCAGCCCCTTCTCGACCAGCTTCGCCGGATCGATCTGGACGCGAATCGCCGGCTGCTGCTGGCCGCCGATGCGCACCAGCGACACGCCGGAGATCTGGCTGATCTGTTGGGCGAGGATGTTCTCGGCGACGTCGTCGACCTCGGTGATCGGCGCCGTGTCAGAGGTCAGCGAGAGAATGAGGATAGGAGCGTCGGCTGGATTGACTTTCCGGTAGGTCGGGGAGCTCGGCAGAATCTTCGGCAATTGACCCGAGGCGGCGTTGATCGCCGCCTGGATGTCGCCGGCCGCCGCGTCGATGTTGCGGTCGAGGTCGAACTGCACGGTGATCGCCGTCCCGCCGAGCGAGCTCGTCGAGGTCATCTGGGTGACGCCGGGGATCTGGGCGATCTGCCGCTCGAGCGGCTGCGCCACCGAAGAGGCCATCGTGTCGGGCGAGGCGCCGGGCAGGGAGGCGCTGACGACGATCGTCGGGAAATCGATCTGCGGCAGCGGCGCCACCGGCAGCAATGGATAGGCGACCACGCCCACCAGCAGGATCGCCACCATCATCAGAGTCGTGGCGACTGGATGGCGGATGAAGGGGCCGGAGACGCCTTCGCGGATCCGCTCGGTTCCCGTCATCGGTTCGCTTCCCGCCATCGGCTCAGCTCCCGCCCCCGGCGCCGGCTTCGATGGCGACGGGCACGCCCGATTGCAAGCCGAACTGGCCGGCCGTCACGACCTTCTCGCCGTCGCTGAGCCCCTTGGCGACGACCGCAGTGTTCTCGTCCTCGTGCGCGAGGGTGACCGGCCGCGTGACTGCGCGGTTGTCCGCGCCGACGACATAGACGAACAGCCCATTGGGCCCGCGCTGGATCGCCTGGTCGGGAATGACCAGCGCGTTCTTCTCGACCTCGACCCGCAGGCGCGTCGACACGGCCTGGCCCGGCCACAACGCATGGTCCTTGTTGTCGAATTCGCCCTTGAGATGGATCGTGCCGGTCGTGACGTCGACCTGATTGTCGATGACGGTCAGCTTCCCGGTCGCCAGCAGCGTCGCGCCGTCGGAGGTGCGCGCTTCGACCGACGGCTCGCCGGCGGCGAGCGCGGCGGATATGCGCGGCAGGTCGTCCTGGGGCGCCGTGAAGTTGACCGAGATGGGCTCGATCTGGGCGATGGCGACGATGCCGGTCTGTTGCGCAGCGTTGACCATATTGCCCTGATCGATCAGGCGGAAGCCCACCCGGCCGGTGAGCGGGGCGACGATGGTGGTGTAGTCGAGCTGCACCTGGGCCGCGTCGATCGCCGCGACGTCGGCGGCCTCCTGGGCGATGAGCTGGTCGACCAGCGCATTCTGGGTGTCGAGCTGCTGCTGGGTGGCGAAGCTCTGCTTGGCGAGGGTCGAATAGCGCACGAGGTCGAGCCGGGCGTTGGCGAGGTTCGCCTGATCCTGGGCCTGTTTGGCCTTGGCCTGGTCGAGGGCGGCCTGGAACGGCCGCGGATCAATCTGCGCCAAAAGGTCGCCGGCCTTGACCATCTGGCCTTCCGCGAAGGCGATCTTGATGATCTGGCCGTCGACGCGCGTGCGGACGGTCACCGTGTTCTCGGCCTGGACCTGGCCGAGACCGTTAATGAAGACGGGATAATCGGCGCGCGCCGCCGTCGCCACCGAGACGGCGGCCGCGGCCGGCCCGCTGGCGGCGGCGGGGCTGGCCGCAGGGGCCGGCGCGGGCTTGGCGGCGAAGAGGGCGTCGTGAGCGCGCCGCGCGATCGGTTCGGCGGAGGGAAACAGACGGCCGGCGAAGTCAGGCGCATAGATTCCGTAAGCGACGGCTGCGGCGACGATCACAAGCGTCGCGCCGGCCAATCCTCGAGGTTTCATAACGTAGTTATTCCTTCGGCGGGGACGGCGCCGGGCGGATCCGCTCGGCCCAGCCGACCGCGCGCCCAGATACGCTCTGCGCGCGCCAGCCGTCATATGTAACATGACTGACCAAACCGCAAATATCGAGGCGAATCCGATCAATCCTGTGTGAGGAGGGTCGAGAAGCGCCTGTGGGCGCCGCCGCGTCAGGCGGTCAGGCGCCGACGCGCGGCTCGTACTCGGGCAGCCAGGAGACGGGGCGGCGCAGCGGCGCCGGGCCGAATAGCGCTTCGCGCTCGGCGGCGGTCGAGCGGTAGAAGGGGTAGCGCGCTTCGATGCGCGCGCGGTTGGCGCGGAAATTCGCGCCCATGCAGGCGAACTTGGCGGTCAGCCCGGGGTAGTCGCACGGTTGGCTCCACGCCACGCCATTGAACACCCGCTGATAGAAGGCGAGATGCTCGGCGCGCGGCGAGGCCACCGCCAGATCGGCGTCGAAATGGTCGGCGGCGAGATAGGCCGGACGCATGATCATGTAGGCGAGTTCGGGGTGGGCGCTCGACAATTCGAGCCGGGCCGCCAAGCGGGTGAACTCGACGACGACCGGCCGGTCGATCAGCCGCGCCGCCATCACCTCGGGGTAGACGTGAACCGCCGGCAGGCCGGAGTAATCGCCGTGGGCGACGTTGATGCGGGTCGTGCCGGCAAGCCCCCCGTCGATCAGCGTCATCGTGATCCATGCGTTCGGCGCGTCGTCGTATTCCGGATCGTACAATTGGCCGTCGACGCGCTCGGTCATCAGTCCGTTGCGCAGGTAGGCCTGGTAGCGCAGCCGGAAAA
>Ga0326727_10010829_pt1 | contig 21533 bp, 21 predicted proteins | sample MB2enrmetagenome_FD_207643 | JGI IMG/M metagenome (GOLD analysis project Ga0326727, IMG submission 207643) | Lab enriched peat soil microbial communities from McLean, Ithaca, NY, United States - MB29MY | ecosystem: Environmental > Terrestrial > Soil > Wetlands > Peat | place: USA: New York...
CCTTCGGGGTTCTCTTGTGGATCCTCCATGCCACACCCGACCAGTTCAGGACGGGCTGGTTTGTGGAGTCTGTGATCTCGGCCTCCATCATCGTGCTGGTGATCCGCACCAAAAGGCCCTTTTTTGAGAGCCTGCCGGGGAAGTATCTTTTTGCCGCCACAATGGCCATTGTTCTTGCCACGCTTGTCCTTCCCTTCCTGCCTGTCAGAGGGGCTTTGGGGTTTGTGCCCCTGTCTGGATCTTTTCTGGCAATGATGGGTCTGATCGTGGCGCTTTATATATTATTGACAGAATGGGTGAAGAAAATATTCTATCGCAAGGTGAATTTTTAGGGGTCCCGGCATAAATGAGATTTCAATCCTTTTTCGCGGCATTACCGGAGCCGGCGCAATCCGGCGCGAGACGCGATTCAAGCCCGGGAACGCCTCCCCGTTGTGAACAGGCTTGCTTTTCGCTCGAAGGAATCCAAGAATCGAGGACAAACAGCCAATCATGATGAAGGCCAAGCCCATAAAGCCTGCATGTGAACACAAGCGGATTGAAAAAGAACGGCAGGCGAGCGAACCCTGGCGGCGCCTGACCGAGGCGCTGCCGCACTTGGTTTGGACCGCCATGCCGGATGGCACGTGCGACTACTTCAGTACTCAGTGGAGGGAGTACACCGGCGTCCCAGAGAACGAGTTGCTCGGTTGGCGCTGGCTGGACGTGCTGCACCCGGATGACCGGGAGCCTACCCGGCAATTCTGGACGGATTCGGTGGCGGGGCGCGGCCCTTATGACGTGGAATACCGTGTCCGACGATCAGACGGAGTGTACGGTTGGTTCAAGACGCGCGGGGTGCCGATCCGTGACAGCGAAGGCAACATGGTCCAATGGTTCGGTACCTGTACCGACATCACCGACCGGAAGCAAGCCGAGGACGCGTTGCGTCAGAGCGAGCAAGAGCTTCGCCAGGCCCGCAACGAGCTCGAGATGAAGGTGGCGGAACGGATCACAGAACTGCGGCGGGCGACGGCCTATTTAACAGAGGCGCAAAGGCTCAGTCACACGGGCAGTTTCGGCTGGAAGGTTTCCACCAACGAATACCTCTGGTCTGACGAAACATTCCGCATTTTCGAGTATGAGCCATCAACCAAGATCACCCTGCCGTTGATCCTCCAACGGGTTCATCCCGAGGATCGGACCCTGCGGCAAGAGGCGCTGGATTGCGCCGCGCGTGAGGGGAGAGATTTTGATTTTGAATATCGGTTGCTCATGCCGGATGGCTCCGTAAAACATATTCACATCGTTGCTCACGCCATTAGAGAGGATGCGGGCGGACTCGAGTTTATCGGAGCGCTGATGGACGTGACCGCCCAGAAATCCCAGCAACAGGCGCTGGAGAGAGCGTTCCAGGAAATGGAGGCCTTAAAAAACCAGTTCCGACTCGCCATTGATACCATTCCCGGACTGGTCTGGAGCGCCCTGCCTGACGGCTCGACAGAGTTCCTGAACCAACGCTGGCTGGAATATACGGGTCTTTCTTTGAAGGAGGGAGGCGATTGGACCGTCGCCGCTCATCCGGAAGACCGTGCCAGGCTGGTTGAGGAGTGGACAGCGGCCTTGACCGGTGGAAAACCATTGGAGACAGAAGGACGTTTGCGGCGGACTGATGGGGAATATCGCTGGTTTCTGATCCGCGCCATGCCGCTGCGCGATGAGACGGGAAGCATCGTTAAATGGTACGGAAAGAGTTCCGATATTGAGGACCGCAAGCAGGCGGAAGCACAACTCAGAGAAAGCGAACAACAGTACCGGCGCATTGTGGATACTGCTTCCGAGGGGATCTTCGTCTGTAACGAGCATTACATTGCCACTTTCGTCAACCGGCGGATGGCAGAGATGCTCGGATATGAACTGGAGGAGATGGTAGGCAGAAAGGCCACTGACTACCTGTTTGAGGGTGACCACGCCATTTTCGAAGAAAGGATGGCGGCTCGCCGGTATGGTATCGCCGAGCGGTTCGAACAGATATTTCGTCGAAAGGACGGCCGCCCCTTATGGGTGCATGTCTCGGCAACCCCCGTTTTCGATGCGGAGCACCACTTTCAAGGCTCCTTTTCCATGTTAAGCGACATCACCCAGCGCAAAATGGCGGAAGAGGAGCTGCGCAAGCACCGCGACCATCTGGAAGATCTGGTGAAAAAACGCACCGAAGAATTGGCGTTGCTCAACCAGCTTGTCTATGGGTCTCTCGTTTCGGCGGACGTCGGCGCATGGTGGATCGATTTCAAGGAGATAGACACCTACCATGGATTGGACAACGCGGCTCAAATGCTGGGCAACACGCCGGACAAGACTGGAAAAAATGCTTACCGACTCAGTGAATGGGCAAAGTTATTGGCCGATACAAAGGCGGCCTTCCCTGAATATGCAGGGGCCATTGATGAAACGATGGAGCGGTTTTCAGGGGCGGTTTCGGGCAAGTACAAGAATTACAGAGCTGTTTATCCAGTGGCCCTGCCTGGCGGGGCTGTCAAATGGTTCGATGCCCGGGCCGATGTGCCTTTGCGCGACGAGCAGGGCCAGGCGCTGCTGATGACGGGCACTCTCATTGACATCACGAAACTGAAGCAAGCGGAGAAGGAGTTGGTCGAAGCCAAGGAGCGGGCCGAATCGGCCAATCGGGCGAAAAGCATTTTTCTGGCCAGCATGAGTCATGAGCTGCGCACGCCCCTTAACGTGGTGCTCGGATTCTCGCGTTTGATGAAGAATGACCAGGGCATTCCGGCGAACCAGAAGGAGAATCTCGACACCATCGTCCGCAGCGGCGAACACCTGCTCAACCTGATCAACAACGTGCTTGACATCTCCAAGATTGAATCCGGCCGGGTGGCTCTGGAGGAGTCTGAAACCGACCTGCACCATTTGTTGCATGAATTGCAATCGGTGATGAGTGTCGGGGCGAGGGAGAAGGGACTGCACTTCAATTTGGACTGGTCCCCAACTCTGCCCCGGCACATCGCGGTTGACGCGGGCAAATTGCGCCAGGTGCTCATCAATTTGATCGGGAATGCCACCAAGTACACCGAACGCGGTGGCGTGAAGCTGCGGGCTGAGGATGTAAGTTGGGAGTCACCGCGGCGGGCGCGGGTGCGATTCGAGGTGGAGGATACTGGTCCAGGCATCAGCAACGAAGATCGGCAACGGATATTTTTCCCATTCGTGCAACTGGGCCATCGGGCGCCCACCGAGGCCGGAACCGGCTTGGGGCTGGCCATCAGCAAGCAGTATGTCGAGCTGATGGGCGGGCAGATTGACGTTGCCAGCGAGCCGGGCAAAGGCTCGGTGTTTCACTTCGAGATCCCGGTGGCGGTGCTTCCAACGGTGGAGACTCCCGCGGAGTTGGGGCGCGGGCGGATCATTGGATTACTTGAAGGCCAACCCCGCTTTCGCCTCCTCGTCGCGGAGGACCAGCGGGAAAACCGGCTGTTGTTGCGCAAGCTCTTTGAGCCGTTGGGTTTCGATCTGCGGGAGGCAGTCAATGGGCGGGAAGCAGTGGCTCTGTTCGAAGAGTGGCACCCTGACTTGATCTGGATGGACATCCGCATGCCGGTGATGGACGGATTGGAAGCGGCGCGCCGCATCAAGGCAACGGAAGCAGGCCGCCGCACAAAAATCATCGCGCTCACCGCTCATGCCTTGGAGGAGGAAAGAAAACCAATCCTGGAGGCGGGTTGCGACGATCTGGTGCGCAAGCCGTATCGTGAGCAGGAGCTTTTTGAGGTCATGGCCAGGCATCTCGATCTGAAATACGTGTATGAAAAGGAGGGGGGGCAAACATCGCCAGTTGGATCGAAGGCTGTCATCCGTCCGGAGCAGTGGGCGGCCTTGCCTTTGGAGTTGCTGACTCAATTACACCAAGCGGCCGTCGAACTGGACACCACCCGCACCCTGGCGCTGATCGAGCGGGTGACGGAACTGGACGCCTCCATTGGCAGTTTGCTGAATGATCTGGCCAGGAGACTTGATTACCCGCACCTTTTGAGGTTGCTGGAAAGCGAGAAGACCAAGGCAGGACGGATTGTATGAGCAATGCTGAGAAAGTTACCCCAGCCCGGCAGGAGATCCTGGTGGTCGAAGACACCCAGGCCAATCTGCGGCTATTGGCGGACATTCTGACAAAACAGGGTTATCGGGTCCGGCCCGCCTCCGACGGCAGCCTGGCCCTGAAATCTGTGGCCGCCAAGGCGCCGGACTTGATCCTGCTCGACGTGAACATGCCCGGCATGGATGGTTACGAGGTGTGCCGCCGCTTGAAAGCCGACGAACAGAGCCGCCGGGTTCCAATCATCTTTATCAGCGCCTTCAGCGAGACGGACCAAAAGGTCAAGGGGTTCGATGCCGGGGGCGTTGACTACATCACCAAGCCCTTTGATCCGGAGGAGGTGCTGGCACGGGTCAGGACCCAACTGCGTTTGCGTGAGGCCGAAGAGGCTCTGCTGAACGCCCAGAACACGCTGGAAATCCGCGTGCAGGAACGCACCGCCGCACTCCAGGCTTCCAATCAGGCATTGCGTGAAAGCGAAGAGAAGATCCGCCGCGCCTTTGAGGAAATCGAGATGCTCAAAGCGCAGCTCGAACTGGAAAACACATACCTCCAGGAAGAAGTGAAGGAGGCCAAAGAATTCGGAGACGTCATCGGACAAAGCCCGGCTCTCAGGCAGTTGCTCCACCGGGTGGAGACGGTGGCCCGGACTGATGCCAGTGTGTTGATCCTCGGTGAAACCGGTACCGGGAAGGAGTTGGTCGCCCGCGAAATCCACAAGCACAGCCAGCGTGGCGACCGTCCGCTCATCCGTGTCAACTGCGCTTCGATTCCCCGGGAGCTTTACGAGAGCGAGTTTTTTGGACATGCCCGGGGCGCGTTTACCGGTGCCTTGAGGGATCGGGCTGGCCGGTTCGAAGCCGCCAACGGAGGCACCCTGCTCCTGGACGAAGTGGGCGAAATCCCATTGGAACTGCAAAGCAAGTTTCTTCGGGTTTTGCAGGAAGGCCAATATGAACGGGTCGGCGAAGAGAGAACCCGGAATGTGGACGTTCGCATCATCGCCGCCACGAACCGGAATTTGCAGATGGAGGTCCAAGCCGGCCGCTTCCGGCAGGACCTTTACTATCGCCTCAATGTCTTTCCCATCGAAGTGGCCCCCTTGCGCCGGCGCAAGGAGGACATTCCCCTGCTGGCGGCGCATTTCCTTGAAAAAGCAGCCCGGAAATTAAAGGTGCGGCCAGCCCGGCTCACCCAGGCGCACCTCGTCCAGTTGCAAGGTTACGATTGGCCTGGCAATGTGCGCGAGTTGCAGAACCGGATCGAACGGGCATTGATACTGGCGGAGAACGGCGTGATGTACCTCGACTTGCCGACGGGCGAGGCCTCGCCAGCAATCGCCGCCCCACCTCCCGCCGCCGCGGATTGGCCTGCCGACGCGAAGATTCTTAGTGACATCGAATTCCGGCAGCGTGAGCGCGACAATGTTCTGGCAGCGCTCAATAAAACCAACTGGAAGATTCACGGTCCGGGGGGCACCGCAGAGTTGTTGGGTCTAAAGCCGACGACACTGGTTGCGCGAATCAAACGGTTCGGACTCAAGAGGGAGGTCCACGGAGCGCTCCCAACCTCCCCCGCCACGGGTTAGACGAGCCCGGCAGCAGTCCCCGTAGAAGAGCCGTTTTCCACCGATTTGTAATTTGATTGCGAGTTTTTGCAGATTGCGTGTCTTCGCAAACGGCTCAGATCGGCCCCGTTTTGCCCATCCCGTTCTGTACCAGCGCGTTGCGCGCCATTAACCGGGTTGGCACGGGTCTTGTAATGAGACATTCAGCCGAGAGGAAACTCGTCGGCTAAACAAAATGAACAAGCAAAGCCCTCTCATTCTTAAAGCCTTGATGTTTGAGCAGGAGAATATGCGAAGGAACAGATTCTTCTGCAGATCTGAAGTCATTTTGCCATTGCTGCCCGGAAAGATCGGCGGGCGGGCAGAACGCGGCTGGATTAACCATTCCGCCGATCGAGAAAGGATCAAGAAATGAACGCATTAGCACATTGGGATCCGTCCAAAGAAGTGGATGTCCTGCACAATCGCCTGGCCAAATTTTTTGGCCTGGCACCGGCCATCACCATCAACGGAGGCCAGGAATTGATGACCTTGGCTGAATGGGCGCCATCGGTGGACATCAGCGAAGACGACAAAGAATGGCTCCTCAAAGCTGACCTTCCAGAAGTGAAAAAGGAGGATGTCAAAGTCTCCGTCGAGAATGGGGTGCTGACCGTTACAGGCGAGCGCAAGTTCGAGAAGGAGGAGAAGGATAAGAAGTATCACCGGATCGAGCGGTCGTATGGCAACTTCTTCCGGAGCTTCACGCTGCCCGAGGGCGCCGACGGCGCCAAAGTCAGCGCGGACTTCAAGGACGGTGTGCTGAAGGTGCATCTGCCGAAGAACGAGAAGGCCAAACCCAAGACAGTCGAAGTGAAGGTGGCATGAGCACCGGGTCGCTGCCGCGGCGAATGAAAGTCGCCGCGGCAGCCCTTTAGACAGAGAACAAGAGGAAGATCACCAGCGGAGCAACTCAACCAGCGGTCCCGCCTCTGGCGCAAAGATTGGAGTTTATGAAGAGCGATGCGAATTTAAAAAAGGACGTGCTGGCTGAACTTGAATTTGAGCCAAGCGTCAAAGTCGAAGATATCGGAGTCTCAGTGAAGGAGGGGATCGTGACGCTGAATGGTTCTGTGGGTAGTTATGCTGAAAAGCTGGCCGCCGCACGCGCCGCCAAACGCATTGCGGGCGTAAGAGGCCTCGCAGAAGACATACTGGTCAAGCCGCCCGACTCCTCCCGCCTCACTGACAGTGATATTGCTTCCGCTGCAGTCGATGCCGTCAAATGGACGAGCACGGTTCCGGCAAACTCCGTCCAGATAACGCTCCGTGATGGATGGCTCAGCCTCGAAGGCGCTGTGGAGGGGTGGCGCCAGAAGAGCGCCGCCGAAGACGCGGTGCGCAACCTGGCAGGTGTGAAGGGAGTGACCAACCTCATTGTCATCAAACCGAAATTGGCTGCCATGGACATAAAAGGCGCGATCACAGCGGCATTTGAGCGCCATGCCTTGTTGGATGCCCGGAAGATCCAGGTCGAGACAAACGGAGGCAATGTGGTGCTCCGCGGCCATGTGCGCAGTTTTATCGAACGGGATGAAGCCGAACGGGCTGCCTGGGTGGCTCAGGGAGTGACCAATGTCGAAAACCGCATCGTTCTTATAATCTGACGTTGCTCGTTCCTTCCATCTCCCGGAATCCGTGGAGGCGGGGAAAAGAGCAGCGTGAATCATCAACCGAACAAAAACAGCAAAAGAAACGAATGAAACAAAACAGAGGAATGTAAATATGAGTACTAATGTAAAGAAAAGTGACATGCAACTAAAGACGGACGTGCTTGCCGAGCTCGAATATGAGCCCAGCGTGAACGTCACGGACATCGGCGTCCTGGTGAAAGATGGGGCGGTGACACTCAATGGCTACGCCACCAGCTATGGCGAGAAATGGGATGCCGTGCGCGTGGCCAAACGGGTTGCCGGGGTGAAGGCAATCGCCGATGACATCCAGGTCAAGCTGCCGGATTCCCTGCGCCACACTGATGGGGACATCGCCGCCGCGGCAGCCCATCAAATCGAGTGGTCCACGACGATTCCAGTAGGAACCGTTAACATAACAGTCCGTGATGGCTGGGTCACACTGGAGGGCGAGGTGGAATGGTGGTATCAAAAAACTGCCGCCGAAAACGCCGTGATGTATCTGGCGGGCGTCAAAGGGGTGAGTAATCTGATTACGATCAAGCCCAAATTGGCGGCGACGGAGGTCGCATCGGACATTAAATCGGCCTTTGAGCGAAACGCACTCTTGGACGCCAATAAGATCCAAGTGGAGACTTCCGGAAGCACGGTGACACTCCGCGGCAAAGTTCGAAGCTACGCCGAGAAGGAGGAGGCCGAACGGGCCGCCTGGGCCGCATCGGGTGTATCCTGGGTGGATAACAAGCTCAAGGTGGATTGGTTCAGGAGTTTGGCGGAGTAACCGCTTGAAACATCCAAGTGGCCTGAAGTAGTCTCGCTGCGGCAGTTCTCGAATTGCCGCCGCGAGGCGGGCAGGGGACTAAAGACCGGCCAATATGAAAACGAACGCGGGAAGCCGACTCTTTGTTGTTCAAAAGCATCAAGCTCGAAATCTTCATTATGATTTCCGGCTTGAGGAAAACGGCGTACTGAAGTCGTGGGCCGTGCCCAAGGGCCCTTCCCTGGATCCTGCTGTCAAACGGCTGGCGATGGCGGTGGAGGATCATCCTCTGGAATACGCGAATTTCGAGGGTAATATTCCCAAAGGCCGGTACGGAGCGGGCTCTGTCATGATCTGGGATCGGGGCACTTACACTCCCGTGGATTCGGATAATGTTGCGGCAAGCCTCGCCAACGGCGAATTGAAATTCGTTCTGCATGGCCGGAAGCTTCGCGGTGCATGGGTGCTCGTTCGCACGCAGCAGAACGACAAATGGCTCCTCATCAAGCATCGTGATGCTTATGCGTCAGCCAAAGACATCACCAAGCTTGAGCCACGCTCAGTCGTCAGCGGCCGGTCGCTTTCCGAGATCAAAGACGAGAGACGAGGATAATCAATGAACCACCTGATTCATCCCATGCTGGCGACGCTGGTTGCGGAGCCTTTTGACCGACCCGGCTGGGTCAATGAAGAGAAATATGACGGTATCCGCGCTCTCGCCTGCCGGAAGGATAATTGCATCAAACTTTTTTCACGGAACCTGAAAGAGTCCACCGCCGAATTTCCTGAAATTGCCCAGGCGCTGGCGGGCCTTTCCGGGGGCGATTTCGTGCTGGACGGCGAGATCGTTGCCTTTGACAAGCATGGCGTCTCCCGTTTCCAACTTCTGCAGTGCCGCGCTCTTGGAGAAGGTGTCAAACCTGTTTTCGCCGTGTTCGATTGCCTCGAATTGAAGGGCAAATCCATGCTCAAATCGGCCCTCCGCACGCGCCGCGAAGCGGTGGAAACGCTGGTGCCGGTCAATCATGGGCGATTGCTGCCGGCCCGGCGTCTTTCAACGAACGGTTTTGACGCGTTCAAAACAGCGCAAGCGAAGGGCTGGGAGGGAATCGTCGCCAAAGACGATTCGTCCTGCTATGAGCCTGGCAAACGGTCAAGGTACTGGCTCAAAATCAAATGTCGAAAGGAATCCGAATTTGTCATCGGCGGCTTTACCGCGCCTGAAGGACACCGGCGTCACTTTGGGGCGCTTCTCGTTGGCTTGTACGATGGCCGGCAACTGCGTTTTACCGGCAAGGTGGGGACTGGTTACTCGGAAGCGGTCCTGGCGGACCTTGCAAAGAAAATGGCGCCTTTGGCAACGCAAAACCCGCCTTTCGAGCCGGCCCCGCCAGAAAGCGGTGTGACGTGGCTTCGCCCGAGTCTGGTTGCGCAGATTGTGTTCGCTGAGTGGACGCAAGACGGCAAGTTGCGCCAACCCGCCTTTCTTGGTCTGCGGGATGACAAAAATCCATCCGAATGCCAGTGGAGGGAACGTGAAGGATAAGAAAACAATCGCCAAGGGAGAAAGCCAGGCCGGGGGAGCAACCAGCGTGGCGGGCATCCCGATAACCCATCCAACCAAGTTATGGTTTCCAGATGAGCGAATCACCAAGCTCGAGGTTGCCCAGTATTACGCCCTCGTCGCGCCCCGCATGCACCCCTGGCTGGACAAGCGCCTCCTTACGGCCGAACGATGTCCAGACGGCATCACGGGCGATTGTTTCTTTGAGAAGAATTTCGGCAAAGACCTTCCTTCCAGCGTCCCGACCTGCGCCGTTCCAGCCGGGGACACGGGAAAAATCGTTCATTACATCGTGGGTGGGGCGCAAGAAACTCTTTTAATGCTCGTCAACCTGGGTTGCGTGGCGATTCACATCATGAATTGCGAGGCCGGCTCGCGGGACCAGCCTGATTGGCTGGCATTCGATCTTGACCCTTCGTCCGGACAGTTCCGCGACGCGGCCAAAGCAGCCGGTGTTTTACGCAAGCTCCTGGAAGAACTGAAAATTCGCTCCTTCCCCAAGACCACCGGAGGCCGGGGGCTGCACGTCCTGATTCCGTTGCGACGAGGGCCCAATCAGGAGCAAGTGCGCCTGGTCGCTCATAACTTCAGCCAGGAGATGGCCAGACGATCGCCAAAGATCATCACCGTTGAAATGCGGAAGGCAGAGCGCCAGAACCGGGTTTTCAGCGACTGGCTCCGGAACGCATTTGGCCAGACCATCGTGGCGCCTTACTCGGTTCGATGCCGTCCGGGGGCTCCCGTTTCGACACCACTGCACTGGGACGAGGTCAGCCCCCAGTTGGACCCTTCTCAGTTCAACATCCGAACCATTCCTCGCCGCCTGGAGGCCGCCGATCCCTGGGCTGACGTTTGGCAACATCGGCAGGTTTTAACAAATGATCACCAATGAAAGGATGACACAAATGAAAAAAAATACTCCCATAAGCAAAGAAGAACCCACCATGTATGAAACAATGAACGATCTGCCAAAACCGGCCAGGATCGCGCTTAACCAGTTAATGAACCAACGCCTGGCTGACGCGATTGATTTGCAATCGCAGATGAAGCAGGCGCATTGGAACGTGAAAGGCCCGAGTTTCATTTCCCTCCACAAGCTTTTTGACGAGGTGGACGAAGCCGTGGAGTCCTATGTGGACTTGATTGCCGAACGCATCGTGCAACTCGGCGGCGTTGCCGAAGGCACGGCGCGCGTGGCCGCATCGCGCACACGGCTCCCCGAGTACCCGATGGAGATCGCGGATGGCACGGCTCATGTCGAGGCGGTTGCCCGCGCCCTTTCCACCTTCGGAGAAACAGCCCGCGCCACAATTGATGAAGCGGACACTTTGGACGACAAGGACACGGCGGACATCTTCACCGAGATTTCCCGGGGAATCGACAAATGGCTGTGGTTTGTCGAAGCCCATTCCCAGGCAGCGAAATAACAAAGCACACCTGATTTATTATGAGAGAAATTTCTGTTTTCCCAAAGACACTTCACCGGTGGCGTCCGAATTCCGAGGAGGCGCCACCAAGTCCAAAGTCCAAAAAGCGGGCCAACATTTTTTCCAAATCCCGCGATATACGCGAGGACCGCGGCGAGCGTGAGATGAAGACGTCGCACCCGCAAACACTTCCGCACGGACGGTAGTTGTCACCCCATGAAAAGAAATCCACTGAAGGAAGGCGCCTTGACTGAAAATTCCGCCGGCATCGGCACGGTGACGCGCAAGATGGTGCGGCAGCGAGCGGTTGAACTGGCAATCATCAACGGCCGTTCCGCGCGAGAGGTGTCGAAATCCGATTGGGAACAGGCCAAACGGGAATTGACCGGCAAACCGGACGAGGACCCGAAAGAGGCAGCGCTTGAATCCGCGCCCGAATCCGAACGCTGGGACCCCGTGCCCGGCTCAACAGGACACAAAGTGCCGGAGGCTCCCAGCGAAGATGAAGACAACGAAGGGCGAAGTGATAATGAAAGGCTCGTCGAGGAAGGCATCGAAGGAGCGGAACATGATCAAATGCGTCAAGCCAGCCGGAAGCGGGATCGATAAATCCCCAGCCCATGAAAACAAATCCATTCTAGAAGGACAAGGTGTTGAACTGTGATACCCATTCGCGATTCAATCCCCTGCCGTTCAGCGCCCGTGGTTACGCGCGCGTTAATTCTGATCAACGCGCTGGTGTTCTTCCATGAGTTGGCGCTGCCGGACAAATCGCTGGAGAACCTCTTTTATGTGTTCGGGATCGTGCCGGCAAGATTCACCGATCCTGGCTGGGCGAACGCAGCCGGATTTCCCGCAGGCGGTTGGTGGGTGTTTCTCACCCATCAATTCCTGCACGCCGGCTGGCTGCATATCCTCAGCAACATGTGGACACTCTGGATCTTCGGGGACAATGTCGAAGAAGCCATGGGCCACCTGCGCTATGGCGTGTTCTATCTGCTCAGTGGCGTGCTGGCCGGCCTCGCGCAATTGCTGGCTCAACCCCATTCCCAAGTGCCCTCGCTCGGTGCGTCCGGGGCCATCGCGGGGGTGCTGGGGGCCTATTTCCTGTTGTATCCGAAAGCGCGGGTGACCCTGCTTGTGCCATTCTTCTTCACGCCATATTTTTTCGATGTTCCGGCGGTGCTCTATCTGGGACTCTGGTTTGTCAGTCAATTGTTCAACGGAACACTGGCGCTGGCCAGCCCTGAACAAGTGGGCGGAATCGCCTTTTGGGCGCACGTTGGCGGATTTTCCGCAGGGATGCTCCTGTGCCGGCTGTTCGTCCGGCGACAGCCACGCCCTCAATCCGATGAGTATGAGATAAAGCGGGCGTGGAGAGGCTGAACTGAATCGATGCGCGTCGGATTGCGAAATCATCAGGCGTGACGAAAGGTCGCAGCCCGCTCGCAAGATTTCGCAACTTGCGAACGCTTGCGGTGAGTTTCGTTTCATTATTGTTTCTCCTAACTCGCTCCACACCAGTGTGTTGCGGCGCCTTCGCCCCTCTTGGCACAGTAATTGTAATAAAGAATCTCAACCAGCGGCGGACCCGCCACGTATTCAAGTGTGAAATTTATGAAGAGCAAATTGACTGAGCCACCAAAAAACAAGCAGAATGCCCTCGCAGCACCGATTGGCGTCACTGAACCATTGGATTCTCCATCCCGCAAGGACCGGCTGGATGTTATCCCGCAGGAGCGGAAGCGGCCAGCCGCATCCCCCGTTTTTTCCATCAAGCCGAGCAGCGAACGAGCCAGCGTCACCACGCCATCACTCCAGGAGCTTTACGGCCAGCGTTGCGATGCTTACCTCCATTGGGGATTAAACGAATGAACGGAGGCTGACTGATGGATGAACGGGTTGAATGAAATGAAGTGGTCGAATATGGCCAAGGCTCCAAACTTCGGCATTCTGAGAATTGCCTATGAGCTTCTGGTCAATGATCGGGCCAAATTCGTCGCGCTTCTCGTCGGGATCATCTTCGCGGTCTTTTTGATGGTCGAGATGCTCTCCATGTTTTCGGGGATCATGAGCCGCGCATCGGCCACGGTCATCAACATCGGAGCCAAGGTGTGGGTCATGGACCCTTCCGTCCAGACCGTGGCCAACACCATCCCGCTGGCGGATTACACGCTGGACGAAGTCCGCAGCATTCCCGGCGTCAAATACGCCGTGCCGCTCTATTCCGGCGGCGCCTTGCTCAAGCTGCACAGCGGAGACTATCAATCGGTGAACATCGTCGGCCTCGATGACAGCAGCCTCGTCGGACGGCCGCAGCTTGTCTCTGGAAACATTCAGGACATCTTCGCCGAGAATGCGTTTATTGCGGTCGAAGATTCGGAGTTTCGGAAACTGGAGAATCCCAAAATCGGCACCGATTTCGAACTCAACGACCATCGCGGAGTCATCGTGGGCATTGCCCATGTGGCCTCGAGCGGATTGTTCGGTGTGCCGACGCTGTACACAACCTACAACAGAGCGTTGCAATACATTCCCAATACCCGTTTTACGATCTCTTACCTGTTGGTCGAACCGAAGTCGCCGCAAGATGTGCCCAACATCAAAAAACAGGTCGCGGCCGCCGGCTATCTCGCCCTCTCGCAAGACGAGTTCATGCAAAAGATCACCAGGTTCTACATGTACCAGACAGGCATGGGCACCAACATGCTTCTGATGACGGCCATCAGTTTCATCGTGGGGCTGTCCATTTCCGGCCAGACGTTCTACACGTTCATTCTGGAGAATCTCGAGAAATTCGGGGCGCTCAAAGCCATCGGAGCCAAGAGTCATGAACTGGTCACGATGATTCTATTTCAAGCCACCTTCGTCTCGATCGTGGGCTATGGCCTTGGGGTGGGTCTCTGTGCGCTGTCGATCTGGCTGGCCAAGCTCCATCTGCCCGATTATGCCGCCATCATCATCTATCGCAACCTCTGGCTTGCCTTGGGCATGGTGGTGATCATCGCGGCGGTCTCAAGTTATTCGGGAGTGCGCAAGGTTTTAAAAGTCGAACCGTTCGATATTTTCCGGAGTTAATCACATGCCCCCCATTGCCATAGAAGCCTCAGGTCTCACCAAGTGGTTCGGCGCGGACGAAATCAAAACTTTCGCGGTGCGGGATTTCAGTTTCGACGCCTATTTTGGTGAAATGCTTTTTGTGGTCGGTCCTTCAGGCAGCGGCAAGACCACCTTGCTGAGCATGATTTCAGGAATTCTTCGGCCCAACAGCGGCACGGTCAAGGTCGAGAACGTGGAGATTTGGAGCCTTTCCACCAACGCCATTGCCGACTTTCGCCTGCGGAAAATCGGGTTTGTGTTTCAGGACTATCACCTGTTCCCGCGCTTGACGACCGTTGAGAACGTGGCCATTCCCCTGATCTTGCAAGGGCGAAATTGGAACGATGCGCTGGAGGAGGGGCGCAAGAACCTGGAAACCGTCGGCCTCAAAGACCGCGCGGACCTGCCGCCGGTCAAGCTCAGCGGCGGCGAACAGCAGCGCGTCGCCATCGCCAGGGCCATCGTGAGCCGGCCGGACATTATGATCTTTGACGAGCCGACCGCCTCGCTCGACGGCGACACTGGCCGAAGCATCGTGGCCTTCGTGCGGAACAACATTCTCAACGAAAAACGCTGCATCATCATCGTCACACACGACGATCGGATATTCAGTTTTGCCGACCGGATTCTGAGAATGGCAGATGGCCGGATAACCGGCATTGAACAAGCAAAAGCCCATGAAAAATAAAATCCTCTTTATCTCAGCGATAGCTGGCATTGCGCTGGCACTTTACAGCGCTTACCTCTATAGTCAGCAGCCTTCTGCCCAACCGCCGGTGTTTAATCCGGCGGCGAATCCCTATGCCAATGGAATCTATGCCAACGGCATCATCGAGAGCTTTCAGACAGAGGGCGAAAACATCAACATCTATCCGGAAGTCTCGGGCCCCATTACCAGGATTTTTGTTGCCGAAGGGCAGAAGGTTAAGAAGGGCACACCCCTTTTGACGATTGACGACTCCGTGCAACGGGCGACGGCGGAGCAGCAGAAGTCCCAGGCCGGGGCCGCTTTGGCCATGCTGGACGAATTGAAGGCGCAGCCGCGACCGGAAACACTGGAGGTGGCGGCGGCCCAGGTCGGCTCCGCCAAAGCCACGCTCAAAAGCGCGCGCGACACATTGGATAAACAGGAACGGTCCTACGCGTTGGATCCCCAATCCGTCAGCCTGGACACGCTGGACAATGCCAGAAACGCGGCCCGCGTGGCGGAAGCCAATTTGACGGTGGCCCAGAGGCAGTACGATCTTACCAAGGCCGGGGCATGGATTTATGACATTCAAAACCAGCAAAAACAGTACGATGCGCTGAGCAAATCCTACGACGCTTCCGCCGCCCTGTTGGGCAAATACACCATTACAGCGCCCGTCGATGGAATCGTGCTCTCGATTGAGGCCACGGTCGGCAGCTATGTCTCGTCGCAAGGCGCTTATGGCACTTACACGGAGGGATTTGGCCCCCTCATCATCATGGGCGCATCGCAGGATTCCCTTGAAGTCCGCTGCTACATCGATGAAATCCTCGTCCACCGCCTGCCCGAGGCCCCCAAAATGACCGCCAAGATGTTCATCCAGGGAACGGACATCAGCATCCCCCTGACATTTGAACGGCTCCAGCCCTATGTTTCGCCGAAGATCGAGCTTTCCAATGAACGGGAAGAGCGCGTCGATGTCCGCGTGCTTCCGGTGATATTCCGATTTGAAAAACCGAAGGACCTGAATCTGTTTCCCGGCCAGCTTGTTGACGTTTATGTCGGGCAGAAACAGGACGCCCCGGCGAAGGGCACAGCACCATAGGCCAATTGCCATGCACCACCGGGAACTCATCATCCGCTTCAGTGCGACAGCATTGTTCTGTGTGATCGCTGGCTGCGCCGTTGGCCCGAATTTCACCCGGCCGGCTCCACGCCCGGATAAGCACTATGTAAATGGCGGCGACCCAACTGCCACGGTGCGGGCCGATGGAACGGCGCAGACATTCGACCCAACCGCCAAACTTCCGGCGGACTGGTGGAAGCTTTTCCACTGTTCGAAGCTTGATGCCGTCATCAGCGAAGCTCTTGCCGGCAACCCCGGGCTGCAGTCGGCGCAAGCGAGTCTGCGTCAGAGCCAGGAACTTTTGCGCAGCGGTTACGGTATTTTCTATCCCCAAGTCGGTGCCGAATTTGATGCCACGCGACAGAGGTACGCACCGCTGAAGTTCGGGCAAAATCTCCAGCCGAGTGTTTTCAATCTTTTTACTCTCTCGGCATCGGCCAGCTATGCGCTGGACGTGTTTGGCGGTGAGCGCCGCTTGGTCGAGGGTCTGGCGGCCCAGGTCGATTTGCAGCGGAATACCGAGCGAGCCACTTACTTGACACTCTCGGCCAACATCGCCAACGCCATGATTGCCCAGGCCGCATACCGGGCGGAGATTGAGGCCACCGAACAACTGATCGAGCTGCAAAAGAGGCAGGTGCAACTGGCCGAAGTACAAGCGCGGGCGGGGACCGTGCCCTATTCGACCGTGCTCACCCTCCAGAGCCAGCTCGATTCTTACAAAGCGACCATCCCGCAACTTCAGCAACGGTTCGACCAAACCGATGATCTGTTGGCCAGCCTTGTCGGGCATACTCCCGCCGAATGGAAAGCCCCTCGGATTGATTTTGCGGAAATTACCCTCCCCTCCAACTTACCCGTGAGTTTGCCTTCGGATTTAACACGTCAACGCCCGGATATTCTTGAGGCTGAAGCGGTGCTTCATGCGGCCAGCGCCAATATTGGTGTCGCCACCGCGAACATGCTGCCCAGTATTACTTTAAGCGGCAGCTATGGAGCCAACAACACCTCTCTCTCCGGCCTGGCCGCCAGCAGCGCCTCCTTTTGGGGACTGGCTGCCAATGTGACAACTCCGATTTTCGAGGGGGGAACGCTCTGGCACCAGCGCAAGGCGGCCATCGACAATTACCAGGCAACTGCCGCCCTGTATAAACAGACGGTGCTGGGCGCGTTTGCCCAGGTGGCAGATACGCTGCGCGCCATTCAGCACGACGCGGAGTCTCTGGAGGCGCAAGACGAAGCCCTCGCCGCAGCCCGGCGATCTCTGCATCTGGTTCAAGCAAACTTCCAGGCCGGGCTGGCGAACTACTCCGATGTTCTGATCGCAGACGTGCAATATCACCAGGCCGACATTGCGGATCTTCAGACGATCGCGGTGCGCTATCAGGATACCGTGGCCCTTTTTGTCGCCCTCGGTGGAGGTTGGTGGAACACTAAATAGGAGGACATTATGCCGGACAATCTGAAACTCATTCAGGAAAGCGACCTGAAGACCGAACCCGTCAACCCGGCGCAATGCCCGGGGCAAATTTACAGACGCATTCTGGTGGGGACGGATTTCTCGCCTGCTTCAACCCCTGCCTTCGAACAGGCATTAAAGCTGGCCAGGCAGAACGGTGCGGAGCTTTTGATAGCTCATTGCTATACGATGCCTGGCAATATCAGCTTGATGCCTTCGGAGGCTTGCATCGCATGGGAACAACGGTGCCGGAAGGAGGGGGAGAAAAGCATCGGCGCGCTCGTGCAAAAGGCCCATAAGGAGGGGGTCAAAGCGCATGCGCTGCTACTCACCGGACTTGCGGATGACTCAATCGTAGAGGCGGCCAAGCGGCTGGATGTTGATCTGATTGTCATCGGCACCCATGGCCGCCGGGGAGTGTCGAAAATCCTTTTGGGGAACGTTGCCGCGCGTGTGGTTCCGCTCGCTCCCTGCGCGGTCCTGACTGTGCGTTGCGCGTGAATTTGCCCGCCATCGCTGAACGCGTTTTTCATCCCGGTGTCTTGTGATTTGTGAACCAACGGCGGGCTTTCATGGGCCGTGCGCAATATTGCAGTTCGTTTGCAAGATTTTGTAACTTGCGAGCGCTCGCAAATCATTGCATCACATTTCCCATCCACAGATCTTCTTGATTCCAAGGGGATTACATTCGCAGAGCAACTCTGGCGTGTGCCTTGCTTAAGGATAATCAAAATAGGAATATGGAAATTTGGCAAACTACGATGTACCCGCCGAATCCGTGCGACGGACGCGATGCAGTTCGTCAAGTGGCTTGGCTTGCTTTGGGTCCGCCGAGAGGAACCGGCGGAAGGTCTGTCCGGCCAGGTGCATTTGGCCGGACAGACCCAGGTCGGTCCTCTGAATTAATGGAGCTGGACGGACGGCCAAACGTTTGTCGAGATCGGGCTTGGGGCGCGTAAATTTTGAAGATTGGTGGGCTCTCCCTTGGGCCAATTGGAAAGCGAACCAAAAATATGACAAGCAATGATTCAATCGAAGATATGAGGCGGCTGCTCCAAGCCCGCGTTCAAGAATGGCGCCTGCGCGAAGAGCAACCCCAGTACCAGCCCAAGCCTGTCGTTGCCATTACTGAAGAACCAGGATGCGGGGGAGAGTCCATCGCTGAAAGGCTTTCTGCTGACCTCGGTTTCCACCTCTACAGTTGGGAATTGGTTGAACAGATTGCCAAAGACGCGGATGTGAGCACCCGGCTTGTCTCTACGCTGGAGGCACACCCCCGTTCTGAACTTGAGGATTGGCTGGCTGATCTCGAAGGAGGTTTTAATCTTTCATCGCAGGCTTACGTTGGAAGCCTCAAAAAAGTGTTATTCGCAATAGCTGTGCATGGAAATGCGGTTATTGTGGGCAGGGGCAGCAATTTCTTCCTTCCCCCGGATAAAAAGATTGGCCTGTGCCTCGCAGCCCCCCTGGATCTGAGGATCAAGAATACGATGAAAGAACTTGGACTCTCTGAGAAAGATGCACAAAAGCACATTTCCGAACTGGAGGAGAAACACCGGCGGCTGGTGAAAAAGTACTTCCATGCGGACATACGGGATCCCACTTACTATCATCTCGTCTTCAACACGGCCGTGGTCAAACCGGAAACCGTTGTGCAGATCGTGAAGGGAATGGTCCAAACATGAAAAATCTGTATGTTTGTTGATTTCGATCAAGTCGGATTGGCGAATCGCTATTCAGCGGAGCGAACCCTCCATGAAGTGAACTTTTTCTGCATCGCGCCTTCCGCCAGGCAGGTGAGCGTGGCGGGTGATTTCAATCATTGGAATCCCATCGCCAATCCGATGCACCGGATGCCGGATGGAGGCTGGGTTCTCAGTCTCCCTCTTCACCACGGCCATCATCAGTATTACTTCCTGATCGATGGACGGCCAACGCTCGATCCCCGGGCATTGGGCACAGTGCAGAACGAACGGGGCGAGTCGGTTTCTTTGATCGCAGTCAGTTGAGCCGCCGCATATTAGATACCGCCACCGATGAAATATGCCTTCGGTTTCGCGATCGCGCCGTCTGGTTATGTCCTGTTATGAAAGCCGTGAACCCGGGTGCGATTGCGTTCCGCGATCAATTCCGCCTCGGCCGCCAGCCAATGTTGCACGTCGCGCCCTTGCGGCGAACCCTCGTTCAAATAACTGAAGTAGGCCCTTCTGGCCACTTCGTCCGGTGTCGGCACAAAACCAGTTTCGCTTTGGTTCAAGTCCGGGGCCGCGGTGGGCCGTGATGCGCTGGCCGGCTTTTGGCTTTGCTCTTGGAAGATTTTTTTTGGTTTCATAAAGCGAGATTCGGCAGGGCGGCGTTAATTCGCCGCGCCGGCCATGATCATATGGATTGTTCGAAGCTCTGTTCGACCGCTTCCATGGTCAAATTCACAAACACCGCGGATTCTTCATAACTGATCCGTTCCACTTTGTTCGTCGGTATTCGCACCTCTTTGCCGGAAAGCAGGTGGCCGGTTTTAATGATCAGTTGATAAATCTCCCAGCTCTGGGCATCCATCATAAAATCGCAGACGTGGCCGGCGGTTCCGTCGCTCGCCTTGAGATGGTAGCCGTTCACCGCTTGCGTGCTGCGCAGATGCGCGTCGGCACCTTTGGGTTGCGGGCCGCCCGGATCGGTTGAAGGTATCGGAGGCAGTTCCAATAGCGGAAAGTCGCTCACGCCCCACAACCCGCCTCCCTGCCAATAGCAGGGCCAGCCGTAATATTCGTAATACTCCTCTTCGTATTGTCGCGATACCGGCTTGTGCGAGTCAATCGAAGGGCTGTTCTCGATCTGTTTCCGGGTCAGGTTCACCAGCAGGTCTTTTCCGACCTGATGGAGACTGCCGAAGGCATGGGGCGAGATGAGCACCTGCCGCCCCGGCAACCAGGAGCCGGTGTCCGCGACCACATAGCGAACCACCCAGTTCCCATCGTCAAAATAAAAATCCTTCACATGGCCGATTTCGCCATCGGACGCCCCGAGTTTGGCCCCATACAACTGTTTAATGCTTCGTAACATAAATCTGCCTTTCTTTTAGTCTTCTATTTTATCTTTCCAAGCAAGAATTTCCGGCTGCTTGCGAGGCACGGGCGGCGTTTCGCCGGCGGGCACACCCACAATGATCGGCGCGATGGCCGTCATTTCAGCCGGGATTTTCAATTCAGCCTTCCACTCCGGCGTGTTCAGCGCCGAGACAGCAAAGCCGATGACGCAGGTGCCAAGCCCTTTTGCGCAGGCGGCAAGCATCAGGTTCTCCGCAGCCAGCCAGCAATCCGCCGCGACAAGCGGCCCTTGGAATTTGCTGTAGATGACAATCAGCGTGCCGGCGTTGTAAAAAACATGGAAATCCGGTTTGTTCACCAGATCAAGCGAATGTTTTGCGTGGTGGGAATCGGCACCTTGCGCCTCGCTGCGCACCTTTTCTTTGGCGCTGTCCGACAAGCGGTTCAGCAGGTTCTTATCCTGAATGACGGCAAATGACCAGGGCTCCTCATGCATGGCGGTGGGGGCGTGAACGGCGGCATCGAGCAACGAGCGGATGACGGCTTGGTCGATTGTCCGGGGCGTATAGTCGCGCACAGAACGGCGATGATAGATGGCATCCATCGCGCTCATGGAAACTTCGGGCTTGGCGGCCTTTGGCGGTTTAGTCATAATTTTCTCCACTCTGTTACAGTTACCGTGCCAGGGGGAGAACGAGTTGTAAAGTACTGACATGGCGCGAGTTGGGAAAAGCCTGATCGAGAAAAAAACCCTGCAAGCGTTCGCAAATTGCGAAATCTTGCGGGCAAGTTGCGAGCTTTTGTCTTACTTGACAAGTTCGCAATCGCTCCGCCGTGCCAACCCAGTTTTTCAATTCCAACGCCGCGCCGTCGTCAAAACTGCCGCCGGTTCGCAGCCCGGCCAGCGCGATTCTGGGGACAGTTGGGGGCAAAGGACTTGGGAAGAACCTGAATCTAGCGCGTCTGCCAATTCCGCCACGCGGGCCTGTCCAATTGCCAACGACTTATTATGGCAGAACCAAACCGAACAGCAAGACCATTT
>Ga0326727_10010831_pt1 | contig 21531 bp, 18 predicted proteins | sample MB2enrmetagenome_FD_207643 | JGI IMG/M metagenome (GOLD analysis project Ga0326727, IMG submission 207643) | Lab enriched peat soil microbial communities from McLean, Ithaca, NY, United States - MB29MY | ecosystem: Environmental > Terrestrial > Soil > Wetlands > Peat | place: USA: New York...
ACGGCTTGCTTTGCGGTGATTGCGCTCTACTATGTGACGCACCTGGTTTAAGAAAAAGGCAGCAGCAGAATGACGGCGCCGGCACAGAAACCGGCGCCGTTGTCGTGATACACTCCTGAGGCCCCGAGGGATGCGATGGAACTGCGCCTGCTGCGATATTTTGTAGCCGTGGCCGAGGAACTGAATGTGACTCGTGCCGCCGAACTCCTGCACACGGCGCAGCCCTCATTGAGCCAGCAGATTCGGCAGTTGGAGAGCCTGGTCGGCGCTCCACTCTTTCATCGCGACAAACACAGGCTGAATCTGACCGAGGCTGGACGCGTGCTTCTGCCGGCGGCCAAGTCCATCCTGGCCTCGGTGGAGACTGCTCTGGCCGAGGCGCGAACGGTGGCCCACGGCGAGGAGTGGACGATCTCGCTGGGCATGGTTCCGGGCCCCGAGGGAAAGATCTTCTCGCATATACTGCCGATCCTGCTGCGCGTTCATCCCGATCTTCAACTGCTGCTGCGCACCATGACAGCGCCGGAGCAGATTCGCGCACTGATCAAGCGCGAGATCACCGCCGGCTTTCTCCGCGGGCCGATCAATTCGAGCGAGATCGCCTCGGAGATCTACATGCGCGAGGATGTGATGGTGGTGCTGCCGCAGGATTCGCCGCTGGCACAGTTGGAGCGTGTCCCGGTGAGCGAGCTGGCGAAGATGAAGCTGGTATCGATGTCAGCCGAGGTTGCCCCGGCGGTGCACGGAATTGCCGGCGAGATCGCGCGCCGCGGAGGAGTGGAGTTCAAGGTAGGCTTCACTACGGAGAACCTGCTGACCTCGCTGAATGCGGTCGCCTCGGGGCTGGGCTTCTGTTTCTTTGCCGAGTATGTCGAGGAGATCGTACCCAAGGGAGTGGTGGCGCGCCGGCTCGATCTCGATCCTGTGCCGCAGCTCGATCTGCTCTTCGCCTATCGCGCCGATGACCGGCAGCCGGCGCTGATGAAGCTTGCCTCGCTCGTCCGCGAGCACTCGCCCTATCACATTGAGAGCGTGGCCAGGCTGAAACGGCAGCACGAGGCTCCGCTGCCGTCCACGGCACACCGGTAAGGATTCCCGTTCAGAGTGCCGCCGACGGCGCCGCGAGAACAGAAGGTGACTCGACTCCGCGCCTGAAGATCGGGCGCGGAGTCGAGTCATGACAGCTCCAGGCGTAATCGCTAGACCATGGTAAGTACGTGTCCGAGCTTCAACTTCTTCGTCTCCAGGTAGAACAGATCGTGAGTGCCGGGCGAGACCTCGCACGGAATGCGCTCGCTGACCTCGATTCCCGCGCACTCAAGCGCAGCGACCTTCTGCGGATTGTTGGTCAGCAGGCGAAGACGAGCGACGCCAAGATGCTTGAGGATCGCCGCCGGCAGCGCGAAATCGCGGCAATCGACGGCAAATCCGAGGCGCTCATTGGCTTCCACCGTATCCAGCCCCGTATCCTGCAAGGCGTAAGCCTGGAGCTTCGCCATCAGGCCGATGCCGCGGCCCTCCTGCTTCTCGTAGACGAGAATTCCCGCGCCCTCCTCGGCGATTGCCTGCATGGCGTGGTTGAGTTGCTCGCCGCAGTCGCAGCGCAGCGAGCCCAGCACGTCCCCGGTGAGGCATTGCGAGTGGATTCTCACCAGCGGCGTATCGGCGGAAGGATCGCCCATGACGAGCGCGATGGCCTCCTCGGGGCGTCCGTTGCCGGTGCGTTCGAAGGCGAGGATGCGAAACTCTCCCCAGCGCGTAGGCAGACGGGTCTCGGCGACCCGCCGGATGCTTGCAGTGCGCGATGAATCAGGCATGGCTCTCGCTCCGGCTGCGGTACTCGACAAGCTCGGCGATCGAGAGCACAACCATCTTGTGACGGGCGGCGAAGAGCTCAATTTCAGCGCCCTTGGTCATGCTGCCATCGGGATTGGTGAGCTCGCAAAGGACGGCTGCGGGCTTCAATCCGGCGAGGCGCGCAAGATCGACCGATCCTTCCGTGTGCCCGGTGCGGGTCAGCACGCCACCCGGGGCGGCGCGCAGCGGAAAGACATGGCCGGGACGGACAATGTCATAGGGCTTGGCATCGTCGGCGATGGCGGCGCGGATGGTGGTGACGCGATCAGAGGCGGAGACGCCGGTGGTCACGCCGCATCGCGCCTCGATGCTGACGGTGAAGGCCGTCTGGAAGCGGCTCTCGTTCTGCGGCACCATCGGCGGAAGTTCGAGCCGCTCGACCGCCTCGCTGGTGAGGCAGAGGCAGACGATGCCGCTGCACTCGCGGATCATCAGCGCCATGGTTGCCGGAGAGATCTTCTCCGCGGCGACGATGAGATCGGCTTCATTCTCGCGGTCGAAGTCGTCGACTAGGATGACAGGATGGCCGCGGCGCATATCCTGCAGCGCCTGGTGAAATCGTTCTTCGAAAGGAATTGCCGGGGAATCGACTTCCTCGACCAGGGTAGAAACAGAAGCAGGGAAGACTGACATTTTGAAACGCTCCTCGCAAAAAATCATGGAACGTTTCAGGGCAAAGCGGTCGCCGCCTTGCGCGAGCCGGAGCTCACGCACGAGGTCGGCACATCTTCTTCCATCCGGACTGTTACCGTCGGCCCTGGAATTTCACCAGATCTGCTGACCCTGCATTTTGCAGGCGCTCGCGGGCTTTACCGCCGGTGGGGACTTGCACCCCGCCCTGAAGACGCACACCAAATACTGCTTGCATTATATGCCAGCAAACAATTGTCTGTCAGCAAAGAATCGGAGCGATTAATGCGAGCACGCACGCGGCGCGGCATTTCCATCGCGATGATATACAATCGACATGCTACCCGGCGGATGAGCGCGCGTGTTGTGAAGATGCTGTGCGCCGCTGCCGCCGCGGTTCCGGTGCAAGCGAAAGCTTCCTGGGTGGTACCCGGGCAGAAGCCCGCCACGGATGTTGGCGGTGTCCCATGCCCTGCCAGAGCAAATCCGCCGCGCTTCGTGCCGGCTAGAATCGGAGTCAAAACTACCATGGCAAAGATTGCAAAGACAGCGGACCGCAAGAAGGTGATGGATACCTCGAAGAGCACCAACTGTCCGAAGTGCGGGAAGCCGACCCGCATTGTGAAGCGAGTGAAAGATCGCGAGCGCAATGTTCCCGGCGGCGTCTTCATCAGCTGCTCGGCATGCGAGTTCTACGAGAAGCTGTAATCGAATCGGACGACGACGCGCCTCCTGCGGGAGGCGCGTTTTGCTGCTCCCTAGCGGACTTTGCGCTCTCGCCTCTCCAACTCGTCGACGTCTTCGTCCTGCTCGTGAATATCTCCGCGCACCAGCGGCACCACGGAGCGGCTCTGGCCGGTGATGAGGCGCGCGCCGCGCGAGAAGGTAACGTAGGCCCAGAACCACTCCCACACAACCTGCACGCGACTGCGGAAGCCGATGAGGAAGAGCACGTGGACGAAGAGCCAGGTGAGCCATGCGGTGAGACCGCTCATCTTCAGGCTGAAGATATCGGCGACCGCAGCCGAGCGTCCGATGGTGGCCAGGCTGCCCTTGTCGAGATACTGAAATGGCTTGCGCGGAGCGCCGTGCAGATCGCCTGCGATGCATTTGGCGGCGAACTTTCCCATCTGCATGGCGGCCGGCGCAACTCCCGGAACCGGCTTGCCGTTGGCCTGCTTGAGCGAGGCCATATCGCCGCAGACGAAGACCTCGGGATGGCCGGGGAGGGTGAGATCGGGCTGCACCAGGACGCGGCCGGCCTGATCGGTGGGCGCGCCCAGCATCTTGCCGAGCGGCGAGGCTGAGACTCCCGCTGCCCAGAGCACAACCGATGCGGGCAAGGTGCGGCCGTTGAGGTAGACGTGGGATTCGTCAATGCCGGTGACCATCGAACCGGTCATCACCTGTACGCCGAGGCGATTGAGCTGGCGTACGGCCGAGGCGGAGAGCTCTTCCGGAAAAGCGGGAAGGATGCGCGGCCCGGCCTCGATGAGAAGCACGCGGGTGCTGCGCGGGTCGATGGAGCGAAAGTCGGAGGCGAGCACGGTTTGCGCGATCTCCGAGAGCGCGCCGGCCAGTTCGACGCCGGTTGGACCGCCTCCAACGACGATGAACTGGATCGGTTCGGAGACGTGGTCGAGACGCGCGCGGCGCTCGGCGATCTCAAAGGCGAGCAGCATGCGGCGGCGAATCTCGGTGGCGTCCTCGACGGTCTTCAGTCCAGGAGCGTAGGTTGCCCACTCGGGATGCCCGAAGTAGGCGTGGGTCGCTCCGGCGGCGACGATCAGGTAGTCATAGCCGAGCTCGTCGCCGTTGATGCGAACCTTGCGCTTTTCGAGATCGAAGCCGGTGGGCTCGGCGAGCAGCACCGAGATGTTGGCATCATTGCGAAAGATATGGCGGATGGGATGCGCGATCTCGCCGGGCGAGAGCGCGGCGGTTGCCACCTGGTAGAGCAGGGGCTGAAAGGTGTGATGATTGCGCCGGTCGACGATGGTGATTCGCAGCGCGGACTTCGCGAGCGCCCGCGCGGCATAGAGTCCGGCAAAGCCCGCGCCGATGATGACAACCTCGGGAGAAATACTTTTCGCTTGCATGGAATCGATAGTCCCTAAGCTTTCGAGAGCGCACCGCTCTCACACTCATATAGATGTAATTACCGAGCAGAAGGAGCGTGTACTTGCCGCACTTTCCCGTCCCTCATTTGACAGCCATATGAGCGGCGGCTGTGAAATCAACGTGCCAGGCCCGGCAAGATGCACTTTCATTGGCTGATGTGCATAAGCATACAGGAGCGTCTAGAAGGTAATTACCATAGTTCTACGCGCTTTCGTTGGCGCTTTCCACAGGGTTCGCGGCGGGTTTCTTAGATAGACTGAATTATCGTATCGCCCAAAACGTGAATGCGGGTATCAGGTAATTCCGCGTGTCGAGCGGAATCAGTCGCGGGGGTGGAGTCAGCAGTGGGAAGCTTCGCGTCATCTCGAGAGGTAAGGTCAGGCGCGCTCGCAAGCGAGCAGGTGTTGTGGCTGGAAAAACGCGCCAAACGCGCGTTCGATTTCGTATTTTCGCTTCTCGCTCTCCTTTTCATCTCGCCTGTGCTGGCTCTGATTGCGATCTCGATCAAACTGGATTCCGAAGGTCCGGTGCTCTATATCTCCGAACGCATAGGACAGAACGGACGCCGCTTCCGTTTTCTTAAGTTCCGCACCATGGTAAAGGACGCCGACGCGCTGCGCGGCTCGCTGCTGCACCTGAATGAGCGCCAGGGGCATCTGTTCAAAATCAGCAACGATCCGCGGGTGACGCGGTTGGGAAGGATTCTGCGCCGCTTCAGCCTCGACGAGCTGCCGCAGTTCTTCAACGTGCTGATGGGCGATATGAGCGTCGTGGGGCCGCGTCCGTGTCTGCCCGGCGAATATGCACGCTACACCGAAGAGCAGCGGCGCCGCGTGGAAGCCATGCCCGGAATTACCGGCCTCTGGCAGGTAAAGGCGAGGAACGATCCTTCGTTCGAGAGCTACTATCGGCTCGATCTGCAGTACGTGGAAAACTGGAGCTTCTTCCTGGATATGAAGATACTTCTGGAAACCATCGCGGTGGTCTACGCCGGGACGGGGCAATAGAAGAGAGCGGGGAGAGCGTCGATACGAGGGGCCGAACGGCCCCTTTTCTAATGCGAAATTATTTCTCGCGATCGACGACGAACTGCGGAATCCAGAGCAGGGCGCGCTTGAACTCGTTATTCGGGAAGCTCTCCAACTGTGCGGCGGCGTGGCGGGCAAAGTTGGCTGCCTCCTCGTTGGCGGCGCGAATGGACTCGTAGCGGCTCAGGATGTCGAGAATATCCTGATGAGTGACGCCGTTGAAGGAGCGCTGGTCCAGCACAGCCTGAATCTTGGCGCGCTCCGGCTGCGTGCAGCGCTCGAAGGCGTGGATGACCGCGAGCGTGGCCTTGCCCTCGCGCAGATCGCTGGCCACGGGCTTGCCGAGGACCAGTTCGCTGGCGGTGAGGTCGAGCACGTCGTCGGTGATCTGGAAGGCCATGCCAACGGCGCGGCCATATTCGCGCAGAAGTCGCTGCTGCTCCGGCGTAGCTCCGGCGAGCACGCCACCGAGTTGCATACATACGGCGAAGAGGCAGGCGGTTTTGCGATAGATGAGATCGAGATGAACGTCGCGGCTGATCAGCGAGCCGAGCTTTTCCATCTGCATCAGCTCGCCCTCCACCATCTGCTTGGTCAGCTCGGTGAGCAGATCGAGGACGTGCAGACTGCGCTCTTCGAGCGAGATCTGGAAGGCCTGCATGTAGAGCCAGTCGCCGGCCAGCACGCACTTGGGATTTCCCCAGATGGTGTTGGGCGAGGGACGTCCGCGGCGCGTCTCGGCCTCGTCGATGATGTCATCGTGAACGAGCGTGGCGGTGTGAATGATCTCGACGACGGCACCGAGACGGACGGCGCCGGCTCCCTTGTAGTCCAACAGCTTGGCTGCCAGCAGCAGCAGCGCCGGACGCAGCCGTTTGCCTCCGCCCTGGCGAAGGTATTCGCCGATCTCGGTGATCGCGCGCACCTGGCTGACGCTATAGCCGCCGAACTCGCGCTCGATGGCCTCCAGGTCCTCCCGCAGCAGATCGAATACCTCTTTGCCCGTTGCTTGTGCCAAGCTGTTCAACTCTGAGCCCTTTTGGATTGAATTCCCCGGTGCGCCATCGGCTTCATGCCGCCGCTCAAGGATTGTCGCACTGACTGCCTAGTTGTTGCGATAGTTGGTGAACTGCAGGTCGATGCCGAAATCCGTCTTGCGGATGAGGGCGATGACCTCCTGCAGGGCATCGCGATCTTTGCCGCTGACGCGCACCAGGTCGGCATTGATCGAGGCCTGCACCTTCTTCTTGGAGTCCTTGATGGTCTTGACGATCTCGCGCGCCTTCTCGATGGCGATGCCTTGCTGCATCTTCACCTTTTGGCGGACGGTGGCCCCGGCGGCGGGCTCGATCTTGCCGTACTCAAAGGCCTTCAGCGAGACGCCGCGCTTGACCAGTTTGCTCTGCAGAACGTCGGTGATGGCTTGCAGTTTGTAGTCATCGGCGGAGGTGAGCGTCAGCTCCCCTTTACCGTCGAATTCGATGTTGGACTTCGAGTCCTTCAGATCGTACCGCTGGTGAATTTCCTTAAGAGCCTGCTGGATGGCGTTGACCACCTCCGGCAGGTCCACATTGCTGACAATGTCGAATGAGTTCTCGGCGGCCATCGTTTAATAGTGTATGACAAAGGAGAAAGGTTTCAAAGTTTCAAGGTTTCAAAGGTTTCGCAGATTGAGCCGGTGAGAGCTTCGGGTGGATGGCCTTGATCCGCTCGGGCGGATTGCGCCGTGCGGGGATGCCTCGCCTGCGGCTCGGCATGACCCCGTCTCTTCTCTACTCCTTCAGCGCGAAGAAGTTCCTGAAGTTCTCCAGCGCCTTGGCTCCGGCCTCTTCTGCGCTGATTCCGCGGAGCTGGCCAAAGTGGCGGGCGGTTTCGACGACGTAGGCCGGTTCGTTGCGCTTACCGCGGTAGGGAATCGGCGCGAGGTAGGGGCAGTCGGTTTCGAGGAGGAAGCGATCGAGCGGAACCACGGCGGCGGCGTCGCGAATGTTCTGCGCCTTGGGGTAGCTGATGTTTCCGGCGAAAGAGAGCATGAAGCCGAGGTCGAGCGAGGCGCGGGCGTGTTCGAGCTCTCCGCTGAAGCAGTGCATCACGCCGCCGAGTCCGGTTGCGGCCCACTGCCCGCGCAGAATAGCCAACAACTCGTCCCACGCATCGGTGCTGTTCTGGCTGGGACGGCAGTGGATGAGGATGGGCAGGCGCGCCTCGGCGGCAACTTCAAGCTGACGACGCAGGACCTGCTGCTGCGAGGGGCGCGGCGAATGATCGTACCAGTAGTCGAGGCCGATCTCTCCGATGGCGATGACGCGCGGATGGCGCGCGAGCTCTCGCATCTGCTCGAGGTGCGCCGTGGTGAGCAGCCGCGCCTCGTGCGGATGCACGCCGACGGAGGCGTAGATCCACGGATAGCGCACGGCGAAGGGAATGGCGCAGCCCATCTCGTCGGGACCGTTGCCGTTGCCGATGGCAAGAAGGGCTCGAACGCCGGCATCATAGGCGCGCTGAATCGTCGCCTCGCGATCGGAGGCGAACTGTGGGCCGTCGAGGTGAGCGTGAGAGTCTGCGTGCATAAGGGGATTATAAGGTTTTGGAGGTGTCGGGGGTCACAAAGTCAAAAGCCCCGCCCCGGCAACTGCGGCCGGAACGGGGCACCCGGGGTTTTCAGGCAGGTGACCTTGAACCGATGACGTCGTACAGACTGCGTAGGGCTCCTTCGCTTCGCTCAGGATGACACCCCGTACTCAGCGTTCCACACTTCCGAAACTTCCGACACCTTAAACCTTTGAAACCTTGAAACCGGTGAAACCTTGCCTTATTTCAACCTCGCGCCGTTCGGCACATCTTCGGCGAAGGTTGCGACCACCGGTGTGCCGTGTTCTCCGACCGAGGCGGCGACGATCATGCCCTGGCTTTCGATGCCGCGCAGCTTGCGCGGGGCCAGGTTGGCGACGATGACCACCTTGCGTCCGACGAGCGATTCCGGCGCGTAGGCCTTGGCGATTCCGGCGACGATCTGGCGAACTTCGAGGCCGATATCGACGGTGAGGCGCAGCAGTTTGTCGGCCTTTTCGACCTTTTCCGCCGTCAGCACGGTGCCGACGCGCAGGTCGATCTTGGCGAAGTCGTCGATGGTGATCTCCGGCGCCAGCGGCATCAGGCCTTCCTTTGATTCGGCGGCGGGCGCCGGGGCTGCCGCGGTGGCTGCCTGAGCCGCAGAGGCCGCGGCTTCGCTCTTACGCTCTTCTTCCATGTTCTGCATCCTTTCGATCGCGCTCTTGTCGGCGCGTGGAAATACAGCTTCGATCTTGCCGAGGCGTGTGCCTACGTTGAGCTGTCCCCAGCGCAGGGTGTTGAGATCGAAGCGGGCGATCTCGCCGAGTCCGAGCTGCGTGAAGATGGTGGCAGTCGAGTCGGGAATGATCGGGTGAGCCAGTATGGTGATGATGCGCAGCGCCTCGGCCGCGGTGTAGAGAATGGTGGCCAGGCGGGCGCGAGAGTCGTGATCGGTCTTTTCGGCGACGGCCCAGGGCTGCGTCTCGACGATGTATTTATCGACGGCGCTGAGCAACGCCCAGAGCGATTCCAGCGCACGCGAGAACTGGAATGCGTCGAAGAGGCGGTTGTAGTTGGCGATGGTCTCCTCGGCCAGCTTGCTGATAGCTGCCTCGGCCGGCGTGTGGGCGATGGTGGCGCTGGGGTAGGGAATCTCTCCGCTGAAGTAGCGCTGAATCATCGAGAGCGTGCGGCTGGCGAGATTGCCGAGGCCGTTGGCCAGATCGCTGTTGAAGCGCTGCACAAGCGCGTCGAAGGAGAACGATCCATCCTGCCCGAAGGCGATCTCACGGCAGAGGAAGTAGCGCAGCGCGTCTGAGCCGAGGACTTCGAGGATGGTCTCACTGCGAACGATGTTGCCACGCGACTTCGACATCTTGCTCTCTTCGAAGAGCAGCCAGCCGTGAGCGACAATCTGCTTCGGTAGCGGCAGTCCGGCGGCGAGCAGGAAGGCCGGCCAGTAGACGCAGTGGAAGCGGACGATCTCCTTGCCGATCATGTGCACATCGGCGGGCCAGAAGTGCTCGAAGCGAGCCTTGTCGGCGGGCGCGGGCGAGCCGAAGCCGACGGCGGTGGCATAGTTGCACAGCGCATCCAGCCAGACGTAGATGACGTGCGCGGGATCGTTCGGTACAGGGATTCCCCACGAGAAGGTGGTGCGCGAGATGGAGAGATCCTTCAGTCCACCTCTGACGAAGGAGATCACCTCGTTGCGCCGGGACTCGGGATAGATCAGCTCGGGATGCTCTTCGTAGAGCTTGAGCAGAGGTTCGGTCATCGCCGAGAGCTTGAAGAAGTAATTCTCCTCTTTCACGGTCTCGGTGGGGCGTCCGCAGACGGGGCAGGGCGTGCCGGGAGTATCGTCGTCGGCGTAGAGCTCGTCGAAGACGCAGTACTGGCCGGTGTAGGAGCCTTTGTAAATGTAGCCGCGCTCCTGCAAGAGGAGGAACATCGCCTGCACGCCGCGCTTGTGCTCGTCATCGGTCGTGCGGATGAACTTGTCGTAGCTGATGCCCATCCGATTCCAGAGGGCGCGGAACTCGCCGCTCACCTTGTCGGTGAGCTGCTGCGGCGTAACGCCGGCTGCGGCGGCCGAGCGCTCGATTTTCTGGCCGTGCTCGTCGGTTCCGGTGAGGAAGAACGTCTCATGGCCCATCATGCGATGTCGGCGGGCGACGGCATCGCAGACGACGGTGGTATAGGTGTGGCCGATGTGCGGCCGCGCGTTTACGTAGTAGATCGGCGTAGTGATAAAGAATTTCTCGCGTTGATTACTCATCGTTGCTTGCTCACTCAAACTCTCTCGGCTTACTCAAGAAACTTGCGGCTGTGCGCTGGACAGATAAAGGCGCATCGCCTCCTGCATGACGGCTTTCAAGGGCACTCCGGCGCTCTCTGCGATGCGGCGGCAATCTTCGAACTCGGGAGCGCAGTTTACCACTTCGCCGTTCGGAAGCAGCCCAAGTTTGATGCGAATCGGTCCCCAGGCGGAGTCGACCGTGACGTGGCGGCGGCCGAGGATGCGGCGCTGCTCGGTGCGCGTGCGAACGCCGAGCGTGGTGGTCTCGGCGAACAGGATGCGCGAGAGCTTTTCGCTGTCGGCGGGCGCGGCGATCACGGTAAGGATGATTCCGGGACGGCCCTTCTTCATCTGCACGGGAACGGCGAAGGCGTCGAGCGCTCCGGCATCGAGCAGCTTCTGCTGCACGTATCCGAAGAGCTGCGGATTCATGTCGTCCAGGTTGGCTTCGAGGATGACGACGGTGTCGGAGTTAACTGGTGAGGCAGTCGCGACCAGATCGCCGATGCTGAGGCGAACGACGTTGGGAGTTCCGGCAAAATCGCGGGCTCCGGCGCCATAGCCGGTGGCGGAGACGGCGACCGGAGGCAGCGGTTCGAAGTGAACGTCGAGCGCGCGCAGCAGGGCGGCGCCGGTCGGCGTCAGCAGCTCTTTCTGCCCTCCGGAGGAAAAGATCGGCGCGCCGCGCAGCAGTTCGACGGTGGCCGGAGCGGGTACGGGCAGAACTCCGTGGGCGCAGCGAACGGTTCCGCTGCCGACATTGAGGGCCGAAGAGTACCAGCGCTCGGCAGCGATGTGTTCGACGGCGACGGCGGCGCAGAGAATATCGACGATGGCGTCCTCGGAGCCGACCTCGTGAAAGTGGATCGATTCGGCGTCGCGATTGTGAACGGCCGCCTCGGCCTGGGCGAGCAGCTCAAAGGCGCGGAGGGCGAAGGCCTGGGCGCGCGCGCTGACGGGCGCGGCGGCGATGATGCGGCGAATCTCCGGAAGGCCGCGATGGGAGTGGCTGGCCTCGACAACGTGGCTGTGCAGATGCTCGTGAGAATGCGAGTGCTCGTGCGTGTGCTCCTGCGAATGGCCGTGATCGGACTCGAGATCCTGCGGATGGTCGGCGTGGCCGTGGATGAGGACATCGATCTTGGTGGCTGCCAGCGAGGCGCGCTCGACCGGGCGGCGGGCGAGCTCGGCGCCGATGTTCAGCGCGTGGGCGACGGCCTGCAGCTTCTCAAAAGGGACTCCGGCGGCGACGGCAGCGCCGAGAAACATGTCGCCACTGAGGCCTGAGAAGCAGTCGAGGTAGGCTATGCGCATTACGAGTCCGGAGGGCATCCGCCCAAAATTCAACTATAGGCAGAGGGAGAGATTGGGTCAAACGGCGGCATACCTTGGGCAGCAGTCCACGCGGCATCGCCGTTACAATAGAATTGTACTTTCATTCAATATGCGAGCTTGTGAAAGCTCCCGCGGGAAACCTAAGTGTACCTAGAACTACAGAACCGCCTTATCGCGCATGTGCGCGCATTCCTGAAGCAGAAGTACGAGATCGAGCTCGCCAACATCGTCGTCGAGCAACCGCCGAAGATCGAGCTGGGCGAGTTCGCCCTGCCGGTGAGCTTTGAGCTGGCGCGCAGATTGCGCAAGGCTCCGCGCAAGATCGCCGAAGAGATCGTCGCCGAGATGACGGCTCCCGTGGGCTTTGCCGGATTCGAGGTCGCCGGCGGGGGATACATCAACGCGCGGCTGGAGCGGACAAGTGCGGCAAGAATGGTGGCGGGCCCACATCTGCCAACTACGGCAGATATGGGGCACCCGAAGCAGTCGCGGGGCAAAGTTCTTGTCGAGCACACCTCGATCAATCCCAACAAGGCGGCGCACATCGGGCATCTGCGCAACTCGATTCTTGGTGACACGCTGGTGCGGTTGCTGCGCGCGGCGGGATACCACGTCGATGTGCAGAACTACATCGACAACACCGGCGTGCAGGTGGCCGACGTGGTCGTTGGCTTTGAGAAGGTTGCAAAGATGAGTGCGGCGCAGGTCGAGGCGCTGATCGTCGCCAGTGCCGCGCCGATACCAACCGCCATCGTCGTCGACCGCCCATTCGATTACTTCTGCTGGGATTTGTATGCGCAGGTCTCGCAGTGGTATGAGGCGAACAAGGAGAACCTGCAGGCGCGGCGCGATACGCTACATGCGCTCGAGCTGGGCGGAAATCCCACGGCCGAGCTGGCGCAGAAGATCTCGATGGCCGTGCTGCGGCGGCATCTGGAGACGATGCAGCGGCTGGGCATCGAATACGACTTCCTTCCGCAGGAGAGCGAGATTCTTCACCTCCATTTCTGGGCGCGGGCCTTTGAGCTGCTGAAGGCCGCCGGCGTTCTCTATTACGAAGAGCAGGGCAAGAACAAGGGCTGCTGGGTGATGACGCGTCCAGGACGCGAGCGGAACGGAGACGATGGACCGGATGAAGACGCAAAGGTGATCGTGCGCTCGAACGGAACCGTGGGCTACGTCGGCAAGGATATCGCCTATCACATGTGGAAGTTCGGGCTGCTTGGGCTGGACTTCGGCTATCGCAAGTTCTACGAGTACGCCGACGGCCGCCCGGTGTGGATCTCCTGCGATCCGGCGCAGAGCGAGCTGGGAGCTCCGCACTTCGGCGGCGTTCAGGCGATCTACAACGTGATCGATGCGCGGCAGAGCGAGCCGCAGGAGACGGTGAAGCAGGCGATTCTGCTGATGGGTCACGAGGAAGCCGCCTCGCGCTACACGCACTTCAGCTATGAGATGGTCGCCCTGACGCCGCGCTGCGCCGTGGAGTTGGGCTACGAGGTCAGCGAAGAAGACCGGCAGCGCAGCTACATCGAGGTCAGCGGGCGCAAGGGTTTCGGCGTGAAGGCCGACGACCTGATCGACAAGCTGATCGAGGCGGCAAAGAGCGAGGTCGATGCGCGGCATCCCGAGCTCGGCGACCAGGAGCGGCGCGAGATTGCCACGCAGATCGCCATCGGCGCGCTGCGCTACTTCATGCTCAAGTTCACCAAGCAGTCGGTGATCGCCTTCGACTTCCGCGAGGCGCTGAGCTTCGAGGGCGAGACCGGTCCCTATGTGCAGTACGCCGTTGTTCGGGCGACGAACATCTTCCGCAAGGCAGGTATCGATCCCGAGGAGGCGCTGAAGGCGGAGCTTGCAGCCGACGCCTTCGCGGGCAACGACGATCTGTGGGAGCTCTGGCTGGCCGCTGGGCAGAGTTCGAAGATGATCGAGCAGACGATCGCCTCAACCGAGCCGGCGACGGCGGCGAAGCACGCATTCCAACTGGCGCAGCAGTTCAACAACTTCTATCACAAGCATCACATCCTGACCGAGGAAGACCCGAAGCGCAAAGCCCTGCTGCTGGCGACTGCAGCGGTGGTGCGTCGCGAGCTGATGGCGACGATGGCGGTGATGGGGATTCCCACGCCGGCGGTGATGTGACGATTCGATTCAGACAGCAGAAGAGCCGGCGATTGCCGGCTCTTTGAACTTTTGATTTACAGGTCTCTGCGATCGATCCTGATCCACTCTCGGCTGTTGCAGCTTTTGCAGCGGAATGGAACCTTGCCGGTCATCTTCGAGCGAAGCCGCTCGAAGATGCCCCGTCGATGGGAGCGCCGCGCGGTGTTATTGCCGCACGCCGGGCATGGAACCGCCGCCGTCGCATAGACGACATCGTCGGCAGAGCAGGGCCGCGCTGATGCATGGGCATCGTCAACCGCGACGGTATTCTTGTGCGCAGTGAGCTGTGTTGGCGTCAATCTCGAACCCTTCCCTATCAGTAGAAAGTATCATTTCCGGGGCGAAGACTGAAGATGCAGTACACACCAAATCGCCGCCAAAGGTGTTGCTGCCGCGGGACTCGTTCAGTGTGAAGTCCCAGGCAAAGAGCAGGCGAAAGCGGCCAGCGTCCGCACGGCCACACCGCTCGGCCCTTTCGGCATCCAGGCCTTACCCTCTTCCATCCACGCGGTTCCGGCGATGTCCAGGTGAATCCAGGGCACTTCGTTCACGAACTCCTTCAGGAACATAGCGGCCGTAACCGCGCCTCCCCAGCGTCCGCCGGTGTTTTTTATATCGGCAATTTCGGAGCGAATCTGCTCGAAGTATTCCTGATCGAGCGGCATCCGCCACATTTTTTCTCCGGTGCGGATGGCCGAGGCCGAAAAATCTTCGGCTAAGTCGTCGTTGTTGGAGAAGACTCCGACGTTGTAGTAGCCGAGGGCGACGACGACGGCGCCGGTAAGGGTGGCGGCGTCGATGAGGTGAGTTGCGCCGAGCTGGCGGGCGTAGCAGAGGCCGTCGGCCAGCACCAGGCGGCCTTCGGCGTCGGTGTTGATCACCTCGATCGACTTGCCATTCATGGCGAACTGAACGTCGCCGGGCTTCTGCGCCCTTCCGCTGGGCATGTTCTCCGTGCAGCAGAGGACGGCGATGACGCGCACGTTGGGCTTCAGCATGGCGATGGCGCGCATGGCTCCGATCATGGTGGCCGCGCCGCTCATGTCGTACTTCATCTTCTCCATGCCCTCGGAGGGCTTGATGCTGATTCCGCCGGAGTCGAAGGTGATGCCTTTGCCGACCAGTCCGAGTACGGGCGAGGCCGGCGCGCCGGCGGGCTCGTAGCGCATCACCACCAGCCGCGGCTCCTCGTCGGAGCCCTGCGCAACGCTCAGGAAGGCTCCCATCTTGAGCTCTCTGATCTTCTCCGGGCCGTAGACCTCGCAGGCCAGTCCGGTCTCGGCGCACATGGCGCGGGCGCGCTCGGCGAGCAGCGTTGGCGTGAGCAGGTTGCTGGGTTCGAGAGCGAGCGAGCGGGTGAGGTTCTGCGATTCGCCGAGAATGATGCCATCGGCGATGGCCTTGCTGACGGCGGCCTCGCCGGCCGTGGCTGCGACGAGCAGCGTGGCCTCGGTGAGTTGCTGATCCTTGCGCTCGCTCTGGTAGGTATCCACGTCGAAGTCGCCGGCGACGATGCCTTCGGCGGCGGCCTGCGCGGCGGCAGCGGGATCGACGACCGTGGGCAGCAGCATGGCGAAGGACTTGATCTTCTTCGCCTTGGCGGCGCGTGCGGCGGCTCCGGCGAGCTTGCGAATCTCGGTGATGCAGAGCTTCTCGTGCTTGCCGGCGCCGACGAGCAGCACACGCTGCGCGGCTACTCCCGTGGGCGAGAGCAGCCAGACCAGCTCGGCGAACTTGCCGGTGACATCGCCGGAGGCGAGCAGCGGAGCGGCGACTTGCCGGAGCGCAGGCGAGTCGGAGAGCAGCTCAAGAGCGGGCGGAGTTCCGCCTTTATCGGAGACGAGAACGACGAGCAGTGGAGACTGAATGGCGGCGGGATCGGAGGCGGAGGAGACGATCTTCATTGCGAACCTCGGTCGAGTGAAGGCTAACGGATGATGGTAAACCAAGTTTCAAAGTTTCAAGGTTTCAAGGTTTCAAGGTTGAAACCTGAGTAGCTTATGATTTTCTTCCGCGGGCCATGGCCTCGCGGGCTTCTTTGTCGGCGGTGCGGCGACGTTCGGTCTCGCGCTTGTCCCAGAGCTGCTTTCCCTTGGCGACAGCGATTTCTATCTTGACGCGGCCGCTCTTGAAATACATGCGCGTCGGGATCAGCGTGAGCCCCTTCTGCTGGATGGCAGCGTGGAGTTTGGTCAGTTCGGAGCGATGAACCAGCAACTTGCGCGTGCGCAACGTGTCGTGATTGAACTGCGCTCCAGGGGCGTAGACGCCGATGTGGGCGTTGAGCAGGTAGAGCTCGCCGTCCTTGATGAGGCCATAGGAGTCCTTGAGGTTTGCCTGGCCGTTGCGGATGGATTTGACCTCGGTGCCGCGCAGTGCGATTCCGGCCTCGTAGCGATCCTGGAGGAAGAAGTCATGCGAGGCGGCGCGGTTGACGCAGGCGTCGCGTTCGCCGCTGGCCACCGGGTCGCGCTTGACGTTTTTCGGCTTGTTCTGTTGTGTCGGTTGGGGCTGATTGCGAGCCATTCTGAGTGTCCTGCGAAGTGAAGGGGCGGAATATCGCTCGGTGTGCACTTGCGCCTTGTTGCGAATTCCGTATCCTAACACAATCGGAAGGTCTTAGACGCGAGTAGCTGTAACAAGCCAATGCTATAATCGGCGCGTTGCGAAATCCAAAGAGCTCGCCGCTGCCGGCCACCTGCAAGTCATTGCTGCGGGCGTAACTATCTCTAGATTAAGGATCGAGATGAAACGGGTTTACTGCAGTTGTCTGATCTTCCTGCTTGCCCTTATCACCGCGCTTCCGGCAATTGCGGAGAGCGCATCCTCGGATTACTCCAAGGGCCAGAAGGCCGAGGCAAGGCAGGATTACGAGACAGCCTACAAGTACTACAAAGCCGCCTATGACAAGGAACCGGATCACGTCGCTTACCGATCCTCGTTTGAGCGCACAAAGTTTCTTGCGGGTGAGTCGCATGTGCACAAGGGACAGGTGTTGCGCGACCAGGGCAAGCTGAGCGAGGCGCTGAAGGAATTCCAGTTGGCGGCGATGATCGATCCGTCGAGCACGATTGCGCAGCAGGAGATCAAACGCACAATACGGCTGATTGAGAAGGCGCAGCAGCCGGCGGGTTCTCCAACCTCGCAGGCGCCGCGGGAGGGTATAAGCGAATCGACGGCGAACATAGCGGGGCCGGTGCAACTGGCCCCGATTTCGCAGACGCCGCTGACGCTGAAGTTGAACGAGGATTCACGCAAGGTCTACCAGGCGATCGGTAACCTGGCGGGAATCAACGTGCTCTTCGACGCCGACTATACCGGGCGGCTGATTCACGTCGAGCTCAACAACGTCTCTCTGGAGCAGGCGCTGCAAGTGGTGGCACTGCAATCGCACACTTTCTGGCGTGCGGTGACGCCGAACACGATTTACGTGGCGCAGGATACGCAGCAGAAGCGCAATGAGCTGGAGACGCAGGTTCTGCGCACCTTCTATCTGAACAACTTTTCGACCGTCAACGAGTTGCAGGACGTCAGCAACCTGATCCGCACGATTCTCAAGGTTGAAAGAGTGCAGCAGTTTCCGGCGCAGAGCGCGATCGTGATGCGCGGCACTCCCGACCAGGTCGCGCTGGCGGAGCTGTTGATCAACAACCTGGACAAGGCCAAGGCCGAGGTTCTGGTCGATATCGTGGTGATGGAGGTAAACAAGAACAAGCTGAAGCAGCTCGGCATCAGCATGCCGTTCAGCCAGACCGCCAATCCGACCATCACCTTTCAGAATCCTTCGATCACGAACGGCACCACGACTTCCACCACCAGCAGCAGCAGTAGCAGTAGCACCAGCGGCTCCGGCCTGACATTGAACAGTCTCGCAAACCTGGACGCCACCGACTTTGCCATCAACATTCCCAGTTCCACCGTCGCTTTCCTGCTGACCGACAGCGACACCAACGTGATTCAGCGGCCGCAGATGCGCTCGGTGGATGGGCAGAAGGCGACGATGAAGATCGGCGAACGCGTTCCGATCGCAACGGGCACTTCGACTTCGACTTTGACGGCAACCGCGCTTTCGACGACGCAGTTTCAGTATCAGGATGTAGGCGTCAACATCGAAATGACGCCGCACATCCACTCCAATGGCGACGTGAGCATGAAGCTGGCGATCGAGGTCTCGGCGATCGACAGCTACCAGAACTTCGGCGGAGGACTGAACGAGCCGGTGATCGGACAGCGCAAGATCGATCACGAGATGCGCATGCGTGACGGCGAGGTGAGCCTGATCGGCGGCATGATGGAGCACGACGATGTGCGCAGCATGAGCGGCCTGCCGTGGCTCTCACAGATTCCTGTCCTCAAGTATCTCTTCGGGCAGGGCCAGAAGCAGAAGACCGATAGCGAGACGGTATTCGTGCTGATTCCGCACATCGTGCGCCGTCTCGATGTGGACGATCTGAATATGCGCGCCGTCGATATGGGCACGCAGAACGTGGTGGAGGTGCATCACATCACGAAGGTTGCACTGCCGGCCGCCACGCCGCAGACGTCGGTTCCCAGCAGTTCGCCCAGCCCGGCTGCACTAACGGCGAATGCGGCTGAGGCTGCCAATCGGCCCCAGGCGATGAACATGGTTCCGGCCAACGCGACGACCGGCCAGCCGCAAAGGCTGGGAGCGGTGCTCAGCCTCGATCCCCCGGTGGTCAATCAGCCCTCGGGAGCGACCTTTGCGATCAATGTTGTGCTCAACGGTGGGCAGAATGTCTTCAGCGTGCCGGTTGAGATCAGCTACGACCCCAAGGTGATGAGCTTTGTCGATGTCTCCAACGCCGGTGCGCTCTCCAAGGATGGAGCGGCGGTGGCGCTGGTGCATCGCGACGATCCGGATAAGGGAACGGTGACGGTGGCGATGACGCGGCCGCCGGGCTCGAGCGGAGTCAATCCCTCCGGCCCATTGTTTACTATGATGTTTGTCGCCAAGGCAGCGGGACAGGGAACAGTTTCGATCAACAAGGCCACGCTGCGCGATCCCAACATGAGCGCCATGGAGGCGAGCGGCTCGCAGGCGATTGTGAACGTGCGCTAAAGGTTGACGATGAACAGGCGCGGACAATCCGGAATGACCCTGGTGGAACTGATTGCGGCCGTGGCCGTGATGGCGATTCTCGCCACCGGGGTGCTGCCGATCACGCGTGCCATGGTCAAGCGCGAGCGTGAGCGGCAACTGCGCGTAGCGCTGTGGACGATGCGGGATGGCATCGACCGCTATAAGGACGATGCCGACCGCCACAAGTTTCAGATCAAGCTGGACAGCCAGGGCTATCCGCCCTCGCTGGAAGAGCTGGTAAAGGGCGTCGAAGAGGGCGCAATCAAGAAGAAGTTCCTGCGGCGCATTCCCGTGGACCCGATGACCGGCACTACGGATTGGGGACTGCGCTCGAATCAGGATTCTCCGGATTCGACCTCGTGGGGCGGGCAGGCGGTCTTTGACGTGTATACGAAGTCGACGGCCACGGCGCTGGATGGCAGCAAGTATTCGGATTGGTAATGAAGAGCCTGCTGCAAAGACGGCAGTTGGGAATGACGCTGGTGGAGTTGGTGATCGCCATCTCCATCATGTCCATCCTGGCGATCTGCGTTATTCCGATCACGCGCACAGTGGTGAAGCGCGAGCGCGAAAAAGAGCTGCGCGCGGCGCTGCAGCAGATGCGGGACGCCATCGATCGCTACAAGGATTACGCCGATCGCGGTATGTTTCAGCTCAAGCTCGATAGTCAGGGCTATCCGCCGACCTTGGACGAACTGGTGAAGGGCGTCGATATCAATGGAAAGCGGATCAAGTTCCTGCGGAAGATTCCAAAGGATCCGATGACCGGCAACACGGACTGGGGGCTGCGCTCGATGCAGGATGATCCGGATTCAATGGCGTGGGGCGGGCAGGCGGTCTTCGATGTGTACAGCAAGTCGACCGGAACGGCGCTGAATGGGACCAAGTACTCGGAATGGTAGGCGAACGATGCGAAGCAATTTGAGGCGGGCAAAATCCGGCGGCTTCACCATGTTGGAGCTCATTATCGTGATCGCGATCATCTCCATCCTTGCGTCGATTGCAGTCGCGAACTACCAGCACTCGATCTGGCGCGCGCGTGAGGCGGTGCTGCGCAACGATCTGTTTACCCTGCGCAGCAGTATCGATCAGTACACGCTGGATAAGCAGAAGGCGCCGCAGTCGCTGCAGGACCTGGCGCAGGCGGGCTACATCAAGTTCGTGCCGAAGGATCCGATCACGAACTCCGCCGACTCCTGGGTCACCGAGCAGGAAGACTCACTGCTGGCCATCGACCAGACAGCGCCGGGAATCGTAGACGTGCACAGCGGCAGCAACCAGGTTTCAACCGACGGATCTACATATAACACCTGGTAGGAGCAAAGGTTTCAGGGGTGAAGGCGGGCGGCGGCCCGCCTTCTTGTTGCTTACCATTTTGCGCGCTCATATTGCTTGGGCCAGGCGGTGTTCTGCTTGAGCACGTGAGCGGCGCGCAGCGGCCAGTAGGGATCGCGCAGCAGCTCGCGGGCGAGCAGGACGAGATCGGCCTGTCCGGTTGCGAGGATGTGCTGTGCCTGCTCGGGAGCGGTGATCATGCCTACAGCGCCGGTCATGATCCCGGCCTCGCGGCGGATGCGCTCGGCGAAGGCCGTCTGATAGCCGGGGCCGAGCGGAATCTTCGCCGCCGGCACGATCCCTCCCGAGGATGCGTCGATCAGATCCACGCCAAGCGGTTTCGCCATCCGCGCCAGTGCCACCGAGTCCTCGATCGTCCATCCGCCCTCGCTCCAGTCCGTCGAGGAGATTCGCAGCCAGAGCGGCAGGCGCTCGGGCCAGACCTTGCGCACGGCCTCGATGATCTCGCGCAGCAGGCGGGTGCGGTTCTCAAAGTTGCCGCCGTACTGATCGGTACGGCTGTTGACCAGCGGCGAGAGAAACTGGTGGACGAGGTATCCGTGAGCGCCGTGGATCTCTATCAGTTCGAAGCCTGCGGCCAGCGCGCGCCGCGCGCCCTCGGCGAAGGCGGCAACAATGCGCGCGATGCCATCAGCCGTCAGCGCCTCGGGCGCAACTGCTTCAGGCGTAAAAGGCCTGGTGGTGGAGGAGTAGATCGGCCGCCAGCCGCCCTCGGCAACGGAGACATATTTACCGGGAGTCGTCCACGGCACGGCGGTCGAGGCCTTGAAGCCGGCGTGGGCGAGCTGCGTTCCGGCAACGGCTCCGTGCTCGCGCAGGAAGTGTACGAGGTGCGCCAGGTTTTCTACGTGCGCATCCTTCCAGATGCCAAGATCGGCGGGGCTGATGCGCCCCTCGGGAAGGACGGCGACGGCTTCGGTGAGCACCGTGCCGGCTCCGCCGACGGCGCGCGAGCCAAGATGCACCAGGTGCCAGTCATTGACGAAGCCGTCTTCGGCAGAGTACTCGCACATCGGAGAGACGGCGATGCGATTACGGAAAGAAATATCGCGGATTTTGAAGGAATCAAACAGATTCATAAGCGT
>Ga0326727_10010832_pt1 | contig 21529 bp, 22 predicted proteins | sample MB2enrmetagenome_FD_207643 | JGI IMG/M metagenome (GOLD analysis project Ga0326727, IMG submission 207643) | Lab enriched peat soil microbial communities from McLean, Ithaca, NY, United States - MB29MY | ecosystem: Environmental > Terrestrial > Soil > Wetlands > Peat | place: USA: New York...
GCTACTTCCCGAGCTATACGCTCGGCGCGATGGCGGCGGCGCAACTGATGGCGGCGGCGCGGCGCGAGGTGGCGGGGCTGGATGCGGCGCTGGGGCAGGGTGATCTGGCGCCGCTGGTGGGTTGGCTGCGCGCCAAGGTGCATGGCCTGGGCAGCCTGCTGGGTTTCAACGACCTGCTGCGGCAGGCCACCGGCAAGGCTCTGGATCCGCTGGATTTCGAGGCGCATTTGACGACCCGCTACCGGTAAAAGGGCGGGGCGTAGCCCATCGGTCCGCTTCGCGGCCCGATCCCACCAGGGGGCTTTGCCCCCTCGACCCCTTTGCTTAAGGAATGGGGTCAAGGGGCCCCCTGTCCCGTCGTGCCGAAGGCGCGCTCCGCACGCAGGGCGGGTCCAGGGCAGCGCCCTGGCTTTTCTTTCTTGCTTAAATAGGCGCCCGCGCCTCCACCTCGTCCGGCGGCAGTTGCACCAGCCTCTCATAGTCCCTCAGCAGTGTCTCGGTGACCGGCCCCGGCGTGAAGTGCAACTCCCCGATCTGCCGCACCGGCGTTACCTCGGCGGCCGTTCCTGCCAGGAACACCTCGCTGGCGCCCGGCATCTCCTCGGGGAAGATCGGCCGTTCCACCACCGTGATCTGGTGGCGCCGCGCAATCGACATCACCGTGCGGCGGGTGATGCCGTTCAAGAAACAATCCGGCGTCGGCGTGTGCAACGCGCCGTCGAACACGAAGAAGATGTTGGCGCCGGTGCCCTCGGCCACCTGGCCGCGCCAGTCCAGCATCAGCGCGTCGTCGAAGCCCTCGGCCTCCGCCCTGTGCTTGGAAAGCGTGCCGATCATGTAAAGCCCGGCCGCCTTCGAGGCGGTCGGCGCCGTTTCCGGGTGCGGGCGTTTCCACCCGGCCAGGCCCAGCCGCACGCCTTTCATGCGGTCGTCGCCGAACAGGTTGGGCCAGGCCCAGGTGGCGATGGCGAGGTGGATTTTCGTCGCCTGCGCCGACACCGACAATTGCTCGGTGCCGCGCCAGGCGATCGGCCGCACATAGGCGTCGACCAGGTTGTTGGCCGCCAGCACCTGGCGGCAGGCGGCGTCGATCTGCTCCGCGTCATACGGGATCTCGAAGCCGAGCAGCCGGCCGGAGGCGATCAGCCGGTCCGTGTGGGCGCGCAGCTTGAAGATATGGCCGCCATAGGCTCGCTCGCCTTCGAACACGCCGCTGGCATAGTGCAGCCCGTGCGACAGGACGTGCAGTTTTGCTTCCCGCCAGGGCACCAGGGCACCGTCGTACCAGATCACGCCATTCCGGTCGTCGAAAGGAACCAGCGCCATGGCAGCTATCCTCGCAATATTGTTGCTCAGTGCAGCCGGACGCTATAATGCACCCCCCGATACGTCAATCAGACTGTCCTAACTGCGAGGCAACTCAGCCATGCCAAGCCCGCGCTGCCGCACCCCGGCGAGGTCCGAATGAGCATGGCGGACGCGAAACCCCCGGCCGCCGCGGGCAGCAACCTGCTGTTCCTGCGCGAGGAGGAGATCCGCGCCGCCCAGGATCTGCTGTTCTTCGCCTATCGCGACTTCACCAACGCCGCCGACGTTATTCTGGAGGAGCTCGGGCTGGGGCGGGCGCATCATCGTGCGCTGCACTATATCGGCCGCAATCCGGGCATTCCGGTCACCGAATTGCTGGCCATCCTGCGCATCACCAAGCAAAGTCTGGCGCGCGTGCTGGGCGCGCTGGTCGCGCAGGGCTACGTGGCGCAAAGCCCGGGCCGGGCCGACCGGCGGCAACGGCTGCTGACGCTGACGCCGGCCGGCCAGGCGCTGGAGCGGCGGCTGTTCGAGCGGCAGCGCGAGCGCCTGGTGGCCGCTTACCGCGATGCCGGCGCGTTGTCGGTGGAGGGGTTCCGCCGGGTGATGCGCGGGATCATGGACGAGGCGGCCCGCGCCTATATGGACCGGTCGGAACAGGCCCGCGCCCGGGCCGCCCGATCAGCCTGAAATGAGGGCGGCCTGAAATGAGGGACGCCTGAAGGAGGAGAGGGCGATGCCGGACGAGGCGATGATCCTGGTGGTGGACGATGACGCGCGGCTGCGCACGCTGCTGCAACGCTATCTGGCCGAAAACGGTTTCCGCGTGACCACCGCCGCCAGCGCCGCCGAGGCGCGCGAGAAGCTGCGCTTTCTGCAGCCCGACCTGATGGTGCTGGACGTTATGATGCCGGGCGAGAGCGGGCTGGAACTGACCGGGTCGCTGCGGCGCGACCAGGCCGAGGTGCCGGTGCTGCTGCTGACCGCGCGCGGCGCGCCGGAGGACCGCATCGCCGGTTTCGAGGCGGGGGCGGATGACTACCTGCCGAAGCCGTTCGACCCGAAGGAACTGCTGCTGCGCATCCGGGCCCGTCTGCGCCGCGCGCCTGTTCCCGCGCCCGTGCCGGAGGCGCCGGCCGGCCCGCTGCCGCTGGGTCCGCTGGCGTTCGATCCGGTGCGTTGCGAGCTGACTCGCGGCGAGCCGGTCCGCAGCGGGGCGGGGCGGGGAGACCCGGGGCAGGACGAGCCGCCACGGGGCGAGCCGGGCGGGGCCGACGGCGTGGTGCATCTGACCAGCGGCGAGGCGGCGCTGCTGGGCGTGCTGGCGCGCCGGCCGAACGAAGTGTTGTCGCGCGACGAGATCGTGGCGGCGCTCAGCATGGACGAAACCGGCGAGCGGGCGATCGATGTGATGGTGACACGCCTGCGCCGCAAGCTGGAGGCCGATCCGCGCGAGCCGCGCTTCCTGCACACCGTCCGCGGTCGCGGCTATGTGCTGAAGCCGGGACGCTGAGGCCGCGCCCCCGTGCGCGTTCACATCCCCAAAGCGCATCTGCTGAAGCGCGTGCTGCCGCGTTCGATGCTGGGGCGCAGCCTGCTGATGATCCTGGTGCCGCTGATCGCGGTGCAGGCGGTGGCGCTGCAGATTTTCTACGGCAGCCATCTCGAATTCATCTCGCGCCGCTTCACCTTGGCGATCGCCGGGGAGATTGCGATGACGGTCGATCTGCTGAACCGCTACCCCGGCGAGGCGGACCGGGCCTGGGTGTTGGAGAACGCGCGGCGGCAATGGGATATGACGATGCGCCTGCAGCCGCGCACGCTGCTGCCGGTCGGACGCCGCACCACCATCATCGGGCCGGTGGACGAGGATCTCGCCGCCGAATTGCGGGCGCGGGTGCGGCGGCCGTTCAGCGTGGACTGGGCATCCGATCCGTTCTCGGTGCTGATCCGCGTGCAGCTGGCCGATGCCGTGCTGGACGTGCAGGCCCCGCGCAAGCGCCTGTATGCCGGCACGATCTACCTGTTTTTCAGCTGGCTGGTCGGCTCGGCGCTGCTGCTGTTCGGCATCGCCGCCTTGTTCATGCGCAACCAGGTGCGTGCCATCCGCCGGCTGGCGGCGGCGGCCGAGGCGTTCGGCATGGGCCGCGACATCGGGGCGATCCGGCCGGAAGGCGCCACGGAAGTGCGGCAGGCCGCCGCCGCCTTTAACCGCATGCAGGAACGCATCCAACGCTTTCTGCAACAGCGCACCGAAATGCTGGCCGGTGTGTCGCACGACCTCCGTACGCCGCTGACCCGGCTGCGGCTGGCGCTGGCCATGCTGCCGGCGCGCGAGGATCTGCACGGCGAAGTGGCCGACATGACCGCCGACGTGGAGGAGATGGAGCGGATGATCGGCGATTACCTCTCCTTTGCACGCGGCGAGGGGACCGAGCAGGCGCGGCCGGTGGATCTGGCCGGCTTGCTGGCGGAGGTCGCGGCGGGGGCGCGGCGGGCCGGGGCGGCGGTGGCGCTGGAGGTGCCGCCGGCGTTGCCGGTGCGCCTGCGCCCCGATGCGGTCCGGCGGGCGATCACCAATCTGGTGGACAATGCCCGGCGTCACGCCCGCCATGTGGTTATCGGGGCGGCGCAGCTGGGATCGCGCAACATCCAGGTGACGGTGGATGATGACGGGCCCGGTATTCCGCCCGACCGCCGCGAAAGCGCGTTCCGGCCGTTCGAGAGCGGGGCAGCCGGCGGCACCGGGCTGGGGCTGACGATCGCCCGCGACATCGCGCGCGCGCATGGTGGGGATATCACGCTGGAGGACAGCCCGCTGGGCGGCCTGCGGGCCAGGGTGATGCTGCCGGTGTAGGAATGTCCGTCCTGGCCGGATGGGGCCGGCGGCTGATCGCCGGCCTGGCTGCTTCACGGTGCTCCGCACGGTTGCCGCGCCGGATCGCCGGGGCCATAGAGGGCGTATGCGGATTTGTGTGCTCGGCAAGCGTGGCAGCATCGTCGGCTGGATGGAGGGCGTGGTGATGGCCTGGCGCCGCGCCGGCCATCTTGTCATGCCGGCCATATTTCGCGACCCGAGGCTGCATCCGCGCCTGGAGCGGATGTTGTTTTCCCCCCGAATCGGCGAGCCGGCTGCCGCCGCCCTGCTGCGCCGCGTTCGCGCCTTCGCGCCCGACCTGATCGTCGCCGTCGATGCGTTCAGCACGCCGCTGAGCCTGCTGGAGCGGCTGCGCCGGGCTCCCGGCCTGCCGCCGCTGTTCGGCTGGGTCGGCGATCTGTTCGGCGACTATGCGGCCGAGCGGGCCCCTTATTTCGATGCCATCGGCTACACCGACAGCGGATTGGTGTCGCTGCATGCCGAGCGCGGTTTGCGCGCCGAGGCGTTCTATCTGCCGCACGCCGCCAACGCGGCGCTGGGCGCCGGGGCTGTGCCGGCCCGGCCGCGCCGGACGGACATGGTGTTCGTGGGCAACCCGACGCCCCTGCGGCTGGCACTGTTACGGCAGTTGCGCCAGCCGGTGGCGCTGCTGGGCCCGGGATGGGGGACGCTGGGCGATAGCGTGCATGAGGTGCAGCTGCGCCGTGTGCCGCTCGCCGGGCTGGGCGCGGTGTACCGGGCGCATGCAGCGGTGCTGAACATCCGCAACGAAACCCACGTGCTGGCTGGGCTGAACCAGCGCAATTTCGATCCGTTCCTGTGCGGGGCGGCGGTGGTGAGCGACCGGCAGCCCGATCTGGAACGCTGCTTCGACCCGAAACTGGAGGTGGCGGTCTGGGACGAACCGGCGGAGGTTGACGCCATTTCCGCCCGGCTGCGGTGCGAGCCGGGCTGGGCTGCGGCGATGGCCGAACGGGGACGGCGCCGCGTTCTGGCCGAACATACCTATGCCGCGCGGCTGGAGACGTTTGCCCGCCTGGCTGGCGTTACGGTCGCCAGCCAATAATACCAACCGGTGGAGGGATTGACCCGTTCCGGGCGAGGCTTCGCCGCGTGCTCCACCAGGGCTCCGCCCTGAACCCGGCAGGGGCCGGAGGCCCCTGCACCCCATTGAATTAAATGGGTTCCAAGGGCTTGCCCTTGGTGGGGTCCAGCCGGCCTGATCAGGCCTTCGGGGTGCCGGACTTCTCGACCAGAACCTTCACCTCGTCCAGCGCCTCGGTAAAGCGCTTGTTGAGAAGGTCCAGCGCCTCGCCGTTGGACCGCTGGATCAACTCGCTGAGTTCGCGGGTGTTGGAAACCGCGCGCTCATACGCCTTCTTGAGCAGGTCGGCCTGCTTGGCGGCCTTGGCCTGCGGCGCTTCGGTGGGGGCGGCGAGAGATCGCAGAGTCTCGCTCAACTCCGACATCGTCTGCTGCATGATTTCCATGTGTCGCTTGGCAACCGCCTGGGCGCCTTCCAGCGCGATGCGGTTGGCTGCCGACAGCGTGTCCATGTTGCGCCGGTGGGCGGACAGAAGTATTTCCACGTCGGGAACGGCGGGAAGCTTCAGCTCGGAAAACAGCCGGGTGAAGTCTTCAGCGGCGGTCTTGGCCTGGTTGATCGCCTGGGAGAAGGGGGTGTCGCCCCCCGTCTTGCTGGTTTCGTGCGCCATGTTTGGCTCCTCATTGCTGGTGGGCCGATGATGCGGGCGGTGCCGCCGCCCCGGCCGGCACAACCCCGGCCCGCGCCTTGGATACGCGGGACCGTGCCCGTTTAGGCGAGTGCGGCGGCGGACTCAATCCACCCCACGGTGAAGAAGCGGTGCGAGTCGCGTTAAGTTGGCGGGGCGACGGGCGGCGGGGGCTCGTCAGACGGCGGCTCGGCGAGCGCTTCGTCGGCCGGTTCGGCCGTCCGCTCCTGGGGAACGGGCGAGTCGGCGGCGGCGCGCCGCCCGCCCAGCCAGGTTTCGGCGCTTTCGGCGCGCGACAGCGCCTGGTCCAGCGCCGCCATGGTGGCCGAGAGATCCTCGCTGTCGTCGCGCTGCCAGGCGCGCAGGGTCCACAGCCAGACGGCCAGCAGCCCCTTACGGCGCAACTGGCCGCGCGGCCCGCGGCCGGAGATGCCGGCGCCTTCCAGCATCCAGCCCATGCTGCACAGGCTGGCCGCGGCAAGGCCCACGGCCATCGGCGGGTCGCACGGAAGATGGCGCAGCAAGGCCAGCACGCCGGGGCGGTGGCGCTGCAGAAAGTCGATCCGGCGCATCAGGATGTCGAACAGGCGGTCGCGATGCGATCCCTCGCTGGTCGCCAGCGCGAGCGCCGCCTGGTCGGCCAGGCTGCCGAAGCGCAGCAGCACGGCGCCACGTCCGGGGAAGCGGCGGCGGGCGCGGTCGAGCGGCAGATCGGCATCGCGGGCCGCCTGGACCACGCTTACACCGGACCAGCCGCGCTCGGCGGCGAGGGAAAAGGCGCTGGCGACCAGCGCGGCGTCGAATTCAGTGTCAGCGGTGCTCATGGCAATCATCTGGGGTGGCTGTCGTCTCTGTCACCGAGCAAGCGGCGATTGTCGGCGAAATTTCATCCGGCAAGTTCCCGCGACCGGGCGGTGGCCGCGGCGATGGCGCGCGGGATCAGCGCCGGCCAGCCCTGATCCTGCATCAGCACGGCGAGGGCGCGTTCCGTGGTGCCGTGCGGGCTGGTGACGGCGCGGCGCAGGGTGGCGGCGTCGTCCGGGCTGGCGGCCAGCAGGGCGCCGGAGCCGGCGACGGTCTGGCGCGCCAGCAGCCGGGCGAGACCGGCGGGGATGCCCTGCTCGATTGCCGCCTGTTCCAGCAGTTCCGCCAGCAGGAACACATAGGCGGGGCCGCCGCCGGAGACGGCGGTGACCGGGTCGATCAGAGCTTCGTCCTCGACCCAGGCGACGCTGCCGACGGCGGTGAGCAGCCGGTCGCACAGCGCACGCTGGGCTTGGGTGACGCCCGGGCCGGCGCAGGCCACCGTAATGCCCTGGCGCACCGCGGCCGGCGTGTTCGGCATGGCGCGCACCACCGCGGCCTGTCCGCCCAGCAGGCCGCGCAATCCGCCGATGCCGCGGCCGGCCATGATGGACAGGAAAACCGCGCCGGGGGCGAACCGGGCATAGGGCGGCACCGCCTGGGCGGCGCCTTGCGGCTTCACCGCCAGCACCACCGCGTCCGGCGCGAATCCGGCGGGGATGGCGCCGAACCCGGCCACCACCGTCACCTCCGGGCCGGGGGAGACGGGCAGCGCGGGGTCAACCGCGACCGCCGCGGCCAGGCCGCGCTCGCGCCAGCCGGCGAGCATGGCGCCGCCCATCTTGCCAAGTCCGACGAGCAGGACGGACGGGCCTGGCGAGTCGGTCACGGCGTCAGGCTTCGCCGACGCATTCCAGCATGGCGGCGGCCAGCGCGTCGGCCGGGGTCTTGCCGCCCCACAGTACGAACTGGAAGGCCGGAAAGAAGCGCTCGCATTCGGTGATGGCGATGTCGACCATGTCCTCCAGGCTCTCGCTGGACGCACCGGGCGCCCCGCGCAGCAGTACGGCATGGCGGAACACCGGCATCCCGTCGTCGCTGTCCATGCCGAAATGGCCGATCCACAGCCGTTCGTTGGCCAGCGCCAGCAGTTCGTACAGGGCGCCGCGGCGCTTTTCCGGCACCTTGAGGTCGAAGGCGCAGGTGAAGTGCATGGCGCTGATTTCGGTGGACCAGCTGAAATACAGCCCGTAATCGCACCATTTGCCCGGGGCCTCGGCCGCCATTTCGGAATCGCTGCGGCGGTCGAACGCCCAGTCGTTGGCGCTGGCGATCTGCTCCAGCACGTCCAGCGGGTTGGCGGACCGTTCGAAACTGGGGCTCATCAGAGCTGTCATGCGAGGTCTCCCGCAGTGAGGAAGGCCGGTAGGCACCCGGGCCCGATCGGCGGCCCCAACCGGCAGCCCCGACCGGCAGCCAAGGTCAGCGACGCGCCGTCCGGTCCGGCCGGTGGTGACGGCCGAGTCCGGGGCGCTCCGGCGACAGCCTAAAGGGCCGCGGATTCTCGCCGCAAGGGGTCAACGCTTCCTGCAGAAAAGTTCACGCCTCACTTCATGTTGCGGCGCAATGCAGAAATGCGGATCAGGCGATCATCCCGGGTCCGCCGCCGGCCGGCGCCTGGGGCGGCTCGAGCGCGGCCACCCGCGCTTCCAGCGCGGCCAGCCTGGCCAGCGCCTCCGCCAGCTTCGCCTCGGCGTCCTCCTGACCGGCGCGGGCGTTGGCGGCCAGGTCGCGGACGGCGTCGAGTTCGTCGCGCTTCACCAGGTCGAGCTTGCGGATGGCATCCTCCAGCCGGGCGCGCGCCACCGACTCGGCTTCGTCGCGCAGCCCGGTCAGCGCCGAAAGGGCGCCGCCGGCCACGCCGGCCAGATCGTCGAAGAAACGGGGTCGTTCGGCCATCGCCACCTCCTTTGTCGGTCCCTGGCGTCCGGACGCTTCCGTCCGTCGCCGCGGCTCCGTATATCGTGTCCACATGATATTGGTCACTGGCGGCGCCGGTTTCATCGGCTCGAATCTGCACGCAGCCCTGGTCCGCCGTGGCCAGGAAACCGTGGTCGTGGACCGGCTGGGCGGCGCCGGCAAGTGGCGCAACCTGGCCGGCCACCCTCCCGCGCGGCTGCTGCCGCCCGAGGAGCTCGACCGCTTCCTCGATGGCCATCCGCCGGTGGAACTGGTGTTCCATCTCGGCGCGGTCAGCGAAACCACGGCGACCGACGCCGACCTGGTCTGGGCGACCAATGTCGAGCTGTCGCTGCGGCTGTGGCACTGGTGCGCGGCGCGCGCGGTGCGGCTGGTCTATGCTTCGTCCGCCGCCACCTACGGCGACGGTTCGGCCGGGTTCGAGGACGACCTGGCGGCGCTGCCCGGGCTGCGGCCGTTGAACCTGTATGGCTGGTCCAAGCACGCCTTCGACCTGCAGGTGGCGCATATGCTGGCCGCCGGGCGGCTGCGGCCGCCACAATGGGCGGGGCTGAAATTCTTCAACGTCTACGGGCCGAACGAGTACCACAAGGGGCCGATGGTCTCGGTGGTGAAGGTGAAGTTCGACGAGGTGGCCGCCGGCCGGGCGCCGCGCCTGTTCCGCTCGGACCGCGCCGACGTGGCCGATGGCGAGCAGCGGCGCGACTTCATCTGGATCGGCGACGTGGTCGATGTGATGCTTTGGCTGCTCGACAGCCCGGAGGTCAACGGGCTGTTCAACCTGGGCGCCGGGCGGGCGCGCAGCTACCGCGACCTGGCCCGGGCGGTCTGCGCCGCCGCCGGCGCGGCCGACCGGGTCGAGTTCACCGACATGCCGGCGACGCTCCAGGGCCAGTACCAGTCCTTCACCGAGGCGCCGATGCACCGCTTGCGCGCCGCCGGCTACCGGGCGGCGTTCACCCCGCTGGAGGAAGGGGTGCGCCGCTACGTCCAGGATTTCCTCGCCGCGCCGAACCCTTATCTGTGAGCCGGACGTGATCCCGGTCCTGCTGTTTCCGCAATTCGACCCGGTGCTGATCGAGGTCGGGCCGCTGGCCATCCGTTGGTATGCGCTGGCCTATATCGTCAGCCTGGTGATCGGCTGGCGGCTGGTGCGCTGGTTGGCCAGCCGCGCGCCGGCGGTGGCCGGCCCCGCGCAGGTGGATGATTTCCTGACCTGGGCAACGCTGGGCGTGGTGGTCGGCGGCCGGCTCGGGTACGTGCTGTTCTATCAGCCCAGCCGCTTCCTGGCCGCGCCCTGGCAGATCCTGGAGGTCTGGCAGGGCGGCATGAGTTTTCATGGCGGCCTGCTGGGGGTGGCGATCGCGATCGTCTGGTTCTGTCGCAGCCAGGGGATTCCAGTGCTCGGTTTTGCCGACCGCGTCGCGGTGGTGGCGCCGCTCGGGCTGGGGCTGGGGCGGATCGCCAATTTCATCAACGGCGAGCTGTGGGGGCGGGAGGCGCCGGCATGGCTCCCCTGGGCGATGATATTCCCCACCGGCGGGCCGGTGCCGCGCCATCCGAGCCAGCTGTATCAGGCGCTGCTGGAAGGGGTGCTGCTGCTGACGGTGATGGTGCTGCTCGCCCGCCGCGAGTCGCTGCGCCAGCGGTTCGGCCTGCTGACCGGCATGTTCCTGCTCGGCTATGGCATTGCCCGCATCACCGGCGAGTTCTTCCGCCAGCCCGACCCCTTCCTGGGCTTTCTGGTCGCCGGCGCGACCATGGGCCAGTTGCTGTCCGTGCCGATGGTGCTGGCCGGTCTCTGGCTGATCGCCCGCGCCCGGCCGCAGCCGCCCGCGCCGGGCTGATGGAGCGGCTGGACGCCTTCATGGCGCGGGCGAATGCCGCCTATTACGCCAGCCACGACCCTTATGCCGACTTCACCACCGCCCCGGAGATTTGTCAGGGTTTCGGCGAGGTGCTGGGGCTGTGGGCCGCGGTGGTGTGGCAGATGATGGGCGCGCCCGACCCGGTGATCCTGGCCGAGGCCGGGCCGGGGCGCGGCACCCTGATGCAGGACGCCCTGCGCGCCATCGCCCGCGCCGCCCCCTCCTTCCGGGCGGCGCTGCGGCTGCATCTGGTCGAAACCTCGCCGCTGCTGCGCCGGCTTCAGGCCGACCGCCTGCCGGGCGCGGCCTGGCATGACCGCATCGAGCAGCTGCCGCCGGGGCCGCTGCTGCTGCTGGCGAACGAGTTCCTCGACGCCCTGCCGGTCCGCCAGTTCGTCCGCCGGGGCGGCGGCTGGACCGAGCGTTACGTGCAATCCGGCCGTTTCGCGGAAATGCCTGCCGCGGCGCCGGACCTGGAAGCGGCCGAAGGCGAGGTGGTGGAGGTGGGCGCGGCGGCGCGGCAGGTGGCCGCCGCGCTGGGCGCCCGGCTGGCGGCTGGCGGCGGCGCCGCGCTGGTGATCGATTACGGCCCGGAGCGGCGCGCGCCCGGCGACAGCCTGCAGGCGCTGCGATGCCGGGCCCCGGCCGACCCGCTGGCGGCGCCCGGCGAGGCCGACCTGACCGCGCATGTGGATTTCTCCGCCATTGCCAAGGCGGCGCGTGCTGCCGGGGCGGCGGTGCAGGGACCGGTGCCGCAGGGACTTTTTCTGGCCAGGCTCGGCCTGCCGCAGCGCATCGACGCGCTGGCGCGCGGCCAGCCGCCGGCACGCGCGGCGGCGCTGAGAGAAGCCGCGCGGCGGCTGACCGAGCCGCAGGCGATGGGACGGCTTTTCAAAGTTCTGGCACTTTGCCAGGGTGATCTGCCGGAAATGCCCGGATTCGCTGCCGGTTGAGCGAGCCGGGGCGCTGCCCATCGGTCCGCTTTGCGGCCCGATCCTACCAGGGGGCGTTGCCCCCTGGACCCCCACAAGGGGCTAGCCCCGTCGCGCCGGGCGGGTCGGGGACAGCACGCTGGCCTGGTTTTTTTAGAGGTGCCGTAAATGACCGCCCCCGAAGCGCTCACCGCCGACTGGCTCGGCACCCGGCACGGCTTCTTCACCCGCCGCGGCGGCGTTTCGGAAGGCCCGTTCGCCAGTCTGAACTGCAGCCTGTCCGGCCAGGACGACCGCGCCGCCGTTATGGAGAACCGCACCCTGGTGGCGGCCGCGCTGGGCGCCGGGCTGCCCGCGTTGGTCGGGCTGTTCCAGGTGCATGGCGCCGATGCGGTGGTGGTCGAGGCGCCGTGGAAGCCGGGTGCCGGGCCGCATGCCGACGCCATGGTGACGGACCGGCCCGGCATCGTGCTCGGCATCGTCACCGCCGACTGCGCGCCGGTGCTGTTCGCCGACCGCGAGGCGGGGGTGATCGGCGCCGCCCATGCCGGCTGGCGGGGCGCGGCGGGCGGCATTCTGGAGGCCACGCTGGCCGCCATGGCGCGGCTGGGCGCCGACCCGGCCCGCGTGGTGGCGGCGGTCGGCCCCTGCATCGCCCAGCCTTCCTATGAGGTGGGCGCCGACCTGCACGGCGCGGTGCTGGCGGGCGCTGCCGCCGATGCCCGGTTTTTCACCGCCGGCGGCCGGCCCGGCCACTGGCAGTTCGATCTTCCCGGCTATTGCACGTCCCGCCTGCGGGCGGCCGGGGTGGCGCAGGCGGCGTGGCTCGGCTGCGACACGCTGTCCGACCCGGCGCGCTTCTTCAGCCATCGCCGGCGCACGCTGGCGGGCGGCGGGCCGATCGGGCACCAGATCTCGGCGATTGTGCTTTAGGCTGCCCGCCATGCCTTACATGTTCATGCTGCTGGCGCTGACCCTGCTGACCGCCCTGGTCTGCTGTGTGCTTTCCTAGGGCGCTCGCCGGGCTGCTGCTTCTGCTGCTGGCCGGCTGCGGCGACCTGCCGCGCCCGTTCGCCGGCAACCCCGGCGCCACCGCGCGCCGGCTGGCGCAGCCGCCGCCGGCCCGGCTGGCCGTGCCGGCGCCCGGCGCGGCGCTGCTGCCGGAGGCCGGCGGCAATGCCCTGGCCGCGGCGCTGGCCAGCGCGTTGCAGGCGCAGGAGGTGCCCGCGGTGGCCGCCCCGCCCCGCCCGGGCGACTGGCGCCTGGTGACCAGCGCCGAAATGCATGACGGGGAAGTCGTGCCGGTATTCACCGTGCAGAATCCGGCGGGCGAGGACCAGGGCGCCGCCCAGGGCGAGGCCGTCCCGGCCGCCGCCTGGGCCGAGGCGGCGGCGCCGCTGCTCCAGCGCGTGGCCGGCTCGGCCGCCCCCAACATCGCCTCGCTGCTGACCCGCATCGAGGCGGCGCGGCGGCAGAGCGACCCCGACAGCCTGGCGAACCGGCCGGCGCGGGTGTTCTTCAAGGGCGTGCATGGCGCCCCCGGTGACGGCGATGCCGCCCTGGCGCGGCAAATCCGCACGCGGCTTCCCGGACTCGGCCCGGTGGTGCAGGACACCGCGGCGGGGGCGGATTTCGTGCTGGACGGGCAGGTCGCCATCGTGCCGATCGCCGGCAACATGATGCGGGTGGAGATCCAGTGGCGCCTGGACGATTCCGACGGCCAGGAGCGCGGCCGCGTGGTGCAATTGAACGAGGTGCCCGCCGGCTCGCTGGACGGGTTCTGGGGCGACGTGGCGGTGGTGGTGGCGCAGGAGGCGGCCGCCGGAATCCGCGACGTTATCCTCAGCCAGTCCGGCGCCCGGCAAAAGGGCGCGTCATCGCAGCGGGACGGCGCCGCCGCCGCCGGGGGCGTCGTCGCGGAAACGTCATGCCGTTCATGGACAGCGCCGCCCGGCGTTGCTAGAAGCCGCGCGCCGCCGGCGCATGAGCGGTGCGACACCGGCGGCAAAACAGCGCCTGGAAAAACCGCGCCTCCCCATGCAGCGCCTGTGGGGCCGCTTGCCCGGAACGGAGCCGATGAAGATCGTCGCCTGCAACAGCAATCGGCCGCTGGCCGAGGCGGTGGCCGCCGCGCTGAACCTGCCGCTGACCCGCGCGTCGGTGCGGCGCTTCGCCGATATGGAAGTGTTCGTGGAGATCCACGAGAACATCCGGGGCGAGGACGTGTTCATCATCCAGTCGACCTCGTATCCGGCCAACGACAACCTGATGGAGCTGCTGATCACGCTGGACGCGCTGCGGCGCGCCTCGGCCCGGCGGGTCACGGCGGTGATACCGTATTTCGGCTATGCGCGGCAGGACCGCAAATCGGGTCCGCGCACGCCGATCAGCGCCAAGCTGGTGGCCAACCTGATCACCGAGGCGGGCGCCCACCGGGTGCTGACCATGGATCTGCATGCCGGCCAGATCCAGGGCTTCTTCGACATCCCGGTGGACAACCTGTTCGCAGCGCCGCTGTTCAGCCGTGACATCCAGGAGCGCTTCCAGGGCCGCGACGTCATGATCGTCTCGCCCGACGTGGGCGGGGTGGTGCGGGCACGCGCCATCGCCACCCGGCTGAACTGCGACCTGGCCATCATCGACAAGCGCCGCGAGCGGGCCGGGGTGTCGGAGGTGATGAACGTGATCGGCGACGTGGCCGGCCGCGACTGCATCATCATCGACGACATGGTCGATTCGGGCGGCACGCTGTGCAACGGCGCGGCGGCGCTGATCGCCAACGGCGCGCGCTCGGCCAGCGTGTATGTGACGCATGGCGTGCTGTCGGGCGGCGCGGTGGCGCGCATTGCCGCCTCGCCGATCGAGATGATGACCATTACCGACAGCATCCTGGCGACCGAGGCGGTGCGGCTGGCCAGCAACATCCGCCAGACCACCATCGCCCCCCTGCTGGCCGAGGCGATGCGGCGCATCAACGACGAGAGTTCCGTCAGTTCGCTGTTCGACTGACCGCCGCCGCGGACGGTGTCCAGGAGGGACCGTGAACAGGCTTTTCTACGCCCCGGGAGCCTGCTCCATCGGCATTCATGTGCTGCTGGAGGAAATCGGTCTGCCCTATGCCGCCGAGCCGGTGAATCTGCGCGAGCCGGCGGCGCACCGGCCGCTCACTGCCCTGAACCCGAAATCCAGGGTGCCGGCCCTGCTGCGGCAGGACGGTTCGGTGCTGACCGAGTTCTCCGCCATTGCGGTGTGGCTGGCCGGCACCCATCCGGCCGCCGCTCTGCTGCCGGGCGAGGCGGACCACGAGGCGGTGAAGGCCCGCGGCCGGGAGATCGTCGCCAAGGGATTTTCGATTCTGGACCACGCCCTGGCCGGCCGCGAGTATGTCACCGGCCGGTTTTCGATCGCCGACGCGGCGCTGTTCAATGTCGGATTCTGGGCGGCCGACCGGTTGGGCATTGCCCTGCCGCCCGCCTGCGCCGCCCATCTGGCGCGGCTGAAAGCGCGCCCGGCGGTGGCGGCGGTGCTGCGGAAGGAGGGCTTTGCCTGACCCCGCCGCCGCCCCGGCTGATCGCCCGTGCCTTCTGGTTCCTGCGCCATGGCGAGACCGACTGGAACGCCCAGGGCCGGTCGCAGGGTGCTGCCGACATTCCGCTGAACCAGGCCGGGGTGGCGCAGGCGCGGGCGGCGGCCGGGCTGCTGCGGCCGTGCGGCATCGCCACGCTGGTGTCCTCGCCGCTGGCGCGGGCCCGGGTGACGGCGGAGATCGTGGCGGCGGCGCTGGGCCGGACGGTGGAACTCGATGACGGGCTGCGCGAGGCGTCGTTCGGGGAGCAGGAAGGCCGGCCGATGGCGCCGTGGTTCGCCGACTGGGTGGCCGGGCAGGTGACCCCGGCGGGCGCGGAAAGCTTCGCCGCGCTGCGCGATCGCGCCACCGCAGCGGTCAACCGGGCGCTGGCCCGGCCGGCGCCGGTGCTGGTGGTGGCGCACGGGTCGTTCTTCCGGGCGCTGCGGGCCGAAATGGGGCTGCTGCCGGACGTGCGCACGCCGAATGCCGTGCCCCTGTTCTGCGCCCCCGGCACGCCATGGACGCTGACCCCGGCCGCCTGACGCCGTTGTCGGTGGTGCCTCGGACGGGGCGGGTCTTATCCCATACCGGGACCGAAGGCCGGGCGCGGCGCCCCGCTGTCGGGATAATGAACCACGCGGTCATCGAGCGGTCTGAAAACTGGGTGAAACCTGAGAACCGTACTCATTCCGGCGTTTTTATGCACATCACCGAGAATGGCCGACTGATCGTCGGAGGCGGACAGAATGGACACTCATGCCGCCAGCCTGGAAATCGTCGCCACGCCTCGCCAGCCGTTGCGGCAGGCTGGAGAACAACTCAGGAGGTGTCGGCTGCGGTCAGGCGCGGTAAACCAGATTATCATGTGCTGAACGGGACGCAAGGGGAAACGGAATGACGGGGGCGGGTGAGTCCGTTAGGCAACAGTGGGCGGGCGTTCTCTACTGACGTGCCGCGTCTGTTACCGCGCCAAACGAACTCCTAATACGCACTAATCGGCTGTTATTACTATGGAAAATGAAACCGTTTCTCTGGTAGCTGTTTGTGGTATTTGTTTGCGAGCGATTTCAATTCGGTTGTTATAGAATCGCAGTCGGATTCAGACGTCATCTCTGCCCACTTTGCTTGAATTTCTTTCTTCTCTCCGTCTGTGATTACCGCAGAATAAGTTGTCAATTGTCTTTCAAACAAGGCGTTAGACTCTATGGATACCCCAGGTCCAGACATAATAATTGTAAATTATATCATTACCACCATAATTATGGTAGACAGCAAAAGAGCCTTGCTTGTTATTTCACCAAAAAGTTCATTCGTGGAATTTCGCCGTGGCATAATTGGCGGAAAAGCAATATTTAGAATCATCTAAAATAATACATAAAGAAAAATCCTAGATATTGTTAAGTCTTCTGCTGAATTTTGAGCGGCGTTATCATATGCGCCGTCTATATATCCGTGATAGAATATGTTGACGACTTCTACTTTTAAATCGCTGACAAAAGTCACAATAGGCTGAAGCCATATGGAAAATATTATAGATCCAACAAGTGATGTTGCTATTCCCCAAAAAATCATTTTCCGAGCGGCTGTTTTTTCAGAGACCTCGGGCGATATTTGAGCTTCAGATAATACTCTCGTCGGCGTCTCTTGACTCATAGCGATGTCTCCTGTCCCTGAGATGTCAACCTCGGAATCGTGCTGTGGCTCACGTTGTAGCTCCGCGCGATGTCGCGCATAGGCTCCCCCGCGTCGCGGCGGCGCAGCGCCTCCCTGATCTGGTGCGGAGTCATCTTCGGCGGACGGCCCATCTTCACGCCCTTGGCAATGGCGCGCTTGCGGCCCTCGCCGGTGCGGGCGCGGATCAGCTCGCGCTCGAACTCCGCCAGCCCGCCGAGCACGGTCAACATCAGGCGGCCATGCGCGGTCGTGGTGTCGGCCCATGTGTCGCCGAGGGATCGGAACCCGGCTCCCTTGGCGGCGATGCTGGCGAGGGTGTTGAGAAGGTCGCGGGTCGAGCGGGCCAGGTGGTCGAGCCGCGTCACCATCAGCACGTCGTCGGCATCGAGCTGGTCGAGCGCGCGGCGGAGCTGGCTGCGGTCGGTCTTGGCTCCGCTCGCCACCTCGCGGAACACCTGGCGCGCACCGGCGGCCCGGAGCTCCCGCACCTGGGCGTCAACGCTCTGGCCGTCCATTGAGACGCGTGCATACCCGTAAATCATGGGTTTGTTATGCATCTAGTTTCTGCAACGGAAAAGCCCTTGAATTTCAAGGTTCCGATTTTGGTGCGTTAATCTTAAGTTCTGAACCGTGAGCCACGGAGCAGCGGACACCTCGACCAGCCGTTCACCACCCGTTCCACGCATCCCACCTGCGTCACAGCCCCGCCGTCCCGGAATTTGCGCCCGGGCGGGCTTTGTTGCTACACCCCCCGCCGCGCCGGCACCCCTGGAGGCCGGCGTTTGCAGTTTCAATGGAGCGACCCAATGGCCAGCTATACGACGATACCGGCCGAGGCGCGCGAGCGTGCAGGTAAGGGGGCAGCACGCGCGACCCGGAGGCAGGGCCGTGTGCCCGCCGTCATCTACGGTGCCAGCCAGGCACCGACCCTGATCGCGCTGGAACCGCGCGCCGTACTGCGCGAAATCCAGCGCTCCGGCTGGCGCTCGCGCCTCTACGAGCTCAAGGTGGGCGCCGAGACCACCCGCGCGCTGATCCGCGACGTGCAGTTCCACCCGGTGACCGACACGGTGGAGCACGTGGATTTCCAGCGCCTCGCCCCGGGCGAGAAGGTGCGCGTGGGCGTGGCCGTGCAGTTCCTCAACGAAGCCACCTGCCCCGGGCTGAAGCGCGGCGGCGTGCTGAACGTCGTGCGCCACGCCGTCGAGTGCTACTGCGACCCGGACAACGTGCCGCCGCATTTCGATGTCGATCTGGGCGGGCTGGACATCAACGCCACCGTGCGCTGGCACGATCTGAAAGGCACCGAGGGCATCCGCCCGACCATCACCGACCGCGACTTCGTGATCGCCACGGTGGCGGCGCCGACCAAGATGGCCGAGGCGGCGGCGGCCGAAGGGGCGACGCCGGCTGCGGCGGCTCCGGCCAAGGGGGCTGCGCCCGCGAAAGCCGCGGCGCCGGCCAAGGGCGCCGCCCCGGCCAAAGGCGCCGCCCCGGCCAAAGGCGCCGCTCCCGCCAAGGGCGCCGCGCCGGCCAAGGCTGCGGCCAAGCCCGCGGCCAAGAAGTAGCCGGGCAGCCGCCGCCGGGCAACCGGCCGGCTGGCAGGAAAGGGGGAGCCGCGCCGTGCTGCTCTGGGTCGGCCTCGGCAATCCGGAGCCAGGCATGGCCCGGCAGCGGCACAATATCGGCTTCATGGCGCTCGACTCCATTGCGCTCCGCCACGGGTTTTCCCCGTGGCGGCAGCGTTTCAAAGGGCTGCTGGCCGAGGGGAGCGTGGGCGGCGTGCGGGTGCTCGGGCTGAAGCCGCTGACCTACATGAACGCCTCGGGCGAGAGCGTGCAGGCGGCGGTGGCGTTCCACAAGCTGCCGCTGCCGGACATCACCGCCTTTCACGACGAACTCGACCTGCCGCCCGGCCGCATCCGGGTGAAGCGCGGCGGCGGCGCGGCCGGCCATAACGGGCTGCGCAGCATGGATCGCCTGCTCGGCGGCAACGACTACTGGCGGGTGCGTCTGGGCATCGGCCATCCGGGCCTGCGCGAGCGGGTGACCGGGCATGTGCTGGGCGATTTCGCCCGCGCGGAGATGCCGCTGCTGACCGCCACGCTGGACGCGGTGGCGGAGGCCGCCCCCCTGCTGGCGGCGGGAAAACCGGAGGAATTCATGACGCGCGTGGCACTGCTGACCCGGGACATGGCCTGAGATGGGGTTCAACTGCGGCATCGTCGGCCTGCCCAATGTCGGCAAGAGCACGTTGTTCAACGCCCTGACCGCGACCGCCGCGGCGCAGGCGGCCAATTACCCGTTCTGCACCATCGAGCCCAATGTGGGCCGGGTTGCCGTGCCCGATCCGCGGCTGGACCGGCTGGCGCGCATCGGCAAATCGGCCAGGACGGTGCCGACCAGCCTGGAATTCGTCGATATCGCCGGCCTGGTGCGCGGCGCCAGCAAGGGCGAGGGATTGGGTAACCAGTTCCTGGCCAATATCCGCGAGGTGGACGCCATCATTCACGTGCTGCGCTGCTTCGAGGATGCCGACGTGACGCACGTGGAAGGCAGCGTCGATCCGGTCCGCGATGCCGAGACGGTCGAAACCGAGCTGATGCTGTCCGACCTGGAGAGCCTGGAGAAACGGCTGGTCGCCCTGCAGAAAAAGGCCCGCGGCGGCGACAAGGAAAGCCTGGCCCAGCTGGCGCTGGTCGAGCCGGTCGTGGCCGCGTTGCAGGCCGGCCGCCCGGCCCGCACGGCGATCGCGCCGGCCGATGCCGAGGCGGCGAAACGGCTGCAATTATTGACCTCCAAGCCCGTGCTGTATGTATGCAACGTCGAGGAGGCAGCGGCGGCGACCGGCAATGCCCATTCGGCCCGGGTGGCCTTGCGGGCGGCGGCGGAGGGCGCGCGCGCGGTGATCGTCTCCGCCGCCATCGAGGCGGAAGTGTCGCAGTTGCCCGAAGCCGATCGCGGCGAGTTCCTGGAAGGTCTCGGGCTGCACGATTCCGGTCTCGACCGGGTCATCCGCGCCGGCTACGACCTGCTGGGGCTGGTGACCTATTTCACCGTGGGGCCGAAGGAAACGCGGGCCTGGACGATCGTTCGCGGCACCCGCGCGCCGCAGGCCGCCGCGGTGATCCATAACGATTTCGAACGCGGATTCATTGCCTGCGAGACGATCGGCTTCGACGATTACGTCGCCTATGGCGGCGAGGCCGGCGCCAAGGAGGCCGGCAGGATGAAGGTGGAAGGCAAGGAATACGTGGTGCGGGACGGCGACGTGCTGCTGTTCCGTTTCAACGTCTGACAGCCAGGAGCACGGTGCGGTGCATATCGCGATGATCGGCGGCGGCTATGTGGGGCTCGTCTCGGGCGCCTGCCTCGCCGAGTTCGGCAACGACGTGGCCGTGGTGGAGGTCGATGCGGCCAAGCTGGCGGCCCTGCGCGAGGGGCGCATGCCGATCTTCGAGCCCGGCCTCGACCGGCTGGTGGCGGAGAACGTGGCCGCCGGCCGGCTGTCATTCGGCAACGACATCACCGCCGCGGTGGCCGGGGCCGAGGCGGTGTTCATCGCCGTCGGCACCCCCTCGCGGCGCGGCGACGGCCATGCCGACCTGACCTATGTCTATGCCGCCGCCGAGCAGGTGGCGCGCGCGTTGCGGGGCTACGCTGTCATCGTGACCAAATCCACGGTGCCGGTGGGCACCGGGCGGCGGATTGCCGGAATCATGCGCGAAGTGCGGCCGGACCTGGAGTTCGACGTCGCCTCCAACCCGGAATTTCTGCGCGAGGGCAGCGCCATCGGCGACTTCATGCGTCCCGACCGGGTGGTGATCGGCGCCGAGACCGAGCGGGCGCGCGAGGTCATGCAGCGGCTGTACCGGCCGCTCTATCTGATCGAGGCGCCGATCCTGTTCACCGGCATCGAAACCGCCGAACTCACCAAATACGCCGCCAACGCCTTCCTGGCGATGAAGGTCACCTTCATCAACGAAATGGCCGATCTGTGCGAGCGGGTGGGGGCGGACGTGCATGACGTGGCCCGCGGCATCGGGCTGGACGGGCGGATCGGCCGCAAGTTCCTGCATCCCGGCCCGGGCTTCGGCGGCTCGTGCTTTCCCAAGGACACGCTGGCGCTGGTGCGCATCGCCCAGGATGCCGGCGCGCCGAGCCGGCTGGTCGAGGCGGTGGTGGGCGTGAACGATGCCCGCAAGGCCGGCATGGCGATGCGCGTCATCGCCGCCTGTGGCGGCTCGGTGCGCGGGCGCCGGGTGGGCGTGCTGGGCCTGACCTTCAAGCCGGAAACCGACGACATGCGCGATTCGCCGGCGCTGCCGATCGTGTCGCGGCTGGTCGAGGACGGCGCCGCGGTGCAGGCCTTCGATCCCGAGGGCATGGCGCAGGCAAGGCCGCTGCTGCCCGACGGCGTGCGCTACTGCCGCGACGCCATGGATGCGGTTGCCGGCGCCGACGTGCTGGTGGTGGTGACCGAGTGGAACGAGTTCCGGGCGCTGTCGCCCGACCGGCTGAAAGCGGCGATGCGTGGCGACGTGGTGGTGGATTTGCGCAACGTGTACGACCCGGCGGGGATGATCGCGGCGGGGTTTGCCTATCATGGGATCGGACGCCCGGCTCCGCGTTCCGCCGTGTAGCGGCAAGAACCAAAACGGGCAAAAGTTTTCCTGATTACCCTCTTTCCTCAGCCGTTCGGCCGTGGCACAAACCATGAACACCATTCTGCGGCGAAGGGCACAGCCATGGCTCGGAACAGCGTGCAGTTTCAGAAGGGCCTC
>Ga0326727_10010834_pt1 | contig 21527 bp, 22 predicted proteins | sample MB2enrmetagenome_FD_207643 | JGI IMG/M metagenome (GOLD analysis project Ga0326727, IMG submission 207643) | Lab enriched peat soil microbial communities from McLean, Ithaca, NY, United States - MB29MY | ecosystem: Environmental > Terrestrial > Soil > Wetlands > Peat | place: USA: New York...
CTGTCGTCTTGCTATGCTTCTTCATGCCGGTCTCCTTTTTGCACCTCGAGTGCGTTCCCATTGGGACAGCTTAACGCTGAGCCCGCACGGAGACCGGCCTTCTCATTCCATCTGACGCCGCGTGTCCATTGGGCAAGAAATGCTAAGTGTAGTCAGACCGATCCGGCGAGCCGATTCCGCTCCGCAACACGCGCGCGCACTGGCTCATGGTAGAATCGCCAATCCGGGTTAGTGGCCAATTATGATCGTTCCGACGACGTACGGCGTTGCGCTGGCGCTCGCGATTCTGGCACTGCTCTGCTGGGGGTCCTGGGCTAACACGTTCAAGCTGGCCGGGAAATGGCGTTTCGAGCTCTTCTACTACGACTACTCCCTCGGGATCGTTCTCGCGGCCGTCGCCGCCGCCTTCACGCTGGGTTCTCTCGGGAATGAGCTTTCGTTTTCCGACAATTTTCTGATCGCCGGCAGGCTGAAGATGGCGGCGGGGTTCGCGTCGGGCCTGCTGGTCAATCTCGCCGGTTTTCTGATCCTCGCCGCCGTTTCGGTGGGGGGTCTGTCGGTGGGATTTCCACTGGCTTTCGGCGTGGGGGTCGCGGTCGCGACGGTGTGGGGCGTTTATTCGGGTTCACCCGGCAGCGCGCGGCTCTGGATCGGCGTCCTGCTGGTGATCGTCGCCGTTTTCCTGGACGCCGTCGCGTGGATTTTCCACGCTCCCTCCCGCAAACCGGTTTTTGTGGAGGTTCCTTCGCCTCCGCAGCGCGGGGTTCGCGCGCCAGTCAAGGCGAAAACGAACCGTCCCAGCGGAACCAGGGCCGTCCTGCTCGGCGTGGCCGGGGGCATCCTCATGGGTGCGTTTTTTCCGCTGGCCGCCTGGGCGCGAGAGGGCGACAACGGACTGGGACCGTACAGCCTTGGACTGCTGCTGTCCCTGGGCGTCTTCATGTCCACCTTCATCTACAACATCTACTTTCTGAATCTGCCGGTGCAGGGACCGGCGCTGAGCATGGCGCAGTACTTCACCGGGACACGAAAGCAACATGTGCTCGGCCTGCTGGGCGGCATCCTCTGGTGCGCCGGCCTTCTCGCCGTGCTGACCGAACAGAGTGCGCCGCAACGCGCGCAGCCGGGCCCCATCCTCAGCTTCGGACTGATTCAGGCAACGCCTCTTCTTGCCGCGGTCTGGGGCATCTTCGCGTGGAAGGAGTTTGGAGGCGCCGGCGCGGCGGTGAAGGGCATGCTGGCGGCGATGTTTCTGCTATTTGCCGGAGGCGTGTTGCTCATCGCGTCGGCGGGATAACCCCGAGCCGCCGCTGAACGCCGCGATTTTCAGGTCGCTGCTGATGGTGTGCCGCTTCAGCCAATCCATCAGGAACAGCGCTACCTCCATGGTCATGGTGACTTCGCCCGAAGCGGCGCGCTCCTGAAGCTCCCGCGTTCTCGCCCGCAGCTCTTCATGTTGCCGCTGGTGTTCGGCGAGCCCGGGGTAGCACACCCGTTCCATCAGCTCCTCCTCGTGCGCGAAGTGGTAGCTCGTGTAATCGAGCAGGGCGGCGAGGAGGGTGCTCAGGAACTCCTTGCCCCGGCCCGCGATCATGGCCACATGCATCGCCTCGGCCAGGGCGAACAGGCGCTGGTGCTCCTCGTCGATTGGTCCGATGCCGACTGCGTACGCGTCGGTCCACTGGAACAGGGGTTTCATGTCAGAACAGTTCCACGTTGTCACCCATATCCTCTTGTTCCGCCACCGCGATCGCCGTCTCCGCTACCGGTGAGGCGCACGCCGATGCGCCCGCGACCACCGATTCGTGCACGTCGCGCTCGGCCTGCATGGTATAGCTCTGCGCGAAGCGTTCGAGACCGGGCTCCGCGGCCTGCGAAAGTCCCGCCTGTCTGGCCGCCTCCAGCAGCGCCGCCTGGACGCGCCGAAAGGTCTCGGCGAAGAGTGCGCCGGCCGAAAAGCCCGTCCGCACCGAGAGGATTCCATCGCGCAGCCGCCGGCTCAGCGTGACAATCTCATTCAGCCGGCTGAAGCCGCTTTCGCTCGTGGAGTGCAGGTCGAGGATGGTCTGGCGCAGATCCGAACGCAGGCCATCCACGCCGTCCTGGCTGGCCGACTCCTCGCCATCGCCGGGCTGGCCGTCCCGGCGGCGAACCCCGTCCAGGGCCTCGCTTACCTCGTCCGCGATGGCCCCCGAATCCACCGCCAGGCGATGCATCACCTCGGCCAGAACTCCGAGCGCATTGCCGGCCTCGCCGATTTCCGTCGCGCGAATCGTGGCATTCAACGCCAGCCGGCGGATGCGAATTTCCACGTCCCGAACCTGAGTGGCGGAAACGCGTATCCTTTCGGAGGCTTCATGCAGATCGCCCAGCGTGGTCCGCGTTTCCTCGACGGTCTGCTCGCTCCCCTCGAGGATTCGCAGAATCGCGGTGAAACGGCTCTCCATATGGAGGAAGAAGGAATCCCGTTCATCGGCCGAGACCCCCAGCAGGGTTCTGCTCGCTTCCGACATCGCGTCGACGCGCGCGGCGATTTCCTCGAGCGCCCGTTCAATCCGCTCCACCGCCGCGAGGAAGACCCGCTCGGTGTGAGCGAGCTGAGAGCTTTGCAGCATGAGGACGGACGCGGTGTTCGAGCCGTCGCCGGCAATCAGGTTGGCCAGCGCATCCGCCACATGCTCGATCTGCTGCCGCGTGACGTCGTGGAACTGGATGGAGGTGATCAGATCTCCGATGGCGTGGGACACCTCCTCGTAATCCGCCGACTGGCGCGATGACGTCTCCCTGGCCCGGGCATGACGCTCCTCGAGAGATCCGAGGCTGTCCAGCACCTCGCCGATCAGCCCCGGGAGTTCGCGGAGTTCCCTGGCTCTGAGGCCGGCGGCTCTGGAGATCGCCGTTTGCATGCGCTCGCTGAGGACAGCGGACGCCTCCAGAATGCCCTGGCCGCTGGATTCGATGCTTCCGGTGAGCGACTTCACCTCCGCGGCGAGGTTGCCGAAATCCGCGCCGGCGCTGCCCAGCCGGGCCGTCTCGATGCGGGCCAGAGAAGCCAGCACGTGAAACATGGCGACGGTCTCTCCGAAACCGGCGAAAGTGCGCTGAATGCGGCGGATGGCCTCGTCCACCGCGGCAAGCGCCAGGGTACCCGCCTGCGCGCGCGCCTCGCCCTGCTTCGAGCGGTCCAGTACCTGGCCAAGCACCTCGGTCGTGCGCTGCCCGGCTTCGGCGGAGATCAGCTGGGCCAGAGCTGCCATGTCCGCGGAAATGTGCCGGGCCGTGCCCAGGAATTCCTCCAGTTTCGCGCCGACGGCCAGAAAATCGTCCTCGGTGCGGCGATTCATGGTTCGAAGATTCGCGATCGCCTCCGCGAGCGCGGCGCAGGATTCGCCGGCGGCCGCGCCCCGCAGGCCTCCCCAGACTTTGCGCAGGAGCGGCCGAAGCGCGAAACGCGCGCGAGACTTCGCGGATTCGTCCGCACACCTCGTCTGCGTCGCCGGTTGCCGTTCCGCCATCCTGGTCTTCTGAAGCCACCCCGAGGCGCTTCAGATGCCTTATCGGCTGCCCGCCCGCGGCGGAGAGGTTGAGCTTCGTTGTCGCCATAGGCCCCATCCGGGACAGGGTTAGTGCCGAGCCATCGCGGCGTCTGGCCCGGAGAATTTCAGTGAATTAACGCCACGTAGGGTGTAAAGAAATCCGGAATGGCCGAAGAGTACCAGCGAAGCACGATGTCCATGACTGTTGTGCAACAGGAGCCGCACTGGGTGATTCGGCTCGCTGGCGAGCTCAATGCGGGTTGCGCGGTGGAACTGCGAACGCTGCTGCTCGCCTGGCGCGAGGCCGGCAGGGACCTCGAACTGGATTGCTCCGCCGTGAAGGAGCTCGATGTCACCATCCTGCAGTTAATGGAGGCGGCACGGCGGGAAGCCCGGCAGGGAAACCTCCGGTTTGGCGGCCAGGCATCGGAGGCGGTCGCAAGAGCGGTTCGCGGCGCCGGCTTTGCCGATCTGGACGGCAGTATGGGGGGCGGGCGTGAGTAAGGTGATCCTCACCGTGGACGATTCGGCAAGCATGCGGCAGATGGTGCGGTTCACTCTCTCCGAGGAAGGCTACAGCGTGATCGAGGCGGCGGACGGGAAAGAGGCGCTGGCGAAACTGGCGGCCCCGCTGCATCTGGTGATCACCGATTTGAACATGCCCAATCTGGACGGCATCGGACTGATTCGCAGCATCCGCGCCAATGCGGCCTGCAAGGGCATCCCCATCATCATGCTGACCACCGAATCGCAGGAGGCGCGCAAGCAGGAAGGGCGCTCGGCGGGAGCCACCGGCTGGATTGTGAAGCCGTTCACGCGGCAGCAACTGGTAGCGGTAGTGAAGAGGTTGATCGGATGAGCGACCAGTTTCGGCAGGCCTTCGATGAGGAGGCCCGTGAACTCCTCGGCGAGCTGGAGGCGGCGCTGCTGGAGCTGGACCAGAACCGCGAGGATACGGAGATCGTCGGCCGGGCATTCCGGGCGCTGCACACCATCAAGGGATCCGGCTCGATGTTCGGCTTCGACAACATCGCCGCATTCACCCACGATCTGGAAACCGTCTTCGACCGGCTGCGCTCAGGCCAGCTTGCCGCCAGCTCCGAATTGATCAATCTGACGCTCTCCGCAGGCGACCAGATCCGCTGCATGCTGGACGAGGCGAGCGGCCGGGGCCAGGCCGACGCTCAGCGGTCCGCGGCAATTCTGGCCGAGTTGCGGTTGCTGGCCGGAATGGCCGAGCCGGGCGGGGCGACGCCGGTGCAGGATCGGGTGAAGGCCGCTGAAGTGGGCGTTGCGCGGCAGTGGCGCATTCACTTCCGGCCGGGAGCGGACGTCGTCCTCAACGGAACGAACCCGCTTCTTCTGCTCCGCGAGTTAGGGGACCTGGGGCGGTTGGAGGTCGCTCTGGACGCCTCCGCGATACCCCCGCTGCGCGAAATGGATCCGGAACGCTGCTATGCCGCGTGGGATCTGACGCTCACCACCACGGCGGCGCCGGAGGCGATTCGCGACGTTTTCATATTCATCGAGGACAATTGCGATCTGGAGATCGAGCCCGTTTCCGGCCAGCCCGTGGCGGCGCGCGCATCGGACGAACGCCAGCCCGGCCTGGCCCGGTCCGCCGCTGCGCGCGTGAGCGGCTCCGGCGCGGCATCCAGCATTCGCGTTTCCGCGGAAAAGCTGGATCAACTGGTGAATCTGGTAGGCGAACTGGTCACCGTGCAGGCTCGTCTGAGCGAGATTTCCGCCCGCAGCGGCGATCCGGACATTCTGGCCGTTTCCGAGGAAATCGACCGGCTCACCGGGGAGCTGCGGGAGAACTCGATGAGCGTCCGCATGCTCCCGCTGCGCGGCACGTTCGAGCGATTCCGCCGGCTGGTTCACGATCTGGGCAGGGAGCTGCACAAGCAGGTGGAGCTGGCCGTCGAGGGCGCGGAGACCGAGCTGGACAAGACCGTGATCGACCAGCTCAACGATCCGCTGATTCACCTGATCCGCAACAGCATGGATCACGGAGTTGAAACCGCGGAGGAACGGCGCGCCGCGGGAAAGCCGGCCACGGCGACCATTCGTCTCTCCGCGCTGCACTCGGGAGCGCAGGTGCTGATCCGCGTCAGCGACGACGGGCGCGGGCTGGACGCGCAGGCGGTACGCGCCCGGGCCATCGAGCGGGGCCTGATCGACCCCACGGCGCAACTCGCCGAGCCGGAGTTATTCGCGCTGATCCTCGAGCCGGGATTCTCGACGGCGCGGGAGGTCACCGATGTTTCCGGACGCGGCGTGGGCATGGACGTGGTCCGGCGGAACGTGGACGCGCTGCGCGGCTCGCTGGACATCGCCAGCAAACCGGGCGAAGGGATGACCGTCACGCTGCGGCTGCCGCTCACCCTGGCCATCATCGACGGACTGCTGGTGCGCATCGGAGAGATGCATTTCATTCTGCCGCTGGCCGCCAGCCTCGAATGCGTGGAGCTGACCGCGCAGGATATCGAAAGCGCCCACGGGAATCGCATCGCCATGGTGAGAGGCGAGACCATCCCCTACATTCGGCTGAGCGAATACCTGCGTCTGGGCACGCCGCGGCCGGAGCGCGAACAAATCATGGTGATGGAAACCGAAGCGGGGCATCACGGGCTGGTTGTGGACGAAGTTCTTGGCAATCATCAGACGGTCATCAAAAACCTGGGCCGGCTTTATCGCCATGTGCAGACGGTCTCCGGCGCGACCATTCTCGGAAACGGGACGGTGGCGCTGATTCTCGATCCGCATCGGCTGGTGCAGGGGGCCATTCAGGCAGCGCAGGACAGAAAGGGCGGAGGCCGGCAGCAACGGCCGCCGTCCGGCAGAAACACGCACGGAACGGTCGGATTCAACGCATTCACTCGAAAGGAAAACAGTATTCATGTCATCTGAGCAAACCAGCAGGAAGCGGCCGCGCGGTTCCGGGGCCGTCGTGGAAACGGCGCGCGATTCCGAGATGCAGCGCGTATCTCAGGAGATCGAGCGTCTGGTGGAGGCGTCCCGCCAGGGGCGTCTCGAGGAACGGGGCAAAGCGGATCAGTTTCACGGCGTTCACCGCGAGATGATCCTGGGCATCAACCACATGCTGGATGCGATTCTTCTTCCCATCGGCGAAGGCAATCGCGTTCTGGCGCAGATTTCCAGCGGCCGCATCGACGAGCTGATCGCCCAGACCTACCAGGGCGATCACGAGAAGATGAAGCAGGCCGTGAACAACGTGGCCATGGTTCTGCAGGGGCTGCAGAAGGAGCTGGCGCGTCTGACCGAGGCGTCCCGGGAAGGACGGCTGGGCGACCGCGGCAAGCCGGAGCAGTTCAAGGGCGCGTATGCCGACATCGTGCAGGGCGTGAACGCCATGCTCGACGCCATCCTGCTGCCCATCGGCGAAGGCAACCGCATTCTGGCGCAGATCTCCAATGGAAAGATCGACGAACTGATCGCGCAAACCTACAAGGGCGATCACGAAAAGATGAAGCAGGCGGTCAACAACGTGGGCACGGTGGTGCAGGGTCTGCAAAAGGAGCTCATGCGCCTCACCGACGCCTCGCGGGAAGGCCAGCTCTCCGACCGCGGCAAGCCGGAGCAGTTCCAGGGCGCCTACGCCGACATCGTGCGCGGCGTCAATGCCATGCTCGACGCCATCCTGCTGCCCATCGGCGAGGGCAACCGCATTCTGGCGCAGATCTCCAACGGCAGGATCGACGAACTGATCGCCCAGACCTACAAGGGCGATCACGAAAAGATGAAGCAGGCGGTCAACAACGTGGGCACGGTGGTGCAGGGTCTCCAGAAGGAGCTCATGCGCCTCACCGACGCATCGCGGGAAGGCCAGCTTTCCGACCGCGGCAAGCCGGAGCAGTTCCAGGGCGCCTACGCCGACATCGTGCGCGGCGTCAATGCCATGCTCGACGCCATCCTGCTGCCCATCGGCGAAGGCAACCGCATCCTGGCGCAGATCTCCAACGGCAGGATCGACGAGCTGATCGCGCAGACCTACAAGGGCGACCACGAGAAAATGAAGCAGGCGGTCAACAACGTGGGCACGGTCGTGCAGGGTCTCCAGAAGGAGCTCATGCGCCTCACCGACGCCTCGCGGGAAGGCCAGCTCTCCGACCGCGGCAAGCCGGAGCAGTTCCAGGGCGCCTACGCCGACATCGTACGCGGCGTGAATGCCATGCTGGACGCCATCCTGCTGCCCATCGGCGAAGGCAACCGCATCCTGGCGCAGATCTCCAACGGCAGGATCGACGAACTGATCGCCCACACCTACAAGGGCGACCACGAAAAGATGAAGCAGGCGGTCAACAACGTGGGCACGGTGCTGCAGGGTCTGCAGAAGGAGCTGGCTCATCTCACCGCCGCGGCCAGGGACGGAAAGCTGACCGAGCGTGGGAACGCGGAACGATTCCAGGGCGCTTATGCCGACATCGTTCGCGGGGTCAACGCGGTTCTGGAGGCGGTGATCGCGCCGCTGAACGTCTCCGCCAATTATGTGGACCGCATCAGCAAAGGCGATCTGCCGCCGCAGATCACCGATACCTACCACGGCGAATTCAACAACATCAAGAACAACCTGAACGCGCTCATCACGGCCATGAACGACGTGACCCAGGCGGCCGAGGCGATCGCGCAGGGGAACCTGACGGTAACGGTCCGGGAGCGCTCGGTGCACGACAAACTGATGCAGGCGCTGACGTCCATGGTGGCCGGACTGACCCGCACGGTGACGGAAATTCGCGGCATCGCCGGAGAGGTGGCTTCGGCCAGCCAGGCGATCAGCACCTCGTCGGTGCAGGTGTCCAACGGCGCCAGCGCGCAGGCGGCTTCGGCGGAGGAAGCATCGTCCTCCATGGAGGAGATGGTTTCCAACATCAAGCAGAACGCCGACAATGCGCAGCAGACCGAGCGCATTGCGACCAAGTCGTCCAACGACGCCCAGGAGAGCGGCAAGTGCGTTCTGGAGGCGGTAGCGGCGATGAAGGAGATCGCCAGCAAGATCTTCATCATCGAGGAGATCGCGCGCCAGACCAACCTGCTGGCGCTGAACGCGGCCATCGAAGCGGCGCGCGCGGGCGAGCACGGCAAGGGGTTCGCCGTGGTGGCCGCCGAAGTCCGCAAACTGGCCGAACGCAGCCAGAAAGCCGCCGGCGAGATCAATCAGCTTTCCGGCACGACGGTGAAGGTCTCGGAGAAGGCCGGCGAGATGCTCGACAAGCTGGTTCCGGACATTCAGAAGACGGCGGAACTGGTGCAGGAGATCACCGCGGCCAGCAAGGAGCAGGACACCGGGGCGGAGCAGATCAACAAGGCGCTGCAGCAACTGGAGAAGGTGATCCAGCAGAACGCCTCGGCGGCGGAGGAGATGGCCTCCACCACGGAAGAGCTGACCGGCCAGGCCGATCAGTTAATGACCGCGCTGGGGTTCTTCCGAACGGGAGACAGCGGGCCAAAACCCACGGCCCATGGGCCGGCGAAGCCGCAGCAATCGCTGAACCGGCTGCACGAGGCGGTGGGCCGAAGCGCCGCCCCCGCTCCCGCGAAGCCCAACGGAAAAGGCGGCGTCGCCCTGAAGATGAAAGACGGCGATCACGTCGATAAGGAATTTGAACGCTACTAGGCGACGAGCCGGGCGCGCATCCGCCGATCCATCAGGAAGGGATGGACCGCGCCCGGCTGCATACACGCGAAAGGAAAGACTATGAGCGTTAACGAAATCACCGAAACGCGGCAGTACCTCACTTTCCGGCTGGGCGAGGAAGTGTTCGCCACCGACGTCGCCAAAGTACGCGAAGTGCTGGATTCCACCACCATCACCCGGATCCCGAGGACGCCCGAGTTCATGAGCGGCGTCATCAATCTGCGCGGCAACGTCGTTCCCGTGGTGGACCTGCGGCTGTGCTTCGAAATGTCGAAGACGGAAAAGACCGTCAACACCTGCATCGTTGTGGTGGAGATGCTGGTTGACGGCGAGTCCACCGTGATCGGCGCGCTGGCCGATTCGGTGGAGGAGGTGATCGATCTGGAGCCGGAGAACATTCAGCCTCCGCCGCGGATCGGCGCCAGGATTCGCACCGACTTCATCAGCGGCATGGGCAAGCGCGACTCGCAACTGATCATGATCCTCGACATCGACCGGATTTTCTCCGCCGAGGAGCTGGCAACGGTCCGCGGCGCCGAGCTGGCTGAAACGGCCGCCTGAGAGGAGCGGGGCGGCGCGGCTCGCCGCCCCGCGCTGAACCATGCACAGGCTGAACGAGAATCTGTCGGGGCGGGACTTCGAGAGGATGCGCGAGCTTATCCTCGCCGAAGCCGGCATCAGCCTGGGACCCGAAAAGAAGACCATGCTGGAGGTGCGGCTCCGCCGCCGGCTGCACCACCTCCAGCTCGATTCGACCGCCGCTTACTGCGACCTTCTGTTCACCCCCGGCGGCCGGTCGAAGGAAATGGTCCATTTCATCGACGCGGTCACCACCAACAAGACCGATTTCTTTCGCGAGCCGGACCATTTCGAGCACCTTGTGGCGAAAGCTCTCCCCGATCTCGATCGCCGGCGCGGCGCCGCGAGGCAGGCGCTGGTATGGAGCGCGGGATGTTCCACCGGCGAAGAGCCGTACACGCTGGCGATGGTGCTCAGCGAGTACGCGGAAAATCATCCCGGCTTCCGCTTCCGTCTGCTGGCCAGCGACATTTCCACGGAGGTCCTCGAGAAGGCGAAAATGGGCATCTTCAAAGCGGACGACGTCGCCCCGGTGCCCGCCGACCTTCGCCGCAAGTATCTGATGCGCAGCCGCGAGCCTGGGTCGAATCTGATTCGCGTGATTCCCGAGCTGCGGGCCGGAATCGAGTTTCGGCGGCTTAACTTCATGGACGCCGACTATGGAATCCACGAGCCGCCGGAAATCGTCTTCTGCCGGAACGTCATCATCTATTTCGATCGCGCGACGCAGATTCGCATTCTCGGAAAGCTGATCCGGCTGCTCATGCCCGGAGGCTATTTCTTCGCGGGTCACTCCGAATCGCTTCAGAACATGGATCTGCCGCTGACCATGGCCGGTCCGGCGGTCTACCGGAAGTGGGGCTGAGATATGGCGCTGCCCAGGATCAACGTCCAGCCCGGGGAGCTCTACCTCGCCTGTGAGCCGGCGATTCTGCAGACCATTCTGGGGTCCTGCGTCAGCGTTACGTTCTGGAGTCCGCGGCTCGGTGTTGGGGCGTTGTGTCATGGAGTGCTTCCGCGAAGCCCGCGAGGCGCGGTGGCGCCCGACGGCCATCATTACGTGGACTTCGCCATCCGCCACCTCGTCCGGAAATTCGACGAGCTGGGAGCGGCGCGCCGCGAGGTGGAGATCAAGGTGTTCGGCGGCGGCGACGTGCTGCCGGTGGGCACCTTCAGAACAAGCAGGCCCACGGTCGGCGCGCTGAATTGCCAGGCCGCTCTCGAAGTCCTCGATGAAGAGGGATTCGCCGTGCTGGCTTCCGACCTGGGCGGAACCCGCGGCCGCACCATCCGGTTCCACACCGCCACCGGCGAAGTGCTGGTGCACCGGCTGGAGAGGCTTGGCGCACGGCCTCGGAACTACGCAGTGGCAGTGACGCCGGCCGTCAGCCCCGAGGCCTGGGTATGAAGAACGGAAGGATCCGCGTACTGATCGTCGACGATTCCGCGCTGGTCCGGCAGACGCTGAGCGAGATTCTTTCCAGCGATCCGGCGCTCGAGGTGATGGCCACGGCCAGCGATCCTTTTGTCGCGGCCGAGCGGATTGCCGAAGAGATGCCGGACGTGATCACGCTCGACATCGAGATGCCGCGCATGGACGGGCTCACGTTTTTGCGCAAGATCATGGCGCAGCACCCCATTCCCGTGGTCATCTGTTCGAGCCTCACCGAGGAGGGAGCGCAAAGCAGGCTGAAAGCGCTGGAGTATGGCGCGGTGGACATCATCGTGAAACCGCGCCTCGGGAGCAAGCAGTTTCTGGAGGAAGCGCGGGTTACGGTCTGTCAGGCGGTGCGCGCAGCCGCGGCCGCGAGAGTTCGCGCGCCTCGGGCGGCTCGCGAGGTGGAGCCCAAACTCACCGCCGACGCGGTGCTGGCGCGGCGCTCCGGGGCCATGCTGGAGACCACCGAAAAAGTGGTGGTGATCGGCGCCTCCACCGGCGGGACCGAGGCGCTGCGGACGGTATTGGAAGCGTTACCCGCGGACGCGCCGGGCATTGTCATCGTGCAGCACATGCCGGAGCTGTTTACGCGAGCTTTTGCCGACCGGCTGGATGGCCTTTGCCGGATTTCCGTCAAGGAGGCCGAGGCGAACGATACCGTTCTGCGCGGCCGGGCGCTGATCGCGCCGGGAAACCACCATCTGCTGGTGAAGCGCAGCGGTGCGCGCTATTACGTGGAAATCCGGGATGGCCCGCTGGTTTCCCGGCACCGCCCGTCGGTGGATGTGCTGTTCCGCTCGGCCGCGCGCTACGCGGGCCCCAACGCGGTGGGCGTGATCATGACCGGCATGGGCGACGACGGCGCCAGCGGAATGCTGGAGATGAAGGAAGCCGGCGCCGTCACCATCGCTCAGGATGAGGCGACTTCGGTGGTATTCGGCATGCCCAACGAAGCGATCAAACGCGGTGCCGTGGACATGGTGCTGCCGCTGACCACGATCGCCGCATCCGTTCTCGCCCACGCGCGGTGAGTACGGTCCCGCTCAGCCGGCGAGAGGTTTCTGCTCTTTCCTCTTAAGTAAACGCCGGCACAACGGAGCGGACCGCCGGCTTTACTCGGCTCGCACTGTGGGCGGCTTCGCCCCGTGCCGGCTCGCGCGGTGAAACTCGCCGAGCCGCCGGTCGGACGAGGTGATATGAGCGATCAGCGACCGCGAGAAGAACTGGAGAATCTCTATGGTGATGGCGGTGTCGCCCTCATCGAAGCGTTGCTGAAGCTCGTCAAGGCGGTTGCAGATGTCGCTATGCTGAGCCGCATGCCGCGGGCGTTCCGGATAGCCGATGGAGGCCATCAGCCGCTCCTCCACGTTGAAGTGCGACTCAGTGTAGCGCAACAGACCGTCCAGTGTTTCGTCGAGGATATTCCTTGCCCTGCCGGTGGCCACGGCCTGACGGAACCGCTCGGCCAGCAGGAACAACTGCCGGTGCTGCTGATCGATCGCCGTCACGCCCACCAGATACTCGTCGCTGAACTCGAACATGGCCCTGTACCACGTATCGGCGCGTTCGGGGCGAGCTTGATCTGATAAGCTACTAACCGTGGATATTTTCCCTTCGGGAGGAAGATGAGCAAGGAAGACTGCATTGAAGTGACGGGAACCGTCGTTGAGAAGTTTCCGAGCGGTCTGTTCAGCGTTCAGCTCGATCAGGAGCGCACCGTACTGGCCCACCTGGCGGGCAAGCTCCGCCGTAATCGAATCCGCGTTCTCGCGGGCGACCGGGTCACGCTGGAGCTTTCCCCTTACGATCTCACCAAGGGCAGAATCACCTATCGCCACAAGTAGCCTGGTCTGAGAGCGGGCCTCCGCCGCACCCACTACGGTTGCGTGCAGCGGAAGATTCTGCTGGTATTCGGCACCCGGCCGGACGCGATCAAGTTGTGTCCGGTGGTGCTGTGCCTGCGCCGGTTCGCCGGCCTGTATCGCGTGAGCGTCGCGGTGACCGCGCAGCACCGGGAAATGCTCGACCAGGTCCTCCGGGTTTTCGAGGTAGCTCCGGACCATGACCTGAACCTGATGCTGCCCGGCCAGACCCTCGCGCAAACGACCGCCCGGGCGGTTGCGGCGCTCGATCCGGTGATCGCGGCGGAAGCGCCGGACATGGTGGTTGTCCAGGGCGATACGACGACCACGCTCTGCGGCGCTCTGGCGGCGTTCTATCGGCGAGTTCCCGTGGCCCACGTCGAGGCCGGCCTGCGCACGGGCGATTTCTCGCAGCCGTTTCCGGAGGAAATGAACCGCGTGCTGACTACACGGCTTGCGGCGCTCCATCTTGCGGCCACCGGGCAGGCCGCGGCCAATCTCCGTTCGGAGGGCATTCCGTTGGGGAACATCGCGGTCACCGGCAACACGGTGATCGATGCGCTGCTGCACGTGCGCGACGGCCTCGAAAGCGGATGCCTCGCGCGCCCGGCATGGCCCTGGCTGAACGAGAACAAGCGCCTCCTCCTGGTGACGGCGCATCGGCGCGAGAGTTTCGGCCCGGGCCTGGAACGAATCTGTTCCGCGCTGCTGCGCCTGGCGGCGCGGCCCGACGTGCAGATTGCGTGCACCGTTCATCCCAATCCGCGGGTGCGGAGGGCGCTCCGCGGGCTGCTGGAAGGTCACGCCAACATCGAACTCGTCGCGCCGCTCGATTACGTTCCGTTTGTGGACCTCATGCGGCGCGCGCACATCCTGATTACCGATTCCGGCGGCGTACAGGAGGAGGGTCCGTCCCTGGGCAAGCCGATTCTGGTGCTGCGAGAGAAAACCGAGCGGCCCGAGGCGATTCAGGCCGGCACGGTGAAGCTGGTGGGCAGCGATCCCCGGCGCATCGTAACCAGCGCCGAACACCTGCTGGATTCGCCCGCGGCGTACGGCCGCATGGCGCGCGTTCACAACCCTTACGGCGATGGCCATGCCGCGGAGCGCATAGAAAACGCAATTCGTTCATTTTTCGAAAAAAAGAGCGGCTCGACTCCCGCGCAAACCCAGCCGGAGCGCGCTCACTTGGAGCCGCAGCCGCGGATGACCGGCGTACACTGACGCTGCAAATTCACAGCGTCAGGAGGTGGGCCGGTGACTGCTGCCGGTGGAGAAGCGCGGAAGCCGCGTCCCTTCGGCCAGAGCCGCTTCGCCGAAGAACTGGAACGGCGCGTGATCGGCCAGCCGGCCGCGGTACGCTCCATCGCGCCGTGGCTGGACGTTCATCGGGCGGGTTTCTCGCCGGAAGGGCGGCCGGCGGGCGTGTTCCTCCTGCTGGGCCCGACGGGCACGGGTAAGACGCGAACTGTCGAGGCCATCGCCGACATTCTGCACGGCAGCCAACGAAAGCTCCTGAAGGTGGATTGCGGCGAGTTCGCGCTGGAGCACGAAGTGGCCAGGCTGGTGGGCGCGCCGCCGGGTTATCTGGGGCACCGGGAGACGCCGGCCTATCTCTCGCGCGACGCGCTGCGCGCCCAGACCAGTCCGCAATGCGAGCTCTCGATTCTGCTGTTCGACGAAATCGAAAAAGCGGCGCCGTCGATGACGCGGCTGTTGCTGGGTGTTCTCGACAAAGGTCTCCTGCGGCTCGGCGACAACAGCGCGGTGAATTTCGAGAAAACGCTGATCTTCTTCACCAGCAACTTGGGCGCCGCGAGAATGAGCGAAGAGCTGCACGGCGGATTTGGGTTCGCGAGTATCGTGCCGGCGGACGAGCGCGCGAGGGAGCGGCGCATCGAACGCATCGGCATGCACGCCATCCGGCGGCGCTTCTCCCCCGAGTTCATCAATCGCATTGACAGCGTCATCACCTACGCGCCGCTGGGCCGAGGGGCGCTGGAGAGGATTCTCGATCTGCTGATCTGCGACCTGCAGGAGCACGTCGACAAGCGGCTGGGGGCTCGTTCGTTTCTGCTGAACGTCGGGGGGCGCGCTCGCTCGGTTCTGCTGAACGCCGGAGCCAGCGCGGAATACGGAGCGCGCGAGCTGAAGAGGACGCTGCAACGGACAATCGTGCAGCCTTTAGCTTCGCTGGTGGCGAGCGGGCAGGTGCCGCCTGGAAGCATCGTGGACGCCCGCGTCGCGGGCGGGCGGATCGTGCTTGAATGCGAAAGGCGCGCGGCGTGAGCATCCACGAAACCACGCGCAACGGGCGCGTCCAGCGTCCGGATTCGGGTTTCCCAGACGGTCGCCGCCGCGTCCGGCGCGCTCCTTTCTCTATTTCTGCACGGCGAAGGCTCGGGTGGCGATGGACCATTCCGGGGCGGACGCGAGCGCTTCAAGCGCCGCTTCGGGTGTGGAGACGACGGACCACATTCCGGCGTGGCGCTCGTCCATGAAATGTTCGGCGATGCAGCGCGCGAGCAGTTGCAGGCACGGATCGAAGAAGCCGTCCACGTTCACCATGGCGATGGGTTTGAGATAAAGACCCAGGCGCTTCCAGGTGATCGCTTCGAACAGCTCTTCCAGCGTTCCGCAGCCTCCGGGCAGCGCGACCACCGCGTCGGAAAGTTCCAGCATGAGCCGTTTGCGTTCGTGGATGCTGCCGGTAATGCGCAGATCGGTAAGTCCCCGATGGCCCCACTCGAGGCTGTCCATGAAGCGCGGCAGCACCCCGATGACGCGCCCGCCCGCGGCCAGGGCCGCGCTCGCGAGACGGCCCATCGACCCCACGCCGCCGCCCCCATACACAATCGTCTTGCCGTGGCGCGCCAGTGCAGTGCCCAGCCGCGCGGCCGCGTCGTGGTAGCATGCCGGAGTTTTCTCGCTGGAGGCGCAGTACACGCAGACGGTCTCGATGTTGTGGGGCATTCCACACCATCGTAACCGCTGGCGCCAGGCGCGTTCGTCAGGACGGTTCGTTTTTGCGGGTGATGTCGATGCCGCCGCGGAAGTAAGCGCCGTCTTCGATCACGATTCCGGCGGTGCGGATATCGCCGATGAGGCTGGCATCCTTGCGGATGTTCACCTTGTCAACCGCTTCCACTTTGCCGGTGAGGCTGCCGTAGACGGTAATGTCGTGGGCTTTCACCTCGCTGACCTTCACCTTGCTGTTAGGCCCCAGAGTCAGGCGATGATCCACGACCTCGACGCTTCCCTCGACCTCGCCGTCGATCAGGAGGTCCTCGTTGCTGTGAATCTCGCCTCTAACGGTGACGTTCTTTCCCAGCACGGCTGGGCCGCCTGTCCCCGGTGAAGTGGGCTCGATTGCGCCTGTTTGTTTCTCGTCGCGATTCCACGCCATTCGTTTTCTTCCTACATATAGTGTGGCACGCGCGGGATTCGTCTGAAATGGCTATGCACGGAAAATCGCGCGCCCGCTCGGATAAAATCGGGAAATGATTCACGAGATCGTTCCCGTGGGGGTCCTGCAGTGTAACTGTTCTATCTTTGGCGATGAGCGGACGCGCGAAGCGGTGGTCGTCGATCCGGGAGATGAAACGGCCGTTATTCTCGGGCGGCTCGCCAAACACGGCCTGCGGGTGACGGCCATTGTCATCACCCACGCCCATATCGACCACATTGGCGGAGCTGCGCGTCTGAAGGCGGCCACGGGCGCGCCGGTCTACATGAACGCGGACGATCAGGAACTCTACGATCGTCTGGACGAGCAGGCGGGCTGGCTGGGCATGGCGACCCCCTCGCGGACGACCGTGGACGTGCCCATCCGCGAAGGCGATTCGATCTCGCCAGGCGGCGCCGAGTTTCGTTTCCTGCACACTCCCGGTCACACGCAGGGCAGCGTGAGCGTCTGGATTCCGGCGGAAAACAAATTGGTGGCCGGCGACACGCTCTTTCGCGACAGCATCGGCAGAACGGACCTGCCCGGCGGCGACTACCGGCAGATCCTGCGGTCGATCCACACGAAGCTGCTGGCGCTGCCCGAGGAGACCATCGTGATTCCGGGCCACGGAGAACTGACGACCATCGGGCGCGAAAAGGAGCGCAATCCATTTCTGCAGGGATGACCGCTCCCTCCGGTCTCGGCCCGGTCGCGCGCTGCGATCAGCGCACGGCGCGGAGCGCGTCCAGCGGCCAAACGTGAAGCTCGCGCCCCGCTGCGTTGTGCGCGGCATCAATTGAAGATGAGTGATAAGCTCACCCCATGGACAAGCTCGATCGCCGTGCGTTTGTGCAGCTTGCCGCGGGCGCGGCAATGGCTCCTGCGGCGCAGGCCGCGGGCGAGCGAAAGCCGCTGCGCCTGGGAGTGGTCACCGGCGGCGACGATTCCGATGCGGCGATTCGCAGAGTCCGCGATCTGGGCTTCACGAATTGCCAGGTTTACTTCAGGTCGCCCGATGCCGCGGCCGCCGAGCGACTCCATGCCGCACTCGACAAATATGACATCGAAGCCACCTCGCTGATCATCACCGGGCCCGGGCCGGAGGTCTACGATTTTCTGCAGGGGCCCGCGACCATCGGCCTTGTGCCCGCGAAATACCGCGACGCGAGGATCACGCGCATGAAGCAGGGATCGGATTTCGCGAAGCTCGTGGGCATTCCGGGCATTCAGGGTCATTGCGGCTTCTTCCCGGAGTGGCCGGCCGACCCGTTGTTCGGGGAAACCGTAGAGGCATTGCGCACGGTGGCCGCTTACTGCCGGGCGAACGGCCAGACCTTCCGCTGCGAGACCGGGCAGGAGACGCCGGTCACGCTGCTGCGCGCCATCAAAGCCGTCGGTCTCGACAACCTCGGCGTCAACTTCGATTGCGCCAATCTGATTCTCTATGGCAAAGCCAACCCGGTGGACGCGCTCGATCTGCTCGGCCCGTTTGTGCTCGGAGTTCACGCCAAGGACGGCTTTTACCCGACGGACCCGAACCGACTCGGTGAGGAGGTGCCCATCGGCAAGGGCCGTGTGGATTTTCCGCGATTCATCCAGCGGCTGAAAGAAGTGGGATACCGCGGGCCCATCACCATTGAGCGCGAGATTTCCGGACCGGCCCAGGCCGAGGATATCCGTGCGTCGAAGGCGTACCTGGAAAAACTGATCGGCTGAGGGGGAGCAACATGGACAGCACCCGGCGGGGTTTCATCGGCGCGGCGGGATTCACCGTGGTCGCGTCGCGGCTGGTGCGGGGGACGGAGGCGAACTCGGCGATCAGGGTTGGGCTGCTCGGATGCGGCGGCCGTGGCACAACTGTAGCGGACAGCATGGTGAAGAATGCCGGCGCGCGGGTGGTGGCGCTGGGGGATCTGTTTCAGGACCAGCTCGATCGCGCGGGACAACACTTCGGCAATCCTGCACTGGTATTTCGGGGTCCGCACGCCTTCGAGGAGATGTCCGCATCGTCCGGGATCGACGCCATCGTGATCGCGACGCCGCCGTATTTCCATCCTCAACATCTGCGCGCCGTCGTGGAAGCCGGCAAGCACGTTTACTGCGAGAAGCCGGTGGCGGTGGATGTGCCAGGAACGCGGCACGTGCTGGAATCGGGCCAGCGGGCGGAAGGCCGGCTGAGTTTGGAGGTCGGATTTCAGATTCGCAGCGCTCCGCCCTTCGCCGAACTGGTGAGGCGAATCCATGCCGGCGCGCTGGGAGAAATCGGTTGCGGCGAGGCGCACTACTATTGTCCGTATATGGACGCGAGTCATCCCGACGCTCCACCCGCGCAGATGCGCCTTCGCAACTGGCTGCATGACCGAGTCCTTTCCGGTGACATCATCGTGGAGCAGAACATCCACGCTCTGGACGTTTGCAACTGGGCGCTGCAGGGCCACCCGGTGAAAGCGATCGGCGCCGGCGGACGCAAAGGCCGTCCGGCTGCGAATGACGATTGCCTGGGCCATTGTTCGGTCTGCTTCTGGTATCCGGATGACGTGCAGGTTAGCTTCAGCTCGAAACAAATCGGCAAAGGGCCGTTCGACGTGTGCGAACAGTTCTTCGGCACGCGCGGCTCCGCGCAGGCGCCTTATTCGGGCGCGTTGGGAGTCGCCGGCGACGAGAGCTGGATATGGCCGGGAAGCGAGAAGAAGACTGCGGCCGAATTCTCGATGACTGGCTCGTTTTTCGACAACCTGGCCGATGCGGACGCCGAGAAACACAAGAGCTTCATCGAGAGCATTAAGTCAGGCCGATTCCACAACCAGGCGGCGCTGGGCGTGGAGTCGTCACTGACGGCGATGCTGGGCCGCGCGGCCATCTACGCCGGACGCGAAGTCACATGGGACGAACTGGTACGCTCTGATGAAACCTGGGACGCGGGCATCGACCTTGACAGGGCGAGCTGATCATGGCAGCGATGTGTCGGGGTTGATCGTTCGCTACAGTCGTTTTAAACCGTTTCGAGCGATATACTCGATGCGGGAGTCACATCCATGTGCAATGCGGCACTGCGACTGGGGTCGGCGTTGCTACTCGCCGTCGCCCCGTATGCGGCACTGTGCGCCGAGCCGCCTCCAAAGGTAATGACGAGGATCGAGGTGTTTCTTGAGGGTCCGGATATACCGGCCGGAAGCTTTGCGACAAAACCCAAGGTTATGTACCGAGCGGGAAGTCAGTACTGCCGTATCGAGGAAGCCCCTGATCCTGATAACGGAATTCACGGCTTATTAATCATCAACGAGCCGGACGCCTGGATGGTGAATCTGCTAAAGAAGACGGCTCAGCACACAGTAGATCACGGACCCACCTTCAACTGCCGTTTGCCGATCTTCCCTGAAACGGAGAGGGCGCTCGAGTTCGGACTTGAGCCTGAGTATTTCAAGGCTAAGGGAGCAATCCCCCAACAAGGACCCGTTCTTCAGTCCAAATCAACGACGATCTACAGAGTGGACGTTGCGGCAGCGGCTCTTGCCCTGATCACTTACGAGGCCCCTGACGGCGAAAGGCCAATGGCGGTCGCGCGCACTAGCGGAGGCAAAGGCGAGATCTTTTGGTACCGCGGATGGGGAGATGTTCCCTTTGACCCGACATTATTCGCGAAGCCCGCAGGCGTGACGATTCAGGACCAGAAGCAGTAGTCATCTGATCTTCGCCCCGACAATTCGCCCCTCGTCGTCCAGCGTCAGTTCCTGATCGCGCCAGCGGACCGTGTGACCGAACATGCCGGCCAGCCAGACCCCGGTTCCCCACAGGTCGCGGAACGGGATCATTGGCCAAAGGCGCTTCACATCCGGACTGCGCAGGCCCCACCAGCCCGCCGTGATCGCCGTGGTCATGCGCAGGGCGAGCAACGGCAGCGCCAGCCACCACGCGCCGAACGCGAAATCCACGCAGGCCCAGAACGTGGCATGGGTGAGAAACAGTCCGGCGTACGCGCCACGCGACAAACGTATCGTGCGCGCCCAGCGCACCTGGTGCTGCCACGCCTCGCTCCACTTCGTCGCATGCAGGTGCGTCTCCACCACGAGGCGGGAAAGGACATTACGACGCCCCAGACAGTGGATTCGGGCGCCGAGCTGATAGTCGTCGGCGATGTAATCGGCGATGGCTTCGAATCCGCCGATGGCCTCGAGATCCGCGCGGCGAAACGCGATGGTGGAACCCAGCCCGAATTCCGAGATGCCCACAAAGGGCGCCACCAGCGCGCTCGGCGCGAAATCGGTGGCGATGCCCAGTCCTTCCCAGCGGGCGGGCAGACGATCGGCAGTGGCCCGATAGAGACAGGTGACGATACCGGTTTTCGGGTCGGCCAGCGGCGCCGGAACTTCGCGCAGGTACCCAGGGGGTACGGAGATGTCGGAATCGTTCACCAGCAGCGTCGCGTAACGCGCGTGGCGAACCATATCGGCAAGCGCCGCCACCTTGCCGTTCGCGCCTTTGCGGCGGCAACGCACCAGTCGAATATTCAGGTCGGGGAACTCGCAGCGCAGGCGCTCGATCAGGACGATTGACGGGTCCTCGACGCTGCGCACACCAAAGACAATCTCGAATGTCGGGTACTCCAGCACCGCGTGTGAACGCAAAGCTTCCCAGAGGCCGGGATCGGCGCCATACAGGGGTTTGAGAATCGAGACGGGCGGCAGGAATTCCGCCGAGACATCCGCGCTGCGCGTGAAATGCCGAATGGTGGCGATCAGGGCGAGAATCTGGTAACCCGCGGCTGCGGCGGAAATCGCGGCCAGCAGCCAGATCACAGCGCGAGGAGAGCCACGCCGCAGGCTACCAGACCGGCGCCCGCCCAGCGCATCAGGGTGATCCGTTCCTTCAACAGGAGCTTCGCGAAGACTGTTTCCAGCACGAAACTGGCGGCGGAGGCGGGAACGGCAAAACTCAGATCGGCCACGGTGAGCAGCTTGAGAAAGGCGAAAAACGAAATCGCCATGAAGACGATGGCCAGCGCCAGCCA
>Ga0326727_10010835_pt1 | contig 21527 bp, 15 predicted proteins | sample MB2enrmetagenome_FD_207643 | JGI IMG/M metagenome (GOLD analysis project Ga0326727, IMG submission 207643) | Lab enriched peat soil microbial communities from McLean, Ithaca, NY, United States - MB29MY | ecosystem: Environmental > Terrestrial > Soil > Wetlands > Peat | place: USA: New York...
GATTCACCGCTGGTATTGTTCGTCGCTGACCTGTTCCATCCAATCCACAACCTTGCTGTTGAATCGCTCCTGAATTGCGATATGAGTCATGGCCGTGGTTGGCGTAGCTCCGTGCCAATGTTTTTCTCCCGGCGCGAACCAAATCACATCTCCGGGATGAATTTCTTCTATCGCACCGCCTTCCCGCTGAACCCATCCACACCCTGCCGTAACAATCAATGTCTGTCCGAGGGGATGCGTATGCCATGCGGTGCGCGCTCCCGCCTCAAACGTGACGCTGGCGCCGGAAACAAGCGCTGGATCGGGTGCTTGAAAAAGCGGGTCAATGCGGACTGTACCGGTAAACCACTCTGCCGGACCTTTGCCGGACGGCTGCGAACCGATGCGTTTGATTTCCATAATCACCTTCTAATTGGACAACGCTAGTGGATCGCTGCACCGACCCACTGCAAGCTTTAGATAACTTTGGCAGGGTGCCGGATTCTTGTTAAACTAGTCAAGTGGCCGGTGACGGCCGCTCCCCGCAACTCAAGTGGCGCTATCGTCTAGGGGTTAGGACGTGAGATTCTCAATCTTAAAACCCGGGTTCGATTCCCGGTAGCGCTACCAGAGATTTGACGCTAAAGCTCGCTAAATCAGCGGGCTTTTTCTTTGCCTGAAAATAGCCCTTGCGGTCGCTAACGGCAAATTCGGTCACGGTGGTACACAAAAAATACACAGGCAATTCAATCCGGATGCACAGAGCATAGCTTGCAGGCGTCTCCAAACCGTCCCCAATCGCCGATTTATTCAGAAAGTTCTTCAGAGGGTCCAATCGTTCGTGTCAATTCGCACACGGTGTGTGTGAACTGACACGATTCTCGTCCTTCATCAACTCCGTAACCTGTTTGTTTTCAGACGATTGCGTTTGGCGCGCGGTTTGCACTTTGTCTGGGCGCAGGCAATTTGAAAACAAAACAGGGGGATGCGATGAAGGCTCTGATGCTTGGCAAATTGGCGATGGTGATCGTGGCGGCAATGGTTCTGGCAGTCCAGGCGATGGCGCAGGGTGTGGTAAAGCGGACCATCGTCGTAAGTCTGGAAGACCGCAAACTGGCGCTGGTCGTCGATGGGCAGGTAAAGAAGGTTTATCCCGTCGCAGTGGGCAAGCCATCAACACCAAGTCCAGTGGGAACCTTCTTCATCGAGCGGCGCATCGTCAACCCGACGTATCACCACAACGGCAAAACCGTACTGCCGGGACCGGGCAATCCGGTTGGAACGCGCTGGATGGGGCTAAGCATTCAGGGTTACGGAATCCACGGAACCAACGAGCCCAGATCCATCGGCAAGGCCGCCTCGCATGGGTGCATTCGCATGGCCAAGATCGATCTGGAGGAGTTCTTCGACCTAGTTGCCGTGGGCGACACGGTGGAACTGGTAGGCAAGCGCAACGAAGAGACGGCGCAACTGTTTAGCGATGTACAGAAGCCTGCCGCCGTGGTGACCGCGCAGCCAATCCAGACGGCAACGGTTTCGCCGTATGTGAATCCGGCCCAATTCTCTTTCCTGCTGACAACCGAAGTGAACAGCGAGTATCAGGCGGCTCGAGTCCTGATGGCTATGCGCTAAGTGAGGCATGAGATGCATCTGCTAATGGAAGCAATCGACAGTTTGGGAGCAGCGCTGTTGCCGGTGGCTGCGGGGCTGCTGTTTGAGGAGTTGACGTATGGAGGTCTGGTCCGGCTGCTGTTGGTTTCGTGGCCGGGAACCGGAAAACAAGATCAGAACCACAACAAAAAAGGAGAAGGAAAATGATTGCATTGAAGCTGTTGTTGAATCTTGCGGGATTGCTTTTGCTGGCTTCCGCTCTGTCAATTCCACTGTATGGCGTCTGGCTTCGCATTCGTATTGCGCGCCGCCAGGCCGGCGGAGAAGAGGTCCTCGCGGTCAACGAAATTTCCTGGCGCGGTCCTGCGGCGCTGGCGCTGGTGGCCTGCCTGCCGCTGCTGATAGCCGCGAGCATGGTGATCGTGCCCAGCGGAACGGGCGGCGTGCGCGTAAGCCAGATCAGCGGCACTCGGCCGGGAACGCTTTACCCCGGTATGCATTTTATAACCCCGCTGGTGGAGAGCGTGCAGACCTTCGATTTGCGCGATCACCTTTTCACCGCGGGCCTTGTGGGAGAGGGCGAGAAGCCGGGGACGCAGAAGAATGGCCTCAGCGTCCAATCGCGCGAAGGCCTGAACATCGGGCTGGCGGTTACGGTGCGCTATCGGCTCGACCCTAACAAGTTGGACAGCGTGCAGGCGCATATGCCCCAGCCCGTAGACAAGGAGTTGGTGCCTCCGGTGGTAGCCAGCGCATGGCGCGAACTGGCGCCCGAGTACACCGTGCGCGAGATCTTCTCGACCAAGCGCGAAGAGGTGCGCGCCCGGGCCGCGGAGGTCATCACTCGCAAGCTGGGCGCCGACGGCATCTTCGTCGAAGAAGTGATGCTCTCCGATATTCAACTGCCCGCCGAGTATGCCAAGGGCCTCGAAGGGCTGATGCTGAAGGAGCAGGAAGACGATCAGCTCACCGTGACTACCGATATTCAGCAGAAGCAAGTGCGCATTGCCGAGTTGCAGGCCGAGGCCGAGGCGGTGCAAAAGGTGAAGCAGGCTGAGGGCGAAGCGCAATCCCGCGTGGTCGAGGCCAGGGGCGAGGCCGATGCCATGCAATACACGCTGCCGCTCAAGCAAAAGCAGATTGAGCAGAGCAAGCTGGAGGCCGAGGCGCACAAGCAGACCACCATCCAGAATGCGGAGGCCGACGCCGAGGCTAAAGTTATCGACAGCAAGGCTGAGTTGCAAAGGCGCAACCTGATGGCCGAAGCTGAGGCCAGCCGCGTGCGGCTGATGGCCGCGGCCAACGCCGAGCGCATGACCAGCGAGGCGGCGCTGCTGAACAAATCGCCTCTGCTGATCAACAAGATTGTGGCCGAGCGGCTCTCGGACAAGATACAGGTGCTCATGGTGCCGGCGGACGGCAAATTCTTCTTTGCCAACGACGTCTTCCGGAGCATGGCCTCGAGCCCGGTGGTAAAGCAGGAGGTGGACAGCGAAACCGCCGAGGATTCAGCTCCCAAGTCCGGCCATTGAGAAGTGGATTTCATGTTGCATGGGCGAAAGCTGGAATCCCACTCACGCCGCGTGAATGTTTGTTGCGGCCAGGGTGGGATTCCAGCCGCCAGACGGTATAATCCGCGCATTGGAAAAATTGAAAGAAAGAGGCCGGCAATGAAGCTGATCTGGCTGGGCGCAATGGTTGCGAGCGGGTTGATGGGGCTGACGGCAAGCACCACACCCCCGCCCAGCCCATGGGAAAAGCCCGCCGCGGACCTGGCCGTGCAGATAACAGGGATTCTCGGCCCGGGTCAGGCGCAGTTAACCATCCGCAACCTCTCGACCATCCCCAACAACGAAATTCCGGCAATCCAGCGGTTGTTGGAGCAGGACTTGAAGACTCTTGGCGTACTGGCTTCGGGCGCAGTCTGATAGCATGGGAGCCATAATGTCCCCGCCTATCACGGATTTCGACAAGAAGGTTCTTGAGGCCGTTGTTACGAATCCCGGTCGAAAGGCTAGCGCCATTGCCCAAGGTCTTGGTACTGACAGAACCAGTGTAAGCAGATCCTTCTACGGTCCGTTAGGGGGTAAAGTTCGGCAAGACAGGGCCTATTGCTGGTATCCACAGGCTGCGGTACTTCATGGCTCCGCTCCCATCCCGGAACCCCAAAGGGCCAACACACCCTTAGCCCAGCTTTGCAGATATTACCTGGACTGCCTGAGCCATGACGATTTAGGAGGGGTGAGTGTCTTCGCGGCCTCAAATCATGGAATGCCTAGCTATGTTGAGTTACATTCATCTCCGTGCGCTGATGAATTCGATCCATTCGAACCTGCCGAAGCTAACGGCCTATTGGCGAGAGTTAGAGCTAACCCAAACCAACTTACGCTCTTTGTCGGATATCCAATTCGATTGAAGCACGTTCAGACTCCCAGATGGGATGGATTCTTCGTCGAACCACTTCTCCTGTTTCCTTTTCAGGAGGCACAGACACGGTTTGATACACCTAAGCTTTCGGACGATCTTCCTCAGTTCAACTTTAAGGCGCTTCGCTCGCTAAGCAATGCTCGTGACGCCGGCATGATAGAAGAGACGATTCAGCTCACAGAGGAATTGGGACTCGGGAATGAGCCGAATGACCGGCCAGAACTCGATGAACTTTTGGCGAGGCTGCGCGAAATCCGTGCCGAGTGGGACTGGCAAGAGGAGATTGATCCCTGCTCTCTCAGTGCGGGTTTGCCCATATCCGAGATCAACCAGCAAGGAATTTTCAATCGGTGCATCTTGCTCACTGCCGAACGATCCAAGTTCGTTGTGGGGTTGGAATCCGAGCTTCGGCAGTTGCAATTATGCGAAGAGTTCAGGTACAGCGGAACGGCACTCGGTAAATGGTTGGACGAGAAGCTCATCGATTCACCCCCACCGGCACAGCAACCCTTGCTAGAGGCACTTTCTCTGAACTCTGAACAACGGCAGGCAGTTCGGCAAGCACTGTCCAACCCACTCACTGTGATTACCGGGCCACCAGGAACCGGGAAATCTCAAGTGGTTGCATCCATTCTCATGAATGCCGCCTTTCAAGGAAAGACTGTCTTATTCGCGAGCAAGAACAACAAGGCGGTCGACGTTGTAGAGACACGGGTCAATGCGCTCGGACCACGTCCTGTACTGCTACGTCTCGGAGCCAACAAATACCAAGCGGCACTGGCCCAGTACCTAGTGTCGCTTCTCGGGACCACGGCAACCAAGGAAGATGCGAGCGACTATGAAGAGGCAAAAGAGCTTCATGCGCAGGCGGAAGCTCGTTCTTCCGTCTTAGATACGGAATTCGAGACCCTTATCGCCCTTCGGAATCAGACTGACAAGCTGGAGCAGGAGGTTGAGCCCCTTCGCCGAGAGCTCGGAAATGCGAACTTCTTGAATCTCCGCGCACTTGATTCACAGGCATTAGAGGAACGCTCTCGTACTCTTCAATCGGCTATTCGCGCTTTCGACAAATCCGTCCAGGGTTTTATGGTCCGTCATATATGGCCGTTTATCTCGAAAAGTCGTGCTGACCGCCTGACCGCGGCAGCGAAATCATTTGAGCAGACTTCTCGTGATCTAGTATTGCCGATGCCGAAATTGGAAACCTCAACTGTTGATGAGTGGATAGATTACAACACACATTTAGCATATCGACTCTCACAGGTAGCAAACGACAGGCGCTACCTCAAAAAACTGAATGAACTCAGTTGCAAAGAACCGCTTGAAGAACTGAGCCGGCGGCGCGGAAACTTGGCAGAAGATTTTTCGGAGTTTTCTGAGCGGCTTTGGTACGCTTGGCTGCGCCTCCAGCCGGCACGCATGACCCCTGATCAGAGAAGGCTTATCGGCGATTACACAGCATTGCTCCAGATGATCGCAGGTGCAAATGCAAACGGGGGACATCTTGGTGCCGGAGTTTTTAGCCGATACTACCGCCTTTTCCCTCAAATCGCATCGATTCTTCCCTGCTGGGCAGTGACTGCACTATCCGCGCGTGGAAAGCTCCCATTTGACCCAGGTTTCTTTGATCTGCTTGTTATCGACGAAGCCAGCCAATGCGATATTGCGTCCGCGTTGCCCCTACTTTATCGCGCCAAGCGAGTCGTGATCATCGGAGATTCAATGCAGTTACCACACATCAGTGCGCTAACCAAGCGGCAGGATCAGCAACTATTGAATAAACATGGTCTCTTGGAGGACCGTCCGGGTTGGTCCTATTCTACGAAGTCCCTTTTCGACCTCGCGGCCAGCCTCTGCAAGGCCGAGGATGTCGTAATGATCCGAGATCATTTCCGGTCTCATTCTGACATTATCCAGTTTTCTAATGAAACCTTTTATGATAGACGCCTTCGGCTGGCGACTCCGTATGAAAAACTGCGCATGCCTTACCCCAAAGAGCCGGCTATTCGCTGGATAGATGTCCAAGGAGATGTTGCGAAGCCCAGCGTAGGCGGCGCGGTCAATGAGTCAGAGGCACAGGCTGTCGTGGCTGAATTAGAGAATCTCGTGAAGAGAGGTTATACGGGATCCATCGGAGTCGTGAGTCCATTCAGAGCACAAGCAAATCGCATTAGAGATATCGTTAGTCAGAAGCAATGGATGGCAGCCCCCCTTGCAAGTGCAGATTTCTTGGTAGATGTAGTGCACAGCTTCCAAGGCGACGAGCGTGACGTTATCCTGTTTTCTCCAGTCGTGAGTCGTAACACACCACGCGGTGCCTTGTGGTTTATTGATTCCAACGAACACAAGGAGAAGCTTTTTAATGTATCCGTCACACGTGCAAGAGCCGCACTCATTGTCGTCGGGGACAAGAGTGCGATAAGCGGATGTGCCAGCGAACATTTGAGAAAATTCGTAGCATATACGGAGAAGTTGGAGCGGGAAAGAGAGCCAAAGGCATCTGAACTTTGTGTTGACTATGGGGAAGTTTACCCCGCTGTGAGCAATCCCGATCAAGTATCACTGTGGGAACGACGTTTTTATTTGTCCCTTTACGAACGACTCAAGAATCGCGGGATATGGCCGATGCCCCAATACTCGGTTGATAAATATCACCTCGATTTTGCTCTGATCAGTGGCAAAAGGCGATTGAATATCGAGATTGATGGAGAGTTCTACCACCGGAATTGGGATGGCGAGCTCTGCCGCAGAGACCAGATCAGAAATATTAGACTAATGGAACTTGGCTGGGATGTAATGCGGTTCTGGGTCTACCAGATTCGTGACGATCTTGATCGGTGCCTCGATCGCGTCGAAGAGTGGTGCGACATCGGCTGAAACAAGACCGGATTACTTGTGTCGCTGATCCTTTAGCGTCGGCGAAATTAGATCGGTGTCGCCGCTCCCGTAGTGATGATGAGCGGGCAGGCGCACATCGAGATGGCCGTGAAGGCCACACGCTTGGGAGCGTTGGACTTCCTCGAAAAGCCGCTCTCCACGGAAAAATTATTGGTCACTGTCGAGAACGCGCTCAAGCTCACCCGTCTTGAAACCGAGAATCAGGACCTGCGCACTCGTGTCGGCAAGCACACTCTGGTTTTTACCGGCGAGACAATGCGCCGCGTGATGGCGCAGATTGAGCGAGTAGCCGCCAGCGAGGCGCGCATCTGCATCTACGGCGAGACCGGCACCGGCAAGGAACTGGTGGCGCGCACCTTGCACGAAAAGAGCAACCGCTCGGCAGGCCCATTTGTGACGCTGAACTGTGCGGCTGTTCCCGCCGAACTGATCGAAAGCGAACTTTTTGGCCATGAGAAAGGCTCCTTCACCGGCGCCGCGCAGCGGCATACAGGCAAATTCGAGCAAGCCCATCGCGGCACGCTCTTTCTGGACGAGATTGGCGATATGCCGCACGCCATGCAGGCCAAGCTGCTCCGTGTGCTCGAAGAAGGAGAAGTCGAGCGCATAGGCGCTGCCAGGCCAATCGCCGTCGATGTGCGCGTCGTTGTGGCCACGCATCGCAATCTCGAGCAACTGGTCGAGTCCGGCGGCTTCCGGCGCGATCTCTACCATCGCGTGGTTGTCTTTCCCGTCGTGCTGCCACCTCTGCGCCAGCGTCCCGAAGACCTGCCTGCGCTCGTCGAGCACTTTGTCCATCAGGTCAGCGCACAGAACGGCTGGAAGCCCGTTTCCTTTACTGATGAAGCTATCGATGCGCTCAAGCAGTACACGTGGCCCGGTAATATCCGTGAATTGCGCAACGTAGTCGAGCGGCTCCTGCTGCTGGCTGGAACCGTGATCAACACAGAGGCCGTTCAACTGGCGCTGCCTGCCGCTCAACTCAATTCCACTCGCATCCTTCAAAACGCGGCTGCAACCGAAGCCTCCGCTTCGAATACTGGTGGCGCGCTGGCCGAGCGGGTATTAGCCTTTGAACGCACCGAGGTGCGCAAAGAATTGGAGCGGCACAACCGGCACATTACACAAACCGCCAAGGCGCTGGGGCTCGAACGCAGCCACCTTTACAAGAAGTGCCAGCAGTTGGGAATCGACCTCAAAAGCCTGGACGAGTAGGAGTGACCGATCGATCTTGCCACCATCATCGGTGTGTTCGATTTCATCTTCAAGACAGACTATATGTTCCTCAGAGCCAGGCCTGAGATGGTGTCGCTGCTCACGTTTCCTGGACCATGGCCGTGGTACATCGTGGCTGCCGAAGGCGTCGCGTTCATCCTAATTTCTGCTGCTCTATCTTCATTTTCGCAAAACCAGCGCGAATGCTGCGTAGCTTGTGTTCAGCTAAAACGCAACGCGGGAGATGGCCTCTTGACCATCTCCCGCGCTGGTACCGCCTGGGTTGCTTACGAACGAAGTGCAGCTGCCTGTCGACGCCAAACGAAGAGCATCAATAGGGTAAGGGGCAGGCTCATGAGGAACCAGGAAGCCGGCTCGGGGGTGATCGTCACTTGCACCGGGTCTGAAAATGTAAATAGATCGCCTACCTGACTGCTTGGGTCAAAGTTTGGGTTGTTTGGATCCTCAGTGAACAGGTTGTAGTCAACGTAGAGGGTCCCGGAAAAGGAGCCGCTGGAATCGGTGGGGTAGAGATCAAGCTCACCGGTTCCTGTCAGCGCACTCTGGTTCCATGGCGAATTAATCGTCTGGCTTTCCGGATTCGGCCCAGCCACATAGAAATTGCTCGGGTTTGAAATGTAGTCCGTGTAGGTTCCAATGTTCTGATTGACAACGACATAGGAATCGGTCAAAAGCACGTAGTAAGGCCCTGTGTCGGTGAGCGTAAAGCCCCAGCCCAACGTCGATCCTTGGGGTCCGGCTACGACGCCGCTGGAAGGAATGAGAGTGAGCGAGAGATCGTCAGCATGCGCGCAGACGGCAAAAGCTGCGGCAGCCATGAGCGTCAACACAGATCGTTTTACAAAGCGTTTCATTTGATGGTCACTCCTTTTGTCTTATCGGTACTGGTTGCCTACCACATAGGTGCCGGTATCGTAGGTTGCTAAACTCCACGGCGCACTCATCGTGAACCGCGCCAGAGTGGCGCAGCCAGTGAAATTGATGGTAAAGGATGCGCTTGCGCTTCCGCCGGCCGGAATGTCACCCAGGGAAATCGGGAATGAGCTCGGCGGAGTAATCACCGGCGTGCAAGCCGCTCCCGATGTCTGGGTCAGCGTGAAGTTGGTAATCTGCGTCGCATAGGCCGGACCCACTGTGCCGTTGGTTGCAGTCAAGGTCCACACACGCGCGTTTTGTGCGCCCGTCTTACCGGTTAGCGCGAAGGTCATGCCGTATCCCGGCAGCTGGGTCGGATCGATAATGCCCCAATACGCGGGCTTGGCTTGCAGGTTCATGTCAAAGGGCAGCGGATAATCGGTGCGACTGACCGGGAAGCTATCCAGCCATGTGTCGTCGTCCGCCATGCCCCAGAGGGTTACGGCAGTGATCTTGCCCTTCAACTGGCGGAACACATCAAAGTACTGCGCGTAGAGCCATCCCTCCTCGGCCAGAACCGATGGCGGAATGCTGTTTCCGTAATTCGATGTGGTGTTGCCGGCATTGTAGACGCTGAGATCCATCTCCGTGACCTGCTGGTTAATGCCGGGGAAATCCGCGGCAATGGTGTCAATCGAATTGACCACCGCGGCGACCGATGGATAGTTGATGGCGCCGTGCATCTCATGGCCGACGCCGTCGAGGGGAATGCCCCGGTTCTTCAGATCCTGAACGACGCTCACCAGGCACGCCAAACGGTTGGGGTCCGCGGTGCTGTAATCGTTGATGAACAGCAGCGTGCCGGCCGGAGCATACTGCCGCGCCGCCTGCAGGGCAACGTCGATATAGCTCTTGCCCAGCACCTGATAGAACGGCCCATGATTCAGGCAATCCGACTGGTTGGGATCGAGCGGTTCATTCACCACATCCCAGGCATACACCTTGTTGCCGAAGTGCTGCACCTCGCTCTGGATGTGCTCCTGGATATTCGCAATCACCGTCGCCTGATTGGCGGCCGAGTTTGTACCGTCCCCAAAAGCATAGGACGGCGTCTGCGCTCCCGTTGACCAAACCAGATTCTGGCCGCGCACCTTCATGTTGTTGCATACCGCTTCACCCACAAGGCTGTCGCCGTTGCCGTAGGTGTAAGTGCCCAGCGAGGCCTCCACCGAGCTCCACTTCAGGTCGTTGCCTGGCGTCATGCTGTCAAAGTGCATCGCCAGCATTTGCGCATGCGCTCCCGAAAGATCGGTTTGATCCACCGCGGCGCCGATGGGGAAGTACGACGAAAGTGACTGGAAGATCGATGGAATATTCGTCTGAATGGTTGGCGGCGCCACATAAGACAACTGGAAGTCGTCTATGTAGAACGAAACCAGGTCGTTGCCCGACGCGGGCACGGTCTGCAGATAGAGCGAGGCCTGTCCGGCGTCATAGGGGCTGGACATGGTGTAGCCCACCACGCTGATCTGGTGCCAGTTGCCATCGGCCACCACGGTAACTCCGGGATAGCCGGTCACGCTGGGATAGCTGGTGGTTCCGCTCTTGGTTGTCTGCAGGCTCATGTTGATTACGTGCGACGAGTTATCAGCCGGCGTTAGCAGCACCCATACGCTCAGGTTATAGGTAGAGCCGACATACATCTTGTTGCTCACGCTGATCGAGGGCCCATCATAGTTGGCGGTGCGGCCGGTGGTCAGCAGGCTGTGAGTGCCGCTGTGCGCCGCTGCGGTCGAGTTAGTTACCGAACTGCCGGCGCGCGAACTCCAGCCATCCACCCCGCCATCCTCAAAGGTCGTGGAAATGCCGGTGTTGTCCTGCTGGCTCGGGCTGATAGGCGCCGGCGACAGCTCGCCAATCGTCACATCGGTCACATAGAAAGAGTCCGTCGCGCTGCTCGATTGCAGATAGAGATCCAGCGTCGTGGGCGGTCCCGGCAGATTGCTGAAGCTGAAGGTGCCCTGCACCTTGGTCCATGCCGTATTCGACAGCGCTGCCGAGGTGGCGATGGTTCCATAGGATCCACTGGTAGCGCAGTCGGCCGTCTTGGTCGATAGCGAGACCGTGGGACCGCTCGCGTCCGCCGATTGCAGCATCACGTATGCGGTGATCTGATAGGTCGCGCCGGCAACAAAGTTGTTCACGCCCAGAAGGTTGAGGGCCGGGCCCATGTAACCCGCGGTCCGATTCGACGCCAGCAGGCCGGTCGTAACACCGTTCGGGTCGGCCGGCAGCGAGGCCGTCGGGGTCAGCGTCAGCGATCCGAAGGGGAACCATCCGTCCGTGCTGCCGTTGAAGGCATAGCTCGCAATCGTCGCTCCATTCGGCGGTGGCGCGGTCTCGGTGATGACCACATCATCAAGATAAAAGCCGATCTGGCTCGTGGCGTTCACCATCTGCGAATACAGCAGCAGGCTCGTCTCCGTCGTGCTCACCGTGTAGCTGCCGCCGATCTGTGTCCAGCCGGTGTTGGTCACAGGCACCTGGTAGGTGCCAATTGTGTCATAGCAGGTGCCGCCGGAACAGCTGGGATCACTCCGAACGATCGAAAAATTTGCATTGGCGCTGGTGGCGCCGGAGGCCAGCATGACCCATCCGGTGATGGTGTACGTCGCTCCCGGCAGCAATACGCTGTTCAGGGAGATGGACGGCCCGCCGTGTCCGGCGGAGGCGGTATTCGTCAAAAGGCTGTAAGAGCCCGTATAAGCGGCCGCGTTCGTTGCCACCGGCGTACTCGCACCGTAAAACGAGCCCCACCCGTCGGCGGTCCCGTCATCAAAGTTATATGTTGCCACGGTTTGTGCATTCAGGAACCCGCTTCCCAGCATGGCAATCGTTACTGTCAGCAATGCGGCGCGAGCGATCAAGCCAATGGACAGACCCTTATTCCGACACAGATGTGAGGGATTCATCTCTTATCTCCTATTCAGATGTGTTATTAGAACGGACTCGAACAGTTCCTCGTTCGCCTCAATCTTTCGGGCAACCAAGTAATGTGATTCACCTGGGCACAAAAAGTATATGAACGTCATGGAAAGGTGTCAAGAAAAACTTAGCCTGACCCCAGGGCCGGCGCATATCAATAACTAAATGAAGCAGATGCATATCTCCCCGGCACCCTTTTATCCGACGCAGGTTGCTTTCGGGCAGTTTGGCAAAGATAGATAACGACGTATACTCATGAAAACTGGGCTCCCTGGAGGAATTGAAAAATGACCCCTAAGATGCCAGGTCACCTGATTATCGCAGCCGTCCTTGCTCTCATCGTTGTGTCCGGCTGCGGAACCGTAGATCGTCATCCTGACAGCAGCCGGACCGTGTCGTTTGTCCAAATCACCGATCCACATCTGTTTCTAGACGCTTCAAAAGATGCCGATCCGGCAAAGAAGGCGACTCGCGAGAAGCAGGAGAAGTTGGACCAGAGCGCGTTGCTGGACGCTTGGAAAAGTATTCCATCCCTTGCGCATGGCGATCAGTCCTTTTCCTTTGTGGTTGTTACGGGCAATTTCGGAGTCGAGCCTTGCTCCATTGCCGACTTGCCGGCTTCCTCCGGTTCGTCCGCCAGGCCGACCGCCAAGGAATGCATTGACAATTTCAACAAGGACAAGAGAGACGGCCAGGTAACTCAGCTAGCCGATGCGCTGGGCACCAGCCCAATCCGGGATATTTACATGGTTCCTGGTAATGATGACATAGCATCCGAGACCGCTGGCGATGAAGGTCTGGCTTATTTCAACCAGTTCATCGATGAAGTGCAGAAGAAGATTGATGACGCCAAGAAGAACGTGCAGTTGCACAATCTCAATCGCTGCTACCTGAACAACGGCGACCCATCGACTTGCTACGTTGATATTCAGGAGACTCCGTACCGTCTGATCGGATTCCCGTCCTACTCATTCAGGAACCAGGAGACAGGTTCCGACGCCAATCTGCCTTTGCAGGAAAAGCAGTTCGAGATTTTTCGGGGCATGCTCGATCACGCACGTCAGTCAGGCAAAAAAGTCCTGATCCTGACCAGCACTCCGCTTATCGATGATCCATATATTATGGCCCAGGGCCGCTACGCGGGGACTAGTCCGCCGACAGCGATCAAAGACTCCGACACTGCCAGGTCACCGTGGTCGGTGTGGAACGTGAGCAAGAAAATCGCGGATGAGTGGCAACAGGCTGTGGCCGATGATGCGGTAATCGCTGTTCTGGCGGGTCACCTCCACGACTCGCACCAGGAGATCTATCAGCGGCCGTTTTCGTGGTCCACAGTAAACGCCCCCATGAGCGGCTTTGGCAAACTCTATCTGGCCCCGCCAATTTCGGTGAACGGTCAGGATACTTCACCCATTCAGGCGCGCGGGCTGGCTGTGGCGAATTTGGATTCCGGACAGATTACTTACCAAATCTATTGGTATAAGGCCGAGGACGGCAGCTTTACACCAACGCGCGAGTCAGAGTGCGATGGGCACAAGCACTGCGGGTGGCCTTGTCAGTTGTGGGGGACAACCCATCAGGCGATTGCGTGGTTGTGGAATTTGGCTGATCCGCAGAAACCTCTGGACCGCATGGCGGTGTTGCTAATTGCGTTTTTAGCGGCATTCCTTACGGTAGTGCAGGTTTGGCAAATCCCAGCTCCCGATAATCCATTGCTGGCCTCAACTCCGCCTGCTGCAGCGCAGACACCTAAGGCGGGGGGAACGCAGACACCTAAGGCGGGAGGAACGCAGACCGGAGATACCAAAACGAATGCGCCCAAAAACGCCTTCGAGCCCTCGCCCTTCGCGAGCAACTTCGCCAAAACAGTCATTAATGGGCTCGGAGGGCTGGCCGCCGCGGTGGTAGTGAAATCCCTCGATGGCAGCTCCAGCTCGACCTCAGCGGACAACAAATTCTACATCGTTTGGTTTGTCCTGCTCTTCTTTGCCTTCCTGATCATCGGAGCACTCTTGCGGAGCTTCGGGGAAGCACTTCGGGAGCGGCTCACCATCTTTCACCCGCAGCCCGATCCGCCACGCTTCCAGACGGACAATGACAACCGGATCATTCGCGCTTTATATTGGATCGTCTGGTGGGTTGCCTACTGCCTCTCTCGTCTTTGGGCATGGCTGCTATCGCTGCGCTTTGCGGCGATGACCTTCCTCGATACCTTTATTAACCTCATCCAGGGCGAGAATCAGACCCTGACGCGCGTCTTTTCAGACACCATCATCAAGCAGCAGCGAAATGCCGTGAGTGTCTCTCAGGTTCTGCGGCAGCAGTTGAACGATGCGATCCTGGAGTATCTCAATACGCATCACGATAAAAAACACCCTGCCCATAAACTGCGAGGGGCGCGGGATGTGCGTGTCAACATCAGCGTACTCTCCGAGGACGGCGCCAATCTGTTTTACATCGCACGCACTCCCGGAAGCAGCCCCAAGGGCTTCCCTAAGAACTCTGTTGCCTGGGCCTCTGTTTGTGCGGGTAAAATTCTCTGGTACAAACATGATTACTTTGCTAAAAAAGAAAATATTGTTCTGCTCGATAACTCCTCGGGAGTGATACCTGACAGCGATGCAAAGATTATGTTGGGCGCCTATTACCAGCAGAGGGAAGAAGACTATGAAGCTTTCATTATCTTCCCGGTTCCATGGCCTCATCGCGCCTATGAAAGCGGTTTTGTGAAAGGAGCAATTCACATTTCTTTTCACGATAAAGTTGACTTTCATAGGATTTGGAAAGATTACCCCGCGGGCAACAAGGACCCGGTTTTGGAAGAATTGAAGTACACCTCAGAGGAGAAGATGATTCGGGGATGGTGCGTCCCTGAGATAAGCGCCAGTTTGCGGCTAGCGATTGCAACTCTTAGCCAGCTCCTGTGCGACTTCAACGAAAACATCTACAAAAACTCCAAGAGGCCGGACAATGGCTGATGAAAGAATCGCAGTGACGCGAAGGAGCAAACTCTGACTCCTCAACTCACCCCTCGATGCTTGCTGCGCATAGCGGATACTCTATTATTCGCTATCTGTTCGATATTCGAACCTGCCGGGAGCGGAAATGAAAGCTGACCTCAGTGCCCACGCGCGCAGCGTGATGGAAAAGCGTTTTCTGCTGCGCGACGAGCGCGGCCAGCTGAAAGAAGATCCCGATGCGCTCTTTCACCGCGTGGCGCACAGCATTGCCGCGATCGATAAGAAATATAAGGATTACCGCGCCCAGGAATCCGAAGAGGTCTTTTATCATCTGATGGCCTCGCTCCAGTTCCTGCCCAACTCGCCAACACTGATGAATGCGGGCACGCCGAGCGGTCAGTTGGCCGGATGCTTTGTGCTGCCCATCGAGGATTCGATGGAATCCATCTTCGGCACATTGCGCGATGCCGCGCTGATTCAGAAGAGCGGTGGCGGCACGGGTTTTTCCTTTTCCAGCCTGCGCCCGCGAGGTGATTACATTCGCTCCACCCGAGGCGTCTCCAGCGGCCCGGTCTCATTCATGCGGCTCTACGACTACTCCACGCAAATCAACCGCATGGGCGGAACACGGGCCGGCGCCAACATGGCGGTGCTTCGCTACGATCATCCCGACATTCGCGAGTTCGTCAACTCCAAAAAGGATCCTGAGAGCCTGGCTTCGTTCAACATCTCGGTGATGGCCACGGACGAATTCATGCACGCTGTCAAGCACAATCAGGACATTTCTCTGCGCTATCCCTCAAACGGAAGCGACTCCCTGCGGGCGAGCGTGAATGCCGCAGCCCTGTTCGAAGAAATTGTTGAGAATGCATGGCAAACGGGAGATCCCGGCATGCTCTTCTATGACCGCATCAATGATGCTAACCCTACGCCAAATTTGGGAGCGATCGAAGCCACCAATCCCTGTGGCGAGCAGCCGTTGCTTCCCAACGAGTCGTGCAATCTTGGCTCCATCAATGTTTCCAAGTTCGTGCGGGGCAAATCCATCGACTACCCAGAACTGGGTAATGTTGTTGCTCATGCGGTACATTTTCTAGATAACGTACTGGACGCGAATTGCTATCCCGTGAGCGCGGTTCGCAAAGTCACCCTACGCAATCGCAAGATCGGCCTCGGAATTATGGGATTTGCGGATCTACTGGTTAGCCTTGGCATTCCTTATGCGTCCGATGGTGCCCGCACGCTGGCCAACGAACTCATGAAATTCATTCAACGGCGAGCCAAGTTGGCATCGAAAAAACTCGCAAAGTCTCGGGGTCCATTTCCGAACTTCGATTCCAGCCGGTTACATGCCAAACATCGCGCGCCTATACGCAATGCCTGCGTCACCTCGATCGCTCCGACAGGGACCATCAGCCTTTTAGCCGGCTGTTCCAGCGGGATTGAGCCTTTCTTCGCACTTAGCTATCGCCGGCAAGTGATAGGTTCCACCAACAGCGTGGATGTACACCCTCAACTCATCAGCATGTTGCGTTCCGAAATGCCAAATCCCGAACCATTGCTCGAACATGTGCGTGCCACTGGCCGGTTGGACACTCCTGCGGCCCCCAAGAATATTCGCCAATTGTTCGCCACGGCCCATGAAATTACTCCTGAATGGCACGTCAAAATCCAATCCGCATTTCAGCGCCATATCGACACCTCCGTGAGCAAGACGGTGAACTTGGCAAACAGCGCAACCCCTGCCGATATCGCCAACGCCTATCGATTGGCATATAAGAGCGGGTGCAAGGGTATCACAGTGTTTCGTGACGGCTGCAAGCATGGTCAGGTGCTGCGCGCTGGCGTCGACGCCGAACACTGCCCCGAGTGTGGCGAACTTCTGGTGTTTCAGGCTGGGTGCCAAAGTTGTGGATCGTGCGGGTATTCAATCTGTAACATATGAACTGAGAGGCTAGACTATACATCAATGACCTTCCACCGCCCAAGCGACTCGATATTCACACGACACTACCGTGAAGAAGTCGAGATGGTGTTTTCCGCAATCGACTGCGTACTGAACGGCGAACCGGCGATCTATTGCAGCAGCGAGCTGACGACTGGGTTCCGGCTGTATAAGGCTCTCCGGAAACACCATCTGAAAACCGCATCCGAGCTCAAGAAAACGATGAGGAAGCCCTGGTACAAGAAAAATATCTTTGACGCAAACAAGCACTCCGCGATCAAATTCGCCAGATCTGTGCAATCGATGTCGCCCGTCGGCACACTGATCATAACGCCAGCGCCCTTTAATGCTCCGAAGTGGACCCAGCCCGAGTATCTTAGATTCTGGAAGACTTTGATCCGCACCCGTGTCAAAGCTGTTTGGTTTAATAAGAATTGGGAGTTTAGTAACGGATGCACGTTTGAACTGGTGGCAGCATTGGACGCAGGAGTTGCTACCCGCGATCATCGCGGCGCTACTCTCGGGCGGAAACAGGCAATTCAATGTCTCGAAAGCGCAATCGCGAAACTCGGTTCAAAGGGCTTTGACACCGCCAAGCTCCGCAAAAACCTCAAGCGCTTGAAGGTCGCGCCTAAGAAGAGAATCAGTCTATAGATGGGATTATCACGCTTGATTGGCGGTATATTGATGCTGGGCGCGGAGAGCGATCTGGATGCAGAGATGCATTCGTCGAACGCATAGTACACTTTTCGCTAATATGAGACTATTCAACGAGTAACTGTCCAGGCAACACTTTCGCATAGATTAAACAACTCTGTCCAGAAAGTTATTGCATTCAGCGCTGGATGGGGATAATAATTGAACCAGCCCTTCCCAAGGAGTGTCCGATGAATCCAGTCGAATATCACTTGAAACTCACCATACGCCTGTGGACCGGCGCCGCCCCAAGTTCTTACAAATCAAGCAGCCAGTTGCGTGACATATGGAGTGTGCCGGGCGAGGCATACGAACCGATTGGTATCCAAAAGTTCATGACGTTGATGTATTCTGACCCATTATTCAAATCCTGCCCCGCGGCCCAGAACATCACGCCGAACCGCTTCTACACGGGCGGCGACCTGCAGACCTTTGACGACCTTTACCAGGAGCTGCTCCCTTGCGGCGCATCTGGCCCCGCCACTTCGATCACCGCAAACATCCAGGCAGTTGCCGACCCCGCGGCTGCCACTGGCGCGGCCAAGAAGCCGGCCAAGGGGAAATAGAACTCTACCTTGATGGAGTTTTCCTGGTCAGAAGCAGAGGAGGAGAGCCATGGGCACGAGAGGAACGACCTTTATTCTTGGCATGATTGTGTTGGCCGTGAGCAGCGCCTGCGCGCAGCAGACTGCGGAAAAGACATCACTGCAGATCTCTCAGTGGCAAGGGCTCGGCCAGGATAAGGTTCTTCAGGTCAAGGTCATGACCGGTAAGAACGATAAATGGTTTATTCCCGCAAACCCGCCGGCCGGCAACCTTTGCAACTACAATCTCTACGAAGTGCAGCATCCCGACGATCCTCGGATGAAGATCGTGGATGTTACCAGTACTTATCTTGCTTATCCGCCGGGCGGCTGTGGAACTGTGCCTGTTCCACTTCCCGCGGCAAGCGACATGGAGCAACAATTTCAACTTTTCCTGGTGGCACCACTCAAGTTTGGCGTGCGCTATCTGCTGACTCTTCGCAATCCAGTGGACACGAACCCGGACACCAACCTGGTGGTGACCGTCTTCACGGGTACTGCCTCGCTGCTTCTTGAGCCCCAAAAGGGGAAGAACATCGAGGTGATGGTCAGCTCGACGGTATCGCTGAAAGTGGCAAAGGGCGATGCTGTGATCTTCAAGAACAAGTCCGACAAGCCCGGCCAGGCGGACACAGCCCTGCATGGGGTCGTTCAATTGGTGACTACTCGAGGCGTGTTCGTAACGCTGACTGGCCCATTGCCAGTTGATCAGGCCGGGGCTTTGCAGCTCACGAGCCAGGGACTGAACGACAATTACGGAAACGATATTCACGCGGCCGGCAAGATCACGCCCGCGCTTGAAAACACGGCCTCGAGCACCGCCGGGCAGCCGCCCTCGATTACTTCTGCCATGATCACCACACAGTTATCAGCGACGGCGGCGGTTCACAGCACCCCCACTATCTCGGCTACCGGGGCGCTTGCGCCTTGGAACCAGGCTATCCACATGATGGATGTAAGTCGCGGAGACGCCGTCTACTTTGACCCGGTAGTGAACTTCGACGTGGGAACTAACAACTCCAAGAGCGCCAACTCCGTGATTCTCCCTTCGCCCTTCTCGCATGACTTTACGCTCAAAGGAAACGACCAGGCTGACTTGGCAAAGTCGGTTACTTTCTCGTCTTTGAATACCAGCTTTGGCCCGCGAGAGGAGTTCGACACACTCTACGGCGGAACGAACTTGTTGGGTGAGATGCGCTTCGATCTGTACCCGAGCTTTTGGTACCACACGGCTGCCGCCCAAAAATCGGCCCTGGCTGCGGGCAACCCCGCTATTCGCGACCTGCTTCAGATGCCCGATGGGGGGTGGTCCATTGCGCCTTATCTGCAATACGACGGAGGCGGTCATGTGACTGCGCAAACCATCACCAACTCTGGCAATCATCCAGCCGCCGTCATCCCGACTTACGACATCTCGCGGCTCTACCTCGGTCTGGTTTTTGCCGGCACCTATAAGTCCAGCTCCGTGAACATCGATGGCTCCTGGTTCGATCTCTTCACTCAGGAGACGGTGCCTTTTACGCTGAACAAAGTGATTTACTCCAAGAATGTTGCTGGCTGGCAGCCGCATTTCAAGGGGACATACAGCTTTAGTCTCGATCGCACAAAACACTATCTCCTCTCCTTTTCATGGGAGGACGGCCGTTGCGCTCCCTCGTTTGTCTACGGGAACAAGGCAACGGGAGGATTGCAGGTTGTGTACTAGCGGACCATGATGTTCTTTGCAGCTCGCTGGTCAACGCTCCGCAGCTTACCTCGTCTAACCGAATGAATTCGCGTACACTTTGCCAGATCGCCCAGGAATTTCGCGGTCAGTTCCTGCTCACCTACTCGCCCAACGTGGTGGACAAGGAAGGCGCCTTCCACAAGATCGCCCTCAAGGCCAACAAGGACGACCTGCGCGTGGTCACCCGGGAAGGGTATTACGCGCCGGCTGAAAAATAACCTTTCCCGTTCACAGAAATTGCGTGATGCATGCCTCAAGTCCATCTAACCCCTTTATTATCAATTGTTATAAAATTGGATAAAATTAATCTATTTTTCACTTGTCCGGCCTAAATTTCCTTGATACGCTTCAAGTACCCCATTCCACGGTATGGGTGCAGTCGAGGTCATCGTGAATCCCCGCTTTGGCATTCTGCCCAGGCGGACGCTTTCACGGAACACGAATTGTAAAGACTGCACCCGGCCCGGCCATTCAAATTATGCGGCTTCCCCCAGACGTGCCAAGGGCGCGGCCACTCGGCCGCGCCCTTGCTGTTTGAGCCAGTGATCGCGGCTCTAGCTGGTGGTGTGGGCGGGGCCGGTCTGTTTCTCCTCCAGCGCCGCTTGCGCGGCGGCCAGCCTCGCCGTCAGCAGACGGAAGGGCGAGCAGGAGACGTAGTTGAGGCCGATCTTGTGGCAGAACTTGACGGAGTCCGGATCGCCGCCGTGCTCGCCGCAGATGCCCACTTTGAGGGTGGGCCGGGTGCCGCGGCCCTTGGTGGTGGCCATCTTCACCAGTTGTCCCACGCCCGCCTGGTCGAGGGTGGCGAAGGGGTCCTGCTTGAAGATGCCCGCCTTCATATAGGCCGGCAGGAACTGGTTGATGTCGTCGCGGCTGATGCCAAAGGTAGTCTGCGTGAGGTCGTTGGTGCCGAAGCTGAAGAACTCGGCCACTTCGGCAATTTGATCCGCAGTTAGGGCCGCCCTCGGCAGCTCGATCATGGTGCCCACCATGTAATCGACCTTTAAGCCCTTCTCCTTGAAGACTTCCTCGGCCACGCTACGCACGATGGCCGCCTGGTTGCGCATCTCTTCGATGGTGGCGACAAGCGGAATCATGATCTCGGGATGCGGATCGCCGCCCTTGCTCTTGGCTATGACGGCAGCCTCGATGATGGCGCGAACCTGCATCTCGGTAATCTCCGGGAAGGCGATGCCCAGGCGGCAGCCGCGCAATCCGAGCATGGGATTCTGCTCGTGCAGCTCTTCGACACGTTCCAGCAGCGTGCGCAGTTCCTTGAGCTTGGGCGAGCGGGGTTTGGTGTCTACCAGATGCTGAATCTCAACCATCAGATCCTCGCGCTTGGGCAGGAACTCGTGCAGCGGCGGATCGATGGTGCGGATGGTGACGGGCAGCGACTCCATGGCCTTGAAGAGGCCGACAAAGTCGGCGCGCTGCATAGGCAGCAGCTTCTTGAGTGCGGCGCGGCGGTCCTTCTCGTTGTCGGCCAGGATCATGGTGCGCATGTGCTCGATGCGGTCTTCGGCAAAGAACATGTGCTCGGTGCGGCACAAGCCGATGCCCTCGGCGCCGAAGAGGCGCGCCTGCTTGGCGTCGCGGGGGATGTCGGCGTTGGCGCGGATGCG
>Ga0326727_10010838_pt1 | contig 21516 bp, 13 predicted proteins | sample MB2enrmetagenome_FD_207643 | JGI IMG/M metagenome (GOLD analysis project Ga0326727, IMG submission 207643) | Lab enriched peat soil microbial communities from McLean, Ithaca, NY, United States - MB29MY | ecosystem: Environmental > Terrestrial > Soil > Wetlands > Peat | place: USA: New York...
AAAAATGAGCATGGAGACGCAGGCCGCCACCCCCAGACCCGTAAACGCCACCGCAAAGGGCAGCAGAAAGACGGCTTCCACATCGAAGATGAGAAAGATGATGCCGTAAAGGTAATAGGCTGAACGAAATTGCACCCAGGCGTCGCCCTTCGACACCAGCCCGCACTCGTAGATTGCGTTCTTGACGGCGTTCGGTTTTGGCGGCGAAAAAACCCTGGCCCACAGCCACGCCAGCCCCAGCGGGGCCAATCCAAACCCCAGCGCCGCCACAAACAGGACGGCCAATGAAAAATAAGGATTTGAAGTCATCGTGGGAGCCGAAAAGTCCTTCCATTCCAAGCTAACAGTTTGGGGTGGTTTTTGGCTAAGAACCTCGGTCCGCTTAATGACCGACCAGCTCCGATTTGTCGCTGTTCATCTCACTTTATGGACCGTTGGACCGGCGCACACGTCCCACCACCTACCAGCTCACCACAGTCACTGCAAAGGGCTGAATCTGGATTTTTCCGTTTGCCACAGGGAGGCTGCGCGCCGGGCCGTCTCCTGATTGCTCATCCACGGTGACGACATGCGCTGTCGCCGCATCGGGCAGCGAGATCTCGACAACGCGGTTCCGCTTGTTGACGACCAGCAGCTTGCGCCCCGCGGGCGTGGCGAATGCCTGCGCCGAAACGTCGCCCGAGCCGGCTGTGGTTTCAACCAGTTTGTCGCCGGCGTGGAAGTTGTCTTTGATGAGCTTGAGCACCCAAAAGCGCGCGTTGGGCTCATTGGCGGTCCAGTCCATCATGCTTACGCTCGGGAACTGCGTGGGATAGCCGACCAGTTGCGACTCGCCGATGACGTCGATTTGCAATCGCGTGAGTTCGATAAAAAGATCGGCGTAGAGCGCGCCGGCGGCATTCCAGTAGATCTTTGGCGGAGGCACTTTATCGTTGGGGCCGTTGTCGCCGGTCAGAATCACGCCCAGTTCGTCAAGATCGGTGCGCGTCGCGGGCGAGAGGCGCTTGCGAATGGCCTCCACGTATCGCACCGTATGCAGAAAGCCGGCCTCCTGATCGAAGAAGGTGTACTGCCAGGTATCGACATTCTCGCCCGCGGCCGGCGTGGCATAGAAGTGATAAGAAATCATGTCGATCGGAATGCCGGGGCGGTGATTTTTCTGGTCGAGGAAGTACTCGAACATGCGCGGCTCGTCACTGGGCGCGGCCAGCGCCAGCGCGACAAACTTCGTATCGGGCGAGACGGCATGAATGGCGCTCACGATTGCGTCGTAGCGCTCGGTGTACTGCTCGGGCGTCATGTTGTGCTCAAAGTCGATCTCGTTCAGCACCTCCCAATAAGGCAGCGCGTAGTGGTAGCCCGATTCATGGCGCACACCGTTTTCATCGGTGAATCCGCCATTCACGTACCAACTCACCAGGCGCGCATAGTAGTCGCCCAGCTCTTTGCCGGTGGGGTCGAGCAATTCGGTTCCCTGCTCGTAGTTCCAAACGACCGCGTCGGGATCGGCAGGGTAAGTGACGGGCTGCGGGGTCTTGAAGAGCCACTGGGGGATGGTGCTGAAGTTGAGAATCGTCGAATGGCCTTCGGTCGCGGCGAGAAAGTCCTTCGTCATGGGATCGATGAGGCTGAAGTCCCACGAGGTCTTTTCGGGCGTTGGCGGCTCTAGCTCGGCCACGCCAAGCCGGGGATACGGCAGCCAGGGTACGTAGCGGACATAATCGGCGCCGAGTTCCTTAACCGCCTTGTAGGCCGCGGCGCCGAGCGGCTGGCCGGGCCTGAGCGGCGGATTCACAACCACCTGCAAGGTCGGAGTGGAGTTCGAAACCAGCGTGACTTTATCCCAGTGGATGGTGAGCGGGGGCATCTGCTGCGCGTGCAGGGCCGGCCCCATCACGGCGCAGAATAAACCAAGTACAAGGCAACCAAAAAGGTACGAAGTTTTTCGGGGGTGACACACGTTCATTCGCCACAGTCTCCGGCTTACTCGATCTCAACGACCGAGCCATCTTACCACCGGGCGCTTTCGTAGCGCCGGCCTCCTGGCCGGTTGTCGTGCGGGCGTCCACGCCCGCACACCTTCTTCTTGAATTGATTGTCTTAATCGTCGCCGTCTTTGCGCGCCCCGCTATTCTCGCGCACCTTCAGCATCGCCGGAACCGGCGCATTACCCATCGCATCCTTCCACAGGATCACGTTCAGTTTCTCAACCGGCACGCGGTCTTCATGGGTAAAGTCCATCTTCATGCTCGCTTTTGCGCCTACCGCATTTTTTTGATTGGCGGTGTAGATGAGGCCGTTGTCGCGATTCGAATAATCGGCGTCGTAGGCCGGCTGGCCGCCCGGACCGGTAAAGAGGCTGGCGATCAGCGAGCAGAAGGCATCGTTGTTGTTCATCGGCGGCAGACCCAGCAGCGACTCCATGGTGCGCACCACGCTGACCGTCGAATAGAAACGGCTGTCGACGAACGGAGCGCCGTTGGGCGAGTGCGGCGCGTACTTGCTGACGACCAGCGCGATGCTGCGATGAGCGTCCACATGATCGGCGCCGTTCTGCGCGTCGTCTTCGAGGATGAAGAATGCCGTGTCGTCCCAGAAGAGTGAGTGGGAGATGGCCTCAACGGCTCGGCCAACGGCAAGGTCGTTATCGGCCACGCTGGCCCTGGGCGTCGGGCCCCCGGGCCGCGTGCCCGCGGTGTGGTCGTTGCCCAGGCGAAGCATCACGAAGCTGGGCATCGTGTCGTTGCCTTTTTCGCGATCAGCGATCCAGCCCTTCAGGTGCCGCAGAAAGATGTCAACGCGAATCTGATCGGGAATGAGGAGATTGAAGTCGGGGGCCTCGGTGGCAAAGTGGCCCTCCAGCTCCGGCTTGGTGGCAATGTTAGTGGCCAGCACCGGGATGGGCCACGGCCATTTGTTCACTCCACCGCCCCAATTCTCAGGGAGCGCATCGCCGGGCGCGTATTCCTTGTGCGCACACTTGGGACCTGTAAGCATCGGCCCCAGCCTGGGATCGGCGACGACGTTCTCATTGCAGAAGGTGGACGAGATGAATTCGCCGAAGTGGTAATAGGTTTTGCCGTGAGCGGCCAGGTTGCCCCAGAGATATCCGCTTGCAGGCTCGTTCACATCCGGAATCTTCTGCAGCAGCGGATAGCCGTCTGAAACCACGCCCTCGAAGTCGTATGCGCGTTGTTCGCCCCGATAGTTCTGCTGCCAGGTCTTTTCAAGGTAATCGGAGCCGATGGCCGCGTTCGACCACACGTGGCCGTCGCCGGAGACCTCGCCGGAGTCGAAGAAGTTGTCGAGCACGCCGAACTGCAGGGCCAGCTTGTGCTCGTTCGGCGTTATCGCTTCTCCGTACATGGTCAGGCCCGGATCGCCGTTGCCCACCTGTTTGCCGTTCTGTTTCAGGTCGCCAAATATCTGGTCGTAGGTGCGGTTCTCCTTGATGATGTAGATGACGTGCCTGATGCGGCTCGCGCCGCCGTCAGTAAACCTGATCTTGGTTTGCGCGGCGATCATGCGATTCGAGTCGAGCACCAGCGCGGTCCACTGGGGCAGGTTGTTTTCGATCTCGGTTTCATCGAGCGAAGCGAGAGAACCATAAAGCAATGTCCCGATATATGTGTTCCCGCGCCTGCCGCCCGTCGCATTTTCCACTTGCCTTTGCGGATAGTTGTTCGGGCCGGTCCCCTTGCCTTTGTCTGTCGCGACAAAGAGCTTGCCGCCAGAGGGCTGGGCATCGAAGGCCATCGAGACCGGCATCCATTCGGTGGGCGCGAAACCATCGGGCTCAACCATCCCGGTCATCGCGGTCTTCGGAGTGAGTTTGCGGACATCAAAAACCGCTACCGCATCGCTGCCCATGTTGGCTGCATAGAGCCGCATGCCGCTTGCATTCACGGCCACAGCTACGGGCTCGGCGCCGAAGTAGCTCTGATGCGGCAGCCGCGTGTCAAAGTAACCCTTCACGGTGAATTGCCCGCCGGCGATGTTCACGGCGGCAACGGCGTCGCGATTAGCCAGCGCGACGTAGAGGGTATGGCCGTCAGGCGAAGCCGCAAAAGCGCAAGGATGGGTCCCCGGCACGACCGGGTTCGACGGCTTGAGCAGCGCGAGCTTGCGCCCTACAGTGCCGCTTTCGAGATCCAGCTCCGCAATCTCCGATGCATTCCAGAGAGCTACGTATCCGCGCCTGCCGTCTTTTGAGACGGCCAGTGCGATCGGGTAGGTTGATGGCACCGCGGTGCTCTCAGACAGGTCGAAGCGTTTTTCGATGGCGCCGCTGGCCGCATCGATCAGCAGCACAAAGTCCGACAGGTTGTCGGCGACCAGCAACTTCTCGCGGCCTGCCTGCGCGAAGACCGCAATCGCAGCAGGGTACGGAGTTCCTTTGTCGGTGTCGATACCGGCTGGCAGGCGGGTCGTTCTTCCCGGCGCAAGCTGCTCCATGGGCATGCGGATCAGGCGTTCCGGAGCGATCTTGCCCGATTGAAAGCTATACACCACGATCCCGCTGCCGGTTGAATCTTTGCCCTTACCTTCAGGATCGGTGAGCGACGCCATGCTGGCGTAGACGTGTTTGCCGTCGAGGCTGAAGGCGAGGCCGGAGAAAAGCGTCTGATTGGCTTTCGCGCCGGTACGCGCATCGGGAAAGTCGGCAAGCGTGCCGGTCTGTGTATCGAAGACGGCGAGCGACTGCTCATACTGCGACTCGAAGGTGCCGTAGCCGTCATTCACGGTTACAACGTACCGGCCATCGGGAGAGACGGTCATGGTGACAGGCAGGCTGTTGAGCCGCTGGGGATCTCCAGGCGCCTTGCCCAGAAGCTGCTTGCTTGAGGGCAAATCGACGGTTTGGGCGGGCAGAATCGAGGCCGCGGCACAAACCGCCAAACATAAAAACGGGGGAAGAAATCTCAGACGCATTGAATTTGCCTCAAGTCCATCGAACACGGGCAGGATGAAAGCGCGGTGAAATGCTATTGCGCACGGCGGCACACCAACTTACTGTGGATTGTATATGGGGCGATGAAGAAGAGATTCGGGAATTGATGAAGCACCTGTAGCGCCGGACCGGAGTCCGGCGCCACAGAAGCTGAGTACTACGGATAGATGCCGCGGATCTGCACAGCCTCGGCCACGCGGCCGATGCCGAGAATGTTGGCCGCGATGCGCATCGGGACCTTCTTTTCGAGATGGATTTTGAGCACGTCGCGGAAGGCGGTCTTCATCACGCGCTCGAGTCGGTTGTAGATATCCTGCGCCTCCCAGAAAAGGTGCTGCTCGTCCTGCACCCACTCAAAGTAGGAAACGGTGACGCCGCCGGCGTTGCACAGAATATCGGGAATGACGAACACGCCCTTGCTCTCGAGGATTCTGTCGGCCTCGGGGGTGAGCGGTCCGTTGGCTGCTTCGGCAATAATGCGCGCGCGCACATTGCGCGCATTGTCGGCGTGGACCATGTTCTCGAGAGCCGCCGGAACCAGGATGTCGCAGTTGAGCGCAATCAGGTCCTGCGGGTGAATGGGCTCGCTTTCGGGGAATCCGTCGACGTGGCCGCACAGCGTCTTCATGTGAATGAGCTCGGGAACGTTGAGCCCGTCGCGATTGAAGACGCAGCCGGTCGAGTCGCTTACCGCGATAATCTTGGCGCCTGCTTCGTAGAGAAGCTGCGCCGTAATCGAGCCGGCATTGCCAAAGCCCTGCACGGCCACGGTGGCGCCCTTGAGCGGGATGTTCAGGTGTTCGCAGGCGCACTCGATGGTGTAGAAGACGCCGCGGCCGGTTGCTTCATTGCGGCCCAGCGAACCACCCAGGCTGATGGGTTTGCCGGTAACGACGCCGGGAATCGGATAGCCCTTGGTCATGCTGTAGGTGTCCATGATCCAGGCCATGGTTTGCGAATTAGTGTAGACGTCGGGAGCGGGAATATCCTGCTCCGGACCAATGAGCGGCAGGATCGCGCTGGTATAACGGCGCGTCATGCGCTCAAGCTCGCCGGGTGACATGTGCTTGGGATCGCAGGTAATACCGCCCTTCGCGCCGCCGAACGGAATATTCACCACGGCGCACTTCCAGGTCATCCAGGTGGCCAGCGCTTTTACCTCGTCGAGAGTCACCTGCGGATGGTACCGGATGCCGCCTTTGGCCGGGCCGCGCACCGAGCTGTGCTGCACGCGATAGGCTTCGAAGCGGCGAATATGGCCGTCATCCATCCGCACTGGCACACTGACCGTGAGCATGCGCTCGGGATACTTGATCATCTCGCGCGTGTCGCGGTCGAGCCCCATGGCGTCGGCGGCGGTGTCGAAGTTTTCCATGGCAACGCTGTAGGCGTTACCCTTGCTTTCTGTTATCAACATTCGTTTTTTCCTCCTTGCCGGCGCGAAGGGGCGGGCGAGGCGGTGATTTTTCTCAGGCACAATGCACGGATATTGAAAGAGATCGGGCCAGCACAATCATCAGCAAATTCACGCCCGAAGATTCCCTAACTCAATGCCGCGCCTTTCGAATTGCCGCTTCGCGAACCTCTTTCCGCTCAGGCAACACTCGTGTGCTCCAGTTCAAGCACTTTTATCGCTGAATTCTGGAGCGTTCCGTAAACCGGAAGAACCCACTTTTGGTACTCCGCAAGGCGCCCGTGCACAATGTCGGAGTACAAGGTCTGCAAAAGCCGCGTCCAGGTCCCGATTGCACCCGCCTTCACCTGGCGGTGATCCACGCGCACCACCGGCGCCAGCCCTACCGCAGTGCCTGAAAGGAAGAGTTCGTCGGCGATGTAAAGCTCGCTGCGATCGATAGGCCGTTCCAGAACCGGCATGCCGAGTTCCTTGTGCGCAAGCTCCAGAATGCTGGAGCGCGTAATTCCTTCGAGCACGTTCTCGGTCGACGGCGGCGTGATGAGAACGCCCTTTCGCACCATGAACAGATTGCATGTGGCGCCCTCGGTCACCTGCCCGGCCTCGTTCAGCAGAATGGCTTCGTCAAATCCGGCGCGCCGGGCGTCGTCGGTAGCCAGCGCGCTGTTGGCATAAGCGCCGCAGATCTTGGCACGCACCGGGATGGCGGCGTCTTCAACCCGCCGCCACGCGCTCACGCCGGCGTGCAATCCGTTCTCGCTATGCAGATACTCGCCGAAGGGCAGCGCCACAATGGCGAATGCGTTCTCATCGTCGGGGCAGACGCCGATGCGCTCTGCAGATTTGTAAGCCAGCGGGCGCACATAGAGATCGGTCCTGAAACGATTGCGGCGCATGAGCTCGACGGTGATGGAGCAGAGTTCTTCGACAGGGAGTCCGATATCGATGCGCAGGATGCCGCAATTCTGTTTCCAGCGCTCGTAGTGCTCCAGCGGACGGAAGACATAAAGCTCGCTGGAGTCTTCGTCCCAGTGGGCGCGAATCCCTTCAAAGACCCCGGTTCCGTAGTTCAGCGCGTGGGTCAGAATGCCGACACGCGCTTCAGCCAGCGGCACATATTTGCCGCCGAAATAGACGATCATATCCGGATTTAAACCGGGCTTCATCTCACGCCTCCACCAGAGTCTCTCTTGAGAGCTCCTTCATCAACTCGCGTCCGCGGGCGATAGCCTTCAAATCAAGCTCAACCCAGCGGGAACTCCTCACCAGCCTGCGCAACGCCGCATCCACGCTTGCCTGCGGCAGCACATTGGCCGTTTCAAGCACGGCGCCGAGCATCACCATGTTGCAGGCGCGCGGATCGCCGAGTTCGTCGGCCATTTCGAGGAACGGCCGCGCCAGAACACGCACGTCCTGGCGCCGGCAATCTTCAGGAAACTCGTCGCCGTTGTAGATCACCCAACCGCCCGGCCTTACGCTCCGATCGAATTTGCGCAGCGACGGCTCGTTCATCGCCACCAGCACGTGCGGCCGCGTCACCAGCGGCGAGTCAACGGGTTCGCTCGACAAACGCACGTGGCAGTTCGAGGTGCCGGAACGCATTTCGGGTCCGTAGGATGGCAGCCACGAAACTTCAAGGCCGGCATCGAGGCCGGCCTCAGCCAGAACCTCGCCCAGCAACAACACTCCCTGCCCGCCAAAGCCGGCAATGCGCACCTGGAGATCGACGTTACGAGAATCGAAGGAGCAGCCCTCGCAACAACCGTCGGCCTGTTGCAATTCTTCCTCGTGCAGGCCCAGGAGCCCCGGCAGTTCCTCAAGCGCCGGCACAGGCCCGGCGAGGGTTCGCGGCTGCCGCCCTAGCGCCTGCGGCTCCCGCTCTTTTGCCCGGTCGCAAAAAACGCCAAGCGGGTAGGTCTTTTCCATCACGTCGCGCACCCAGCGCTGCGAATCTACGGCATTCATCTTCCAGATGGTCGGGCAGGGTGACAGGACTTCGATGAGCGAGAACCCGAGTCCCTTCACCTGGTTCTCGACCCCGCGGCGAATGGCGCGCGCAGCCCTGGCAATCTGACGGTTGTCGCCCAGGCCGACGCGCTCAATGTAAACCGGCCCCTGGAGCGCAGAGAGCAGCTCGCTCACGTGCAGCGGATAGCCTTCCTTATGAGGGTCGCGGCCATTCGGCGTTGTCGTGGTCTTCTGGCCGATCAGCGTCGTCGGCGCGCATTGTCCGCCGGTCATGGAATAAATCGCGTTGTTCACAAAGATCACGGTGATGTTTTCGCCGCGATTGGCCGCGTGCAGAATCTCGGCCGAGCCGATGGCCGAGAGATCGCCGTCGCCCTGGTAGCCGATGACCACGCTCCCGGGCCGGCTGCGCTTCATGGCCGTGGCTACAGCCGGCGCGCGGCCGTGCGCGGCCTGCACATTGCCCACATCGAAATAGTTGAAGGTAAACACCGAGCAGCCCACGGGGCCGACCAGAATCGTGCGGTCCTGGATGCCCAGCTCGTCAATCGCCGACGCCAGCATCTTGTGCACTATGCCGTGGCCGCAACCCGGGCAATAGTGAGTGGCGTGCTTCAGTTCTTCCTTGCGGTCATAGATCTCGTAGAAGGCCTTGGCCCGGCAATGCGAGACTTTGTAATCCGAAATCAGCTCGTTAGACATGTGCCACACGCTCCTCTTCGAGATAACGCTGCGCCTGCCGCTCGACGAATGCGAAGATCTCCTCGTGCGACGGTACGTTGCCGCCCATGCGCCCCAGGAACTCCACCGGACATGCGCCGTTCAGCGCCAGGCGCACATCGTCCACCATCTGGCCGTTGCTCATCTCAACCACGACGAATACCCGCGCGCCCGCCGAGAGACGCTGGAAATGCTCCGTCGGGAAGGGATACAGCGTGATGGGCCGCAGCAGACCCACCTTGAGGCCGGCGGCCCGCGCCTCGGCTGTCACCGCCTTCAGGATGCGGCCCAGAATGCCATAGCCCACCAGCACAATCTCGGCATCGTCGGTGAACCACTCTTCGGCCCGCCTTTCGTTTTGTTCGGCCAGCTTGTACTTGGCATCGAGCGCGTAGTTGAGCGCCTCGAGAACGTCGAAATCAAGATGCATCGAGCTGACCAGGTTCCCTCGCGTGGCCGCGGTTCCCGCCACAGCCCACTCCGGCGGTTTCGGCGCAACCGGATGCTCGGGGAACTCGACCGGCTCCATCATCTGTCCGATGAATCCGTCAGCCATCACCACCACCGGGTTCCGGTATCGGTCTGCAAGCTCGAAGGCCAGCGCGGTCAGGTCGGCCATCTCCTGCACCGAGTGCGGCGCGAGCACAATGGTGCGGTAGTTGCCGTGTCCTCCGCCTTTCACCACCTGGTGGTAATCGCCCTGCTCGGGCCCGATATTGCCCAGGCCCGGACCGCCGCGGGTAATGTCGGCAATCACGCAGGGCAGCTCGGCGCCGGCCATGTAGCTGATGCCTTCCTGCATCAGGCTGATGCCCGGCCCGCTTGAAGCCGTCATGCAGCGCACGCCCGCCGCAGCTCCGCCGTAAAGCATGTTGATGGCCGCGACCTCGCTCTCCGCCTGCACATACACGCCGCCGGTCTGCGGCATATAAAGCGCGGCGGCTTCGGCAATCTCGCTCGCCGGCGTAATGGGGTACCCGTAAAACGCACGGCAGCCGGCCAGAATCGCGCTCTTGACGATCGCGTCATTGCCCTTCATCAGTTGCTTGCGCATTCCATTGCTCCCTGGGATGTTGCTAACGGCTGTTGGCCGGCGCTCGAACTGTCGAGCACATAAACCGTAATCGCGCCCGGCTCGGGGCACACCATGAAGCAGACGCCGCAGCCGGTGCATCCCGCGCCAGCGTAATTCGCCGTGCGATAGCCGTAGTGGTTGAACTTGTCGCTCATAGCGATCACGTGCGGCGGGCAGGCCTCGATGCACAGGCCGCAGCCTTTGCACTCCTGCTCGTCGATTTTGATCAGGCCGCGATCGCGCTTGGCCGTCTTGTCCGTTGTTTCCGCCATTACCATCCCCTTCCCGCCGCGTCCTAAACCAACGCAGCCAGGGCTCTCGAGCGCTCAAGGTAATGCGCGCGCAGAGCAAAATCCTCCAGCTCCTGCCTGAACTCCGGATCGGCAATCGCGATCAGCGCCTCAGCCCGCTCGCGCAGCGTTTTGCCGTGCAGATACGCGATCCCGTGTTCCGTCACAACGTAATGAACGTCGGCGCGCGAGGTCACCACTCCCGCTCCCGGCTCCAGCGTGGGCACAATGCGCGAGACTTTGCCGTGGCGCGCCGTCGACGGCAGGGCAATGATGGGCACGCCCCCCTTTGAACGCGCCGCGCCGCGAATGAAGTCGATTTGCCCGCCGAACCCGCTGTAGGGGCGCGTGCCGATCGAATCGGCGCAAACCTGGCCGGTCAGATCCACCTGCAGCGCGCCGTTGATGGCCACCATGCGGTCGTTCTGCGCAACCACAAACGGATCGTTGGTATAGCTGATTGGCCGGAACTCGAAGCTGGGATTCTCATGAATGAATTCGGAGAGACGTTTGGTGCCTAGCACAAACGAAACCACGGCCTTGCCGCGGTGCAGCGTCTTGCGCTCGCCGTTGATCACGCCTGCTTCCATCAGATCGACAACGCCGTCGGGGACCAGTTCGGTGTGGATGCCCAGGTCGCGCTTGTCGCCGAGGCAGCAGAGAACGGCTTGCGCGATGCCGCCGATGCCGGTTTGCAGCGTGGCTCCGTCGGGAATCAGCGAGGCCACGTTGCGCCCCACGCCCATATGGGTTTGGGTGAGTTGCTCGGCCTCCAACTCCAGCAACGGCCGGTCGGTCTCAACGATGGCCGAGATGTGGCTCACATGCACGTTGGTTTCCCCGTGCGTGCGCGGCATTTGCCGGTTCACTTCGGCAATCACGATTCGGGCGTAGCGCGTCAGCGTGAGCGTGCAATCGATCGTGTTCCCCAGGCTCACGAATCCGTGTGCGTCCGGCGGTGATACTTGCATCAACACCACATCGAGCGGCAACTGGCCGGTCTCGAAGAGGGCTTCAATCTCGCTGAGGAAGATGGGAGTGTAATCGGCGCGGCCGTCGGCAATCGCCTCGCGCACGTTTTCGCCCAGGAACAGCCCGCGGTGGCGGAAATGTCCCTTGTACTCCGGCCGCGTGTAGTCTGCCGCGCCCAGGGTCTTCATGTGGATGATTTCGACGTCGCGCACTTCGGGAGCGCGGTCAACCAGCGCGTCGACGAGGACCGAAGGTGTGCCGCAACTGGACTGGATCCAAACCCGGTTGCCTGATTGAACGGCTTTGAGCGCCTCGCCTGCGCTCATGCATTTGCTGCGATACTCCTCACGCCATGACATCTTGACATCTCGAATCGCGTCCGCCGGGCGCCGCGGATCCGTATTCCAGCCGCCCGCCGATGCTCATAAACCGTGCCTCCCGAAGAGCGTCCAAATACCCCTTCAGGCCCGCTATATCGTCCCCCTTGAATCAGGGGTGTGCTGTGACGGGTATCACGGCGTTTTCGCCTTATCTTCCAGAGGTTTTAGGCTGATTTTTCAGATATTCGTTAACCAAATACCGCGATATTCCTTAGAAACGAAAAAATCCGCTGGGGCGATCTGCTCGCCATGGACTATGAGAGTTCTCCCATAAAATCCAGGGTGCCCCATGTCCCGATTCTGGGACATGGGAAAGCACGAAAATCCATCCAGGCACATTCATCGGGGCCGTCGTTGCGCTCACAAACACGCGAGTCGCTGCGACCCGCGGCGAGGTAGCCAAGAATGCTGGCGGGCGGCCCGCCTTTAGCCTTTCATCGCTCCACTGCTAATGAGGGTGCCCCATCCTTCCCGCGTTCTGTGCGCGAAGGGTGGGAAACCGCCACCCTCCGCTCCGCCAAATCATCCTTGACTCCGCTAACCCCGCTTTTCTGACCACTGATCGCTGACCACCGGATTTTGCAGAGAATTTCCCTTCTCTCGTCCACAAACGTCTTATGCAAAGCTCTACGCAGCCCCGCCGGTTCCACGCTGCCCCGGTCCGCGATCGCCGCACCTCAAAATACAAAATGCCGGCTGTGAAACTGTGGCCGCTGAATCGCCGACCTGCTGACTCGCTGGCTCGCTGGCTCGCCGACTTGCTGACTTGCTGCTCTACTGCTTCGGCGCCTCGGGAGCCGGCGCAACCGCTCCGGGGAATATTCCCTCAATAGGCGCGTTCCGCTTCTGGTCGAGATCGGGCTGCGGCAGTGGCTTGCGCGGCATCATCTTGTCGCGCATGGCGGCGTTGTAAACAAAGATCGCCTCTACCGTGGCGATCTGCTTCAGGTCGGCCGGCTGCAGCCGCTCATATACGTCCTGGTTGGAGTGGTGCGCGCGCGACTCGTAATCCAGATTGTCCTGGATGAACTGGAAGCCGGGAATTCCTACCGCGTCGAAGCTCAGGTGATCGGTGCCGCCGGTGTTGCGTTCGGTGATGGTGGTAACGTCGAGATCTTTGAGCGGCTTCATCCACTGCTCGAAGATGGGCGCGACCGCTGCATTGCCCTGCGTATAGATACCGTGGATCTTTCCCGATCCGTTGTCCACGTTGAAGTAGGCGCTGATCAGCTTCTGTTCCGGCTTCAGCTCAAGCGGTCCCTCGCTACGGCGCATGAACTCAGGCAGTTCCATCTGGTCGGGTGCTGTTGACCTCTTGGCAGAGCCGAAGTGCATCGCGCAATAGCCGCGCGAGCCCAACAGTCCCTGCTCTTCCCCGGTCCACAACGCGATGCGAATGGTGCGCCGCGGTTTTACGCCCAGAGCCTCAAGTATGCGCACCGCCTCCATCGCCACCACGGTTCCGGCGCCGTTGTCGGTGGCGCCCGTGCCTGCGATCCAGCTATCCAGGTGCCCGCCCAGCATCACTACCTGGTCCTTCAGATTCGGATCGGTGCCGGGAATCTCGGCGATCGTGTCAAAACCGTGCTCGTGCTCGCCGCTGACTTTTGTCTCAACGTCGATCTGCACCTCGACGGGCACATGCGCCTGCACCAGCCGGTAAAGCCGCCCGTAGCTCTCAATCGCCGCAACCGTCACAGGAACCTTCACCGCCTTGTCGGCAATGTACGGCGTGCGGCCCAGAGTCGCGCCGTTGTCATCGAATAACGTTCCGCCCGAACCGCCGCCGTTGGCGCCGTCGCGGCTTGGCTCAATCACAGCGGCCACTTTTTCATCGCTAAGAAACTGCGCAATCTTGTCCGTGAGCCGCTGCCTTTCCGTCCGCGTCTTCATCCGGGCCTGCATCTCGGGCGACATTGCCCCGGCCGCGCCTTCGCTTACCGGAAACTCGGAAACGTCTTCGAGAGTCTGCGCAGTACTGCGCTCGAAGAGCGGCTTGTCCACAGGCGGAACCGGCCGCATGGCGCCGAAGAGGATAATCTTGCCGGCCAGTTTGCCCTTGTACTGATCAATGTCCTTTTCGGTCTGGATATCGACGAAGGCCACGTCGCCGGTCACCGGCCCGGGAGTCGAAGGAGACCACGGGGTGGCCTGCAGAATCAGAACTGCCGTATCCGGCTCAACCATCCGGGCCCAGGTATTCAACTGCTGCCAGCCCAGGCCAAACTCGCCCCAGTCCTCGAGGTGTGCGTTCTGGAGGCCGATTTTTGTCAGGGTATCAACGGTCCACTGGTTCGCTTTTTTCAGGTTCGGTGAACCGGTCAGACGGGGACCGATGCCGTCGGCGAGGGCGCTGGCAAACTCCATCACGTGTGAGTGATTCAATCCCTCGTCGCGAATCCGCTGGTACATGGTCAGATCGAGCGTTTCAGTGGCCGGCTGGACCTCGCTATAGGGATCGACAACCGAAGGCGCTGAGGGCGCGAGAGTGGTTTTGGACTTGGGTTTGTCGGCAGCAAAGACAATCAGCGCCGCCGCTGCCAGGCCGCAGCAGGAAGCAATGCGAAGAGATTTGAAATGCATGGTTTGGGCTCCGTTTGGAAGAAGTGGGACGCCGATTGAACATTGTAGGATACGGGTCCCGCAACTGGAGACTGTTATTCAATGCCGTGCGGCGAAGCCCTGGCCGCGTTAATCGGTTTTTCCGCTTCCGTCCGTCCCTTCCGGCAGATCGAGGGCCACGAGGGCAAAGCGTGTCTGGCCGGGCGCCGAGCTCTGGAAGCCGACGATGTGCTGGTGCCGAGTCGACCCGGCCTTCAACTCAAATCCGTTTGACCCGGAGTGATACCCGTAGCTGGTGCCTTTATCGTTCACTTGCACATTGCCGCCGTGCTTGTCGTCGCAAGTCAGACCTTCCGATGTTTTTGTGGGCTGGCCAACCGGGGAATTGTCCTGGCACGAGATCACATCCCCGTAGCGGGTGAGCGCCTTCTTGTAGAACGCAGTTACCTTGTCCTCGCTGTCGGGAGTGGAGTAATTGACCACTTTAATTCTCATCTGCCACTCGCCGAAGCCCATCCGAATGTCAGCCGACTTGTCCTTGTCGTTGTCGGTAACCACCTGTGCGCCGGGATAAACGGGCAACCCGAGATCCGCGGCCGTTGTCTGATCGGTATTCACATGGACTCCGCCAAACGGTGTGTCGACCTGAACGTTTTTGTCCTCGCCGTTGGCTCCCTTTTCCACGTGAACCCGGCAACCGGCAGTCCACCCCACAAGCGCCAGTGCTACCAGCGCCGCGCCCCGGCGCCGAATTCCGAAGCCCTTCAGATTCAGATCCATATTTACCTTCCTCACAGCGTTTGATACGTTTACTTGTGCACCCGGGTTCCCTTGGCCAAGCGACAACTTTTTACCATCTCCGGGGTCCTTGACGATATAGCATGAAGAGCAGTACATCTGCATCACTCCTTTCCTTTGCCTCGGTTGCTTTGGTTGACCTTCGGGTGAGCAAAATTCCCAACCGCCGATCGAACGTTTAGAAGATCGGTCGAAGCTCCGCTGTTACAGGATTGCGCGAAAAGGCAGCCGAAATCGTTCGAATTAACCTGGAATGAATCGTCTACCTTGTGAAAGGACACGAATGAGAAACGTTCCCCGCTTTATCTCTGCCCGCAAAACTCTCATGGCCGCATCATGCGCGGCCCTGATCGCATTCTCCCCCTTACTCTCCCGCGCTCAGGACGATCCTCCGACTGAGGCAGGCCGGATCTCCTTCGTCCAGGGCGCAGCCTCGGTGCAGCCGGTAGGTCTCGACGAATGGGGCCGGGCCGAAGTAAACATGCCTCTCGGTCCCGGCGACCGCATCTTTACCGATGAAGACAGCCGCGCCGAGATCCAGATAGGCCGCACCTATCTCCGCCTCGGACCGGGCACCGACGTCAGCATCGTTGACGTAGCTCCGTGGGCTGTCTCGATCGGCGTAGCACAGGGGCACGTTCACGTGCATTGCTACGGTCTATGGCCGAACCAGAGACTGCACATCAACACGCCCAGCGGCAGTGAAACGCTCGATACTCCCGGCGAGTTTCGCGTCGATGTGTATCCCGACCAGCAGGCTGCCTTGTTCACCGAGTACGTCACCATCGCTTATTTGAGCGGCGCCGGAGGCTTCCGCTCCGACCTCCCCGCCGGAAGCGCGCTTGAACTGGTCGGATCGAATCCGGTGATTCCGCAATGGATGGAGCCGGCGCAACCCGAATCCATCGACTTCTGGAGCCAGCAGCGCGATCAGCAGATCGCGAACTCGATCTCTTATCGCTACGTGAGCTCTGACATCGGAGGAGCGTGGGAGCTCGATGCCAACGGCGACTGGTATCCCCAATCACCCTATGGACCAATCTGGTTCCCGCGCGTCGGCCCCGGTTGGGCGCCTTATCACTACGGACATTGGGTAAGCCACGCGCCCTGGGGCTGGGTATGGGTTGAGGAAGAATCCTGGGGATACACGCCCTTCCACTATGGACGATGGGTGGTCTTCAACGGCCGCTGGGGCTGGGTGCCAGGTCCACCGGCAGCGCATCCGGTGTGGTCGCCGGCACTGGTGGTCTTTGCAGGAGGCATCCATGTAGGCGGAGGAGGCGTTTCGGCATGGTTCCCGCTGGGGCCGGGCGAACCCTACCGCCCGTGGTACCCGTGCAGCCCGCACTACGTTGACCAGGTGAACATCACCAACCTGACGCCGACGCCAACCGTGCACGTCGCGGTAAGCTACGCCGGATTCAATTTCAACGCCGCGGTGTTTGCCAACCGTACGGCCGGCATTTCCGCAATGCGGCAGGAAGACTTTGCCGCCGGACGTCCCGTACGCGAGACCAACGTGGTGATCAACAAGACCGTCATCAACAACATCACCATCATCAACCAGCCCGAAGTGGCGCCCAACCCGCACGTCTTTGCCTCGCACCCGCCGTCGCGGCCAGTGCCGGTACCGGCAGCCCGGCCGGCGCTTATCAACGAGCAGGGAATGGTAGTTTCGGCCAAAGTTGGCTCCAAACCGGCACCGCCGCCGGTAAGGCCAGCTCCGCAAGTGCAGGTTCTGCCGGGACACAAGGTTGTGGCTCCGCCGCAGGGAGTTTCAACGACCGCGCGGCCTAACAATGCTGCGGGGGCGCCAGAAAAACCGGCGCAGCAGCAGCCCACCAAGGTGACTCCTGCGGGTAAACCCGCGGTGAGCGGGACCAGCGCCCCAAACCAGGGCGGTCAGGGTCCGCACCCCAGCTCGGCACGGCCGTCGGAGCTGACTGCGAAGCCGGCATCAAACCCTCCGGCGCAGCCCGCGCCAAAGGCCGAGACCGAACCGGGCGCGAAGCCGACCGCGAATCCGCAAGCGCAGCCTGCGACTACGAAGCCGGCACAGAACCCGAATCAGAAGCCGGGCGCAAAACCTGCAGACAAGAGCAAGGAGGGCGACAAGGAAGCACCCAAGAAGGAGAAGCCCGAGGACAATAACAACTAGAGCGAATGCGCCGGTCCACCCGAAAGCCGCTGCCATTGCGCAGCGGCTTTCTTTTTGCACGTGGCTTGAGCCCCTGAGCGGAGGGAGCAGGAGCCTTCAGGCTCCTGAATAGCCTCGCAAAACACTGCCGCCTTCAGGCCCGGGTATTTGAGGCAAGCTCAGTGGCCGTTTGGCTGGTGGCCGTCTTCTTTGGTGCTGGTAGCGAACAGAATGCAGACGAAGAACACAGCGACAATGACCGAGACGACGACAAACGGGGAAGAGATACTCATTGGGCGAGGCTCCTTGGTGATTCAAGAATAGCAAAAGCAGCTATCAGCTCTCAGCCTTCAGCTCTCAGCTCCTGGCGCCGGCCATGAGACCTGTTGATCGCATCCGCGTCGTAGCTGAAAGCTGATAGCTGAGAGCTGAAAGCTATTTCCTATTGGCTGTTCCCTATTGGCTATTGGGTACTCACTATTGGCTGTTCCCTGCCTTCGCGTAGTCCACGCGAATGGTCAGAATCTCGTAGGGGTGGATCGGAACTTTGACCACGTCGCCGGTTACGGGCAGCGGATCGCCTTCGGGTGTCTCCATCAGGTTGGTGACGGTGGCGCCAGTTGCGCCCGGCGGCACGTGGAATTCGGCCGTCGCGTCTTTGCCTGCCCACTCGTACACGCGGAAGATGAGGCCGTTCGCATCCTCGGCTTTCTTTACCGCGGTGAGCACAACGTTGTCGGGCGTGACCGAAGCGAACGAGTGCGAAGGCGGAAGCGAGCCGGCGTGGGCCGTGGTCACAACGGCCTGGAGCGGGTAGTCGTACTCCCAGCCATGGCGTACGGTGAGCGCTTCTTTCCACGTTCCTGCGTGGGGATAGAGCGCGTACTCAAAGTGATGATGGCCCTGGTCGGCGTCGGGATCGGGCCAGGTGGGCGAGCGCAGCAGGGTGAGGCGCAGCACGTTGCCCACGGCGTCGTAGCCGTACTTGTCCTTATTCAGGACCGAGAGGCCGTGGACCTTGCCATCAGGGCCGGCACCTGAGAGATCGGCCCAGCGCATGGCAGGAACTTCGAACTGGGCTTTTTCCCAGCTATTGTCGCGCGTGGTGGGCCGCTCGATTTCGCCATAGGGAATCTCGTAGGTGGCAAAGTTGCTGGTCGCCGACAATGGGAACGCGGCCTTGAGCAGCACGTGCTTCTCGTGCCAGTCAAAGTCGTTCGAGATGTTGACCTCGTCGCCCTTTAGCGAGATGGTCTGGACGAACTTGGAGTTTTGCCAGTGACTATGGACGCGAACAGCAGTGGCGCCGTCATCATCCTTGACCCGCTCCACCGAGTCGGCCTTTTCGATGGTTGCTGGCGGTACATCGAGTGTGCCAGGATCGATGTTCCAGGCGTCGTAGTCCTTCGGAGTGTCTTTGAAGAACTGAAGCTGGTTGGCGCATGCGCCGGGCGCGAGCATCTCAATTCCGTCATGACCGCTTGCACTTACCAATTGCAAGCTGGTAATGCACCCTGTCTCCTGGTCGACTTTGGCGCGAATTCCCTTTCCATCAAGCTCGTAAGGGTCGTTCTTTGGCCAACCGAGCTCGAGGCGCTCGCCGCTTCCTAGCTTCTGCGCTTCGACCTTAACCACTTTGTAGCCGAGCGCTGGCACATCCGAGACATGGAAGGTAAGTTCAGCGATTCCCGTCTTTTCGTCGACATCTGAACTTAGCGGAGAGCTCTGGCCCTCTATCGCACCATTGACGAACAGGGCGAATGCGCCGGCCTCAGGCAGCTGTAGCTTGACATGGACGTTGCCTGAGCGCTCCCACCCAAGGGGATTGTAGACGATCACGGGAATAAAGCTGGGTTGCTCACCCCGTGTATCAATCTTCTCCGCCACGGTGTTGAGCGCCCCGCTCGAAATCTCATTCGTCGACCAGCGCACCACGTCGTAGTCCTTCTGCGCTTCTTTGTAGATGATGCCGATGCCTGAGCCTGCGGCCAGGTCGTGGAACTGGTTGAACAAAACCTTCTTCCAATCTTCAGTCAGCTCATTGCCCGGATACGCGAGGCCATCGAGCCAGGCCAATGACGACCACTTCTCTGCGTTCAGCACCTCTTCCTCGGCGGTGCGCATGTTGTGCTTGTGGTTGGCCTGGGTGGTGAAGACGCCGCGGTGATACTCGAAATAAAGCTCCGATTTCCAGGTCGGGATCGAGACTATGCCAGCGACCGCGGGCGGAGCGGTATAGCCCTTGGCAATCGACTGGTAGTTCCACGTTGGGCTCTCAGTCGCGATCTGCTTCTCGACCGACTGGAAGTAATCGATTGCCTTGCCGAATTGGTATTTAGGGGTGACGGCGCAGCCCGATGCTTCGGCAGGGGCTAAAGCCCCGCTTGATGAGGGCGCGCTTTCGGCACGACTGAAGTCGTGCCCTGACACAAGGCACGGTGAGCCAGCCCGGTTCATGTTAGCCCAATGCATTCCCTCATCGAGCATGGCGCGCGTGGGTCCGCCGCCGTGGTCGCCAATGCCGTAGAGGTCCATCAGGTCGGTGAGGCCGGTAGACTTTTCGCGCGCCTGGGCCAAATCGTCAGAGAGGCGCACCGGGTTGAGCGTGACGTTCACGTAGTCGTGCGGGAAGTAGGCGAGCACCTTGGAGCCGTCGGGCGACTCCCACCAGAAGAGCTTGAAGGGCAGTTGGTTGGTGTCGTTCCAAGCCATCTTCTGGGTGACGAAGTAGTCGACGCCGGATTTTTTGTAGATTTGCGGAAGCTGCCAGGTGTAGCCAAAGCTGTCGGGGTTCCAACCAACCTTTACGTCGACGCCGTAGGCCTGCTTGTACCAGCGCTTGCCCACGAGCAGTTGCCGCACCAGCGATTCGCCATCGGGCATGTTGAGGTCGGGCTCGAGCCACATGCCGCCCACAATCTCCCACCGGCCCTCATTGATGCGCCGCTTGATCTCGTCGTTCATGTCGGGATACTTTTGCGCCAGCCACTCGTTGTAGACCGCGGCAGACTGCGTGAAGGTGTACTGCGGGTACTCGTACATGAGTTGCAGCGCGGTGCCGAAGGTTCGCTTGACCGTGTCGACGGTTTCGGTCCACGGCCAAAGCCACGCGGCGTCGATGTGCGAGTTGCCGGTGAGGTGGAAGGTGGCCTGCTGCTCGAGCGGCAACAGCGCCGCGAGCTTGGTATGCGCCGATGAAAGGCTCGCGTCGAAAGCCTTCTGGGCTTGTTTGCGTACCTCCGCGCTTTGCGCTTCGGCCGCGTCGAGGGACTTGATATCGACGGCTGCTATTGCTGCATAGAGTGTGGCCTGGTTGGCGCTCGCGGTCGTCGCGTCGAGCGAGGGAATCAGCTCGGCCGCAGCCAGAAACTCCTCGCGCAGATCCTCGGGATTCGGCCGGCCTTCGGGGAAATCGATGCGCAGGCTCGCGCCGCGGATGGTCTTCTGATCTACCGTATGCAGCAGTTTGACGGCGACTGTGATTTTATCGCCGGGTTTTACTTTGTCGAAGAGCACGATGGGCTCAAGATCGTCGCCGAGGGCCACGCGCCGGCCGTTGAAGTAGAGAATCTCGGGCATGGGCCCGTTGGCGCCGGCGTGGAACTCGAACCAGATGCGCGCGCCCGTCAGATCGTAGCCGTTGAGCGTGTCGGGAACCTGGTAGGTCTGCCGGAACCACACTGCTTCATTTGGCGCCTTGGAGTTGGAGGCAACTGCCGGCCACGAGCTGTCATCCAGATCGACGTCTTCGGCGTGGGGCAGGTCGCCGGCGTGCATCTTCCACGCGCCGTCAGGCAATTCGCGGAAGCTGCCCAGCCGGTTGACGACGGTTTGCGCATCTGGCGGCAGCATCGCCGTGGCTTTTTTGTAATCGGTGGGGGGCTGGGCCGAGGATGCGGTTGCAACGATCAGAATCCCAAGACAAAGAACGACACAGCGGAAGCTGGACCGGAAGAGATTAGTATTCATAGCGGAGAAAACCCTCCGCTGCATTTTAGGACACTGGACCCGCGCGGTTCTTCCGCCTGGCCGTGCGCGCACGAGATTCGAACCTGCTGCCGCATTAATCGAGCGTGCCTCACAAAGTCCATCCCTCCTTCGGGTAATGTCTGGCAGAAGGTTAGTAAGTATCCCCCGGCAGAGCCGGGGGCCTTATTGTGTGAGCCGCTCAAAGCGGCTTGAGCGGGGTCGCTAACGCGGCCCCGGTTGATGTTTGGCCGCCTGACCGGCGGCTGGCTACTTCCACAGG
>Ga0326727_10010839_pt1 | contig 21516 bp, 16 predicted proteins | sample MB2enrmetagenome_FD_207643 | JGI IMG/M metagenome (GOLD analysis project Ga0326727, IMG submission 207643) | Lab enriched peat soil microbial communities from McLean, Ithaca, NY, United States - MB29MY | ecosystem: Environmental > Terrestrial > Soil > Wetlands > Peat | place: USA: New York...
CGGCGCGCAAGCGGTCAATGGCGCGCTCCACCCGCATGTGGGCGGCTTTGTCCGTCAGACCGAGCCGCGCGCCGATTTCCGCCAGCGGAAGGCGCTCGAAGTAACGCAACAGGACCGCCTCGCGGTCTGTGGCGCTGAGATCGTGCATGGCCTCATCCAGCATGGGGCGCAGTTCCTGCCAAGTCGTGTCGGAATCGGCGGATTGGAGGAGTTGGTTCATTTGGTGGGCTTCCTGTTCATGGGAACGGCGGGATTGCTCGGCGCGGCGGGCCTTGGCAGCCAGATAGCGGGTGCTGGTGTAAAGCCAGCCGGTCAGCGAAGGGTGGTTCGTCAGGCCGGGGGCCTTGCGCGCCAGGTCCGTGAACACCGCCTGCGTCACATCCTGCGCGGCCTGCGCATCGCCGTGTACCTGCCGGAGCGCGGCCGAATACACCAGGGCGATATGCCGCCGGACCAGTTCCGCAAATGCCGTCTCGGACTGGCCGGCCACGTAGCGGCGGAGCAATTCGTTCGTCATCATGTTACAGGATAACACCCTCCCGCGGCCAAAATTCCACAATGAGCTTTCCCGTGGAAAACAGCAAGGCCCGGAACGATAAATCGTTCCGGGCCTGTGGGTTGTGTTAGTTTGGAAGATGAAGGAAGATTACTATGGGGCGCCGGCTTTGCCGGTCAGTCCCACCTTCTGCAAGGCGGCGAACACATCCGAGTCCTTAAAATCGCCTTTGACCTGAAAAGTCTTGGCGTCTTTCGCCACCCCTGTGGTGGTTTTCACGCCGGGCACGGCGGCGAGAGCATCCGTGACCGCCTTGGCGCACTTGGGGCAGCAGAGATGGACATTGCTGACATCCAGCGTTTGCACCTGCTGGCCGGTCGCGCCGGTGTTGGGGGTGATCTTGATGTCCGCGTTGCTGCTCTTGCCGAAATAACCGGCTTTGACCAGCGCGTTGGCGGCCTTCTGCACCGTGGCCGTGTCCGGCCCGGTCACAGTAATGGTGTCGTCCTCCTGGCTCGCCACGGCGGTTGCGCCCGGCACGTTATCGGCGACCGTCTTCTGGGCAAGATTGACACAACTCTTGCAGCAGAGATGAACGTCGGTGAGTTTTGTGGTGACGTCGGCCCCGCGGGCCGAAACGAGCATTGCACCCAGGGCGAAAAGACAGGCAAAAGCAGATTTCATAATTCAATAATTCGATGTTTGTTTCAGGGCAACTGACTGCGTTTATACTAACTGCGCGGGTAAATTAACCACGCACAAGCCCATTTGTCAAGGGATTTCGGAAGCTTTTTTGTGATGGGTCAGTGACGGCGGGTAGGGCGCGCACTCCGTGCGCGCCGCGGCGGGCAGAGGAGACTGCCCGCCCTACCTTTTCCCCCTGCGTCACTGACGCAGTACAGCTTTCTTGCCCGCGCTTTTGGGCCTATCCCATAAGCCGCGCTCGCAGCGCCTTCAGGCTCCGGGTGGGGTGGCGAACGGTGATGCGGCGCAGCTCCAGCGGCGGCGTGGCCGGAAGGTTCACGCCGTACTCCGTGGTGCAGGCGGTGCGATAACCCGCCTCCATCACCAGGTCCCGCACAGCGTCGTTCCAATCCCCGTAGGGATAACAAAAATCCTCCACCGCCACGCCGAAAGTGTCCTCCAGCTTCTTTTTGCTCCCCAGAATCTCCTCCTGCGCGTCCCGCAGGCTCAGGCGGGTTAGCCGCGGGTGGGTCAGGGAATGCGAGCCGATGCGATGTCCCGCCCGCAACCACTCGCCCACCTGCGCGGTGTCCATCAGCGGCTCTGGCGCTTCGCCGTCGCGCAGGTCCCATTCATTGAGTTTGCCGATGCAATTGGCAACCAGGAATGCCGTGGCGCGGAACTGTTTTTCGGCCAGCGGTTGGAGGGCGTTCTCAAAGACATTGCGGAATCCGTCATCGAAGGTCAGCACGATGCGCCGCTCCGGGCCGGCATGGGAGCGGGCCTTGACATTGGCCCCGGCCGGCGGGCAGGAGACGAAGCCGGCCTGTTGCAATTCCTCCAGTTGCCGGACAAAGACATCCCGCCGGAGATAAAGCCCCCGGAGCCGCACGCGGGGCGGGCGCGGGCCGATCTTGTGGTACATCAAGATCGGCACCCCGGTTTTGAAGAAACCCAGAAACGGTTCCAGGGTGTGAAAGTAAACCGGCACGGCGCGGCGCATCCCTTGTTTGTAGCACCCGACCGGGCGCGGACCAAGCCGAATCAAGCCGGCGAAAAGTGTGCGCCATTGCGCTTGCGGGGACTTTGTCACTGGCCGTGAGCGGCGGCGGAAATTCTGCCGGTTGACATTCTCCCCGCCTTGCCTAGCATGTCTTCATGGAAAAAAGAATATGTCCCCGCAGCCCCCGCGAGACGATGGACGGCTGGATGTACCTGCCCCGGTACATTGATAAAATCCGTCTTCACCTCGCCGGCAAGCTGCACTCCGATTACACGGATAACTTTGGCAAAGGTTTCGATGGCGAGTGGCTCAAGGCCGCCGGACTCACCCACGACAAGATGATTGAAGTGGTGAAAAACTCCATCACCGACGGCGAGGTGTGCGATTGGGTCCGCCAAAACGCCAAGAGGACTCCCGCCGAAAAAGCGGCCCATCGCGACAACACGCTGGGCCGTCCCAAGGCGGATGATGTCCAGGGCCAGGCCCGTTTAGCCATGCGCAAAGAGCAAGCCGGCGTGGCCCGCCGCGACGACATCCGCACCTTCGTTGACATCATTGACGCGGACGAACACAGGCTTTAATCCGCGTTGCGGGCCTGGGCCTCGTGGTTCGCGGGAACCCGAGAGGCGGGTGCCAGGCCGCCATTCCTTGCTCACCCGACTGGCGGATGCTATGATGAAGGCATGACCACAACAGTCGAGGCCATTTACGAAAACGGGATGTTGAGACTTTCCGGCCCCCTGCCTTTGCGGGAGAAAGCACAGGTCGTCGTCACCGTCCAAACTAAACCGCTCTCGGGTGAGGACAAGGAACGGCAAGCCTGGTTGAAATCCTCCGAGGAAACTCTCACGCGCGCATGGAACAATTCGGACGACGATGTTTTCAATGAACTTCTCGATCAGTGAAGTGGTCCTTGTCCCGATTCCTTTCACCAACCTCGCCAGCAAAAAAGTGCGGCCGGCGGTCGTGGTTGGCCTCAGTTCTCATGCCGGCGATCTATTCGTGGTCCCGGTTTCCTCTCAACTGCAGAACGTTGACTTGACGTTGCGAGATTGGAAAGCCGCCGGACTCAATGTCCCTTGTGGAATCAAAGCCCAGTTGGCAACCATTGAAAGCAATCTAATTGTCAAATCCATTGGCAGACTTTCGAATCGGGATCAGGTCTCCTGCCGGTCCCGATTGCGCGAATGGCTGCAATTGTAAGCGTAAAACTCAACAAGCAAGCACGCCGCACCGCGACGACATCTGATGCGTCCGGCAAGTCCACGATGAGGACCGCTCCGCGCTGTCCGTTGTGATCGGTGAAATAGACCGCCTCCGGCTTGATCGCCTCCAGAATTCGATTCATCTTTGGCCCCGCCGTGCCATCCTTCATCGCGGCGTTGAAGGTTTGCCTGGCTAAAACTCCATCACCGTTTGACCGCCGTCCTTTGTTCGCGGCCGGCTTTTTGGCGGAGGAGGCGGCATGTCAAATAAATCTTCAATGGCCGTCTTGTCCTGCAGCCTCGAATAAGCCTGACGGAAAAGGTCAAAGAACAACAGCCGCCACGAATCATTCTGAAAATGCCGGCTGAAAAGGGGCGATTTCATTTTCCGCTGGAAATCCGGTTCGCGCTCCTCCGGTATCACCATCACTTTGGGGGTCCCGGCCGGCATGTTCGACCCCCGCTGCAAGCCGCTCGTCATGCTGGTGGTGGATTCCACCTCGAACGCCATCACCACCTTTTCTCCTTCCAGCCATAGCAAATCCATGTCCAGGACGGTTCGCAGGTTGGCCACTCCCTCCAATTTTTTTGGTTTGCTGGTGACCAAATCGCCGAGCCGCGCATCGGGGGCCAGCCCGCCCGCCCGCTTGCCCTGTTCATTTCGGCCAATCCAGATCTGGTGGCCGCGCCTCCTGCCGATCAAGGCCAGCAGCGCGATCAGTTCGTTGTGCGATTCCACCCGCGCCTTGATGTCGTCGCGCAACAGCCAGTACCCTTTGCCGGATTTCCGCCCGTAAGTTTCCAGCGCCTCCAGGATGCTGGTGGAATCCGAGGTCAATGAATTGGGAAACTCCTGGCTGACCGCGTCCCAAACCTCCGTAAAGGTGACGCGCCCGCGCTGGTTCAAAAAGCGGAAGACCGTCTGCTCCACGCGCTCCGTCAAGGGCGCCTCCTGCAATCGCGCGACAAAAGCGGCGTCGTTAAACCACCACAGTTCGCCTTCCGCGGCCCCGATCCGTGTTTTCACCAACTGGAACTCCTTTCCCAGGGCGTCCTGCAAGACATCCTTCACATCCAGCCCGGTTTGCAGCGTTCCAAAAAGCCCCATTCTCGCCAGCACCGGGTCAACACAATTTATCAGGATGGTATAAGGCGTCGGTTCGGCCCGCTCCGCGATGACCTGTTTGCAGGTGTCCACCACAATCCGGCGGAACCGTTCCTCGGTGACTTCCTCCATTGGCCGCGGCTGGTTGGATTGCGTTTTCTGGAATCGAAGGTAAAAATCTCCCTGGGCGCTGCCGAAAGGTTGCAGCATCGCCTTGGCCGAGACCTGTCCCAGCGGCTGATGATGGACTTTTTGGTAGTCAAATCCAGAGAACACCCCGGCGCGCACCGTGGCATTGCGGACTTTGAAAGTGGGATTATGAAAGGTCAGGCTTAGAAAGCCTCCCGGCCGCAGCACCTTGTGAAAACCTTCAAAGCTGTGGGAGAGCAGCGAGTAATAAACGGCAAAGGATTTTCGCTGGCGTTCGTTGCGGATGACTTCGTAGGTCTGGAGGTTTTCCGTGTAGTGGGAGTCCTCGCCCAGCCAGGCGTTCCAAAGATACGAAAGCTCGCCGTATTGAATGGAGGCGTCGTACGGAGGATCGGTGAAGATGTAATCCACGCAATCCTCGGGCATTTTCGCCATCACTTCCAGGCAATCCCCATGGACCACGGCCACATCGGCCTTGCCGTTGAGGACCTCGCGCCAGTCGTCGCTGATTTTCAGTCCGTCCAATTCCCGGTTGGATTCCTCTTTGGCTTTCATTAAGCCTTGGTGGCCCACGACGGCGCTTTCGAATTTCAACCAGACATTTTGCTCCATGAACTCCTTCGCGGACCAATAACTGTGTTGCGTCCAGGTGGAACTGAACCCCGTTTGATGATTGCCCTCACCCGGTTTCAGGGCGGGGCACATCTTGGTGCAAAGATGAATCATGGAGGTGAACGCCCCCATCAGGAACTTCCGCAACAGCGGACTCCTCTCCTCTTGAATCGCTTCGCGCAGCCACGCGGCGGCCAGCAAGTTGCGCCGGGTGAAAAGCTCGTCGAGTGAGTTGTAATGTTCCTTTTTTTTGAACGGCGCGCCATCGGGATAATAGAGGCGGTTTTTCGGGTGCCAGACCTTGATGCTCTTCTTCTCCAGTTCCACAAGCCGTTCCACATCCGCCTTTCTGGGCGCGCAACCAGTCTCGCAACGGTGCTCGCAGGAAGGGCAGGACGGGTATCGCACTTCGGTCAGGTCTTCGCCCTGGCGCACAAAGCAGGAGGCTATGAGCGGTTTGCCGCATTTGAGGCAATGGGCCTCGTAGAGCTTCTCAATCCGTTGGCGCGTCCGCTCCGCCACGCGCTCGAACGCCTGCTGCAACGAAAGCAGGTTGACCGGGCGCAGCGTCAATTCGGTGATGCGGCTGGCGGCGGGGTTCAAATCGCAGACGATGGCGCGGCGTTTGTGGCGCACGGCCTCGATCGCCACCACTCCGCTGCCCGCAAAAGGATCCAAAACAACGGCCTGCTCGCGCGTGTACGAGCAAATAAACCTGGCCACCACATTCCAGGTCTTCCGCGACCAGTATTTGTGCCAGACGTACATCGCCGTATGCGGCTCCGGGGGAATCTGCCGGTTGAGATGATGAAATTCCGGCAGCGTCAGGCGGCTGATTTTTTCTTTAAACAGTTCTCGCGGCTTCATCAGGCATTTTGGTGGAGTTCTTCGATCAGGCGCCGCGACAGTTCGTAGGCCGCCGCGATGCGCACGGCGCGCGCCGCCTTGATGCCCCGCACGCCGGCCAGCTCCCCCAGCGGGCGGCCCATCAAATCAGACAGCGTGCCGAAGCGGTCCAGCAAATCCCGCGCACAATCCAGCGCCGAAAAACTCGCGCCCCCGCTCCCAATAAGAATCGCCAGAATTTCCGCGTCCGAGCACGCCGGCGCGCCAAGTTCGACCAATTTGCGTCCAGGCTTCATGGCAGGAACTTTAGAAAACAGTTTCCCTAAATGCCACACCTAAATCATGGATGGCATCCGGTGGCCCCAAAAGACCGGGCACGAACTGGCATTTTGCCGGCGCGCAGGCTAAATTCTGGCTTGATGGCAAGCAGCACCAATGGCGCAATGGCGAAACCCGGCCCGGCCGCGGAACCAGTCCGCCCTGTCCTCAATAGTCCCGATCCGCGGGATAACGGCGGAAATCCGCCCGAGCTTCTCGCTCCCGCCGGCGACTGGGAATGCGTCAAGGCCGCGGTGGAAAATGGCGCGGACGCCGTTTACTTCGGCCTGGACCGGTTCAACGCCCGGATGCGCGCGCGCAATTTCACCGGGGCCGATCTTCCCCGGTTGATGGAGTTCCTTCACCGCCGCGGCGTCAAGGGTTACGTCACCTTCAACACGCTGGTTTTTGCCAACGAAATGGCGGACGCGGAACTGTTTCTGCGCTCGCTTATGGCGGCGGGCGTGGATGCCGCCATTGTGCAGGACGTGGGAATCTGCCGTTTGATCAGAATGCTCTCGCCCGATTTCCCCATTCACGCCTCCACGCAAATGACCATCACCAGCGCGGCGGGCGTGGAATTTGCCCGCGAACTGGGCTGCGGCCTCGTCGTTCTGGCGCGCGAATGTTCGGTCCAGGAAATCGAAAAGATCCGCCGCGGCCCGCCGGCCGCGCTTCCGCTGGAAGTCTTTGTGCATGGCGCGCTGTGCGTCGCCTATTCCGGCCAATGCTTGACAAGCGAGGCGCTGGGCGGCCGCTCCGCCAACCGCGGCGAATGCGCCCAGGCCTGCCGCATGCCCTACGAGTTGATTTGCGACGGCCGGCCCGTCCCCCTCGGCGACCGCCGCTATTTGTTAAGCCCGCAGGACCTGGCCGGGTTGGAAGTGCTGCCGGACCTGGTCCGCGCCGGCGTGGCCTCGCTGAAAATCGAGGGCCGTCTCAAGTCCCCCGAATATGTGGCCAACATCACGCGGGTTTACCGGCGGGCGCTGGACAAAATCCTGGCGGAGCCGGCCTGCGCCGCCCGGCTGGCCGGCGAATCGCGCTACGATTTGGAAATGGCTTTTTCGCGCGGACTGCGCACGGGCTGGTTCGGCGGAGTCAACAATCAGCAATTGGTCCACGCCCGCTTTGGCAAGAAGCGCGGCGTCTATCTCGGAACCGTGCAGCGCGTGGAGGGGGGGAAAGTGTTCGCCCATCTGGAGGCCCCGCTCAAGGCCGGCGACGGCATTGTATTTGACGCCGGCCGGCCCGACGAAAAGGAAGAGGGCGGCCGGGTCTATCGCGTGGAGGAGGCGCGGGGGCCGGGCCGGTCCCTGCGCCTCCTCGGTTTCGGGCGGGACGATCTGGATTTGAGCCGGATTCACATTGGTGACAGACTCTGGAAAACGAGCGATCCGGAATTGGACCGCCGCCTGCGCCAGAGCTTTGCGGGCCAGGCGCCCCGTTTCCGGCGCCCGCTCTGGCTGGAAGTTCACGGGCGCGCCTCCGGCCCGATGACCTTGACCGGCCGCGACGAATTGGGACACGCCGTCCAGGTGCAATCCGGCCTGCCGCTGGCGGTGGCGGAGAAGCAACCGCTCACCACCGAAAAACTGCGGGAACAACTGGGGCGCCTGGGCGGGACGGCTTTCCGCCTCGGCGGCTTGCGCAACGGGCTGGAAGGCGGCGTCATCCTGCCCGCCAGCGAACTGAACCGGATGCGCCGGGAACTGGTGGGCAGGATCGGGGAAATGCGGGCGCAACCCAGGCGGTGGAACGATTGCGGATGGCGGATGGCGGATGGCGGATTGAAGAGCAGCGCCACCAATGTTGGCAGCGAGGAGGCGCAGTTGATTGTTTTAGCGCGGACCATGCCCCAGTTGGAAGCCGCGCTCGGTTGCGATGCGCGGACGGTTTATTGCGAATTCGAGGACCCCAAGAAATATCGCGAAGCCGTCACCCGCTTCCGTCAATCCGCAATCCGCAATCCGCCATCCGCAATCTTCGTCGCTCCTCCCCGGATTTTCAAACCGGGCGAGGAGTGGATTTTGAAACAAGTCCGCTCCTGCCAAGCCGACGGCTATTTGATTCGCAATTACGACCATTTGAAATACTTCGCCGCGGACCGCCGGGTGGGCGATTACTCCTTGAACGTCGCCAACGGCCTGGCGGCGGACTATTTCAAAAACCGGTTCGGACTGGAACGCCTCACCGCGTCGTATGATTTGAACATCGTCCAACTGGAGGCGCTCCTGCAATCGGCCCCGCCCGCCTGGTTCGAGATCACCATTCACCAGCACATGCCGATGTTTCACATGGAGCACTGCCTTTTTTGCGCCTTTCTCACCGCCGGCACCGACTACACCAACTGCGGCCGCCCCTGCGACAAACACGCCGCGCAACTGCGCGACCGCGTCGGCCTGGAGCATCCTCTCAAGGCGGATGCCGGCTGCCGCAACACCGTTTTCAACGGCCGGGCGCAGACGGGGGCGGAATACGTCGCGCGGCTCCTGGCCCTGGGGGCGCGGCATTTCCGCATTGAGTTCGTCAACGAAAGCGAGGAAGAAGCGGCGCGGATCATCGCCAGTTACCGCAGCCTGCTCCGGGGCGAAATGAGCGGCGCGCAACTCTGGCGCGAGCTCAAACTGCACAACCAGCTCGGCGTCACCCGCGGCCCGATGGAAAAGGGCTGACCAGCCGTCTTTCCAACTCGTCAACGGTGATGCACTCGCCGGGGTTTGCGAGAGCGGCGCGCGCCGCTTTCAGGTCGGCCGCGGTTTCGAGAGCTTCCAACTCGGCCAAATCATCAATCAGTGAAACAACCTTGTTGGCCCGGTCCTGCGACAGGTTTTCCAGCTTGGCGACGGCTTCAGTAATGGTGCTCATAACATTGGTTGGAAACAATGTGCCACCCAAAACCGTATCTTCAAGAAGAGAATTATGTTTTCGCTTCCGAATGCATGCGCCAGCCAGCTTGGAAAGATTGCTTTCATAAAGATTTCTCGCGCCAACATTCTGGAGCTTGTTAGAGTGCTTCCCTGATGTCATTGCAGACTAATTTGGAATTTGCATTTGCGGCGCGGCCCAAGAGCGTTCCCGGCCCCGCTCCCGGACTCAAGGCCCCATTTGCCGAACAACTCCTGGCCTTTCATGAGTTTGGCAAAAAAACCATTCTGGCCGAAACAACCGCCGCAATCGCCGGCGGCAAAACGTTCCCCGTCCCCACCTACATCAACGAGTTTTGGACCGCCAAACAGCGGGCGGCCAGCCGCCTGCACGAAATTTCCTATCGCGCCTGCTTCAAGCCGCAACTGCCGCGCTTTTTCATCGAGCGGCTGACGGAGCCGGGCGACCTGGTCCACGATCCGTTCATGGGGCGCGGCACCACGCTGCTCGAAGCGGCGCTCCTGGGGCGCGTGCCCTGCGGCTGCGATGTCAATCCGCTCAGTCTGGTCCTCGTGCGCCCCCGGCTGCGCCCGCCCACCCTGCAACAAGTCCACGCCCGCCTGGCGGAGATTGATTTCAATGACCGCGAAGAGGCGCCGGAAGATCTGCTGGTTTTCTTCCACCCCGAAACGCTGCGGGAAGTCGCGGCTCTGAAAAAATATTTGCTGCGCCGGGGAACACTCGACCCCGTGGATGAATGGATTGCCCTGGTCGCGCTCAACCGCCTGACCGGCCATTCGCCGGGATTTTTTTCCGTTTATACCTTGCCGCCCAACCAGGCGGTCTCGGTGAAGTCACAGCGGAAAATCAACGCCGATCGCCGCCAGTCGCCGCCGCGCCGCAGCGTGCCGGACTTGATTTTCAAAAAAAGCCGGATTCTCCTGCAGGATTGCGACGGCGACACCCGCTCGCGCCTGCGCGGCGTGGCGGAAAAAAGCCTGCTGCTCAATCAACCCGCCCATGCCACCCCCCAAATCCCCGGCGGGTCCGTTTCGCTGGTGGTGACCTCGCCGCCCTTTTTGGACGTGGTGGATTACGCGGGGGACAACTGGCTGCGCTGCTGGTTTCTTGGCATTGACCCCAAAGGAGTCAAGCTGACGGTGCCAAAGAAGCTGGGCGAGTGGCAGGGGGAAATGACGGCGGTCTTCCGGGAATTGCGGCGGGCGTTGCGCCCGGGCGGCCGTGTCGCCTTCGAAGTCGGCGAAGTCCGCCGGGGCGAAATCAAATTGGAGGAGACGGTCCTGTGCTGCGGGCTGGAGGCCGGACTGCGCCCGGAATTAATCCTGATCAACGACCAGGAATTCACCAAGACCGCCAACTGCTGGGGAGTGGACAACAACGCCAAAGGCACCAACACCAACCGCATCGTGCTCTTCCGCAAAGGCCCCGATCCATAGGGCGCCCCTTACTTTTTCGCGGGCAGCGCGCGGGTGGCCCCGGTCGAGATGCCTCCGTCCACCAGCAGCGTCTGGCCGGTGATGTAGGCGCTGGCATCGGAGGCCAGAAAGACCACCGCCCCCTCCAGGTCCTGCGGAACGCCCGGCCGCTTCAGCGGAATGCGGTCGCAAAGATATTCCACCCACTCCCGGTCCTCGTACATCACCGCGTTTTGCCGCGTCTGAAACCACCCGGGCGCCAGGCAATTCACCGTGATCCCGTGGATGCCCCAGTCGTCGGCCAGGCTCATGGTGAGTTGTTTGACCCCGCCGCGGCTCGCCCCGTAAGGGCCCAGCCCGGCATAGCCCGCCACGCAGGTGACGGAGCCGATGTTGATAATGCGGCCGTATTTTCTGTCAACCATATATCGCGCCACCGCCTGCGCGACAAAGAACGTGCCGCGCAGATTGGTGTCGAGCACCAGGTTCCAGTCGTCCCAGGTGATGTCCAGCGCCGGTTTGCGCACGTTGCATCCGGCATTGTTGACCAGGATGTCTATTTTGCCATAGTGCTCCACGGCGGCTTGCGCCATTTGCCGGATGCTGCCGGGGTCGCGCACATCCAGCGCCAGCGGCCAGGCCTTGCGGCCCAGGGTTTGGATCTCCTTTTGAAAGGGACCGAGCGCGGCGGGGTCGCGGCTGGTGATGACCAGATCCGCGCCCGCCCGGGCCAGGGCGCGCCCGAAACACTGGCCCAAGCCGCGGCTGGCGCCGGTGACCAGGGCGGTTTTGCCGGCGAGATCGAAGGGGTTGGGATTCATGGATAAATAGTATTGACGCGACGCGGGTTTTTTCAGGGCTTCAGAACGACCTTGAGCAGGCCCGGTTCCTTGCGGTAGAGCCGGTCAAACCAGGCGGCCCCTTCCGCCAACGGCGCCGTGGCGCTGAGGAGCGGGCCGCATTGCAGCGCGCCGCGCCCCAGCAGGTCCAGGACGGCCGGATACTCGCCCCGCGACGCGCACGAGCCGTGGACGGCCAGTTCGCGGGTCACCGCGGTTTGCAGCGGGAACTCGACCCGGGGCGAGACATTGCCCACCAGCGCCGCCGTGCCGCCTTTGCGCAGGCAGCCCAGGGCCAAATCCACCGTGGCCGCCACTCCCGCCGCCTCGAAGGCCACATCGGCGCCGCGCCCTTGTGTCCACTCCAGGATCGCGGCGGCGGCCTTTCCCCCGGCGGAGTTAATGGTGTGGGTCGCGCCCAGCTTTTTGGCCAGGGCCAGCCGCCCGTCCGCCACGTCCGCCACCAGGAGCCGGCCGCAGCCCGCCAGACGCAACGCTTGCACCAGCGCCAGGCCAATCATCCCGGCGCCCACCACGGCCACGGCGTCGTTCAGCGTCACCGGGGCGCGGCGAATGGCGTGCAAGGCCACGGCAAAAGGTTCGGCCAAAGCGGCATGTTCGAAGGGCAAGCCGTCCGGCAGCCGGTACAAAATGCGCTGCGGAACGGCCACAAAATCGGCGAAAGCGCCCGGTTGCCGGTACTCTTCGCAGGAGACGCCCAGCACGCGGCGGTTGTCGCACAAGTTGATCTCGCCGCGCCGGCAAAAATCACAATGCCCGCAGAAAATCGTGGAATCGAAGGTGACGCGGTCGCCGGCCGCCCAGCCCCGCGCCGCCGCCCCGGTCCCGGCAATGATGCCGGAGGCTTCGTGCCCCATGATAATGGGCGGACGCCGCCGGCCCGTGCTGCCGTCCATCCCATGCACGTCGCTGCCGCATATCCCGCAGGCCTTGACCGCGACGAGCACTTCTTCCGGGCCGGGTTGCGGCGCCGGCCTTTCTTCGTATGAGAACTGTTTGTAATCTGTGAGAACCAGGGCTTTCATAACTGGACATTTGCGCCGCCCGATATTGGGCGGAATTTCCTTCCCGCGCCAGCAAGAAATTCCAATCCGCAATCGCCGAGGAACCGCAAGAACGGAATCACGCCCGCTGCACGGGAGCCGCTTTGGGCAACAGGAAGGCCAGGGCGGCGGCGAACAAGATTCCCAGGCCCAACGCGTCGAAAGAAAGGTTCAGATTGCCCGACACTTCGGAGAGCCACCCCGCAATAAACGGTCCTACAAAACCGCCCAAATTGCCGCAGGCGTTGATGAGACCCATCACGGCGCCCCGGGTGCTGGTGGGCAGCGTCTCGCTGGCGATGGTCCACAACGGCGCCAGGGCCACCGACGGGCCGGGGATGGAGAGACAGAGGAAGGCATAAGACCACCAAAAATGATGCCTCAAACTGACACTGAGGATCAGGCTCAGGCCGCTGACAAGGTAGGTCGCAGCCAAATGCATTCGGCGCTCATTGACCTTGTCCGAGTGGCGGGAAACCAGGATCATGAGCACGGCGGTGAACGTATAGGGGAGGGCAAACAACATGCCGTATTGCCACGAGGTGAATCCCTCGCCTTTCAGGGTGCTGGTAAAGAAGGTCATGCAACCGTAGGCCAGGCAATTGTGAAAAAAATCTATGACAATCAGGACCAGGACCAAAGGCTGGCAAAATTTTTCCACCAACGAGAGCGCCCGGGGCGGCTCCACGGCGGCCGCCTCCAGGCGCAAGGTCGTTTCCAGATAATCCCGTTCCTCCGCGGAAATCCATTTCGCATCCCGCGGGCGATCCCGGATAAGAAACCACCAGATGGGCAGCCAGAGAAACGGCAGCATCCCCTCCAGCACAATGACCGGGCGCCAGCCGAAATGCCCCAGGAGCGCGCCCGTGGAGAGCGCCGCCACCACCACCGCCAGAGGCTGGCAAAGATTCCAGTAGGCGTTGGCCTGCGCGCGTTCGGATCGGGGAAACCAATTGGCCAGCAGCACCAGCATGGCGGGAAACACCGCGCTCTCCGCCGCCCCGAGGAGAAATCGCGCCGCCTCAAACTGCCGGAACGTCCGCGCCAAACCGCAGCCGATCGCGCAGAGGCCCCAGCCGATCAGGCAAATACTGATGAGTTTTCGGGCGCTCCACCGCGACGCCCAGAATCCGCCGGGAACTTGCAGCAGGACATAACCAATAAAGAAAATCCCGGCGGCCTCCCCCATCATAACCTTGTTCATCCCCAGATCCTTCACCATGGTGGAAATGGAAGTGTCCGGGGTCAGCGCGATGGAGATGTTCGTCCGGTCCACGTACGAAATCGTGTACATGATCAGCGCCACGGGGATGATGCGGAGCCAGCGTCGTGATTTCATTCTTGATGGTTTTCGCCCCATTCTTTAGCAAGCCCGCCCGCATCCGTCCATATCAATCGCCACGCCCATCTGAGCGCTGCGCCCTCTGAGCGCCTCCTCTTAATCTTAATCCTTTAATGGGAGCGCCGCCCAAATCTCTCACTTCCCCGCCGGCGGCGATTGGGGCAACAGGCGCGAAATAATCAGGAGCAGCGCCACGACGACCACCGCCAGAATCCCCCAGAAGAGCATGCCGCCCCGGCCCGGCATCGGATTTTCACCCCACGAGGTCTTCCTGAGTTGCTCCTCGGCGGACAAGGACGCGGCATTTTTTTCGGCCGCCAGCAATTGATCAGCCACCAGGCTCAAGTCATAGCGCGGCGGCGCGACCCGCGGATTGCCATAGTAAAGGAAAACTTCATCGCCCGGTTTGCCTTTGAACAAAATGCGCGTCGCGGGGTAAAACACCTGAAATTGTTCCAGTTCCACCGGCGGATTGTCGCCGTTCCCTGTTTCCAGGCACAATGTGCCGCTCCGCGGGGCGCTGTCCAGCGTCAGGGCAAACTCCTTCGATTTGCGATCCGGCGTTTGCCGCCACGAGCCGCCGCCCAGCACATGGCGATAAGTGTCGCCGCGCTCGCCGGCGACTTCCTCGTAAAGCGACAGGGAGCGCTCAAACAGCGGCGTTCGCGCGACGCACGTCAGCCGGGCGAGCGGCAGACCGGCGCGTGGCAATTGGATGGTCCAGCGGCTCAACTTTGGGTCTTTGGAATCATTCGCAGCGGCCACCACCGGCGTGAGCGCGCGGCTGATGGACGCGCGTTCGATGAGGCAAGGCACTTGGTTGCTGCCGCGCAGCAGGCGCACATCCGCGAAATCCGGCTGCGCGTGCGCCAGCGCGTCCAGATCCAATTCCACTTGTTGCGCGCCCGCCCCGGAGATTTTCACCGCCTTGCGGAATTTCCATGCCGAAACGTCCAGCGCCGCGCTGCCCAGCTCGGTTCCCGGCAAAACCTCCGGCGCGCGATAATTGGGATTGTTCGACGGCGGCGGAATTTTCACCGGCGAAACCGCCACGGATTTCAGGTTGATATTCAAAGCCGCCAGGTCGTAGCGCGGCGCGGCGCAACGGCTGTTGCCGGTCAGCAAATGAAACGTTCCCGGCTGCCGCGCGAGAAAAATGAGCCAAACCGGACGCCGCTCCACGCGCACTTCCGCCACCGCCAGCGGCGCGCTGTCGCCGTTGTTGATGAACAGAAACAGCTCGCGCGAACGGATTCGGGTTTCCAGCGGCACGGAAAGATTTTCCGAAGGCGTCTGCCCTTCCACGTTCACGCGGTAAATCACGCCTTGTCCGGCGGTTTGTTCCTGGATGGAATCCCCGGCAATTTGCGGAACGGCCAACACGACTTGCCGCATGAAAAGCGGCTCAGTCGTGACAATCTCAATGGCGGCCAGGTCCAGATTGGCCGCGCCAAGATCGAGCGCCAGCCGCGTTTCCCCGGGGTTCTCGTTGCGGCCGGAAATTCTTGCTGGAATCCATTCGGTTGGCGCCGGCTCGCCGGTGCCCGCATGAACGCGCGCGCCGGTGAAGGGAACCGCCTGCGAGCGCCGGTCATCCACCGTCAGCCGCAGCCATTTGGAAACGATGGGCGGGAACGGAATTTGCAAGCGGCCCGCGCCGTCCGGCTGGCGAAACAGCGGCTGGCCTTGCGCGACCACCTGCCAGCGGTCTCCGTCGTCGGAACTCTCGACACGCGCGGCTTTGATGAAATTATTGGCCGGAGTTTCCAGCGTGACGCCGTCCAGCGCCTGCGCCAGTCCGGTTTCCAGCGTGAGAACCGTATTGTCCGGGTTGAGCGTTGCGCGAAATGATTTCGCGTTTTGAACGGCTTTCGGAGCGGGCGCCGGGCGTTCGATCCAATAAGGAATTTCATTTCCCGCATCGTCCCGGAGGCGCAAATCTTCGAGGGCGGAGCGCGCGCTTTCGAGGGTTTGAACCGGCAAGCTTATTCTCACAAGGCCGGCGGCCGAAACGTCGAACGATTGCACGCGCTGCCAGTCGGGGGGCCAATTCGCGGCGGCGGCGGAAATGCCGGCCACGAGGGCGCCCAGGCGGAACAGGCTGGCTGGAAAGGCATGGAAGTGTTTCATTTTTCTATCCCTTCGTTTTGGCGGCGAAGAAGAATTTGTGGTAGGCGAAGGAGGCGATCATGGCGATGACCGCCACGCCGAGAAACGCGCCGATGCGGTAAAGCTGGGGCAGTTGCGCCAGATCGTAGAAGAAGAGCTTGAGCAGCGTCACGCACAGCAAACCGATGGCGGCGTAGCGGGCGGCGCGAATTCTCTTGACAATGCCGGCGGCCAGCAGCGCGAGCGCGAACAACCCCCAGGCGATGGAATAGGTCATGTCGCGCCCAAATTTGTCGCCGAATTGAAACGTCAGCGCCGAGCCGGCGGCGCTGAAATAATCGGCGATTTCGATGTTCAACAAAAGAAACGCCAGCACGGTCCCCAGCCCGCAAAGAATGGGCGGCGCATTGGAGTTCAAGACGGCGTTGCGCGGCGGCGCAAGCAGTTTTGCCCCGGCGAACAGGCAAACGGTCACGATGCCGTAGGCGTAGAGATACCAGTTGAAGATCGCCGCGGCGCGCGGATAATATCCGAGCACGGCGGGATTCAGGGCCAGCCGCGCAAACGCGACGGCCAGGAGGCCCAGGCCCGCGAGCCGCAAGCCCGGGTGCGGCACGCGATGAAACAGCCAGAGCAACGCCGCCCCTTCCAGCGCCCAGCCGATGGTGATCCATTGTTGCTTAAATTGAACCGGAAAAATCAGCGTAATGAAAAACAGCGCCACCCCGCCGAACCAGGCAAGTTGCGCCAGGCGGGATTTATTTTGGGCGGGAATTTTCTTCAGGACGACGGCCAGGCTCAACAATCCGGGAACCGCGAACGCGGCCGGCAGCAGGCCCATGAAATCGTTCGGATAAACGGCTTTGATGAAGCGGTGGATGAGAAAAAACTGCAGCGGCCCGGCCATCGCCGCGGCGGCCCACGGAGCGGCTTTGTTCTCGAACTTCCGCAGGAACAAAAACGGAAACAGCGCGAACACGGCGAAGAAGACCAGATACCACCCCGGGGCGAAAGTCGGCGGCTGATTTGGGTTGCCGGGATGGAAATCGTTGAATTGCCAGGCGCATTCCAGCGCGGTCACGCACGCCAGGCCGACGGCCGGCATCCAGTCCATCAAAAATAGTCTTGTCACACCCAGCAGCAAAACTGCCAGCAACAGGGCCAGGCCGAAGACCGGCGCGGGGTTGGCCAACTGCAGCCGCAGCGTGGCCATGATGAGCAGCAGGAACGGCAGCGCCACCGAGCAGGCGGGCAGGATCGCGGCCATCTCTTCCGGTGTGGCCGGGTTGTCATCGAACTGGATCCCGGTTTGGAAAGCGCCGGGCTTGAATTTGCGCACCAGCCAGATGCTCGCGGCGACGAAGAACACTGCGAACGCGCCGAGCAGGAAAAAAGAAGCCGGCAGCCCCGTCAGGTCGGACGGGATTTTAAAGAGGAGCGCGCCGGTGGCGGCCAGCGTCAGCAACAGCACCGCCAGAACCGGCCACAAGGCGGCCGTGAGCACGGCCAGCGCGATGGCCAGCAAATCCACCAGCAAAATAAACGGCCAGACGAGGAACGAAACTTCCGGCAGGTTGAAAATCGGCGCCAGGACCAGCAGCAGCGCCAGGACCGGAAAAACTTGGCCCGCCCAGCCCCGCGCCTTTTCCCCGCGCCGCCGCTGGAGGAGCGCCGGCAGGGCCGAGTGCATCACCGCGAAGACAAAATAAAATGCCAGCGCGGCATGGAGCAATTCATTGTTCGCATTGTTCAGCCATTTTTGCGTCCAATAGGCCAGCAATCCGAAAATGGCGAATCCCGCGATGGATTGGGCGGGGGCGATGGTCCCATCGGCCAGCGCCAGCGCCACCACGGCGAGATCCACAAGAAAGACGAAGCCAAACATCAGCGCCGGACGCTGTGCCAGCGGCTCGAAACTTAAGAACCACGCGCTGAACGCCAGCGCCACAGCCGCCAGGCCGAGCGTGGAGCCGGAGAGCCACGTTTTCGCGGGAATTCCAGCCAAAGAACCGCCCGCCGCTTTTTCGCCGTCCGCGGACTTCCAATTTTTCGCCCGCCAGGTTGCCGCAAGATAAAGCGCGATGAAGCCCAGCAGCACGGCCAGCGCGACCAGGATTTTGTTTCCTTCAAAATACCTTTTGTCAACAAAAAATGCGCCCGCCCAGAGGATTTGCAGGATTGCCGTGCCCGGCGCGGCAAGCGCGGCGAGAAAAAACCAGCGGCGGCGCAGCGCCACCAGGATCAGCCCTGTGTCAAGAATGGCAATGTAGCCGAACAGGCCGAGCGGGTTGTCCTGGCCCGTGGAAACCAGAACGGGCGTGAGAAAACCGCCGAGCATCCCGAGGATGGCCACGACCAGGGCCTCGAGCCGGACCGCCAGCAGGAAGGCCGTGGCCGTGATGATCGCCATCAGCAGAAAAGTCGGAATCGGCCCGAAGAATTCAAATTGATAAATCGAGCGGCAGGCGAACGTCACCGTGTAAAGAATCACCACGCCGGTCGCGCACAAAGTTTGCGAAAGCGCCGACAGATTTTTGCGCGACATGACCACGCCGCCGGCCAGCACGCCAAGACCAATGAGGAAACCGAACCCCGCCTGCACTTCGCGCGGGATGAGATGGCGGGCGTAGGCATATTGAATGGCGAAAGCGATGCCGAGAAAAAGAGTGAATCCGCCAATCCACGCAAACCCTTTGACGCCCATAAACTGTTCCCAATCGAAAGCCGGCGCGGCGGGCCGTGGCGGCGCGGGCGGCGGCATTGGCGTCGTTTGGAGTGCGGGAGCTTGCTCCCGCTTTGGCAGCGAAGGCGGCGCGGGGGCGGGCGGCAGCTTTGGCGGAGTCGGCGGGGCCGCCGGGACCGAAACCACCCTCGCAACCGCAGGCTGAACTGGCGCCGGAATGGCCGGTGGCGGAGCGGCGACTGGTTCCCGCGGCGCGAGCAGAGGCGCGGCCATGGTGGTTTGCGGCGCGGGCGCCGGCTGATCCGCGCGCGCTGATTCCCGGTCCTGTTTCAGCCGGAGAATCTCCAATTCAACCGTGCTGAGGCGGCAGGAAAGTTCCTCGGCGCGCTGTTTGGCTTGAATGGCCCTGGCAATGAGCCAGATGGCCAAAGCGATTGGAATTGCCAGAACCGCCAGCACAACTACGGGTATAAATTCCATAAATTGCCTTTCAACGGCCTCTGCGGCTTGATGGCGCGCAGTCTGCCTCCAGTGCCGGCTTGGAGACAAGCCGCAAGAGCGCCGCGCATTCGAGTTGCAGTTGGACCGAACTCATCTTCTGGCAGGGTAAGGCCCGGCGTCTTCAGGGTGTTAATTGAAAAAACATGGCGCAGCATCAATAGAATCAATTGCCCATCGCTGATGGCGCCGTCCCCCCGCCCCAAAAGAGCAACATCCGCGACGCCCCAAGGACTGGATTGGGAATGCGTCAGGAGCTGTGAAAAAATTGGCAAAAGGCTTAAAACACAAAATGTGCCCATTGATAATCAACGACTTGCGCAAGCGATTTCTGACGATTTTCAATTTTTTCACAGCTTCTCGGTCTTGGGTGGTAGGGCGCGCACTCCGTGCGCGCCGCGGCGGGCAGAGGACTGCCCGCCCTACCTTTTTCCCCTCCTTCACCGACGCATTGCGAAAAAAGACGCTCGATTTCCTCGGAAGAAGTCACGGTTCGACAGAGTCTCGCCCTGCCTCACCCGCGTTCACTGACGCCTTGCGAAAAAAACCGCATTGCCCTTGCGGCGGCTTTGGCCCAACATCCGGCCATGCTCGCCCGTGTTTTGTCGGCTGCGCTCAATGGTATTGAAGCCTTCCCTGTCGAGGTGGAGGCCATGCGCCAGGAGCGATTCTGAACACTTATTTTGACAAGTCGTTGATCTTGAGCTGAGTGACTATCAGCAGGCGATGCGGAACAGCCAAACGGTTGGGGCCCGCGGCGGCGCGATCTTTGACCTGTTGCATTTGCAGGCTGCGCGCCGGGGCGCCGCGAAACGCATTCTCACCATGAACGTCCGGCACTTTCAAGTATTCGCCCCCGACTTGAAAAGTATCATCTCGGTGCCGTAGGCTCCAAACATTCTCGTAACAGTTTAGCTGGCATGCCGGCAGGACGCTGTGATTCTCCAACCCGTTCTCCGGGCGAGCGGCTTGGATCACTTTGCGCATGATGACAACCGGCCGCAAACTTCGTTCGGCCTGGTTATTGGCCGGCGGCACGGCAGGGCGTGACACTTTTTCTGAACGCGGAAGGGGAGGTAATCCGGCAAGACTGCATTCCCAGCAGGCAGTTAAAAGCACGGCGGGGGCCAGTCGCGGGTCCTCCGACGCGGTAGGCCGGGGGAGGCGGCGGTGGCGGCGCCCAGCGGCGGTCACAGACCGCCGCTACAGGCAAGCGCATCCGCTGGTTCACCATCCTGGCGGTTTTTCCCCGAGCGCGGCGCCCCGGCCTTTCTCGGCGTCGAACGGGCGGAAGGCGTGCGCCCGCAGATCAGGCAGAATTACGCGGATGAAGGCCTTTTTTCTGTATCCGCGCGCATCCGCGTGATCCGCGGGCAGTTCCGAATTTGGCTGCGGCGGGCCGCTCCGGGCGTTTTCCTGCTTGCTAAGAGGTTGGCAATCTGCGCAAGTGGCTAACGATGAGAGCTTTGCAAAAATCCGCAAGAATCGGCGTTTTTCCCTTGACGATTAGAGCTTATATGCTAATCTTTTGCGCGTGGCAACACGGCATATAGGGCCGGGCGGAGGCGGGACGAAGATCCCGGCCTGCCGGGACTCTTCCGGAGGTCCGGTTTTCCGGCGGATATCTTCCAAGATTGCGGCTTTAACGTTAAGGCCGCCACCCCCCCATCCGACCGAATTCGAGCAGATTCAAGTGGATTCAAGCAAATCAAACCAAAAAGATGGGTGCAAAAACCATGAAAGAAACCGCAGGCAATCGGCCATGAACTTGAGCCGCCAAGAGGCTGTCAACCCCGGAAGCTCTCGGGATAGGAAGTCGCAACAATCCGGAGCGGATCACCGCGAAATACGCGAAAAAGGATTCCCGATTGTTCGCGTATTTCGCGTATTTCGCGGTGAAAAAGCTTCTTTTTTGAGCCTTTTGAGCCTTTTCGCTGAAAATCAATCGAAGTGACTGTCCATGAACCATTTCCACGCGGCATTGAGTTTTCCCGATCAAGCCTAATCAAGGCTAATCAAGTTATTATTTCGCCATGACCAGGAACAGCCATCCCCATCCGGGCTTCTTTGTTGACAGAGCCGGGACGGCTCTGCCACTTGGCTTCATGAAGCGAGCCTGCCGGGGCATAAAACGCGGTCTTTTTTTTCTGGCAAGCGGCGGCGGGGGTGTGTAGTTTCGCCGGATGCAAACAAAAAACCAGGAGGAATATGAACCTTCATAGTCTGGATATTGTCATCATCGTCGGGTATTTCCTGAC
>Ga0326727_10010842_pt1 | contig 21511 bp, 17 predicted proteins | sample MB2enrmetagenome_FD_207643 | JGI IMG/M metagenome (GOLD analysis project Ga0326727, IMG submission 207643) | Lab enriched peat soil microbial communities from McLean, Ithaca, NY, United States - MB29MY | ecosystem: Environmental > Terrestrial > Soil > Wetlands > Peat | place: USA: New York...
TATCACCGGCGGTCTGCCTAGGGTGGCGGAGCTTTTCGAGGCGCGCCGGCCCAAAGAGAGCGCCACCGTCACGGAGATATCCGGCCTTGTCTCCTTCGGTAAGCTGTCGAAAGGGAAAAGGGAGATCGTGGTCACGCCCGAGAGGGGCGAGGCCAGGAAATATACGATCCAGAGGGGAAAGCATATCATCGTGCACGAAGGCGATTACGTGCGGGCAGGAGAGGCCCTTATCGACGGCCCTGTCAATCCCCACGACGTGCTCCGGATTCTGGGCACGAAGGACCTTGCCCGCTACCTCGTGGACGAGATCCAGGAAGTTTACCAGCTCCAGGGCGTGAAGATCAACGACAAGCACATCGAGATCATCGTGAGGCAGATGCTGAAGCGCGTAAGGATAAAGGAAGTGGGCGACACCAATTTCATCATCGACGAGCCGGTTGAATGGTGGGTCTTCGAGGAGGAGAACAGGCGCGTCCTGGAAAAGGGAGGTACCCCGGCAACGGCGGAATCCCTCTTCCTCGGTATTACCAAGGCATCGCTCATCACGGACAGCTTCATCTCGGCCGCGAGCTTCCAGGACACTACCAAGGTGCTCACCCAGGCAGCCATCGAGGGCCGGGTCGACTACCTGCGGGGCCTGAAGGAGAACGTGATCATGGGAAGGATCATCCCCGCGGGGACCGGCTTCTCGAAATACCGGGGCTACGAAATGGTCGCCCTCGACAAGATGGAAGAAGTCCTGCCGGAAGAAGGAGGCGAGCCCCTCTCAGAGGGTGCCGCCCCGTAGCATCCGGTCCGCGAGCTTACCCTCCTCGCTTTTAGGAAAGAGCTCTATGACCTTCTTCAAGAGGGTCGTAGAGCTCTTTTTGTCGCCAATGGCGGCGAAGGCTTCCGCCTGCCGGAGCATCGCCTTCGCTGCCTTTTCGCTTTTGGGAAACTTGTCCACCACTTCCTGAAACTGGACTATGGCCTTCTCGTGCTCCTTCAAACCCATATAGCACTCGCCCATCCAGTAATAGGCATTGGGCGCGAGGGGGGAATCGGGGTTCTGTTTCACGAACTGGGTAAATATGGCCACCCCGTCGGAGAACGCGCCTTTCTGGAAGGCATCGAAACCCTGCTTGTACATCTCTTCAGGGCCTCCAGCGGCTGCGCTATTTGTCGGACCCGCGCCCTCTCTTCCCTTCTTCAGGTCCTTAAGCACGCCCTTCACCTCTTCCCAGTAGGCACGGAGCTGAGATTCCAGCTCATCGATCTTGCCGAGGATACCTTTGATTTTCTCATCCCTGGCCTCGCCTGCCACGGACAGGTCGACCACCTGTTTTCTGAGGCCCTCGTCGGGGGTGCCGATGGTCTTCTCCAGCGCCTTGATCTCCTTTTCAAGCCGGGCGATGCGGCCGTCGGTCTTCTGCATATAGCTCGTCTGCTCGGTGTAGACCGACGTCACGTCCTGCCTCACCTGGCTCACGTCCTGGCTGGAGGCGCAGCCGAACACAAAAAGGGCGACCAGAAGAAGCGGAAAGCGTCTCATCCATTCCCTCCTCGTTTATTGAACTGCAAAATGGGCCCGTCGGTTCTTTGCCCAGGCCTCCTCGGTATGGCCGGCATCGACCGGCGCTTCCTTGCCGTAGGAGACAACCTTCATCCTCCCGGCGCTGACCCCAGCCTTCCGGAGGTAGTCCATTGCCGCCTCCGCCCTTTTCTCGCCCAAGGCAAGGTTGTATTCCGTCGTCCCCCGCTCGTCGCAATAGCCCTCGATCGTGAGCTTCACCGGCTGGTTGCTGCCCAGCCACGCTGCCAGCTTCTGGAGGATCGGCAGGGCGTCGGCCCTGATGGTATAGCTGTCGAAATCGAAGTAGATATTCTGCAGGCCCGCAGCCCTCAACGCCTCCTCCGCGGCCCTTCTCCTCTCTTCCGCCGTCCTCGCCAGGTTCTCTTCCGTGATCGCTCCCCCCTTCTCCTTCCGGGCACTCCCTTCCAGGGCCGGGCCGTGCTCAGCCGGGGCAGTGACCTGCGGGGCCTGCTCCGAGGGCGGGCCGGATACGGGCTTCGACGCGCACCCATGAAAGAGCAGCATCGCTGAGGCCAGACACCAGAGGCATAATGCTTTTTTCATCCTTCCCCTCCTCTAGGGCATGAACTTCGGTTGCGTCTCTTCGGCTCCGGTAAATTTCAACTCCCTCTTGTTTTCCCCGTTGCGGAGCATCAAGCGGATTGAGGCCCGTGCTCCCTTCTGGGAGGAATAGATAATATACCTGCCGCAGGACGAAAACTGGGGAGAGTCGTTCACCCCCCCGTCACTGAGCACCCGGGCGTCGGAGCCGTCGGGCCTCATCACGCAGATCTCCAGGGCGCCCTCCGTTTTCGACACGAAGGCGATGAGGTCGCCTTTCGGTGAAAAGGCGGGAGACGTGTTATAGTTGCCCAAGTAAGTCAGGCGCTTTATGTCCCCCGTGGCCATGTCCTTCACGAACACATTCGGCCCCCCGTACATGTCGGAAACAAAGACCATTTTGCTGTTGTCGGGGCTGAAGCCCGGCGAGGACAGGATCCCTTCTTTTCTGAGCAGTACGGTGCGATCCCTGGTCTCCACGTTGAGGGCATAGAGCGTCGAGAATTTGCCGAGGGTGTGGCTGTAGGCGAGGGTCCGCCGGTCCATCCAGTTCGACCCGACCTTCATTCCTTCCTGCCTGTCCACAAGGACTTCCCGGTTCGTGGCAAGGTCGATCACGTAGAGGTTCGGCTTCCCTTCCTTGTAGGAGGTGAATGCCAGATATTTCCCGTCCGGGGATACCGAGGGCGAAACCACGATCTGGTTATGGTTGGTCAGCTTCCGTGTGCCGTGGCCGTCGAGGTCGGCCACGTAGACATCCCGGTGGAGCTTCGTCTGGCCCGCCACGAAGAGTACCCTCGAGCTCATGATGCCCTTCTCGCCGGTCACCGTCAGTATGATCTCATCCGCGAGCCTGTGGACAACCCTCCTCCAATCCGACGACGCAGCCCGGTATCGCTTTGCGAAAAGGAGGGTCCCGTCGCCCGCGTCATACAGGGACGCCTCGAGGGAAAAGACGTTGTCCTTCTCCTCCACCAGGCCCTTGCACAGGAGCTCCACACCCAGGAGCCGCCACTGGTCGAACCTGATATTCCGTTTCTCCACCCCTTCGCTCAGGAGCCCCTTGTCCATCAGGGAGAGGGGCGCCACCACGAAGAAGCCGGACATGTCGAGGTCCTGGCCGAGGAGATCGCTTACCTCCGGTCTCTGCCCCCCTTCGGTCGCAAAGGGGGGCACTGCAATGGTGACCTTCTTGTATGACTGGCCGTAGACGTCGAGATAGACCTTCGCCTCGGCCAGGTGCGCCGCGAAGACCAGGGCTATCAGCATCATTGGCCATCTAAGTCTGCTCATGCCGTCTCCATTCATTGATGAGCTTGAACAAGGCTTCGCTCTGGGGTGAGAGGCTTCTGCCCTTCTTCGTAATGACGTAGAAGGACCGCCTCACCGGCGCGAACCCCTTCACGCCGACCACCTTCAGCAGGCCCCGGTCCAGCTCGTCCTTGATTGCCCTGTTTGAGATATACGAGATACCCATGCCGGCCCTCACCGCGGCCTTGATCGCCTCTGTGTCGCCCAGCTCTCCCACGATCCGAAAATCTCCCGTTTTCAGCCGCCTCTGTCGCAGTGCCGACTCGAAGCATTTCCTCGTCCCCGACCCCGGCTCCCTGACAAGAACAGGGTAACCGGAGAGATCCCGAAGGTCGATTGCGTCGGGAGAATCGACAGGCCCGATAAAGACGATGCTGTCTTCGAGAAAGCTCTTGTAGGTTATCTTGTTCGTCTCCTCTCTGGAGCCCACGAATCCCACATCCACGTCGCCGCTCTCCACCTTGGCGGTAATCTCCCTGCTGTCCGAGAGCACCAGGGTGAGCTCCACCCCGCCATAGCGCTCCTTGAAGGCCTTGAGCATGGGGGGCAGAATGTAGACCCCCGGGATGCTGCTTGCCCCGAGTCGCAGGGTGCCCCTCTTCAGGCCCCGGAAGGCCGCCATTGCCTCGACCGCCTCTTTCTTGAGCGAGATGAAGCCTTTTGCGTAATCGAAGAGCATTTCGCCCGCCTTCGTGAGGGCCACGCTCCGCTTCGTCCTGTCGATGAGCCGCACCTGGAAGAACCGCTCCAGGTCCACCATCTGCTTGCTCACCGTGGGCTGGGTAAGGCGCAGCTCTTCCGCGGCTTTGGTAAAGCTCTTCAGTTCGATAATCTTCACGAAGGTCTCGAGATGATGAAGGTTCATGGTCCACATATTACCGTGAAGCAGCGGAAAGGTCAAGAAAGGGGAGGGCAGCGGGCGGATAAAGAGAGTATAATTAGGGAGAGCGGGGCTAACCCGCCGGAAGGCCCGAGGGATCCTATGAAAGAACGAGAAGACCAGGAAAAAGAGACGCGGCCCGACCCCGATGCCCTTTTAAAAGAGATCACCCGGGAGGAGGCGAAGAAGGGGCGGCTCAAGATTTTCCTCGGATATGCACCGGGCGTGGGCAAAACCTACGCCATGCTCCAGGAGGCGCATGTGCTGCGGATGCGCGGGGAAGACGTGGTGGTGGGGATCGTGGAGACCCATCGCAGGGCGGAGACGGACGCCCTCATCGACCGATTGGAGGTGATTCCCCGGCGCCGGGTCGAGTACCAGGGCATGGTCCTGGAGGAATTCGATATAGACGCCGTCCTCGCGAGGCGGCCTGCCATCGTCCTGGTGGACGAGCTTGCCCACACGAATGCCCCGGGCAGCCGCCATCCCAAGAGGTATCAGGACGTGGAGGAGCTGATAGAAAAGGGCCTCGACGTCTACACGACGGTCAACATACAGCACATCGAGAGCCAGGTCGATGTGGTGGCACAGATTACGGGCGTCAACGTGCAGGAGACCGTGCCTGATGCGATGCTCGAACAGGCGGACGAGGTCCAGACCATCGATATTCCCCTCGAGGAGCTCACCCAGCGCCTGAAGGAGGGGAAGGTCTATATCCCCGAGCGGGCCCGTCAGGCCATGGACAACTTTTTCCAACGGGGGAACCTCGTAGCGCTGCGCGAGCTGACCCTGACGCTCGTGGCGAGGAAGATGGGCACGGAGCTCCTCAACTACATGAGGTCAAAGGCGATCTCCGGTCCGTGGCCCGCGGGTGACCGGGTGATGGTCTGCGTGGGAGCCAGTCCCTACGCCCTGCAGCTGCTCAGGAAGGCATACACCATCGCAAAGGACGCCAATGCAGAGTGGTATGCGGTCTACGTATCCTCTCCTTCGTTCAAGGAATTGTCCGACAGGGAGAGGCTCTATCTGGCCGAGGCCCTCAACCTGGCCGAGGAGCTGGGCGCAAAGGTAGCCACCCTCGCGGGAACCGACGTAGCCGGAGAGATCATCAGGTTCGCCCGGGAGAATAATATCACCCGCATAGTCATCGGCAAGCCCCTTCGCTCGAGGCTGAGCGAATTTTTCAGAGACTCGCCGGTCCGCCAGCTCTTGAGGGCCCCGGCGCAATTCGAGCTCCATTTGATCGCCCCTGTAAAGGAAAAGGAGCAGGCAGGTCCGAGGCCCCCGAGGCCGGTAGCCTTCGAGGCCACGGGATATCTGGCCGCTGTCGGCATGGTCACCCTTATCACCCTCTTGAACTTCCTCCTCCAGCACTTTGCCGAACCCGTTTCCCTCGTCTTCATCTATCTCATCGCCACTATCGCCGCGGCCCTCCGTTTCGGTACGGGCCCGTCCCTCTTCGCCTCGGCCCTGAGCCTCCTCACCTTCGATTTCTTCTTTGTCGAGCCCCGTTACGGCTTCACCATGTACCACGCCCGCGACCTCATCAACGGGACCACCTTCTTTCTCACCGCCGTGGTCGTGGGCCAGCTCGTCAAGGTCACGAAATTGCAGAACTTCGCCCTCAATCTCCGCCTGCAGAGGGTTGCCCTTATCGAGGAGATGAGCAAGGAATTTCTCATGCTTCCGCCCGTGGAGCAGCTCATCGGGGGCTTCGCTCAGAACGCCGACGAATGGAAGAGCGTGCTGCCGCTCCTGCGCACCACGGTGCTCGATGACGTGAGCCACATCGTCATCAAGTACGTGGCCAGGGTTGTGGAGGCCCCTTCCTTTGTGCTCTTCACCGGCCAGGACGGGAAGCTCCGCGTGTGGGCTAAGAGCAGAAGCGAGGCAGACATTGCCCCCCACGAGATGACCGTCGCCCAATGGAGCCTGATAAACGGAAAGATGGCGGGGGCCGGCACGGAGACCCTGGCCAACGCGAAGGCATGCTTCATACCGATGAAATCCGGGGATGACGTGGTCGGTCTCATAGGCATTGCCTCCGACTTCAAGAGCCTGCTCATACACCAGCGCCGCCTCCTGGGGGCGATCGCGAATCTTGCCGCCCTCGGCGCCATACGGTGGGTCAACGTCTGAGACGTCCGGAATGGTCTGAGGTCCGCCCGCAGCACCCCTTTCAGTGCATCGGTCCCGCCTGGCCGGGGCTGCCTTTTCTCAGAAAGATAAGGAGCGGCACCAGGCACGCCATGAGAACGGCCAAAAGGAAAAAGGCGTCGTTGAAGGCGAGCATCGAGGCCTGCCTCACCAGGTCCTCATAGATGAGGCCGAGGGCGCCGCGCTCGGAGGCGGGGCCCGCCGTGGCGTAGTGCTCGAGAAGGGCCCGTCCCCTTTCGAGGGCCGCGCGGTATGCCGGGTCAAAGGGCGTCAGGTGGTCGATGAGGCGCGCCTGATGGATCTGACTCTGCCGGGTGAGCATGGTCGTGACGAAGGCGACGCCGAAGCTGCCGCCCAGGTTCCTGAGCAGATTGAATATGGCGGTTGCATTGGCCATATCCTCCTTTTTCACCGTCGAGAGGGTCGTGTTGGTCAGGGGTATGAAGATGAAGCCCATGCCGAAGCCGAGGAGGACCCGGGGCCACATGACGGCCCCGAAGCTCGCATAGAGATTGAATTGCGACATGAGGTGGATCGAATAGGCCACCACCAGGATGCCGAAGAGGAGGAGGAATTTAGGGTTGATCCGGTTGTAGAGCTGCCCCGCTGTCTGAAGGGCCACGACCGTCGCCAGGCTGCCGGGGCCGAGGACAAGGCCCGCCAGCGTCGCCGTGTATCCCATGAGGTTCTGCAGATAGAGGGGCAGAAGGACGATGCTCGAAAACATGTTGAAGAAGGTAAAGAACATGATGGTGTTGCCCGTGGAAAAAGAGACGTTCCTGAAGATCCTGAGGTTTACCACCGGAGCCTTCGCCCGGAGCTCGCTTACGACGAAAAGGACGAGGGACGCCGCGGAGATGACCGTGAGCCAGACGATCAGGCCCGACGAAAACCAGTCTTCCCTCTGCCCCTTGTCGAGGACGATCTGTAGGCAGCCGAGGCCGAGCGCGATGAGCACCAGTCCCGCGTAATCGATGGGCATCCTCGTCCTCTTCATGTAAGGCGGATCATGAATGGCCATCATGGTGAGCGCGATGGAGAGCATGCCGATGGGCACGTTGATAAAGAATATCCAGTGCCAGGACCAGTTGTCGGTGATCCACCCCCCCACTATGGGCCCGAGAATCGGGCCGAACATGATGCCCAGGCCGAAGAATGCCATGGCAACCCCGTGCTGGCGGGGAGGGAAGGTCTCGAGCAGTATCGACTGGGAGATCGGCTGCAGCGCCCCGCCTCCGAGCCCCTGGAACACGCGGAAGAAAATCAGGCTCTCAAGGCTCCACGCAAGACCGCAAAAGAGAGAGCTCGCCGTAAAGATCGCAACCGACACGAGGAGATAGAGCTTCCGGCCGAAAAGACGGCTCAGCCATCCGGTAATGGGGATGATGATCGCATTCGCCACGAGATAGCTCGTGATCGTCCACGTGGACTCATCGACCCCGGCGGAGAGGCTTCCGCTTATGTGGGCGAGGGAGACGTTAACCACGGACGTGTCGATGATCTCGATGAGCGTGGGGACCATGACGGTGACGGCGACAATCCACTTGTTCATGGGTCGGGGCTCTGCCTACTCGATAAGTATGGTCGGCTCTACCGACATGCCGACCCGGAGAAGGTGGTCGATGTTTTCTCCTTTGTCGAGGACGATCTTCACGGGTATGCGCTGTACCACCTTGACGTAGTTGCCCGTCGCATTCTCGGGTGGAAAAAGGGAAAAGACCGACCCGGTCCCCGCCATCAGGCTGTCTACCCTTCCCCTGAAGGTCCGGCCCTCATAGGTATCCGCCTTTATGATGACCCTCTGGCCCCGCTTCACGTCCCTCACCTGCGTCTCTTTGTAGTTCGCCACCACCCACACGTCGTCGAGGGGGACCACGGCGAGCAGCGGGGTGCCCACGGCCACCTGGTTGCCGACCTCGACCGTCTTCCTGGTCACGTAGCCTTCCACAGGGGAGACTATCCTGGTGTAGTCCCTGTTCAGCTCCGAGCCGGCAGTCATGGCCGCCCTGTTCTTTATCGTGGCCTCCTGGCTCGAAAGGGCCGCCCGCGCCTGCCGCACGAGGGCTGCCTGCACCTCGGACGAGGCCTCCAGGCGCTTCTGCTGCTCCAGGGCGGCTCTCAGCTCGGCCGCCTGCACCTCATAGGCGGTCTCCACCTTCTCCTTCCGCTCTTTCGGGATTGCCCCGCGCACATAGAGACCGGCGTACCGCTCCGCATCGATTTTTGCCTGGGCCAGGTTCGCCTGTGCCAGGGCAACGTTGGCCTTGGCCGCGGCCACTGCAGCCCCTGCCTCCAGCACCTGCTTCTCGGCGGCCTCGACCCGCGCGCGCATCTCGTCCCGCTTCATCTCCTCCGCCCGGAGAGAGGAGGTCGCCTCCCTCACCCGCACCTCATAGTCGATGCTGTCCAGCTCCACCAGGAGCTCGCCCGCCCTGACGTGCTGGTTGTCGGTCACATGGACGGCCTTCACCGTGCCCGAGACCTTCGGCGCCACCGTATGGACATACCCCTCCACGTACGCGTCGTCGGTGCTGATGTGCGTCGCCCTGTAGCTCCGGTAGAGCGCGGCGCCGATGGCGACGACCACGAGCGCCACCACAATGAAGCCTGCCATCCTGATCCGGCGATTCATCCCGTTGTTCATCGGTCTTCTCCCCCGTACTCTTCCCCCAGGTTCTTGCCCATGGCGTAAAGGTAGCCCGCCTCCGATCGATAGTAGTCGTAGAGGGCGCGGTAATAGTTTGTCTCGGAAAGGGCGAGAAGCGCGATCGCGTCGGTCACATCAACGGCAATGCCCACGCCTTCGCCATATTTGAGCCTCGTGATCTTCAGGTTCTCTTCTGCCTGCGCGATGGCCCCCCGGGCCACGCCGACCCTCTCGGCCGCATTGGCCATATCGAGGGAGTATCGCTCCAGCTCGAGCCTGATCTCGTCGGCAAGCCTCGCGCGCTCGATGCGGAGCCTCGACTGGGCGAGCCGCACCTTCTCCAGCCCGGCCCTCGTGCTGCCCCCGCTCCACAAATTCAAGTTCATGAGGAAGGCGATGCCCACGTTGTTCTGGTAGGTGAGGTACTTGTTCTTCGTGTAGTCATACTCGCTCTGCGCCAGGAACCGGGGGAAATATTCCGATTTCCGGGCCCTCTCCTCAAAGTCGAGCGCCTTGAGGCTCACCTCGACGATCTGCATCTCGGGCCTCTCCTTTTCGGCCGTATCGGCCGCACCATCGGACGGCATGGTCTCGGTGAGGGACCTCGTGAACTCTACCACCTGGAGCGGCGTGGAGAGCGGCCTGGTGAGCATGCTGTTCAGCCTGGCCCCGCTTATTCTCCTCAGGTTCTCGGCGGAGAGCAGCTTTCGCCGCGCATCAGCAAGCTCCACCTCGGCCTGGAGCAGATCGTTCTCGGTGATGACGCCGTCTTCGAAGAGGGCCCTCGCCACCTGCACGTGCGACTCGAGGCTCTCTATCTCTCTCTTCGCGACCAAGATCTTCTTCTCCGATTCGAGCGTATCGAAATAGAGGACCGAGAAGTCGAGGGCAACGGCGTTCCTTTCCCTCCTGGTGTCGAGCCGCTTTGTCTCCTCCGCGAGCTTTGCCGCCTGGTACAGGGAGGTGTCCCCGCCGAAATCATAGAGGATCTGCTGCACCGCCACACGATAGGTGGAGAAGCTCGCCTCGGAGGTGTTGATGACCAGGCCGCTGAAGCGCGCGCCCGGTTGATGTTCGAGGAAGGTCTCGCCATAGGACGCGCTCGCCTTCGGCAGAAGCTTCGACCGGGCCACGAGAGTGTCCTGCCTGGCCATCCTCTCCTCCTCCCGCCTTATCTTGACCAGCCGGCTTTCCCCCGTGGCGATCCGCAACCCCTCCAGAAGGGTGAGAGACTGCGGCCATGAAGCGGCCGGCGTGAGGCAGAGGAGCGCGGCCGCCACGAAGAAGGCCGTCCTGTATGCAAGTCTCACCCTCCCGGGAACCCCCTTTCGTGCTCTGCGGCGCGGTATAAGCCTAACACGTCGGCCCCTTCCCGTTCAAACGGATTCCCCGCGGTTCCGTCGGCACGCGATGAACTGTAAGCCGGAAAGGAGAGGCCGTCCTGAAAGTGTGCTGTCCACGGCGTCCGAGTCCTCTCGCCTCCCGGTCACTGAGACTCCCCGGAGTGAAAAAGCAGTTTGATGGACGCGGGTACGGCGGATTGCGAGCCTGCTTCCGGTTTATTTCCAAAAACCTGCCGGAAGGGGTACTCCGCCTCTCTGTATCGTCGGCTTTATGCCCAAAAGGGCCTCGTGGGGGCCTAGAGCCGGAAAAGGCGATTAAGGCCCGTTTCGGCCTGTGGCCCAAGGGGATTGAGCCCCCCTGGGGGTCCTCAATTAGGTCATTTTGGACCGTTTTAGACCGTTTTTCCGGGTGTCGGGGGAAAGACACGGCTGAGCCACCCTTGCCGCCTCCGCAGAGGCGCCCATAGGGGAGAGGCTGTCCCGGCCAGACGGTCCGGCCGGCCTCTCGGAAGGGGAAGCCGGGATAACCGGTAGAGGGGAGAACCATCATGATACCATTGTGCCCCAAGAGCATCGCCCCTGTCAAAGTGACAAGTAGAGGTGACAAAGAGGGGTGACAACAGGAGTGACAAAAAACATGGTTTTAAAAATGTTTTCGGGAGGGGGCGAGGACGCCCGGGAGGAGCGCGGGCGTCCCTGTCGTGCCTATCCGCTCATTTTCCGGCAATCCCGATGACTCCGCAGCCCATGCGGGGCCCTGAGTTGCCGGCAGGCTGTGAGATGAGGTCGTCGGCGTTGCCATGGACAATGAGACTGCGCCCGATGATGGAATCGCGGCCCTCGAAGGAGAGAAGCGGGTCTGTCCACTCCAGGTGGGCCTTCCCGTCCTCGCCTGCCGTCAGATTACCGAGGTCCCCCTCGTGCCGGTCTTTGGCGGTCGGCGCCCCATGGTGCATCCCCTCGGGATTGAAGTGGCCGCCCGCTGAGTCGCCGTTCGGCGCCGTACAGTCCCCGTACTGATGCACGTGAAATCCGTGAAGGCCGGGTGTCAGCCCATCGAGGTCAGCGACAACCTTGATCCCATTGTCCACCTTCGTAAAGCTGACAACTCCCTTCACCGTGCTGCCCTGCGTCGGGCCGACAACGGCAATCGCCTTGCTTACCCCCTGCCCCGCCGGCCCTTGGGCCTGGACGTAGGCCGCGGACCCGAGGAGCACCAGGCCGAATGAAATAACCAGCACCATACCCTTTCTCATATGCACCCTCCTTTGCCTGCCCTGACGGGCCAGGACTCGAGCTCCAAAGAACGACCGATTACCTGAGTGAATCTAATACGAACCGGGAAAGCTTGCCAAAGGGATGAATACGTGCGGAGAATGATCAACATTTGATTACTGATTACACTTTATGTTATCATGTTAGCATCATTAGCACCATGGAGGCGCCCTATGGTCAGAACCCAGATCCAATTGACGGAGGAACAGGCCAAGAAGGTGAAGAAGTTAGCAGCCCACCGAGGGGTGTCGATGGCGGAAGTGATTCGGGGCGCCGTCGAAGAAGTGATCCGCTCGGATGCGGGCGCCGTTCCTGAGGAAAGACGCAGGCGGGCCCTCGGCATCGTGGGAAAATTCAGATCGGGAAAGACCGACGTATCAGGGGAACACGATGCCTATCTCACCGAGGCCTTCGAGTAAATGGCCGTATTTGTCGATACTTCCGCCTTCTATGCCTTGCTCGACGCGGATGACGGGAACCATGCCCGATCGGCCGAGGTGTGGCCGAAAATCATGGCGTCAGACGAGGATGTGGTAACGACGAACTATGTTCTCGTGGAAACTTTCGCCCTCGTTCAGGGCAGGCTCGGCCTTGAGGCGGTGAGGGAATTTCAAGAAGACGTGGTCCCCACGCTCCAGGTAGAATTCATCACCCCGGAAATCCATCGATTAGGGATCGCCGCGCTCCTTGCCGCTTCAAGAAGGGGTCTCAGTCTGGTCGATTGTATCAGTTTTGAGGTCATGCGTGGCTTAGGAATCAAATCTGTTTTTGCCTTTGACGGCTATTTTCAGCAGTATGGGTTTTCGCCCGTTTCGTGAAGTCTAGGCCCGATCGGGCGCCATAACTCCTTCCTCAAAGGGAAATCTTTTCTTCGGCGATTTCACCCCTCATTCCTTAGAATATTGGGGGTCGTTCCCCTACCCGCTCCGCCAGGGAGACCCGAAATAGTTGTTGTAATCTTGCGCCATTTTTTCTGATAATGGAGGACACCGTGGAGGCAGCGAAAGGGCGGGCGTCCATCTGCCCCAGCTCTGTCCGACGAATGAGCTTATGGAAGGGTACAAAACACGCCGGCTCACGTGGCAGGAATACGAAAAGAAATTTCTCGCCTTATTGAAGCAGAGGCGTGTGCAAGACACGATCGGGGGAGAGCTGCTCGATTACGGCTGCCTCCTCTGCAGCGAAGACAAGCCCGACCGCTGCCACAGGAGCCTGGTGGGTCAGTACCTGGCGAGCAGGCTGGGTAATCTGGAAATAGTCGACTTGTAGGAGGAGCTCACCAGGCCTTGACCAACAACGTTGATGTTCCGGTCTTTGACCATTTCATGGGGTCCGGGCAGGATGCGACTTGTGATATGGCGTCCTTCCCGATATGGGCGGACCTTGAGGAATGCTCTGAGTCTTCTTTGTTCGGACGGCACGGGCGCTCAGCCGGCGGCCTTCCGCTTATAGACTATCAGCTGGGTCGAGCTCACCTTCCCGGTGAAGTGCTCGATAAAGGATTCGGCTTCCTTGTCCATGAGCCACCGGGTGCGGTCTGCATGGATATCGGCGACCATAACCGGCTTGTAATAATCGCGCACGTAATTTCTCATCCAGCGAAATATCTCTTGTTCGGATTCACGGTGGGGAAGCCAGGAGACCGAGGCCGTTGCGAACACGAGGAATAGGGGCTCGTTTTTCTCTACCTGAGCGATCAGCTCCTTTTGCATGCGCAATGCGTAGGGCTGATGTTCCATGAGGCCGTACATATAGATGTGCTCTGTGGCGGGCCTGCGGTGGGCGTAAAAATATATCTGCGGCTCAGACCCCAGAACAGCGATGCGGTCTTCCGGTTTGCTGTTCTTCCTGATAAACTCTCCGACTCTTACCGATTCGGAAAATGGCTGGCCGACTCCGTAAACCGAATGGCTGAAACCCTCCGGGGTCGAAGCCTCAAGAGCACGCCCCATGGAAAAAACGCTGGTGAGCGAGAACGCCACCAATGCCGCAAGTACAGCGGCCTGTACGGCCCTGGATCTGTTCCCAACTTTGGGGACAGCCTCTTCCAGCGCCCGCACCGCAGCACCTGCACACAACGCCGTTGCCGGCAGGAACTGCACAAAATAGTGGCGACGAAAGTTAAGACCGGGGCAGACGGAGAGAAACGAAAACAGGGAGAACGCGAGGAGAAAAGGAGCAGTCTTTCGCCCTGACTCTGTAGTCAAGATAGCGACAATGCCGGCAAGGGACGCCAGCCATATCACCGGGTTGTTCCCAACGATGAGCATGAATGTACGTTGAAATGATTCGATGCCCGTGCCTAAGTCCACCTCCGATGCATAGGCGCGTACGTAATCAACCGTCCAGAACCAGAACCTGTCAGATACGCCACTGTGGGCTATCAGCGCTAAAGCCAGAGCGCCGGGAAGAACGATGCCGGCGGCCAGAGAGGCGCATTCCCGTAAGAAGCGTTTCCATTCGACGGGACGGCGGCGAAAGGCGCCGCATACGAACCAGAGGAAACCGAAGAGCGCGAAGAACGCTCCTGACTGCTTCACGACGACCGCAAGGCCGAGGCAAAGCCCCGAACACCACAAGAGAAGCGTTCTTCGTTCAAATCTTAAGCCTTCCAGGAGCAGCCACGTTCCGGCAAGGGCGAACATCACGACGAACTGGGTCGCATGCCCAAAGAGGCCGAGGAAGGAATTGCCCGCAGACGTGATAACAAAGGCCGCCCCGGCCGTGGCTGCGCCGGCCTCCCCCAGCAGACGGCGTGCAAGCAGATACAGGAAGAGGGTCGAGAGCAGATTGACCGCCAAAAGACCCATGTGGATGCCGGCGGCCGTTTGTCCGAACAGAGCCAGAATTACCGAATAAGCATAGTATATGCCGGGAAACTTCATATTTGCCGCCTCACTATAAGGCGGGGTCCCGTCCAGGATGAGCTGGCCCATGAGGGCGTATTCGCCTTCATCACGCTCTAGAGGCACCGGCGCTGCCTGGAGTCGAACAATTATGACCGGAATAACTGCTGCTGCCAGGACGACCAGCGTCAGAAGCAAAAACCAGTCTCGTGAGAAGCGCATTCTCAGTAAGGCAAACGCGTTTGTTGCGTTCTTAGAGTAAGAACTCCGCATGCCGCTGATTATAACTGAAGCGAATTAGGGTTGCAAGCTTCGAATACGGGTTACCGGGAAGTTCGGTCAAGGCAGACAGAGATCGCCTTGACCGAACCTAGAACCCATTGAACCGATCATATCTAAATCGAAGTTGTTCTTTTCTCCCTTGTTCTACCTCTCCAGCACAAGATGCCGGACAAACCAGCGCCGGAAAACAGGATCCACACAGTAAGGCAGGCGGCAGACCTGTGCAGACCCCCCACCCTTGGGAAGCAGTGGGGGTCGGCCCAGCCCTTGACAAAGGACAATCACAAAGCGACGGCAAACAACGTAGCGAGATGATAGCTCTTTCTAAGGTTCCTGTCCCCAGTCAACGGGCTGACCCCATGACCCGCATACTCACTCCACGGCCGCGCACGGTCCCGATAGTCCAACGCTCTTTGTGTCGGCTTTCAGGGGTATGTCACATCGGTTCTCGGTCGTTTGTTGTTGTTCCGTGAATAATGCCGATTCGCTGCGAATTCCGCTTAAGTCTATCCGTTTTACCTACGATAACTTCTCTACCACGGCATAGAGCCAGCAGCACAGATATCTTACTTGGGGGGATAAGCGTGAAAACCGCAAGGCGATTCAAGGACTGGACCATTCTCTCTAAAATCCTCAGCATATCCTTTTGCAGCCTCGCCCTGATGTTTCTTGCGCTGATCTCCTATGTCCTCCCGCTGCTCGAGCAGAAGATCGTGGAGGTGAAAAAGGAAGGCCTCAGGGATGTGGTCGAGAGCTCTTATCAACTGATGACGGAATATGATAGGCGCATAAAACGGGGAGAATTCTCACTTGAAGAGGGCCAGAAAAGGGCGGCGGAAAGACTCAAGACCATGGTTTACGGCAAGGACGGCTATCTCTGGATCAACGACATGCAGCCGAAGATGATCATGCACCCCACACAACCGCAGATGGACGGCACGGATTTGACGGAGTACAAAGACGCCAACGGAAAGCACCTCTTCCTGGAGTTCGTGAAAATCTGCAAAGAGAAGGGCGCGGGAACGGTCGAGTACATGTGGCCCAAGCCCGGTACAGCCAGGGCTGTCCCCAAGGTCTCCTACGTGAAGCTCTACGAACCGTGGGGCTGGATCATAGGCACGGGAGCGTACCTGGATCAGATCGGCGCCGAAGTATCGAGCGTGCGGTGGAAAGTGCTGACTATCTTTATGCTGGTAGGTCTGCTGATCCTTTCTCTTGCCGTGCCTGTGGCACGCAAGATCACGAAGCCCCTCCGGCAGATAGCCGGCAACGTGAAGCGCATGTCGGAAGGCGACCTCTCCGTGCAGGTCGCCTGCGACACACGGGACGAAGTCGGGGCCCTCGCCGAGGACGTCCATAAGATGGCCCGCTCCCTCAGCGCCGTCATCGGCGGTGTTATCGAGTCCTCGGGGAGCGTCTATTCTACGGTGGAGGCCGTGAAGGCCGCGGCGGAGAAGACCGCCCACGGAGCGCAGGAGCAGGCGGCCCGGGCCTCCCAGATCGCCACGTCCGCGGAAGAGATGAGCCAGACCATCATCACCATCGCGCAGGACGCGCAAGACGCGTCGACGGCTTCGTCCTCGGCCATGAGAATCGCCGGGCAGGGGAAGGAGGTTGCCGACGGCGCCATCGCCGTGGTCAATTCTTACCAATCGGCTACAACGCACCTTGCCTCCATGGTGGGGAGCCTGAACGGCAAAGTGGGAGAGATCGGGGACATCGTGGCGGTGATAGACGAGATAGCGGACCAGACGAACCTTCTTGCCCTCAATGCGGCCATCGAAGCGGCCCGCGCAGGCGAGCAGGGAAGGGGGTTTGCCGTGGTGGCGGACGAGGTGCGGAAGCTCGCGGAGCGCACCATGGCAGCCACCGGAGAGATCTCGCAAAAGGTCAGGGCAGTGCAGGCGGAATCGCAGCAGACCGCAGGGTCCATGGAAGAAGCGGCCTCGAAGGTATCGCAAGCAACAGCCTATATAGCCCGGCTCGATGACTCCCTGGCACACATCGTGACGGGCGTGCAGGAAGTCACGGATAAGATCGCCCGGATGGCGACGGCCGTTCAGCAGCAATCGACCGCATCGGAAGAGATAGCGCGCAACATCGAGGGCTCGTCACTCGTTGCGCGGGATATGGATAAGGCAGCCAAGGAGGTGCTCGGCCAGATGGGCGGGCTCAGAGGTGTTGCAGCCGGACTGAACGCCTCCGTGGCCGAATTCAAAATATAGGGCGTCTCCTATGAGCCGGAGAGCCTATCCGAATTTGACGTCCCTCTCCGAGTCGATCTTGCTTTCGTCGAGTTCCATACCCAACCCGGGGGACGTCGGTGGGTAGAGATATCCGTCAACCGGTTTTATCTTCTCCTTCAGGAAGAACTGAAACCGCTCCTGCTCGAGCACCAGGTACTCCAGCATGGGCACGACGGCCGCGTTCTGGGCAAAGGCCATGTGAGCGGTCGCCTGCATGGAGACCCCGTGAGGAATCAGAGGAACGTCGTAGAGCGAGCACAGGGTGGCGATCTTCACAAGCTCACTGATTCCCCCGGCCCATACGGCATCGAACTGATAAATGTCCAGGGCGCCTATGTCCATGAGCGCCTTGGCGCCCCAGCGGGTGAAATCGTGCTCTCCCCCGGCAATCCGAACGGGACATCTGTTCCTGAGGCAGGCCAGGCTCTCACGAAGATCCGGCATCACCGGCTCTTCAAACCATTCCGGCCCGTATTCCGCCATAAGCTCCGCCATTTTCATGGTATAGGGGATGTCCCAGGAACACCAGGCATCGAGCATGATCTTGAGACCGGGTCCCCCGGCTTTTCGGATGTTCCTGATCAGGTCGAGATTCCGCTTTATCCCGGCCTGCCCGTCCTGAGGGCCGTCCCGGACAAAGAACTTCACCCCTGGATAGCCTTCCTTCAGAAACTGTTTGACCCTGGCAGCCACCTTTTCCGGTTCGATGGAGCAGCAGAGCGCACTGGCATAGCACGGTATCCGATCCTGAACCGGACCTCCCAGGAGGTTACAGACCGGCTGTCCGAGGGACTTGCCCTTGAGGTCCCACAGGGCGATGTCCACCATGCTGACGGCCGCGGTATAGTCGCCTGCCCGGGCATTGAGGTTGCTTCGGTAGAGGATGTCCCAGAGAAGCTCCGTCTTCAGAGGGTCTTCGTTGATCAGGCGCTGCCGGATCGCCGTGTCGATATAGAAGGCGGTAGAGGGGTAAAACATCGGACCGGACAGGCCGGACAGGTCTTCATCGGTCTCCACCTGGAGAAACTGTCCGATGATCTTGTACTTCCCCTCTCCCATGGGGATGGGATGCTTTGCCAGCAGCTCGGGGCCCATGGCCCGATATTTCGGGTAGATGTCGACCGGCATCCTCAGACGCTCCTCCCAGAACACCCCGGGGTAGTCCATCACCCCTTCCAATTGCCTGATCCTGAGCTTGGTTATTTTCATGATACCCCTCCCCGATTCCTGCGTGCTGATAAACACCGCTCGAACGACCGCACCGGGCCGATCTCATCCCCTCTCGTCCCGGCCCCCGAGCAAGAGGGGATGACCCGCCCTGGTCATTGTACCATCTTCAGCGCCAGTCCCTCTATCAAAAAACCGCTGCCGGCATGATCGTCCCGGGTGCCGGCAACTTGTACCCCGAGGGAGCCGTGCGGCCTGACCCACCCCCTATCCTCCATGACAATCAGTATTCCCGGTAGGTGAGTTATTTGAAGGTGGTTCGCTGCAGGTGAAGTAAAGTATGTATAGCTTCCTGCAATATTGATTCCTTCCATAGTCCATGACGTGCCATAATATAGGCGGTGATTGTGGGGCTTTGGGAGGCAGATCGACACCTTTGTGACGGGATTGATCATCGCCATTCCTTCGTCGTTAATGAGGTAATCGAACCCCAGACCTAGAGTCTGGCAGTGATGCAGGGAGGACGTCCTGCTCCACGAGATAGTGGAGGAAGGCAATAAGGCAGGCAAGGCGCAGTCTGACCGTGGAGACATGCATGCCTCTATCCTGTTCATGTTCGAGGAAGGCCTCGATGTCTGACCGTCCAATGTTTTCAAAAGGGCTTTCCCGATCCGCCATAAAAGCTAAGGAAGAACAGGAGCGAGGTGAGGGAGCTTTCGAGGGTCCTCCGTTTGTGGTTCAGACGCCACTTGTGGCGCATGTAGCTCTCGAGGTAACCCTTACCCGGCACATGCACAGTACCGAGTCTTTCAATGATCCTATCGAGTGGCGTTCATGGGACCTGTTCGTCTCTTGTTCCACTGTCACTGCTCGGTTGGTTGGGTAGCGGTTTTGCCCGGTCATCTTCTCCTCCTGTTCGTCAAAAAAGCAGGTTAGGTGATGGACCCCCGATACATTTGCGGTCAATCATTTTTGTTACGTATGGGTAGGTGAAAGAGACGGAGAGGATGGCGCAAGGGCATTCCCTTCATTGGAACTATTCCGACAGAACAAGGGGCAGGTGAGGGCGGTGGCGGGGCTCGATTGGTGCTGTGTGCAGGTGATGAATCCTGGGTGCAAAACTTTCTTGAAAATATGCGGGCTGGTGCAATACATTCTTGAAAAGAGGTGTAACACTTTTTTGAAAATCGGTTCGTAAGTTATTGAAATAACAGTTCGGGTTGGCCAACACTTTATTTAAACCTACACCGGGCGGCGTCATTGCAGCTGACTGACCTTCTCTTTTATGACCGCAGCGTTTTTTGACGTTGGCGCAAGCTCCAAGTACTTGAGGAAGGCCTTTCTTGCGTCCTCTTTTCGATTCAGACTGAGGTACGTGTCGCCCAGGTTGCCGAAGGCGACACTGCGCTTCGGGTCAAGGGCAATCGTCTTCTGAAACCAGCGCAGCGCTTCTTCGTACTGCTCCATCTTGTAGTACATATAACCCGCGTTGTTTGCTGCGAGGGGGTTTGTCCCATCCAGTTTTGCGGCGGAGAGAAACTCCTTGAGCGCCTCGCTATATTTCTTTTCCTTGAACATGGCATCCCCCCTCTCCATGTGTTTTGCGAATATCACCGATCCGGGCTGAGATTTAAGGGAGGGATCGACCTTGGCTGCCTCCGCGAGCGCCGCCGTAAGCTCTTTTTGCAGGTTCTTGTTGCGGAGCCTCTTTTCCGCAATCTGTTTGCGGATGTGCTCCAGTTGGTCATTCAGCTGGATGGCCTCCTCGTCGAGCTGAACAGAAACTTCACTCAGAAATTCCCTGTCCTCCGAGGGATCGAATATGAACTCCCCGCCTTCGCTCCCCGCGAGGCTTCCGAAAGCCGGAGTCTGCTTGCCGAGTCCGGAGACCGTCGGCCCGACATAAGCGGCCAGCTCTGAAGCCGTTATGAAACCGTCGTTATTGAGGTCCGCCCGCCCCTCAAGACCCTGAAGGAGCGTCCAGGTGAAAACGGAATGTCCGTTCGGACCGTTGTCCGCCACCTGTTCGGCTGCTCCGCCGGCGGTGAGCATCTGGCGGGCCGTCCGGCGTGAGACTTCGTGTAGATAGTTTTCGGACCTTGAAGAAGCTCCCCGGAGAAGGGCCAGTCCGCTGTAACACGCGTCCATGACGAAGAAGAGGTGCTTTGCCGGGATGGCCTCCGAGATGTCCTGGAAATTTGTCATGGATATGCATTGGCCCTGATAGTTCTGCAAGTCTGCTTCGACCGGGACTATATATCCCAGCTCCCGGCCGCTTGGAAGTTTTCTCGTAATGCCGTGGCCTGCGAAGAAGACGAAGACCCTGTCCTCCCTTTTTACTTTATCGGGATTGGCCATCGCATCCCCGAGGGCGGAAAGAATTTTTTCACGAGTCGCCTCTTCGTTCAGGAGCATCAAAACCTTATCCGCCTTGAACCTGTATCGCCTGATGAGCATTTCCCGGATGCCTTTTGCGTCGTTGGCCGCATACTGGAGCTTAGGCCAATGGAGATAATTGTCGATGCCGATGATCACCGCCCAGCTCTCCCGGTAGAGCTCCGACGGGGTCGTGGGTTTCTCCGGAGCAGCCTCAGGACCCGCCTCATCGACAAACGCTTTCCCGTTCCACGAGAGGAAACGGTATCCATCCGCTTTCAGGGTCTCCAATACCAGGGGGAGGGCCTCGACGGTCCGGGCATGGATATCGTGGAAAAGGATGACGCCGCGCTTATTCTCATGGACTTGGCGGATCACCCGGTTTGCGATCGATGCGGGGATAGGATCGGCCCAATCCTTAGAGTCCACATGCCACAACAGGGATTTTAGGTTATGCTCCGCAAGGACGGCGAGCACTCTGTCGTTCTGGGCGCCGTAGGGCGGACGGAACAGGGGCGTGTGCTTCTCGGCCACCTTGTCGAGCAGTCTTGCGGTCCGTTCAATCTCCATCCGCATTTCTTTCTCGCTGAGCTTCGGGAGAAACGGGTGTGAGTACGTATGATTGGCGATAAAGAATCCTGATTGTGCCAACTGCGCGGCGATTGCGGACGCCTTGCTCGGCTGTACCGTATTGTCCGGTTTGAAGGTGCCAAGGTTCTTTCCGATCTCGAAGAAGACCGCGTTGGCCTTGTTCTTTTTCAATATCTCCATGATGCGGGAGGTATGGCGGAGGTGAGGCCCGTCGTCAAAGGTGAGCACGAGACCCTTCGGGGGCAGGCCCGCCCCTTGAGCTCCTCTCTGTTTTTCC
>Ga0326727_10010843_pt1 | contig 21510 bp, 17 predicted proteins | sample MB2enrmetagenome_FD_207643 | JGI IMG/M metagenome (GOLD analysis project Ga0326727, IMG submission 207643) | Lab enriched peat soil microbial communities from McLean, Ithaca, NY, United States - MB29MY | ecosystem: Environmental > Terrestrial > Soil > Wetlands > Peat | place: USA: New York...
CTTTGCCTTGGTGCGGTCGTACTTGCCGTCGCGGTGTTTATCCTCATGTTCGGTGGTATGATTCTCAACGGCTATGGCAAGGGGAAGGTGGAGCGAGCGTTTGCCAAAGCGCACCCAGGGTGCGCTTTGCAGATCGGCAAACTCGATTACTCGGTGGGCGCCGATCTCCTGGTCGCTCAATCTGTCACACTGAGTGCAGCCAACACGACTCTCAAGGCAGGCCGGATTTCGCTGACGGGCGCTCGCTGGACGCGCCTGCTTTGGGGAACGGCGGCTCTGGCTGATGCCCTCGCCAAGGCCAGTCTCGATGCGACGAATCTCGATGTGGAATTCCCGCAGGCGCGCTACGGAATCCGCTGCGCGCGGCTGCGAGCCTCGGTGCCGGGTTCAGAACTGATCGCCGAAGGGGCCGAGCTGCGGCCGCTGGTCGGAGACGAAGCGTTCTTTGCAGCGCACGATTATCGAGCGACGCGGTTTCATGTGGTGGTGCCTGAGTGCAGAGTGTTGGGCCTGGCGTATGGCGAACTGCTTCAGGGAAAGTCGTACCGGGCCAAGTCGGTCCACCTTTCCCGCCCCTCCTTCGATGCATTGGTCAATCGCGAAAAGCCGGTGGAGCCGTTCGTGAAGAGTCCGCTCATGGTGCACGAGGCGCTGGCCGCCATCCGGCAACCGCTGCAGGTGGATAGCCTCAGCATCACCAGCGGGCGCGTGACATACTGCGAGCGGGTGGTCGCTGGAGCCGATCCCGGCGTGCTGACGGTCGGGGCGGTGAATATGTCCGTCGAGGGGATCGCGAACCGGGGCGAAGCGTCTGCCGCCATTCAACTCCGGGGGCAGGGCGACCTCATGAACGCCGGGACCATGAAGGTGCTGATGTCCATTCCGGTTAATTCAACGGCCTTCTCGCTCCACTACTCAGGTTCGCTCAGTGCGATGGACCTGACCCGCCTTAATGCGTTCCTTGAGATTGCGGAGCACACCCGGATTAAGTCCGGCAGCGCGCAAGAGGCCGCCTTCGACATCGAGGTGAGCGCCGGCCAGGCTCGTGGCCGTGTGCGCGCGATCTACAAGGACTTGGAGCTCGCTGTGCTCAGCAAAGAAACCGGCAGCGAAAAGGGATTGGTCAATCGCGCCGCCTCGCTTTTTGAGAATGTGGTGAAGATTCGGAATGCCAACGCTCCGGACGCTTCGGGAGCAATGAAGGAGGGAGCGGTAAACTACACAAGACGACCGGACGAAGAGTTTCAGCAATTTGCATGGTTCGCCCTGCGAACCGGTGTCCTGGATGTCATCAGCCATTGAGGGGCGACGTGAACATCAGCAACGTTTAGTGGCTGCCAAAGCTGGAGCATTCCCCCGGGAGGAGGTTGCCGAATCACTCCGCCGGTGTTACTGGTTTTTTTGGCGGCCTGGCGGCCGCTTTATTTATGGACCAGACCACCGTTGGAAACGAAGCGCAAAAAACTGAAGTTGGGCTGCCTGTGACGCCGGACCAGATCGCGACGCTGGCCCTTGAGGCTGTCGAGGGCCACTCGATCATCTCCTCGCCAACGCCAGAGCCGCCGGAAGCTCCGGCCGTGAATCCGCACCTACTGTCGGACGCCGATATACAGATGCTCCAACAGGGGACTCATTGTCGCCTGCAAGAGAAGCTGGGCGCGCATCCCGTGACGGTGAAGGGTGTGTCCGGAGTTCAATTCGCTGTCTGGGCGCCCAACGCGGAGCGGGTCAGCGTCATGGGTGACTTCAACCATTGGGACCGCAAGAGTCATCCGTTGCGCGCGCGCGGCGATTGCGGGATTTGGGAAGGCTTCGTTCCCGGAGCCAGGCCCGGGCTGGGCTACAAGTATTTCATCGAGTCGCGTTACCACGGTTACCGCGCGGAGAAGGCCGACCCGTTTGCGTTCCACGCCGAATTGCCGCCGAAAAGCGCCTCCATGATCTGGGACCTCAACTACGCCTGGGGTGACGGCGTGTGGATGAAAGAGCGCGCGCGGCGCAATGCGCTGGAGGCGCCGATTTCCATTTACGAAGTGCATGCGGGCTCCTGGATGCGCGTGCCCGAGGAGGGGTGCCGCTGGCTGACCTACCGGGAGCTGGCCGTGAAGCTGGCCGCCTATTGCCGGGAGATGGGCTTCACGCACGTCGAGTTCCTGCCGCTGACCGAGCATCCACTGTACCGTTCGTGGGGTTATCAGACTACCGGCTACTTTGCGCCGACCAGCCGTTACGGTTCGCCGCAGGACTTCATGTTCCTGGTGGATTATCTGCATCAACAGGGCATCGGCGTTTTTATGGATTGGGTGCCTTCGCATTTCCCGACCGATGGCCACGGGTTAGCGCGTTTTGACGGCACTTACCTCTATGAGCACGCCGATCCGCGCAAAGGATTTCATCCGGAGTGGACCAGTGCCATCTTCAACTATGGCCGCCACGAAGTCAGCAGTTTCCTGCTGAGCAGCGCCCTCTTCTGGCTGGAGCAATATCACGTGGACGGCTTGCGCGTGGATGGCGTGGCTTCCATGCTCTATTTGGACTACGCGCGCAAACCGGGCGAGTGGATTCCCAACCAGTACGGCGGCCACGAAAACCTGGAAGCCATGGATTTCCTGCGCCGGTTCAATGAAACGATTTATCGCGAGCAACCGGACGTGCAGACCATTGCCGAGGAATCCACCGCCTGGTCTCAGGTTTCACGGCCCACCTACACGGGCGGTCTCGGTTTCGGCCTGAAGTGGGATATGGGCTGGATGCACGACACCTTGCGCTACCTCAAACGCAATGCGGCGTTCCGAAAGTATCATCATGGCGAACTGTCGTTCCGGATGGTGTATGCCTTCCATGAGAACTTCGTGCTGCCGCTGTCGCATGATGAAACCGTCCACGGAAAAGGCTCGCTCTTCGGCATGATGGCGGGCGACGAGTGGCAGAAGTACGCCAACCTGCGCTTGCTTTTTGGTTACATGTACGGCCTGCCCGGCAAGAAGCTTTTGTTCATGGGCGACGAACTGGCGCAGTGGCCCGAGTGGAACCACGAATCGAGCATCGAATGGCACGTGACCCAGGAGCCCCACCACGCTGGCGTTCAGCGTTGGGTCAAAGACCTGAACCACCTCTACCAATCCCAGCCCGCGCTGCACGAGCGCGACTTCTCCGCCGACGGCTTCCAATGGATCGACCACAGCGATGCGGACAACAGCACGCTCTTTTTCCTGCGCCGCGGGCGCCAACGAGACGAGTTGCTGCTGGCGGCTTTTAACTTCACGCCGGTGCCGCGGCACAATTATCGCGTCGGCGTTCCGCGGGGCGGCTACTGGAAAGAGGTGTTGAACAGCGACGCCCGGGTCTATGGGGGCAGCAACCAGGGCAATTCCGGTGGTGTGGATGCCGCTCAGATCAGATGGCATCACCAGCCTTATTCGCTCAGACTCACTTTGCCGCCGCTCTCAGCCACGTTTTTCTTGAGCCAGGGTGGCGCCGCCTCGCGCTAATGCCTTTGAACACTACAGTTGGTCGGAAGCGCCGCTACCGTGCTGTCAGCGCTTCTACCAGAACTGATCCATGATCTATGCAACACATCGAACAACATTTCTCCGGCAGCGATGCCGTCCGCGACGTGGTGATTGGCATGGCGGATGGGTTGACAGTGCCGTTCGCCCTGGCGGCGGGCATCTCCGGCGCGCTGACCTCCACGCACATTGTCGTCACAGCCGGGCTGGCGGAGATTGCTGCGGGCTCCATCGCAATGGGACTGGGCGGGTACCTGGCAGCCAGGAGCGATGTGGAGCACTTTTTAAATGAGCGACGGCGCGAGGAACAAGAGATCGTGGAGAAGGCGGACGTCGAAAAGCAGGAAATCGTGGACATTTTCCAGCAGTATGGGGTGACGGCCGAGGAATGCGCGCCGATCGTCACTGCGCTCGTGCGAAAGCCGGAAGCGTGGCGCGATTTCATGATGCGCTTCGAGTTGGGTTTGGAGGAGCCGAACCCCAAACGGGCCTTTCGCAGCGCCTTCACCATCGGGGCGTCGTATGTCGTTGGCGGGCTGGTGCCGCTCGCGCCCTACATGCTGATGCATGACTCAGGCCGGGCGTTGGGGGTGTCAGCGGCCATCACATTGCTGGCGCTGGCCGTGTTTGGTTTTGTGAAAGGCCACTTTACCGGCGTTCCCAAGCTGAAGGGAGCGCTGCAAACGGCCTTGGTCGGCAGCCTGGCGGCAGGCGTGGCCTACCTCATCGCCAAATTCATCGCCTGAGGTTTCAAATAACTGGCCAGAGCCATCACCGGAAAGGTCTTGGGGTACGCCGGGTATATCGGGACCCCAGTTGGGCGGGAAAACTCCAGCAGCCTTGGCTGTCCTGCTGGTCCAACAGGGTCTTCATCGCCTTCTTCAAAAGCGGTTGCACTTTATGCGGCGTAATACACATGTGAAAATCAGCCCCTTGTTTATGGCAACAGCTTTGCGCTGTAGGAGTGAGGATCCGCGGTCATAAGGTCGGAATCAGATTACTTGGGCAAAATCGCACGGCATCTCAATCCTCGTGCGCTTAGACCCTGCCCATTTTTCTTTCTGCCTTCAGTTTTTTTGCAAGCCACAAAACCACCCTCCGCGTGCACACCAACCTCACCACCCAGCCGGATAATCGTTAGCGGCAGCGGGGCGGCCAACTGCGGGCAGCGTGGTAGGGACGGTATCAGAAATGAGTGACACCTGTCCTAATGGGTGACACTTGTTCTGATACTTGTTCTTGTTATGCCACAGCCCCTTGGCGGTCGAGACCGTCGCTCAAGCCGGCCTAAGACACAACCGTGGCCACCAGCTTGCGGAAAAGGGAATTCACGGACACACTCTCATGGGCTCGCAAACACCACGTCCACCCAGTAGTTGGCCGCATTCCAAGTCGAGTTCGGGAACGCGCTGCTTGTGCCGTAGGCATAGACCCCATCGCCGCCGCTTACGCCGTTGGCCAGCGCGTGCAATGGCGGATTGTCCACGCCTTTTGACGCGAAGTAGTTGTCGTCTTCGCTGTAGTGGCCAACCGTGCAATGATACGAGGCCACATAAACCGTGTTGGAGGTGATCGCCACCGGCGTCGCGAAGCTCACCTGCTGCCAGCCCGACGCGGTCTCGCCGCTAAAAGTGGCCGTCGCCAGCTTCGTTCCCGCGCTGCTCCACAGATTGCCCACGTGCGTGCCCGTGTTGGCAGTCGCTTTGTAAAAACGGATGCCGGTAACCCTTCCCGCAACGTCCGACTTGAACTTCACGCCCAGCTCCACGGCGCTGTCCGGGCCGCTGTCGGCGGTCCCGGGCACGGCCGAACTCGGCCAGATGGTCACGGTGGCCGGCGCTGAAGAGATGGTAATGCTTAAGGCATTGCTAGCGATCTGTTGGGGACTGCCCGTATCGCTCACCCGCGCGGTAAAGGTGAACGTCCCGATATTGGTCGGCGTTCCGGTGATGGCTCCACTGGCGGCATTGAGCGCCAAACCCCCGGGCAGGGACCCGTTGGCAATCGCCCAGGTGTACGGCGTGGTTCCGCCCGTCACCGAGAGCGTCCCCGAGTAAGCTGCGCGGACCGTTCCTGTCGGCATGGAAGTCGTGGTGATCACCAGCGGTGCGGCCTGCACTGTGAGGGTATTGGTGGCCGTGACACCGCTGAGCGCCGCCGATATGACAGTGGCACCAGCCGAAACCCCAGTCACCAGCCCGTTGGTATTGATCGCGGCGGCAGCCGTCTTCGAAGAGGTCCACGTCACCCGGCTGCTAAGATTCTGCGTGCTGCCGTCCGAGTAGGTCCCGATCGCCGTGAATTGCTGTGTGGCTCCTACCAGAATGGTCGGATTTGTCGGTGTCACTGCGATGGAGGTCAACGTCGGCGGCGTCTTGACCGTCAGCACGGTGCTGTTCGTCACACCCGCCAGCGCTGCCGAGATGGTCGTCGTCCCCACTGAAACCCCCGTGGCCAAACCCCCGGCGGTGACTGAAGCCACCCCTGTGCTAGACGAGGCCCATGTCGCTTGGGCACTCAGGTTTTGCGTGCTGCCGTCCGAATAGGTCCCGGTGGCGATGAATTGTTGCGTGGCCCCGCTCAATATGCTCGGGTTCGCGGGGGTCACGGCGATGGACGTGAGCGTTGGAGCTGGCCCAGCACTGCCGAGAGCGTAGATGCAATAATCAAGAGTGCTGCCGCCAGTCGTGGTGATCGGATTTGGCCACGTGCCATAGTTGTACTGCCCCCAGCGCAGCGTGCCGCTGGTGTCCGAATAGTAAACCTTTGCGTTGGTATCATCCGACCAGATGGCCAGCCAGTAGTACTGCCCGTTCGTCAGGACCAGGGACTGTGTGAAAGCGAACACATTCCAACCGTTTGTGACATTTCTCACTTCCGCGGTGCCCCCCAGCAATGTGCTCGGGCTGCCCCCTTTATCGGCGTAGATAGCGCATTTGTAGCCGCCGGAGATCGCCCCGACCTTGGCGCGCATGGTTGAGACAACCATGTTCGAGCCAGCCTGGAACCGTCCGGCATTAATCCACGCCCCGTTGTCCCACATCGTGTCAGTGGAGGTCCCCTCCTTCGTGTTGCCGATGGTGCCCCCGCTCACTGCCGCTACGCTGACGCTGGCCATTCCCGTGATGCCTCCGCTCGCGGCGGTGACGTTAAACGGCCCGCCGGCTGCGCTCCCAGCGGTGAACAAGCCCGTGCCATCAATCGTCCCGCCGCCGCTCACCGACCACACCAAGGTCGGCTGGGCGACGAGGGTATGTCCAAGCAAGTCAGCACCCGTGGCGCTGAACTGCTGCTGCCCGCCCGGTGCCACGGTGGCGCTGGCCGGGGTGACACCCATCTGCGCCAAGGGGCCGACCACGGTTACGTTCACCACAGCCGACGTGCCGACGTTGCCCAGGCTGTCACCCGCGACAGCGCTCAGCGCATAATTGCCCATCGGCACGTTGTTCCACGTAAACCCGTACGGCGCGAGGGTGGCTTCGCCCAGCTCGGTCGCCCCGCTGTAGAACCCGACCAACGCAATACTGCCCGCCGTCGTCGTGGCCGTTGCGGCCAGCGGGATCGCCGCCGGCGCGGTGAATTGCGCGCCGTTGACCGGACTGGTGAGGGCGACATTGACCCCGGTGAAACCGGTCAGCGTGAACACGCAATTCGCCGGAATCGTCGCGCTGAACGCCCCGTTGTTGACCGCCACGCTGCCGCCATCGGCCAGGTTGGCGGTGGGCGACGTGTAGTAAAGTTCCAAGTGCGGAACCGTTGGCAGTGATGCCAGCGCGCCGCTCAGGGTGGCCGCGCTGCCCGATGTGTTGATCCCCACAATCGTGATTTGACCCAAACCCGCATTGTTGAACGCCATCAGCGGCGAGAACGACGAGGTCGAGCCACTCACCCCAATCATTTGCGCCCCCGGCCGCACCCACTTGCTCACCTGCGAAAGCGTGTAGAATATCTTTCGCGGGGTGTAGGTCTTGTCCACCGCGTTGGTATTGTCCACCGCAAACAGCCCCCAAAAGTCCCACTGCCCCGGATTATAGTAATTCCATTGGCTGTCATACCCCTCCCAAACCAACCCCGCCGTAACACCGTTGGCGAGATGACCGCTCAGGTAGTCCACCACACCGCTGGCGTAACTCCACGAATCCGTGCCGCTCACCCCAGCATCGCACGGGGCGCACCACACGCCGAATTCCGTCATCCAAACCGTCCGGTCCGGATAGGCCGAACTCTCTATGTAACTGGCCACCCCGGCCGACCCGTTGCCGCCATCGGCGTAACTGTGCAAACCGAAATGCGCCACTTTGGACATGACCACCGGATCCGCCAACATCTGCGACATGTACGTCGTCGAGGCATTAGCCAGATCCGGCCCCACGAATTTCAGATCGCTCAGGCCATTCGTATCCAAAAGCTCCGACAAATCGTGCAACGCCGTCACATATTGCGACGCCGTCATATTCACACCCTGCACCGCCTGATCCATCTCGTTGTCCGGCCCCACCAGTCCGAATTGCAGGTGGTTCGTCTGCCGAGCGTAGATCAACAGCGACGCCACCATCTGGGCCCACTCCGGTTCCATCCCCGTGTTCAGCGCCGGCACGCCCAGCCACGCCGGGCCATTCCCTTGAAAATTAAACATCACCCCGTTGCTGATCCCCTTCTGGTTGAGATACGCCACCAGGCCCCACATCTTCTCAAACTCAGCCGAGCTGTACACCTGGTTGTAGTAATTCCAGTCCATTACATAGGGACTGGCATTCTCGTTGGTCGCCTCCCAGTCGGTCTTGTCGTAAACCACCCGAAATAACGTCATCCCCGCCTGGTCCACCAGCGCGTCTATCACCGGTTTCAAGTCGTCGTTGGTCCAACTCCGGTGATTAATGTTCGCTCCAAACCCCTCAATGGTCTGATACGTCACCCCGCCATTAAAGGTCACGGTGGCAGCGCCCAATGTTTGAGAAATCAGCATTGCCAGTGCTACAGGAACCACTACCGGCGTCGTGATTTTCCTTTTGATTCGCTTCAACCAGATGAAGCTAGACCTTCCCCGAAGCGGAGTGATGACGATTGTTACTAATGACATAATGTTACCTGTTCTTTGTTACGTGTTCTTTCTGTTGGTCCGGGTTCCCGTCTGTGAACCGCCTTAGCGTGTGGTGTGCCAGAGGTGCTCCGCGATGGGGGGCAATGAATCAAGTTTGGTGAAACCGCCTTCGGAAAACGCGCAAATGCAGTGTCCGCAACCACTTGCCTCGCGCTTTCGATTGAGCCAGGAACGGCAAATGCCGGGCTGTTTCGAGACCGCTAGACTTCGATTGCGTGTGCAAAATGCATGACGAAGACCCCTCGGTCGTTCAAAATGCACAGTATCTGAACCCTGTGCGGCTAGACCCTGCGCATTCCGCGCCGCACCGAAAAGCAGGGGTAGCCAGCAGGATCATCCAAGCGGGCCGGGTGAAGGCCGACCGCAACGGCCCAACCAATCTCACCTGAGGGCCTGCTTATCATGGCTTCAGCCGACAGGGCCAGGAACCCGGCCGGGAGGGGTGGTGCTCTCGCCGGAATACCGCGGCCCCGCTACGAGGCCGCGGTTATTTAACGACTCAGATTTGCGCTCAACCCTGCGAGATGACACAGCAGGTCGGCACGTCCAGGGACGGTGTCTGCATTGTGACCTGAACGCTGCGCAGGTGGCCCCACACGCCGAATACATTGAGCAGCCAAAGGACAACCACCACCATCACCACGATATTGAGGACCTTTTTGATCTTCCCATCCATGGGGATGTAGGTGTTGACGAGCCAGAGCAAGACTCCGACGACGATAAGCGTGATAACCAGTGTAACTAATGACATATTTTTTCCTGTTCTACTTTACGTGTTCTTTCTTTTGGTCCGGGTTTCGGTCTGAGCAATACCTTTAGCGCGTGGTGTGCCAGGGGTGCTCCGCAATGGGGGGCAACGAATCGGGTTTGGTGAAGTCGCCTTTGAACGGCTCGCAAACGCCCTGTCAACAGCAACTTGCCCCGCACTTTCGATTGAGCCAGGAACGGAAAATGCGGGGCCGGGCCAAAAGCCCCGGCTCCGCCAGACCTCGGTTACGTGTGCAAGATGCAAGACGGAGCAGCCTTGGTATTGCAAGTTGCATGATGTTTCAAACCTTGCACCTTGCACTGCCGCCCATTGCATATTGCATAAACGGCCAGGGTCGGACCGGACTTCAGAAGGCTTGCGCCGACTCGCCACGGCGCTTCCCTCGCTTGATCCGCATCGCCCCATAGGTGGTTGCTGGCGGGGCGCTTGTGAAGTTTCCGGCGGTGGCCGTTTCGCGCTGATGGTGCGCTGCCGGCCATCGCGGGGCACCCACGGCACGCGCCAAGCTAAGGAGTAACTTGAAAACGTGGTGGCGAACACATCGTCATCAATAACGAAAGAAAACTATGTTACTATTATTCTCACCGTTTCTTGCCAGTGGCATCTGGATTGGCGGAGGCACGCTCGGCCTCATTCTCATCATCGTCGTAGTGGTGCTATTGCTCCGCGGCTAACCGCAGAGCCGTACCGCCGAAGACAATAATCTCAAGATCCCGAATGAATACAAAAACCATCCTCGCAGTACTGCTGGTCGGTCTAGGTGTCGTGGTGCTCGCTTACTCGGGCGTCTCCTTCACGACTCCGGGAAAACCCGTGAACCTCCTTGGAATGCACTTTGAGACCACCGAAACGCACTTTATCCCGCCCGTCCTCGGAGCGCTCGTGCTCGTCGGTGGCATCGCGTTGCTGCTTGTGAATCCGAGGAGGGCCGCATGAGCACGCTCGACGCCAGAGCTGGCTGGGTGGTATTCCGGGAACAGCCGCATAGTTTGATTTCTTCCGCGAAGGGAAGGTCCGCATGAACAAGACGAATCGGCCAATTGACCGAATCAAGATTGGGCTGGGGCTTGCGCTGTTGGCGGCCTTGGCGGGATGTGTGGGTTATGTGGACGGAGGTTATGTGGGTGGAGGTTACGTTGGCGCGGTGGTGGTGCCCGAACCGCTTTTTGTAGGCGGCGTCTATGATAGGGGGCGCGATGTGCATGTTTATAGTCAGCGGGGAGTTGCAAGCCGTGCGGTGGCGCACCCTTCCGGCGGCGGAGCTAGGGGAGGGGCCAGGGGAGGAAGACGGTGAACCGCACAACTCCTTGGACCGAAACAGACCTGATGAACAATAGACCTGATAAACCCATGAAACCTACAAATCAATTGACACATTTTGCCAGCCTTTTGACATTCACCCTGTGGGCGGGTGCCTGGGGTGTTCTGTCGGCGGACCTTCAGGCGGCGGAGCCGAAAGAAGCGCCACCGAAACCAGTGGTTGCCCAACGGTTGTTCGCCTCGCCGGATGAGGCCGTAAAGGCCTTGCAGGCGGCCACCGAAGCCAAAGATAAAGCGGCCTTGCGCGAAATCTTCGGCCCGGAGTTTGACGGACTTGTAACCGGCGACGAAGTGCAAGACGCCAACAATGCGCAGCGGTTCGCCGCCGCCCTGGCGCAGAGCTGCCAGCCGGTGAAAGAGGGAGAGGACAAAATCACCCTTGAGGTGGGCACGAACAACTGGCCGATGCCGATTCCCCTGGTGAAAGCCGGCGGGCAATGGCATTTCGACACGGCGGCGGGCATGGAGGAGATCATCAACCGGCACATCGGGAAGGACGAACTCAACGCCATCGGCGTTTGCCGGGCTTACGTGACCGCGCAACGGCAGTACGCCAGCGCGAACCCGGACGCGGGCGCAGGAGTGAAGTACGCGCAGAAATTCAGGAGCACGCCCGGAAAGAAGGATGGCCTCTACTGGCCGGCGGCGGAGAACGAACCGGCCAGCCCATTCGGGCCTGCGGTGGCGGAGGCTCATGCCGAGGGTTATGTCCGGCACATGGGCAAGGGGCTGCACCCTTTTCACGGTTATTATTTCAGAATTCTGACCCGGCAAGGCAAGGCTGCGCCCGGCGGGAAAATGGACTACATGCGCCACGGCAACTTGACGGAGGGATTTGCCCTGGTGGCTTATCCGGAGAATTGGGACCAGTCGGGCATTATGACGTTTATCGTCAATCAGGACGGCAAAGTGTTTCAGCGCAATCTAGGCGAAAAGACTTCCCGGATTGCGGTAGGGATGAAGGAATACAATCCGGACAGCAGATGGACGCTGGTGCCGGAGGAGGGAGTATTGAGCGCCGTGTCTGAGAAGTGACGTCGGTAAGGGGAGCCTCCGGCTTCCAGTTCCAAAATACTCTGGAACTGGCCTGCAAATCCGTGCTGACAGCGGCCCCCGCGCGGGTAAAACTCTCCCATGCCGCTTTCCTGGAATGAAATCCGCCACCGCGCGATTCAGGTCGCCCACAACTGGGCCGGCACGCGGAGCGAGGCCGCCGAGAAACAGACCTTCTGGAACGAGTTCTTCGAGGTGTTCGGCATTCAGCGCCGGCTGGTGGCCAGCTTTGAAGAGCCGGTCAAGCGCATCTCGGGGCAGTACGGCTACATTGACCTGTTCTGGAAAAGCACGCTGCTAGTCGAGCACAAGAGCTTCGGCCAGGACCTCGGCAAGGCCCAGTCCCGGGCCTTTCAATACCTCCAGGACCTGCTCAACGAAGGCCGCGCCAAGGAAGCCCCGCGTTATGTGATTGTCTCGGACTTCGCGCGCATCGCCCTCCACGACCTTGAGCCGGAGCAGCAGGAAGACCTACCGCTCTTCGCCGGGCGGCGCGTCCATACCCTCGAATTCCCGCTGGCTGAGTTCCACAAACATATCCACGCCTTCGCCTTCATCCCCGGCTACAAGCAGCACCGCTTCGCCGACCAGGACCCTATCAACCTCGAAGCCACCGAGATCATGGGCCACTCAAACAAGCTCGTTTACAACAACCACCCCTGGCCGCAATCGCCAACGACGAAGCAAAAGGAAGCCGTCGAAGCGGCAGCGCAGAAAGTCTTGGATGTGCGGGCGCATTTCCTGGCCCCCGTGGGGCAGACCTCCGGTCAGCCGGTTCAGGGAGCCTCCGGCTCCCAGTCCCAAAACGCTCGCGCCGGGTCCGGCTCAGCCGCCACGCCTCCAGAGGAGGCGCTCACCGGCAGACCGGAGGTCTGCCCCACGAAGAGGGCGTCGCTGGCGGATTTGTATGACCCGCTCTCAATGCCGCCAGCGCTGGTCAAAGCCCACACGGAGTTGGGTCGGGCGGTGGATTTGTGCTACCGCCCCCAGCCCTTCACCAGCGAGCGCCAACGGGTGGAGTACCTTTTCGGCCTTTACGAGCGATTGACCGCGCCTCTCCTGCCCGCCGCCGCCCCCAAACGGCCACGAAAGCGCGTAAGCACATGATTCCAAATTAGTTAACTGCTTGAGCGTGCCTTGCGATCAGCACGACGAAATTCGCTAGGCCAAAGCCAGCTTAAGCCACTCAAAACCGGTAGAACACCCAATATACAGCGTCCGGCATCCAAACCCCAAAACCGGAGCTCTGCGAGCAGACCGGGGGAGTGTGATTTGGATAAGCTTGCCTGATTAAAAAATGGGCATTGAAAGTGTTCTATGGGTATAGGGTAGGTCCAGGGTGGTGCCAGACTGCCCCCAGACCACCCCGAGGGCGTCGGAACAGGGGAGCTGTATTCAGGATGCTTATGGAGAACACCGAACAATCAACATCCAACATTCATTTCCCAAGCTCGAAGAACCGGGCGAAGCCGCCCAAAGCCACATCAAGGCCACCCCAAAGCGTGTTGATAGCCAACCGATAGGCACCCCAGAGCCACTCCAAAGCCACCCCAAAGCCATAATGGACGGGCCCGAGACGGAGGGATGGACTGCGGAGTATGTCGCTACGCGGCGGCCGCTCTCCGCTCCACCAACTGCGCCTGGTTGGTTTTCAGGTAAACCTCCATGCTGTCAATCCGGCTCATTTGGGTTCTACGCATTTGGCGCAGATCCCTTAGCATTTTGTAATGGACCAACATCTTCCCGAGCTCCACGATCCGAATGTGGCCCTTTTCCGTCTTCCAGAGCTGCCCCTTGGCCAGGGCAGGTGTGGATTTCTTACCATTTGTTTTCATGGTCAATCTTGGGCGGGGTTCAATGTTCAATCCTTGCTGACCGCCGTCGTCTTGTTTCCGCTACGACGCCATGGCGCTGGCATCGCCGGGAGCTTCCGATGCGCGACGTCCGGCGCTGTCGGGGAGGCAGCAGGCTTCATTCATGGAACGCTTGTTGCCTTCACGGTGATCATCAGCCGGTCTCGTGTCCCCCGGTTTGCAACTCACCACGAACGCGACGACGGGGAAGAATTGGATGCCGGTCGGCTTGTTGGACGGCGCGCGGGCCAACGTGGATCCCGGTTTCTGAGAGCTATCGGCTTTGCATGGTTGAGTGCCCATAATTGTGCCGTAGCCCTGAGCCAAGGTCATGCCATTGCTCCCGTACCGGGACAAATGGGCAAGACCAGCTCAATGGAGTAGTAGCCGCAAACCTCGCAAATGCCTTGTCACCAATGATATCGGGGAGTATTTCGCTTAAGCCAAATCTGGGAAGTGCGGACCCGTCGTAGGACTTCACCACTCGCCCAGCAGGTGGTTGAGTGTGCAGAATGCACTGTCATGCTGTTGCTTCCGATGCAATTTGCACGGTTCCAGGGGTCCGCGCCCACGCGCTGAAGGCAGCCAAAATGGCTCTAACAAGCTCTGTAACAGTGCGTTACATAAACCGACGTGGTGTTGGCCCTCGTTTAGCTAAAAGGGGTCCATGACAACAAAAAGCAATGGCAAGAAGAGGGTGCTCGTGTTCGGTGACTTTATTGTTGCCGCTTATGGCGCCTGTGGCGTGCGCGGGGCGAAAGGACTTGTGCGGCTGGCCGTAAATGAACATCTGGTCACCTTTCGAGGGCGACAACGCTTTGTGATCTCTGAGGGGTAACATGAAATCTCGCCGATCTGATCTACGCAGGCACGAGCCAGTTCATTCGTGGCCAACCTCGGAATCTCCCTCCCCAGCCGCAATATCCGAGCCGCCCAAGACGGTGCTGGTTGTGGATGACGAGTTGCTGGTGCGCCGCTTGGAGACACAGATTTTGCGCTTACAAGGTTACACGGTGCTGGAAGCCGAGAATGCTACGAAAGCCTTGCGGTTGGCTCGCGAGGCTGCGGCGATTCATCTGTTAATCACCGATCTTGCGATGCCTGAAATTGATGGCTTAGAGCTGACCCGCCGATTCCGCGAGATGCATCCCGAGACCCCCGTGCTGATGGTTTCAGGCTCATTACCTGTGTCGGGTGCCAGAAGTGAGCCGAGCCTGGAGCGCTTTGACTTCCTGGCAAAGCCATTCCGGTTCAATGAACTGCTTCACAAGGTCCGCACACTGCTGGACACCACCGCTCCTCTCCCGATACGAAAACCGTGGTGTGCGGATTAACACAGAGAATGCGGCCTAGACACATTGCATTTTGCATGATATGTTAAGGCCTCCTTCATTGGCCGGACGCGTGCGCGCTCGACTCGACGCAGGAAAGCGCATGATTTACCGATTTCGACACGGGATTATCGGGCCGCTAGCCATTTTTTGGCTAACCGTCACGGTAACCAGCGTGGTGATTGGGGCGCTGGCTTGGAGCCGCTTTTCCCGCAGCATTGATGCTTCCGCCGAAGCCGAGGAACTTCGCGAGTCAATTGATCAACTCTTCTCGGTTTTGCAGGACGCCGAGGCCAGTGAGCGAGGTTACCTGCTGACGGGTAGCGCGGCTTACCGTGAAGCCTTCACGAAGGCGGACCGCACTTTTCCAGAGGCATTCGAGCGGCTCGCTGCGTCCGCGAGGCACGAACCGGCGGGGCAAACGGACTTAACCGAGTTGCGTCGCCTAGTTGACCTCGAACTGGCGGAACTGCGCCAGGCCATCCTGCTGCGCGCCGAGAAAGGTCCCGCAGGGTCAGAGGCAGCCGCCGGTCCTGAGCAAAGCCGGACGACGATGGACCGCATCCGTGAGATCATCAACCGGCGACACGACAACCGGCGTGATCTTCTGTCTGCCAAAGGAGCGGCCACCCGCCGCGAAATGAAACTGGTACACCAAATGACGTGGATAGCCGGGCTGCTCGGGGTCGGGGCAGGGCTGTTCGCGCTCTATTTTTACCGGGTGGATTACTACCAGGAGCGAGGGCGCCGCGAGTTGCTCGAAGAAAAACTCCAGGCGGAGCAAGCGGTCGTGGAGAAAAGCGCTTTCCTGGCAAACATGAGCCACGAGATTCGCACTCCCATGAACGCGATTCTCGGCTTCACTGAGCTGTTGGAGCCGGAGGGTCTCACCCCCAGGCAATCGGAGTACGTCCGCGCTATTCGTGACAGCGGCGCCTCGCTGCTGCAACTCATCAACGATATCCTCGACCTGTCCAAGCTCGAAGCGGGCAGGTTGGAGCTGCACCCCGAACCCACCGATATGCGGGATTCGTGTGAATTCCTCCGCACGGTCTTCGGGCAACAAGCCGCGAAAAAGTCGCTCCAGCTTAAGTTCGAGCTCGCGCCCGATCTGCCTCACGCCTTGTTGCTGGATCGCGTCCGTATCCGCCAGGTGCTCGTCAACCTCCTGGGCAACGCCGTTAAATTCACTGAACGAGGCCACGTGCTCACCCGCGTTTCCTGGGAGATGCAGGAAAACACCAGCCGGGGGACGCTCCTGATCGACGTCGAAGATACCGGCTTGGGCATTGCCCCCGACCGACTGCACGAACTTTTCAAGTCCTTCGTCCAGGCGGACCCCCGCCGGGATGCGGAAAGACAAGGCAGCGGGCTGGGGCTGGCCATCGTCAAGCGCCTTATCGGGGTGATGGCGGGCGCCCTCACCGTCGAAAGCATGGTCGGCAAGGGCACGGTTTTTCACCTCCGCCTCCCCGACGTTCCCGTCTCGGTACGGTTGCCCGTCGGGGACCACGCCGAACCGGGCGGAGCGGTGGACTTCAATGACTTCGCGCCAGCTTCGGTGCTGGTCGTGGATGACAACGAGACCAATCGCGACCTGATGGCCGGCATGTTTGAGAAGACGCATCACCGGCTTCATTTTGCCAGCAACGGCAAGGAAGCGTTGGAGTGTCTTGAGACGATCAAAGCCGATGTGGTATTGCTCGATATCCGGATGCCGGTGATGGACGGGCGAACGGCTCTGGCGGAGATTCGCAAGCAACCCGCGCTCGAGTTTCTGCCCGTCATCGCCGTCACCGCTTCGAGCCAGGCCGCCGAAGAGACGAACTTGCGGAGCCAGTTCACCGGCTACGTCCGCAAGCCATTCTCGCGGCACACGCTCTATCAGGAGTTGGCGCAGGTCCTTCAAAGGGTGCGGCCCACGGAAATGCTCGAGCCCGTTCCCCCCCCATCTCCCGAACGCGCGGCTGAGTGGCAGGCGTTGATTTTCGAACTGCGGCGTCTGCTCAACACCGAATGGCTGGTGTTGCGCGACAGCCTGGCGATCAACCAGACGCGGGCCTTTGCGCGAAAGCTCCACGAACTCGGCGACGCAGCGCAATGCGATCCGCTCGTCACTTATGCCGCAGCCCTCGCCAGGCTCTGTGACGCTTACGCCGTCAAAGGTTTGGAACACCACCTCGCCGAGTTCCCCAAGCTGGTCGAGTTGATCGAAGTCTCCTCGGCTCAGCCCGTCCATGCGTAAGACCAATGATTAGCCCGAGAAGTATGAACGCCCCCTTAATCGAAACCAACAGCGGCTGCCTGCTCGTCGTGGATGACCAGGAGGTCAACATCCAGGTCGTCGGCGCGGTCCTGGGCAAGCTCGGTTTCGAGATTCTGCCGGCCACCAGCGGGACCCAGGCTTTGAAGCGATTAACCATCCGCCGGCCCGATCTCATCCTGCTCGACCTATTGATGCCGAACATGGACGGGTTCGAGCTTTGCCGGCGAATTCGGGAGAATCCTGATTGGGCTGAGATTCCCATTATCTTTCTCTCTTCGGCGGATGACAAAGAGCTGATCGTTCGCGCCTTCGATAGCGGCGGCGTGGATTATATCACCAAACCTTTCAATCATGCGGAACTGATCTCCCGCGTCCGCACCCACGTGACGTTAAAAGCCGCTCGTGACCAATTGAAGCAACTCGCCGAAGACAAAGATGAGCTTCTCGGCGTCCTCGCGCACGATCTGAAGAACCATCTGGGCGGCATGGAGATGAGCGCCCAATTGCTCCGTGACCGTACCGAGGCGATGGCGGACCCCAAGCTGCGGCTGATGGCGGAGAACATCGCCCAGTCGAGCAGCCAGATGCTCACCTTCGTGAAGGAGTTTTTGGCGAATGCTTCGGCGGATCATGGCTTGAACCTCAAGCCCGAGTCCATTTGTCTCAAGCAGGTGGCCTCCCGCGCGGTTCAGCAACAGCGGGAGGCGGCCAGGCGCAAGCAACTCGTCTTTCAAACGGTTCTCGAGGGGAACGGCGCTCTCGTGCAGGCTGACGCCATCGCGCTCGACCAGGTGCTGGATAATCTCTTGTCCAACGCCATAAAGTTCTCCCCGCCCGGCAAGCAGATTCGCGTCGTGGTCCTCCCCCCGGGCCCGACGTACGTGGAATGCCAGATCCAGGATGAAGGCCCCGGGTTCACCGCGGAGGACAAGGCGCGAATGTTCCGCCGCTATACACGCCTTTCCGCGCGGCCCACGGGAGGAGAGCCTTCCACTGGCCTGGGTCTGAGCATCGTCAAGAAGCTCGTGCTGGCGATGCATGGTGAATTGGCGTGCGAAAGCACGCCCGGCAACGGCGCCACGTTCACCTTCCGCTTGCCACGCGCTGCCGCCTTTCATTGAACGGTCTCTATGGACTTCCTGGTCATTGACGACGACAAGACGTTCCGCGATGCGACCTGCTTGCTCATCGACAGCGAGGGCCATTACGCGGAAGCCGCCTGCTCGGGAGAGTTGGGCCTCACGGAGTTAGGGGGAGGCAAATTCGATTCGGTGCTATTGGATCTTAATCTTGGCGCGGAAAAAGGCCTCGACATCCTGGAGCAGATTCTCAAGCGCCAGCCGAACCTGCCGGTGATCATTTTTACGGCGCAGGGCAGTGTGAAAAATGCGGTCGAGGCCATGCGGCGCGGAGCGGTGGATTTCCTGGAAAAGCCATTCACCCGCGAGCAGTTTCACCTCGTGCTCGCCCGCCTGCAGCGCTTCCACCAACTCAAACAGAGTATCGAGCGGCTGGAATGGGAAATTAAGGACAGCAACGCTCAGAGTCCGGAGCCCCTTTTGGATTCAAGCACGCCGCTCATGACAGAGGTGATGGACACCCTGCTGCGAGCGGCCAAATCACCGGCCTCGATCCTGATTCTGGGCGAAAGCGGCACTGGCAAGAGCGTGGTGGCCCGCGCCGTTCACCAGCAGAGCCATCTTGCGGATAGACCTTTCATCACCGTGAGCTGTCCTAGTCTGTCCAAGGAACTGCTGGAAAGCGAGCTGTTCGGCCACGTCAAAGGCGCCTTCACCGGCGCCCAGCGGGACCATTGGGGCAAAGTCAAGGCCGCCGCGGGCGGGACTCTGTTCCTTGACGAGATCGGCGACCTGCCGATGGAAATCCAGCCCAAGTTGCTGCGGCTGCTTCAGGAAAGAGAATACGAGCGGGTGGGCGAGAATGTCATTCGTCAGGCCGAGGTGCGCATCATCGCCGCTACCAGCCAGGATCTTAAGCAGCGCGTCGCTGCGGGCGCCTTTCGCGAAGACCTGTATTTTCGGCTCAACGTCATCACGGCCGAAATGCCTCCGCTACGGCAGCGCCAGGGCGACCTCATTCGCTTTGCCGGGCATTACCTCAAGCATTTCGCCGCTCTCTGTGGGCGCCGTCTCAATGGATTTTCCGAGGCGGCCTCGGCCGCTATCCGCGCCTACTCCTGGCCGGGCAACCTCCGGGAACTGCGCAACGCCATCGAACGCGCGGTCATCATGGCCAAAGGAAGCAAGATCAACCTGGAAGACCTCCCTGCGGAATTGCGCGGCCAGACTGCTCCTGGAGCTAAGGGCAACGGCGCTCCGCTGGAGGTCGGCTCGTTGGTCTCGATGGAGAAATTGGAGGAAGCGCACCTGCGCAAAGTTCTGGAACGAACCTCCAACCTGGCCGAAGCGGCCGAAGTCTTGGGAATTGACCAGGCCACCCTCTACCGAAAGCGCAAGAAGATCGGATTGGGATAGTCGCCTTGCCGGATGCAAGGTTTTCCCACTGGTAATCGCGCAATGTGGCGGCTCAGTGGGCGTGCGCGGCGAGGCTTTTGACGATCGCGATGTATTGTTGCAACGCTCGCGAATCGTTATCCCCGTTCCAGGCAATGCAGTAGTCGCTCGTGACCGGCGGCTTCAAGGCCCGGAAGGCCACTCCGGGGTGGGGCACCTTCTTGATGTCCTCGCGCGCCAGCGAGACCCCCAAACCTTCGGCGACGAAGGTCATCAGGGCGGGTTCCAACTCGGCGTCTTGCAGAATTCTCGGGGTAAAGCCCGCCTGCTGGCACGTCTCACTGAGCCAATTACGAAAACCCGGATGCGACTTTTCGGACATGCCGACAAAGAACATCGTTTTCAGTTCGCCGAGGCTTACCTGGGCTTTCCGGGCCAGCGGATGTTTTACCGGCAGGACCACGACCGTTCTATGGCGGGCGATGCTTTCCCATTTGAGGCGTCCTGTGGTTGCCGGAGGAGGCAGCCCCACAAAACCCAAATCAATCTTGCGCGCCTCAAGGGCGCGGAACTGTTCCGCGGGAGCCATGTCGAAGAGATTGAGCGCAATGTGGGGGAAGGCCTGGCGGAAAGCCCCGAGCGTTTCAGGGAGCAGCTCGAAGTCAGAATTCGACAAATACGCGATGTTCAACTGGCCCGTTTCGCCCCGGCTGAGGCGCTGCACCGCCAGGACGCTTTCTGTGGCCAGGGCCAAAATGCGCTGGGCGTCAACCAGGAACGAGCGCCCTTCCTCGGTCAAGGCCACTTGGCTCTTGGTGCGGCTCAAGAGGCGCACGCCGATCTCCTCTTCCAGATTATGGATTTGGCGGGTGAGCGAGGGCTGGGCCAAATGCAGTTTGGCGGCGGCCTTGGTGAAATTCAGGTTTTCAGCCACCGCCACGAAATACCGCAGGTGACGCAGTTCCATAACTTGAGCGGGAGTTTGGCAGGGCCATACACGTTAGCAACCAGTCATTGGCCGGCGGAAGCCCCGTAGAATACAGCCAAGCTCATAGTCTAAAGGTATCGCCGGGGCACTTTCTAAGTATTGGCGCGGGCGCGGCTAGGGGGCGATGCTGGGGGCGTAGTGAAACCATATACTCGGAAGGCGTCAGTCCTCTGGCTGGGGACTCGTCAGAGTGGCAAAGGCGCGATCACCACACCCAGTGCGGTGCTGAAGCAGGTGCCCTACGCCTCCGGCAGTGACATTCGGCGGCGGGGAACGAGTCCGCCCGAGCTGATTGCGGCCGCTCACGCCGGCAGCTTCTCGATGACGCTGGCCAATGAACTGGGCCAGGCAGGCTATCACCCGCGTCAAATTGATACCACGGCGACGGTCACGATGGAGGACATCGCCGCCGGATGGACGATGACGCAGATCCATCTGGATGTGATTGCCACGGTGCCAAAGGTGGCGCAGTGCGATTTTGTGGATGCGGCGCTGCGGGCCAAGGCGAATTGCCCCATCTCGCGCTCGCTGAATGCGAACATTTCGATGCGCGCCCAATTGAGCCAACGAGGTGCGACCGCACGGCTGCTACCCCAGCGGAACTGGAGTACCGCCGGACCTGGCATCTTTCCAAAGAAGGGACTAAGGCGAAATGGCGCCAACAATTAAGCGCGGTTTGCTCCGGGGAGCTATTTCCTCCAACTGATTCTCTAAAAACACTTACTGACTGGTCTTTAGGATAGATGACATTTAAGTAGACAAGGCATAGCCGGTCGGTCTATAAGGTGGGCATGGCGAAAATTGACGGTCGTACACTGGATCACAAGGCGCTGGAACATATCCGGA